>RCNC010001098.1_pt1 | contig 17998 bp, 13 predicted proteins | sample 2041301 | NCBI WGS metagenome assembly RCNC01 (sample SAMN09708231, study PRJNA481090) | Marine sediment metagenome, whole genome shotgun sequencing project. | biome: marine sediment; feature: ocean; material: sediment; isolation source: Sewage treatment plant 13A marine sediment (STP13A) ... | reverse complement strand
GTACCTCTACATGGGGGGTTTCCTGATTGCCCTGGCGATGCAACGCTGGGATCTTCATAAGCGCATTGCGTTGGCGCTGTTGACGTTTTCGGGTACCAATGGCCGTTCACTGGTGGGCGGTTTCATGGTGACCGCAGCCCTGTTGTCGATGTGGATGACCAATACATCGACCACTATGATGTTGCTGCCGATCGTGGTATCCGTCATTACCGTGATTGCCGTCACCGTCAAAGACATTGGCGACGACGAGCGCAAAAATTTTGAAATCTGCCTGCTGCTGGGTACCGCCTTTGGCGCTACGATTGGTGGCGTTGCGACACTGGTGGGTACGCCACCCAACGCCTTCCTGGCGGCGTTCCTGACAGAAAACTACGACATCGAGATCAGCTTTGCACGCTGGATGCTGGTCGGCGTACCGGTAACGATTGTTCTGCTACCCATTTGCTGGGTGACCCTGGTTCGCCTTGTCTATCCCATATCATTCGAGACATCGAAGGAAACACGCAAGCTGCTACATTCGATGCGGGAAGACCTGGGGCCAGCCAGCCCGGCCGAGTGGCGTATCGGCATCGTTTTTTCCTTCGTGGTGATCGGCTGGATGACCCGTCCGTGGCTGAGCAAGGTCCTCCCGGTTGAAGGTTTGAGTGATCCGGGCATCGTCATGATCGCCGCATTCATCCTGTTTCTGATTCCCAGTGGAAAACGTAACTCACCCCGAATGCTGACCTGGCGGGAAACCCGCGATTTACCCTGGGCCATCCTGATCCTCTTCGGTGGCGGCCTCAGTCTGGCGGCATCAGTCTCTGAAACCGGCCTGGCGCACTGGCTGGGGGCTTCCCTGGTGCCGTTGGGCGCCCTGGGAATCGGCGCCATCGTGGTTGGCGCCGTCATATTGGTGATCTTCCTGACCGAACTGACCAGCAATCTGGCGACCACGGCGACCTTGTTGCCGGTTCTTGCCGCACTGGCACTGGAACTGGGGGTTGACCCGGTGGTGCTGACGGTGCCGGTGGCGCTTGCGGCCAGTTGTGCCTTCATGCTGCCGGTGGCTACTCCACCAAACGCGATCGTTTACGGTTCCGGGCGCATCACGATTCCACAAATGGCCAAGGCCGGGTTCGTCATGAATGTCGTGGGCATCATCCTGTTGTCGTTTGTAGCGCTGTTTCTGGCCCCCATGGTCCTGTCAGACGAAAAAGCACCAGGCAATGAACCTTTGGCAATGATACTGGACCCGGGCAGAATCTCCGGTCAGGGCATTGAGCCCGGGCTGAAGCCTTCTTTGCCGGATTCCAGCATCACCCTCATCATTTCCTCAGCGAAAACAACCGCTGATGATTCGAGTTGCTGGCGGTTGGTATCGTCACCACTTTCATAAGTGACAGCGGGTATCCCGCGGCTCTTGTAAAAGTAATTCTTCGAGTTGGCCTGCTCGGAAACCGGGTTCGCCTCGTGCTTGAAAGGAAAATCCGGCAGCCGCTCGGCAGATGCCCCCAACCACAGTGAAGCAAAATCAACCGGGTCGGTGCTGACCGGTTGTGTGTAGAACAGATCTTCGAAAGTGGAGTGGAAATCCAGCATCAGTTGCAGCTTTCCACCGGTGGCTTCCTGTTGCTCAACCCAGCGAATTACAGCAGTTGATTCAGGCTGAGTGAAAGGCCCCCAGTCCCGGTTGACGTCTACTCCGCCCACGTTGTGGCGCCAGTGGCCGGCGGCGACACCGTCGGGGTTCATCAAGGGAACGATAGCCAGTTTGAACCGCGCGCGGAACTGGCGTGCCAGTTGTGTATCCGCCAGAACTGTGTCGATGAAGGAGCGCATCGCGATGGCACCCGTCACTTCCGGTGGGTGCTGCCGGCCGATCAGCAGGACGAACTCGGGGCGGTCCGGCGTTTCTGCGAGTAAAATGGGTCTGCCCTGTGTGCTTTTCCCAACCAGTCGCGTGGTGACATCAGGATGGGATTCCAGGTCGTTCAGCCACTGGTTGTAGAAGGCATCGGTCAGAACCTCCTGGCCGGCAATCCAGACCCGGGCCTGGTCGAGTCTGAGCGTCAGCTGCGCAGAATTGCCATCATCAGCTACTGTCACCTGGTCTTCAGCCAGAGATTCCCAGTGTGTTCCGTCGCGGCTGAGTTTAGGCCAGTAACGTGCGTAGCCATAGCCGTCATGAAACTGCATGCGGATCACCACATCATCACCCGTGCGACCGCTGACACGGAATGCATACCAGGGTGATTTGTTGATGGGGGGTTCATCCTCTGGGAACAGGGTCAAATCGAATTCACCCTCGGCAGAAACCACGCACTCACCCAACTGGCCTCCGTCGAAATGGGCATCGAGCAGTATCGGACCTGATGTGCAGGATTCGCTCCCCACCGGGAGTGGTGGTGTCGCACATCCGCTCAGGGCCAGACCAAGCAGTAATGCACTGATGAGGGGTTTATGCATAATCTATTCTGGTCGGCTTACGGAGAGTCGAATGAAGTCGGAAACGGCTCGCAATGACGGGCGATTTTTTCCTCCATGAGCTGCGGAGACTGCAGGATATCGAAAAACCCCTGCAGAAAAGTGAGTGCCGTATTGATGCTTTTTTTGTCCAGCCCGGGGGTCTCACTAACCAGCGACAGCAGCCTTGTTTTCCGGCTGAGGTAGTATTCAGAAAGGGCAAACCAATCGGAGTTGGGATGGCAATAACCCAGGTAATATCGATCCGTAACTTCGTCGATGCGCAAGCCCGGTGCGGGACCGGCATATTGGGCATTGACCAGTCCACTCATGTCAAAATCAAAAGGCAAAGGTACCTGTGTTCCATCGGCGGCATGTAACAGAATAATATTCCGTTCTTTCGCAATGGACCAGTCCGTATTACCGATCATTAACTGGAACAGTGCCATCAGGTCAGCAGCCCCCAAGTCGAGATTACCGGGGATAAAGTTCCCACGGTCTTTCAACTCATAGCCGTTGCGTGCCGCTACAGACTTAAAGTGTTCGGTAAAAAAAGCGTAGTTGACGATTTTTCGGTTGGGTTTGTCCGGGTCTATATAGGTGATTCTGACCAGGCGGGCCTCCAGGCTTATGTCCGTGATTTCGTTATACAGAAGGTGGGCAAGGTATTCCTTCAGCAGGTATCTTTCCCAGTCAGATGGACGTTGCCGGGTTTTCGCTGCCTCGATCGATATTCCCTGGCCACAATGAGTGGTCAAGGGCAGCATGGTTTGCCCCTCAAATGGTGTACCGGGTGTTTTGTTCTCATCGAAACGAATGAACAATAACGGCGCGGAACAGTTCTTGCTTAGCGAGCGCCATCCCCCCCTGATAATGACTTCGATCGGGACCGAACCTACCGAACCCATTCCATCAACGTATTCGAGCACGGTGGGTGTGTAATCGCAGTTCGGGTCCTCACGCGGGCGGCACAGCGTTTTGAAGTCCAGTGGCATGGAGATTTCCAGCACTTCATGACTGGAAAACAGCGGTGCATCTGCACGCGCATCCACGCAAAGAATTGCGAGGAAGCTCCAGCAGATCAGCAGGCGTAAAAACAAACCCGTTCAGGCCCCGTAACGGGCTTTCGCCTCGATACGACGTTTGTGCAACAGGGGTTCGGTGTATCCGCTGGGTTGTTCACGGCCCAGGAAGACCAGGTCGCAGGCAGCCTGGAAAGCAATATTATCGTCAAAGCCGGGCGCCATGTTGCGGTACAAAGGGTCTCCGCCGTTTTGTTCATCAACGACGCTAGCCATCCGCTGCAGCGTTTCCATGACTTGTTCTTTGGAGCAGATGCCGTGGTACAGCCAGTTACAGATATGCTGGCTGGATATGCGCAACGTAGCGCGATCTTCCATCAGGCCTACGTGGTTGATGTCGGGGACCTTTGAGCAACCTACCCCCTGGTCAATCCAGCGCACGACATAACCGAGAATTCCCTGGGCATTGTTGTCCAGCTCGGCCTGAATCTCTTCGGCCGAAAGCTGACGGTCTTCCAGCAGCGGCGGTGTCAGAATGTCATCCAGGCTGGCGCGCCCGCGTGACATCAGTTCTTCCTGACGATTGCTGACGTTATAACGCAGGTAGTGTGTTGCATGCAGCGTGGCAGCAGTGGGTGAGGGCACCCAGGCGCAGTTAGCTCCTGCCTCGAGGTGCGCCATTTTCGATTCCACCATGGCTTTCATTTCATCGGGCATAGCCCACATGCCCTTGCCGATCTGTGCCTTTCCATGGAAGCCGCATTCCAGGCCGATATCGACATTCCAGTCTTCGTAAGCAAAGATCCAGGGGCGGGTCTTGATGACGTCTTTTGGGAGTACAGGGCCGGCATCCATGCTGGTGAATATTTCATCACCTGTCCGGTCCAGGAAGCCGGTGTTGATGAACACAATTCGTCCGCTAACCGCCCGGATGCACTCTTTCAGGTTTACCGTGGTGCGCCGTTCTTCGTCCATAACACCGACTTTTATGGTATGCCGTTTCAGCCCGAGGCAGTCTTCGATGCGATTGAACAGTTCATTGGTGAAAGCAGCCTCCTCCGGCCCATGCATCTTGGGTTTGACGATGTAGATACTGCCACTGCGGCTGTTGGGTAGCGTCGTATTGCCGCGAATGTTGTTGATTGAGCAGAGCACGGTAAGCATGCCGTCCAAAAACCCTTCGGGGATCTCGTTGCCTTCGCTGTCCAGGATTGCAGCGGTAGTCATCAGGTGGCCCACGTTGCGTACCAGCATCATGCTGCGGCCATGGAGCTTGATGGTCTCCCCACCCGGAGCGGTGTAGACCCGGTCCGGATTGAGGCGGCGGGTAATTATCTTGCCGGCTTTTTCAAACGAATCCGACAGGTCACCCTTCATCAGTCCCAGCCAGTTGCGGTATACGTTGACCTTGTCAGCGGCATCGACAGCGGCAACCGAGTCTTCGCAATCCTGGATGGTGGTTAGCGCGGACTCCAGGATGACATCTTTCATGCCGGAGGATGACATGCTGCCTACCGGGTGACTGGCGTCGATTTGCAGTTCGATATGCAAACCGTTGCTACGCAGCAGGATGAGCTCAGCGTTTCCCTTCTGGGCAAACCCGGCAAATTGCTCCGGACGTGCCAGGCAGGAATTGCTTCCGTCCTTCAAAGTGACGACCAGGCTGGCGGTGGCAGCAGAATTATCGACAAGGTAATCGGTGACATCGATGTGTTTTCCCGCTGTCAGCGGGGCCACATCATCCAGCAACGCGGCCGCGGTCTCTATCACCTTGCGGCCGCGGACCGGGTTAAAGCTCGAGCCTTTTTCACAGCCGTCGTCCTCGGAAAGAACATCGGTACCGTAATAGGCGTCGTAGAGGCTGCCCCAGCGTGCATTGGCAGCGTTGAGGGCATAGCGGGCATTGCCCACCGGCACCACCAGCTGCGGCCCGGCGATTCGGGAAATTTCAGGGTCGACACCAGAGGTGGTTATCTCGAAGTCCTCACCTTCGGGTATGAGATAGGCAATATCGGTCAGGAATTGCTTGTAAGCCGGGAATTCGATAGCACCGGGGTGGGCCTTGTGCCATTCGTTGAGTTGCGCCTGGATGCGGGTTCGCTTTTCCAACAGGGCCCGGTTTTTTGGTGCCAGATCGGTAATCAGTTTGGCAAAACCCGCCCAAAAATCATTCGAATCAACCCCTGTTCCGGGGATGATTTCCTGGTTAACCAAATCATAAAGTTCCCGTGCAATGGACAAACCATTGCTATCAATCCTCGAGCTCATTTTATTTGCCTGTAAAAGTTATGAGTGGTGGTTGAGTTATCAGTTCTGCTGGCTGGCATAGAAATTCATCAGGGCAGCCAACTCCTCATCGGACAAACTGGTTATTTTTCGTTCCATTGATCCTGGAACGAGGTGCTCACCGGTGGGAACAAATTTCAAAGCGGCTTTCAGGTACGGAACCCACTGGCCGGCGAGCCGCGGCCCGGTACTGGCAACCTGACCGCCCTGTGTGTGGCAGCTTTCGCAGCGTGCCTTATGCAGGGCAGCGCCGGTGGCCACCAGGGAGCGATCGAATTTCTGTTTCGCAGGAACAAAGGGAAGGGCGCGATAGTGCATGCTCAGGGCTGTCATATCTTCGGCAGACAAACCGCCGGAAATTTTACACATATCGGTTTTTGGCCGCGAAGTGTCGCCGTAACGATAGGTGCTTTTAATGCAGGGCCGACCCCAATCCTGGAAAGACTCCAGGGTATCGGCGATGTATTTTTCGCCCTGACCGCCAATGATAGGCATGTCACTGTGGGTAGAAGCACCCTGTGGGCCGTGGCAGCTATCGCACTGAGCCGTCAGCGCTCCCAGGTCGCTTGCAGTGGATGTGCCCGTAACGCCCAATAAAAGGGCCAGCATACTGATTTGTAAACGATTCATAATAGTCCACCCGCGAATAACTGACTTTCCTAATATAAGCGCGCCACCCGGGCGGCACATTGACCCATATCATAACCGGAAGAACCATGATTGTGTGGTTTGCTAGCCCCCGAAATCCAGCGTCCAGAAGTGGTGATACGTGTACCCATTATCCAGATCATGACCGGAACCAATCCCCGCATGGGTGAAATCCGGACTCATAATCAGGGCGCAGTGGCCAGGACTGTCCAGCCACAGGTCCACAACATAAGCCAGGGCACGGTCACCGGAGGAAGCTGCGATGTTCTCTCCAACCGTACCGCCATCCCAGTAAGGAAAGACACGCGAGCCCATCGTGGTCCCGTCAAGCGACGTATGGGCAAAATAACCCTGCCTGGCCATGTCCATGGAGTGCTGGCGGGCGATATCTGCCAAAGAGTCGCTCCAGCTCAGGGGGTCCTGGGCCAGGTACTCCGTATCACCACAGCTTCGTGCCTGGCCACGGGCTTCGTTGATCAACGGCAACATGTCCGATAGCAGTTCACCGGTCGTGTTGTCGGGTTCTATATCAACTTCAACCGTGATCGTTACATCGTCAGTATCCGTGGCGCCGTCATCGTCAGTAACGGTCAGGCGCAGACGAATGTCAGCTACGCTATCGGGTGCTGTAAAGGTGACCGCGGAGGTGCCGGCGCCGTTTAGCGAAACTGTCGGTCCGTTGACCTGGGTCCAGGACCAACTCTCTATGGTCCCATCCAGGTCGCTGGCGCTGCCGGTAAGGGTCACGGTTTCGGCACCGCTCACGGTACGGTTTGCGCCGGCGTTTGCCGTCGGCGCTTTGTTGGGTTCAGGGGCCGGTTCCTCAACCGTGATGATGATGTCGTCAGAATCGACTGCGCCCTGGCTATCGGTCACCGTGAGGCGTAGCTGGATGCTGCTAGCGCTGGCTGGCGCCGTGAAGCTCACAGTCCTTCCGCTCGTATTGTGCAACGCCACTGCTGGCCCGGAGACCCGACTCCAGCGCCATGACTGGATGGAGCCGTCAGGGTCGCTGGCGCTGCCTGTGATCGAGACAGCCTGGCCGGTTTCAGCTGTTACATTCGGTCCGGCGTTTGCGACCGGCTTCTGGTTTTCCAGCTCCGCGGCCTCGCGGTGAATTTTGTCGATGAGAAACTGTTGCGAAGCCGTATCCCAGTGGAGTTCAATATCGACTGACTCCCCCTCGACTTCCGCACCTGTGATTACAATACGTCCATGCTCGGGGGTCGTGATGGTAGCACCAGTGGTCCGAACACTCTCAGGATCAACGATGAACTCCGATTTGAAACCCGTGGTGTCAAAAGTGATGTCGGAGCTCTGTTGATCGCCTTCGATGTCCGTCACAACGACCATGAGCGAGTGCTCGCCTTCTGCCAACAGGGAATAATTCCACTTCATTGACCAGCCGGAGTGCTCGGAATCAGGAATATTGGGAAAGGCTGCGGCGACGTCCTGGCGGGTTCCACCATATGGCACCAGTCCCACGCTGGCGCCATCGATAAAGGCCTCCACCGCGATGATTTCGTTGTCACCTACCGCCCAGCCGGAAATCTGCCCGATGCCGGACCGGGTTGAGTCTGCGGTGGGTTCACCGATGGCAAATTGAATTTCAGCCCTGGCGGGCATAGCAACGGCAGCCAGCAATAGCGCTACCGGCAGAATAAGGTTCGACCTGATCATTTTCCACCCTCCTTGATGGGAAACTCGCCTTCCCATGGCGCATGATCTCAGCTTCTTTTTAACATGATTTCCCCAGGTGGAACACCGCTGGGTAGACCAGCGGGGTGGTCAAGACGACGGGCGGTGCTGATAATAGGGTTTTGGGCTGCAGGAATCAGCAAATGAAGCTTTCCTTGTTCGGTGAAAAATTCAGCCGCAACTCGGGCATCGTCGGGTTAATGGACGATCTGGGTTCAGCTCTCGATGACAATCCCGAGATGATCATGATGGGGGGTGGCAATCCGGGGCGCCTGCCCGGGGCCGAGGCCCTGTTTCAAAAGCGCCTGGAAGCCATCATGGCTGATCCTGAAAAACGCCACCGGCTGTTCGGGCTCTACCAGTCACCGCGGGGTGACCCGGAATTTCGTCGCGAGGTCGCTGACTGCCTGGCCAGGCAATTTGGCTGGAAACTGAGCGCGGACAATATCGCCATCTCCAATGGTAGCCAGTCTGCCTTTTTTATTCTGCTCAACATGTTTGCCGGCGCTATGCCCGATGGCACGCGGCGGCAGATTCATTTGCCACTGATACCCGAGTATCTTGGCTACGCCGACAGTGGGTTAGGCGAAGAATTTTTCACCGCGACGCGACCCGAAATTGAGCGACTGGACGGACATCTATTCAAGTATCGTGTTGACTTCTCAAGGCTGGAACTGGGGAGCCGGGCCGGCGCAATGTGTTTTTCAAGGCCAACCAACCCGACGGGCAACGTCATGACAGACGACGAAGTGGCCCGCCTGGACGGCATCGCCCGCGAAAACGACATACCACTGATCCTGGATGGGGCATACGGCCTGCCGTTCCCCAATATCATGTTCACCGAGGCATCCCCGCACTGGAATGAGAACACGATCCTGGTACTGAGCCTGTCCAAGCTGGGGCTGCCAGGTGTCCGGACCGGGATCATCGTGGCCAGGGAGGACATTATTCATGCTTACGCCAATGCCAACGGCATCGTCAACCTGGCGTGTGGCAACATCGGGCCGGCCATCGCAACCGAATTGTTCAGGACCGGGGAGATCCTGACGCTCGCCCGGGATCAAATCGCACCTTTTTACCGCCAGAGGGCCGGTGAGGCGGTAGATGGTTTTAAAGACGCACTCGAAGGCTTGCCGTTTCATATCCACAAACCGGAAGGTGCGTTCTTCCTGTGGCTGTGGTTCGAGGGTCTGCCGATCAGCAGCCAGGAACTCTATAAGCGACTGAAAAAACGGGGGGTACTGATCGTGCCCGGTCATCACTGCTTTTTTGGACTCAACGAAGAATGGCCGCACCGGCACGAGTGTATCCGGGTGTCTTACGTACAGGACCCGCAGCAAGTCCGCCGCGGAATCAGGATCATCGCTGAGGAAGTGAAAAAAGCCTACTTGTAGTCGGAAGAAAAAGTGGCCGGCATGATGATTTCGTCTATCCGTGCCAACTGGTCCTCGCTGAGTTCAATGCCGCTGGCTTTTGAATTTTCTTCGATTTGCGCCGCCCGGGTCGCGCCCGTGATGCAGGAAGTCACACCGCTTTTCTGCAGGATCCATGCGAGCGACATCTGGCCGACGGTGCACTCGATTTCCCTGGCGACGACCTCAAGCTGGGTCACGTGTTCAAGCACGTTCTGGTCCGCCGCGAGACCCTTGATCCATTGGTTCTGACGTTCATCACTGGCGCGGCTTTCACGTGGCAATGGCTGGCCGGGTTTGTACTTGCCGGTCAGGATTCCCTGCTCCAGTGGGGAGAAAACTACCTGTCCAATAGCGTGTTCGCGGCATGCCGGCAGAACCTCGACTTCCAGGTCGCGCATTAACATGTTGTAGTGGGGCTGGCTGGAAACGGGGGCGTAGAGCCGGTCACCGCAAATTTGCAATGTCTCGTGGATTTTGTCTGCCGGCCAGCAGGAGAATCCCCAATAAAGAATCTTGCCCTGGTGGATCAGGTCATCCATCGCGCGGATCGTTTCCTCCAGCGGCGTTTCGTCATCGTAGCGGTGACACTGGTAGAGGTCGATATAGTCGGTACCCAGCCGCGTCAGGCTGGCTTCGCACTGCTCCATGATGTGTTTGCGGGACAGCCCCTTGTCGTTGGGCCCATCGCCCATGGGAAAGTAGACCTTGGTGGCCAGTACATAGGACGAGCGGACATATTCTCCCATCAGTTGGCCCCACATGGCCTCGCAGGCGCCGGTCGCATACACATTGGCGGTATCGAAGAAATTGATCCCGCATTCGAATGCCTTGTCGATCAGTGCCTGCCCCGTTGTTTCGTTGGATACGTGACCGAAAGTCAGCCACCCACCCAGGCCGATTTCCGAGAGCTTTACACCTGATTTTCCCAAACGCCGGTATTTCATGAACTCTCCGTTTTTTGTATCTGGTCTTTAAAGCAACTCAGGATAACAAATGTGCTAGCTTGAGTGGATGGTAAAAAAGAATGGAGTAATGCTGTGAAACGATTCACGAATGGGTTCCTTCCTTTGGTTCTGGTCACGCTGGCCGGCTGCACGAATGGGCAGGATGCTATTGAAACACCACAGGCGCCAGCAGATCAGAGCGCCTCTGGGCAAGCCATTGAGGATTTGTCAGCTCGCCTGGGTGTGCCTGCACAGGAGGTGAGTCTGGTGCGGGAAGATGACGTGACCTGGCGTGACGGAAGCCTCGGTTGTCCGAAGGAAGACATGATGTATACCCAGGCACTGGTCGAAGGAAAACGGATTGTGCTGCAGGCTGGAGACACTCAATACCACTACCATGCAGGCAGTGACAGCCCGCCCTTCTACTGTGAGAATCCCGTTAGCCCTGCGCCTGGTTTTTCTACGGAATGATTTTTCCGCCACAATAGAAGCGTTCGAGCCAGCTGTGCGGCGGGCGCATGGCAATGAAGGCATTGAGTTGCTCCAGCAGGAGTTGCTCGTGATCACCCTGTTGGCTGCCCATACCTTCCAACAGGCGCTTCATCTGGTAATCCATGCGGGCCTGTTTGTCTTCCGGCGGTGATTCCACCCCGAGAAAAACTTCCATGGCGATACAGGCCTGGCGCAACTCATCTTCTGTAGTTTCTGCGTTTACACCCTGTTCCCAGTAGGCTTCGAGCACATTTTTGTCTATCCCTCGGGGAATACCGGCTTCCTGCTGCCATAACTGCTCCGCTTTTTCGCTATCTTCCGCCCGGCTGGCGCAAGCACGGAGTCTCTCCAGCAGGGATGGCCAGCGTTGTTGCTCCAGGATCGCCCGTGCCCGTGCTTGCTCCGCGCGTGCCTTTGCTTCTTCCACCCGTTCGTTGCGTGCAGCGTTTTGTTGCTTGCGTTCGTCGTCGAGCCGGGCGAATACGGCATCGCAGGCTGACCGAAACTTCTTCCATAGCCGTCGATCCACTTGCCGTGGCGTCAAGCCGATGGATTTCCACTCTCGCTGGATGTCCTTGGTTTGATTGGTTGCTTCCCTGAGATCTTCAAGTTCCACATATTCCTGTGCCCGCGCTACCAGCTTTTCCTTTCTCGCAATATTGCGTTCGTATTCGTCCTTGATGTGGCTGTAGATCTTGTCGCAGATTTTCTGCAGAGCCTGCCGGCTTTTGCGCTCTGCCTTGCCACTTACGGGCTTGATGTCGTTGAATGCGGCCCGGGCGATATCGAGCGTTTTCTGCACCATTTTCCAGTCTGGAACCGGGCCGTCGGGTGACGCTTCTGCTGATCCGGGCCAGGTCATGCGCTGATCGTAGTCGGCCAGCTGTCCAACCAGCTCCATGCGTCTGCGCAAATTTTCTTTGCGCATGGCGGACTGCTGCGTAAAGGCCTCTTTGCAAGGCTTGTAGGCTTCCTCGGCGGCTGAATGGAACTCGTTCCAAAGGGCCTGGTCGCGGCGCGGAGAAACCGGACCCAGGGTTTTCCATTCTTCCTGCAGGGCCTTAATCCTGGAGGCCAGCGAGTCAGCACTTTCTTCACTGCCGATCAGGGCTTTCATGCGCTCGATCAGCTCAGTTTTCTTTGGCTCGATGGCAAATCCCTGCCAGTCGTGAATTTCCCGGAGACGGGCCGTCAGCGGCCGGAGTTCATCATAAAAGTGTTGTTGATGCCCTGGCCCCAGGTGTCTCAGCAGGTTCTTGATCCGGTTGTGAACCCGGTCTGCGTTCTTGAAGTGACTGTCGTCGAGTTCCTTTTGCAGTTCACTGAATGTTGACTTAAGCACCTCGAGGGCTTTTTTCTCGTCTTTTTTCAACTCGATGAGTTTTTGCTGCAGTTCGTCCCTCAGCACATGCAGTTTAAGTACCGGCCCCGGGGTTGCTGCCTTTTCAGCTTCGGGCCAGGGCAGTTTTTGGATGTGTTTTTCGACCTTCTCCAACAGCTTGTGATGGGCCATGAAGTCAGACTTTGCAGATCCTGCGACATCACTCTGCAGCTTTTCCAGCGTTGCCTGCTTGTTAAGTATGCGCTTTGAGGCGCGGGCGATGGCGCGCCAGTGATTCAGCTGCTGTTTGCACTGTTCCGTTTGCTCAGCGGAGGGATGTGCGTCATGCAGCCCGGCAAGCCAGCGGTCTTCGATGGCATCCAGGCTTCGGACCAGTTCGCGGACTTTTTCCGACTGGGTCAATTCGAGATTGGCCAGATCAATGGCCTCCAGTTCGTTGATAAGCTCCCCAAACGTGTGCTTTGCCTCCTCAGTTTGTTCTCGCCGTGCCTGTTCTGTGGCCTCAATTGCGGCGTGTTTTTCAATCCGTGAAGCGCAAATCTCCAGATCGTCCGAGATCTGCTTTCTTTGCTCATCAACACAGTGCTGGATAAGTGTTTCCCAACGGCCCTTCAGTGACAGGTAGCGAGACTTGTAGTCCGGAAAATCCACTCTGGCGCTTAGTTTTCGGGCATCTTCCGCCAGTTTTCGCAGGGTCTTCTGGAGCTCGGCCTGCTCCTTCTCCACCTGATGTTGCTGATCCAGTCTTTCCTTACAGTGCCGGTAAACAGATTTGTCCTTGTTCCTGGACTGCAGCATCAGTTCTTTAAGCAGGCTTAGGTCTTCGATGCCCTGTGCGGCACTCAGGCGCACCCTGGCGACGGCATGATGAGCCGCAAGGTCCATCCGCGCATCCACACTGCTAACCCGGCCAATAGCATCGGTGATCAGTCCAGGCTCCTCGCTCAGGCTGGCGATTCGAACCAGTGTGGCGTCATCTGTGATGGATGAAAGGCTTTGTGGGTCGGGTAATAACTGGGCCAGCCTTTGAGCTTTTGCCTGGCCTTGCAAAGACTGATCCAGCGACTCAATGAGCTGGTCCAGTGCGTCGCTACCCGAAATCCGGGAAAGGGCATGCTTGCGGACTGCGGGCTCGGGGTCATCATTGACCAGGCCAAGCAGAATGGTCTCGTCTTCGAGCTGGTCAATTGCGGCAATGCGTACTTCGGGCTTACGGTGTTGCCAACCCGGCTTGGTGAATGAGTCTAACAATGTCATTGAGTGCTACCTGAGCTTGATGCGAACCTGAATTGGATTCTACTATGAGCGTAGCCGTCGGAGATAACTATCGAAATGTCCTATATCATTGATCCATCATGAGCGCTTTCTTTGATTACCCGCATACCGTGGCCCACGAGGACATCGATCAGCTCGGGCACGCCGGCAATTACCACTATATAAAGTGGATGCAGCATGCGGCCATCGCACACTCTACCGAAAACGGCTGGCCACCGGAAAAGTATGAGGAACTGGGCTCCGGCTGGGTCGTTCGAGCTCATAAAATTGTTTATCTCAGACCCGCTTTCGAGGGAGATAAACTGATTATCAGGACCTGGGTAGCCAGTGCACGCTCGGCCAGTTCCCACAGAACCTATGAGATCCGCAAACTGGACGGCGAACTCATGGCCCGGGCCGAGACTGAGTGGGCCTTTGTTAACCGCGCCCGGCAGCGCCCTGTCCGGATTCCCCAGGAAGTTAAAGACTGTTTCGAGATCGTCAGCCCACCCCAGACTGCATAAATAAAATTCTCGTCTATTCTTATAGATACAACGAGATTTTATAAGTCTATCCGGAGGGTATAAATGAAGAGACGGGATTTTTGCCGATCAACGCTGGCTGCCGGCCTGGCAGCAACTTATCCATTCATGACGAACGCAGCTTTCGCGGGTGGCAATTTGACTGCCGTGTCTCTGGATGGCGGAGAAATCGAGCTCGAACGGGCAGCCATTAAGGAGCTTGCAGCACAGCTCAATGGCCCGTTGCTGATGTCCAGTGATACGCAGTATGACTACGCCCGCCGGATCTGGAATGGCATGCACGACCGTCACCCTGCCTTGATCGCAAGGTGTGCGAATGCTGAGGACGTTCAGGCTTCGGTTGTTTTCGCAGCAGAACGTGATCTGTTGGTGTCAGTCCGCGGTGGTGGGCACAGCTGGCCGGGCAAATCCGTGTGCGACGGCGGCCTGATGATAGACTTGGCAGAGATGAACACGGTTACGGCAGATGCGGCCACGCGTCGCGCAAATGCCCAGGGTGGAGCACTGTTGAATGGCCTCGACACCGCAGCGCTTCAGCACGGCCTGATTACTACGGCGGGCGTGGTCTCACACACGGGAGTCGGAGGATTTACCCTCGGTGGTGGATTCGGTCGGCTCAATCGCAAGTATGGATTAACCATCGACAACCTCGTTTCGGCACAGTTGGTGACTGCAGATGGGCAGCTTCGTACCGTCAGTGCAGAACAAGACGCTGACCTGTTTTGGGCTATCCGCGGCGGCGGTGGAAACTTTGGGGTGGCGACACAATTCGAGTATCAACTGCACCCGTTCGATCGCAATGTGCTTTCGGGAATGATCGTGTGGCCCGTTGAGCAGGCTCGAGAAGTACTGGAGTTCTACGGCGAGTGGTATTCGGGACTCTCTGATGACCTCTATGTCGGCCCGGTCATGTTCACGATGCCGGATGGGCCATCGGTAATCGTGATGGAAGTGGTTTATGCCGGTGATCCGGCGACCGGAGAAAAAGAACTCGCGCCTCTGCGTAAAATCGGGAAACCCATGGAAGACGGCGTGAAGGTGCAGGACTACATGGTCATGCAAACTCATGAAGATGGTACCTGGGCACATGGGGTGCGTTCTTATGCCAAGAATGGCATGGTCAGTGAAATCACTCCGGGGCTGATTGACGCACTGGTTGAATCGTTCGTTCCGGACCCACGGCTGGCCTTCTTCACCCATACAGCGGGTGGCGCCGTCAGCCGCGTCCCCGAACTGGCGACAGCCTTCCCGCACCGAAATGCAGAAACCATGATCGCAGTTATTGCCGGTTGGATGGATCCTTCACAGGATGCCGAAGCCATGACGGCTGCCCGTGCCTGGTTCAAACAACTGGAGCCTTTTGTGGGCGGCTACTACGACAATATTGCTTTTGACGACGGCAATTCCGGGGGCAAAAACTACGGCCCTGCCTATGAGCGGCTGTCTCTTATCAAAGGCCGCTACGATCCCGGCAATCTGTTCCGGCTCAACCGTAACATCAAGCCGGTCTTGAGCTGAATTCCCGGCCTTTAGAAACCCGGCGCAACGCCGGGTTTTTTGATACTGTGGCATTTCGCCATTTTTCCGTTTTAGCTGAACCGGTTGCTGCATGAAAGTCGTTCGTATTCTCCCAGTTGTACTTTGCCTCGCATTGGGAGCCTGCGCCTCGGTCGTCAGGAACCCCATACCTGAAGCTGACCACATGAACGCCACGGTGCTGGGCGATGTGACCATGCGGAACTGGGGAGATGGGGTGGATCTGCATGTCAAGCCCAGGGAGGTCACACCGCAAGTCCGTGAAGAGCAATTCGGCGGCATCATGCACCGGGAACACAATTACCTGGTTATCTCAGGGGGTGGCGCGAAAGGAGCCTATGGCGCAGGGGTCCTCAACGCCTGGAGCGAGCTCGGTACGCGACCGGAATTCACAGTGGTCACTGGCATCAGCACCGGCGCACTGACCGCACCTTTCGCCTTTCTTGGCAGTGATTACGACGCCGCGCTCAAGGAAATCTATACCACGCTGGATACCCGTCGCATCATTGATACCCGAAACATTTTTGCAATTATCGGTGGTGATTCCATATCGGATTCGTCTCCATTGAAGCGATTGATCGAAGAGCTTATTGATGAGGAAATGGTTGCCGGGATTGCCCGTGAATATCACCGTGGGCGCCAACTTCTAGTGGGTACGACTCACCTTGATGCGGGGCGGCCGATGGTCTGGAACATCACCCGAATGGCCGCCAGTGAGCATCCCGACGCTATCGGCCTGATTCGCCAGGTGTTACTGGCCTCAGCTTCGATTCCCGGGGCATTTCCTCCCGTGTACATCGAAGTGGAAACACCTGACGGGCGAAAATACGACGAAATGCATGTGGACGGTGGTACTTCCTCGCAGATGTTTTTCTATCCTGCGAGCATAAATTGGGGCGACGTCACTGATGTTCTTGATGTCAGAGGTACCCCGACGATCTACATTATCCGTAATGCATTTATCCAACCAAAGTTCAAAACAACCCAACCGCGGCTGCTACCCATTGCCAACCGCACCATTAGTTCTTTGATCCGAACCCAGGGTATTGGTGATTTCTTCAAGATTGCGACGCTTGCTGGCCGTGATGGCCTGGACCTGGAAGTAACCTGGATTCCAGATGAGGCTAACGAGATAGTCAGAGTTGAGTCGTCAGAAGATTTTGACCCCGTTTACATGGCAGAGTTATTTGAATATGGCTACAAACGAACACTCGAAGACGAGACCTGGCTCAATTATTATGAGTGGATCAAAAAATACTAGTAGCTAGCCCCAGCGGCGATGTATCCACAGCCACTGCTCCGGGTATTCACGGACCCAGTCTTCGATCACGCCTGTGATGAGTTCCGTGGCGCCGTAAATATCGATGTCACCTTTTTCGGTACGCGGTAGTTCAATCTCGTCGGTGATCTCGAGCAGGAAGCGGCCATTGGGCAGGCGGACGGAACGGGCGCCATGGACCGGGCATTCGTAGCGACGGGCCAGCTTGGCCAGCAGGGTATTGGTCGGGGCGTCTTTGCCAAAAAACGGGATGTTGATGCCGCGTTTAAATTTCTGATCAACCAGCATGCCGACATGTATTCCCTTTTCCAGTGCGCTCATCAGTTGGAAAGATGCGCCCTGGCCTGACGCTACCAGGCTCCCGGCTACCTGCTTACGGGCTTTGGCGATTTTTTTGGCGGCGTACTTGTTGTTGGGTGCGCGAAACAGAGACTGGATTTCGAGTCCGTATTCCTCTGCGGCCAGGGGTAGCAATTCGAAGTTAGCGAGGTGCCCGGCGAAAATGATGGCTGGGAGCCCGTCGTCACGTAGCTTGAAGAATTGCTCGACGTTCTTTACCTCGATCCGCCCGGCGCCGGGATTGTTTTCATCCAGGTCGAAGATCTGGTCCAGGTAGCCGTATTCGAGGATGCCGCGGGCAATATGCGCCCAGCTGTCGATGGCGATCTGCTCACGCTCTTCAATACTTTTTTCGGGGAAAGCAATGGCCAGGTTGTCCATTGCTATTTTGTGGCGCCCTGTTTTAGGACCAATCCAGCGCGCCGTGCGCTCCAGGAAGCGTCCGGTGCTTTCCATCGGCAGCAGGCGCATAGCCTTCAAAGACAGGAATATGGCTTCTGCAACCAGCCAATCGCGGAGATTGAATACGAATTGAAGAAAGCGATATCGCCGCTTCATATTTAGATCGTGACGATGATCTTGCCGAAAACCTGGCGTTTTTCCAGCCGCTCCAATCCTTTTTCAATCTGCTCCATGGGAACTTTCATGTCGATGACCGGCTTGACCGTTCCGGCCGCCAGTTTGTCGATCGAGGTCCTGATGTTGCGCATATTGTAGCCAAAGCTGCCGATCAGGCGTAACTGACGCTGGAACAGT
>RCNC010004956.1_pt1 | contig 18013 bp, 18 predicted proteins | sample 2041301 | NCBI WGS metagenome assembly RCNC01 (sample SAMN09708231, study PRJNA481090) | Marine sediment metagenome, whole genome shotgun sequencing project. | biome: marine sediment; feature: ocean; material: sediment; isolation source: Sewage treatment plant 13A marine sediment (STP13A) ... | reverse complement strand
CATTGCCGAGGAAATTCCCTGGAACGTGACCGACGCGACGATCAGTCATGATCGTAAGCGAATCGCCTTCGTAACGAACGAAGGCGGATTGTCGAAAGTTTATTTGCTCGATACGAAAACGCGGGAATACAAACAAATCGATGTGTTGCCGTCGGGTCTCGTTTTCAGCGTGCGCTTTGGACCGTTTGATCGGCGCCTTGCGATGACGTTGAACACATCGCAATCGCCCAGCGACGCTTTCGTGCTGGATCTCGGGCGAGAACCGCTGGACTACAAGGCTCTCACTCGCTGGACGGAAAGCGAGGTTGGCGGACTGGATAAGACCGCTTTTCGCACGCCGGAACTGGTTCATTACCCAACCTTCGATCAGGTCGAAGGAAAGCCGCGCGAGATTCCGGCGTGGATCTACAAACCGGCCGGCAAGGGACCGCATCCTGTCGTGATTTCGATCCACGGCGGACCCGAAGGTCAGGCGCGCCCATCATTCAGCAGCACCTATCAAATGTGGATGGATAAACTGGGCGTCGCCGTTATCCGGCCGAATGTACGTGGCTCAAACGGCTACGGAAAAACCTATCTCGGACTCGATAACGGGTTCAATCGTGAGGATTCTGTAAAAGACATTGGTGCGCTGCTCGACTGGATTGAGACCCAGCCGGACCTTGACGCTGATCGTGTTGCCGTCTTTGGCGGCAGCTACGGCGGATACATGGTGCTTGCGAGCGCCGTGCATTACAGCGATCGTTTATCGGCCGCGGTCGATGTTGTTGGCATCAGTAACTTCGTTAGCTTTCTCGAGAACACACAGGACTATCGTCGCGACCTGCGACGCGTAGAGTACGGCGACGAGCGCGACCCGGCGATGCGCGATTATCTGCAACGAATCAGCCCGGTGAACAATGTTGAGAAGATCAAAATTCCGATGTTCATCGTTCAAGGAGAGAACGACCCCCGCGTTCCCGTGACCGAGGCGACGCAGATGGTCGAAGCCCTACGCAAGGAGGGGCATACTGTCTGGTATATGAACGCCCTGAACGAAGGCCACGGTTACAGGAAGCGCGAGAATCGCGATGTTTATCAGCAAGCGACGCTTCTGTTTCTTGAGCAGCATCTGGTTAACGATTGACGATTGATAAAATACAAACCGCGATAGACGGTCTCGAACAAACCTTTCCCGACGGCACTGCGGATAAGCTTGGTGCTCTCATCGATGAGCTCGGAAGGTGGAATCGCAAGGTCAATCTGACGGCAATTACGGATCGCGACGAGATGATCACGGCCCATCTGCTCGACAGCCTCGTAGCGGCACCGCTCATCGAGGGTGACCGCGTTCTCGACGTTGGCACGGGCCCCGGGTTTCCGGGATTGCCGCTCGCGATCGTTCAGCCGAAGCGTCAATTCACGTTGCTCGACAGCAATAACAAAAAAATCATGTTCGTTCAGCATGTGGCGGGATTGCTGGGTCTGGACAACGTTTCGGCGATTAAGTCCAGAGGAGAGGACTATGCACCCGGCCACGGCTTTGATACCGTGATTGCGCGGGCGTTGGCAGCATTGCCGCGACTCGTGGAAATTGCCGGTCACCACGTAGGAGAGGACGGGGTGTTTGTAGCGCTAAAAGGTCGCTACCCGGAAGAAGAACTAGAACAATTAGCCGAATTGGCAAATCCGTGGAGCCACAGAGTGACGGAGCTTGAAGTGCCGGGCCTTGAAAAAGGATCACGGCATGCCGTGCTTTTGAGGCGAAAGACCGGGCGTAACACTTAAAGAGCAGCCAGCAATGACGCGAATCTTAGCCGTAGCAAACCAGAAAGGCGGGGTGGGCAAAACGACCACCTGCGTCAACCTGGCTGCATCGCTGGCGGCGACGCAACGGCGCGTTCTGTTGGTCGACATGGATCCGCAGGGCAACGCGACCATGGGTTGCGGCATCAACAAGATGGAGCTCGAGAATTCGGCCTGCGACGTGCTGTTGGGCGACGTAACGGCCGCCGACACCATAGTTTCTGCGCCCGACGGCGGTTTTGCGGTGCTTCCCGGTAATGAAGACCTGACGCTCGCTGAAGTCAATTTGCTCCAGGAAATCGGTCGCGAGATGAAGCTTAAAAAGGCGCTGGCACCGGTGGCGGGCCTCTACGACTTCATTCTGATCGACTGCCCGCCGTCAATAAACATGCTGACCGTTAACGCGTTGACCGCGGCCGACGGCGTGTTGATACCGATGCAGTGTGAATACTACGCACTCGAGGGCCTCAGCTCTTTGTTGCGGACCATTGAGCAGGTTCGGGACTCCGTGAATCCGACTCTCGAGATGTACGGAATCTTGCGCACAATGTTTGATCCGCGAGTGAATCTTTCCAATGAGGTGTCGATGCAGCTCATCGAGCATTTCGACAGAAAAGTATTCCGTACCATAGTGCCGCGAAATATTCGTCTCGCCGAGGCGCCAAGTTTCGGTCTGCCAGTTCTGCTTCACGACCGTTCGTCGCGTGGCGCAATTGCCTATCTGGCGCTTGCCGGCGAAATTTTGCGCCGGGAAGATGACCGCATGGCCGAAGCTGTCTAGGAACAAGAATGTCACCAAAAAAACGATTGGGCCGCGGCCTCGACGCACTTCTGAGCAAACCGACGGTCGCCGTCTCCAGACCGGGGTCGGCGGAGACGAACAATAGCAATGACGGGCTGAAGCACCTGCCCATAGAGCATCTGCAGCGCGGCCAGTACCAGCCCCGAGTGGACATGCGCCAGGATTCGCTTGAGGCGCTGGCTGAATCCATCAAGGCGCAGGGCATTGTGCAGCCGATCGTTGCTCGGCCCATCAGCAAGAAAGACGGCAGCCCACGCTACGAAATCATTGCCGGTGAACGCCGCTGGCGCGCCGCTCAAATGGCCGGACTTGCCGAGATTCCGGCGGTTATTCGCGACGTTCCGGACGAGTCGGCTATCGCGATGGCACTCATCGAGAATATTCAGCGCGAAAACCTGAATCCATTGGAAGAGGCGCGAGCGCTGGACCGACTGATCCGCGAATTTGATCTGACGCACGCCGAAGCGGCAAAAGCGGTGGGCCGATCGCGGGCGTCGGTCAGCAACCTGCTGCGCTTGCAGGACCTTGCTGAAAAAGTGAAGTCTCTGCTTGAGGATCGCAAAATCGAAATGGGTCATGCGCGTGCGCTACTGGCGATTTCCAATGCATCGCAACAGTTTGATGCGGCACGCCAGGTGGTCAAGAAAGGACTATCGGTTCGCGACACTGAGAAGCTCATTCGGCGAATTCTGGATGGCGGTAGCTCAAGGCCGGCGAAGAAGACGCCGACTCAGGATGCGGACATTCGACGCCTGGAAATAGAAGTGTCGGAAAAACTGGGCGCGAAAGTGAGCGTTGATCACACAGCGAAAGGCGCGGGCCAGATCGTGATCAGCTACAACAGTCTCGATGAACTCGACGGCATCCTGAAGCACATCAAGTAACCCCCAAAGGTACCAGTTACCTTTCACCCACCTCGATAAGGTTCCAGTTACCTTTTCCTCGAAACGAAGCATATTCGTATGCTGCGCAGTCGCCTAAATTCAGCGATTCTTCTTTCAAGCTATTTTGGAGTGAAGGACCGGTGCCCAGGTTTCGACGATTGGTTGTTCCCGGCTATCCGCACCACGTAACACAGCGAGGGGTAAGGCGACAGACGGTCTTCTTCGAAGAGGGCGACTACGAGGCCTACTTGCGCTTGGCCGTTGAGCTGCTTGATGGCTCAGACCTATCATTCTGGGCTTACTGCCTAATGCCCAATCACATTCACGCGATCGTTGTGCCAGGCGAGAGCGCGAGCCTCGCGAGTTTTTTCGCACAGCTCCATCGTCGATATGCCCGCCGCACGAACAAGAAGCATGAATGGCGCGGGCACCTGTGGCAGGAACGATTCTTCTCGGTGCCCATGGATGAAGCGCATACCATTGCCGCCATGCGATACGTTGAATTGAACCCAGTCCGCGCGGGACTATGCGAAGCGGCGCACGAGTGGAAGTGGTCAAGCGCTAGAGGAAACCTCGGATATGTTTCAGACCCGCTGGTCGATAAGGGCACAAACGGCAGCGTGGTAGGGAGTTGGCGCGAGTACTTGAACATAGACGAAGACTCGCGACAGCTTGACGAACTTCGTCGGTTAACCCGAGTTGGCAGACCGGGCGGCGATGACGCGTTTGTTGAATCAATCGAACTAAAGTCCGGACGCGTGGTGAGAAAGCGGAGAGGAGCGCCAAAGAAGGGGCAAAATGATTTTGAAAGGTAACTGGTACCTTAGGGTCGAGACGCGCTCCTACTAGGCGACCTCTTCGTTCGCAGCCGCTTCTTTCGCAGAATAAACCCGGCGGATGATGCTCGGGATCACGGCCTCCGATATCAGGAAGCCCTGCATCTTGTCGCACTGGATTGTCTTCAGGAACTCGAAGGTTTCCTGATCTTCAACACCTTCTGCGCAGACAGACATGCCCAGGTTGTGAGCAAGTCCGGTGACAGCGGCCAGCACCGTCAGGGCAACACTGCCTTGCTGTGCTCGCTTGAGCGCGGATGCGTGAATTTTGATTTCGTCGAAGGGCATTTGATCAAACGTGCTGAGCGATGATGACGCCACCCGGAAGTGGTCGAGGCAAATCCTGAAGCCTTTATCACGCAGCGCCTTGAGCGTCTGGATATGCGGTGCGTCCGGATCTGTCAGCTCCTGTTCGATGATCTCAAACGTGAATCGAGAGCACTCGAGACCGGCTTCGCGAACAATTTCGGCGTAATTCTCGGCCAACATCGGGTCGCCGAGCTGGCTGGACGCAAGGTTGATACAGCAATTCAGGTGGATGCCGCCATCCCGCCACGCAACCACTTGCTTCGTCGCTTTGCGCAATACGTACTCACTGAGCTTGCCCATGAGTCCAAATGCCTCAGTCTCAGGCAGGAATTCCAGCGGACTCATCAGTCCATGCTCCGGGTGATGCCAGCGCACCAGCGCCTCCGCTTCTCGCGTCAGCCATTCGGTGCCTGAGTTGCGTTCAACCTTGGGCTGATAGCGCAGTACAATTTCGCCGTTCTCGAGGGCGTCTTCGACCTCCTGACGAGAAATACGAAGCATGCGTCGGCGACATCGTCGAGCCGAGCCGCTTAAGCCGTCAAAGCTGAAGTCCTTACCAACCCACTCGACATTGTCGAAACTTGCTAGTTTGTCGACGAGCTCGGCCTGCTCGCTGCCGCGAAGCGATGCGCGATCCGCCGCGATGATGATGGCGAACGGCATGCGGTCTTTCGCAGCCTTCAGGGATCTCAGCGTCTCGCGGGACACGTCGGATTCGGTCAGCAGAATGATGCGTCGCGAGTGGCCCGCCATAAGCTCGTCGAAGGTCGAGGTTTTTGCGAAAAAACTCAGGGTGAAGCTCATTTCCCTGACGACGTCACGTAGGGCCTGGTTCGAGCGAATAGTTTCACTTGCAATTAAAAGCATGGTGTCGGCAAAAGTGGCTAAATACCCGGTATTTATACGCGTTATGTCGTAACGCAAATGTGCTCCGCGTCGCATTGAGAGGTATTCGCGGAAACCCCGTAAAAACGCCGCCAAAAGGCCCCGATGTGGCCCGAAGGATGAGGGGTATTTGTGTTGCCATGCTTGGGGCCTGCCACTATAATGCGCACGCTATTCACAGGCCCGCCTGGGAACAAAAAAAACCACAAGCGCCACCCACCGTCGGTTATTTCGTCGGAAGTGGCGTTTTTAGTGCCGGAGGCATAGAGAAATGGATCTCACTATTCCCCGAGTCCTGATGTGGCAGTTTCTGGTTGGAGTCGCTCTGGCCGCAGTTCTCTGGGGCGTTTTTGGCAAGGTCGCTGGTTATTCTGCAATCCTGGGAAGCCTGATCTGCGTCATTCCAAACGCTTTTTTGGCATTGCGGCTGGTTGTACCACGCAGTGATCCGGGCGCTCAGGCCCTGGTCGGTGCCGCCTGGATTGGCGAAATAATGAAGCTGGCGTTGACGGTGCTTTTCTTCACGCTCGTGTTTACGCAGGTTCGGCCGCTCTCAGCAGCGGCACTTTTTGCAGGATTTATTACCTCGCAGTTGATGGTCTTTTCGGGCCTTCTGATGCGACACGAACAGGATACGGAAAACAGCAATGGCAGCTGAAGGCGGACACGGCGCTCAAACCTCGAGCGAGTACATCCAGCACCATCTCCAGAACCTCCAGGTCTGCAAGGCCGAGACGGGCGAGTGGGTGTGGAATCACTGCTCGGGCAATTTCTGGGCAGTGAATGTCGATTCAATGTTCTGGTCGGTCTTGCTTGGCCTAGTTTTCGTACTCATGTTTCGCGGAGTGGCGAAGAAGACTTCGTCCGATAAGCCCGGAAAAATGCAGGCTTTTGTCGAGATCGTCGTCGAACTGGTCAACACCAGCGTCACCGACACCTTCCAGGGCAAGAGCCGATTGATCGCGCCATTGGCGTTGACGGTATTCGTCTGGGTGTTCCTTATGAACCTCATGGATCTCGTGCCGGTCGACTGGATTCCGATGGCAGCAGGTGCTGCGGGCATCCCGTACATGAAAGTCGTACCGACCACCGACGTAAACGTAACGTTTGGTATGTCGATCGCCGTTTTCTTCCTGATCATCTTTTATACGATCAAGAACAAGGGCGTCGGTGGTTTTATCGGTGAGCTTACGCTCCACCCGATCGCACCGTCATTCAAGGGCCCGGCGATTATCGCTGCACCCTTTATTATCGCCTTCAACTTCATTCTTGAGTCTGTTTCGCTGCTAGCGAAGCCCTTGTCGTTGTCGCTACGACTGTTCGGCAACATGTTTGCCGGTGAGCTCATCTTTATTCTGATCGCGCTACTGGGCGTTTATCAGTTGCCGCTGCACTTCGGCTGGGCTGTTTTCCACGTCCTTATCGTTACGCTGCAGGCCTTTATTTTCATGATGCTGACCATAGTGTATTTAAGCTTGGCATCGGAATCGCATTAAGCATATTTATTTTTAAATTCAATAAGTTGGACTTAGTCCTCCGCAGGAGAAAATGATGGAAACTGTTATTGGCTTTACGGCGATTGCCGTCGCACTTTTGATTGGTCTCGGCGCACTCGGCGTAGGCATCGGCATGGGCCTTTTGGGCGGTCGCTTCCTCGAAGGTGCTGCACGTCAGCCGGAGCTTGCTCCAATGTTGCAAACGAAGATGTTCCTCGTCGTTGCTCTGCTCGACGCTGTTGCCATGATCGGTGTTGGTATCGCGCTGTTCTTCGCGTTCGCAAACCCGTTCGTTGGTCAGCTGCAAGAAGCGCTGAAGCCCGTCGCCGGATAAGACGGCACTTTGCAACAGTAGGAGGCCGTTTTGCGGCCGACCGCACCCCAAGCGCATGTTGCGCGCAGGGCGCGCTCCTACAAAGCGAACTTAGGAGTATCCAGTGGATATTAATATGACTCTTATCGGCCAGTCGATCGCGATGCTCGTGTTCGTCTGGTTCTGTATGAAGTACATATGGCCGCCGATTCTGACCGCGATCGAAGAGCGCCAGGCACAGATCGAAGAAGGTCTTGCGGCTGCCGACAAAGGTCAGGAGTCGTTGGTTAAGGCTGCGGCCGAGGCCGACGAAATTGTCGTCGAAGCTCGGAAGCAGGCAACCGGGATTCTTGATCAGGCGCATGCTCGCGCTAACGAGATTGTTGCCGACGGCAAGTCGGGCGGCGTGAAAGAGCGCGAACGTCAGTTGAGTGCGGCCAAGGCCGAGATCGAGCAGGAAGCGAACCGGGCCCGCGAAGAACTTCGTGGTCAGGTTTCAGCCATTGCTATTGCGAGCGCAGAGAAGATTCTGAATCGCGAGATCGACGGCAAGGCGCACGACGATATTCTGGGCAAGCTTGCTCAGGAGCTCTAAGACGTAATGGCAGATAACAACACAGTAGCAAGACCCTACGCTCAGGCTGTCTTCGAAATAGCGGTTGAGAATAATGCGCTTGCCGAGCTATCGGCGTCGCTCACTGCGGCGCGCGAGCTCATGGGCGACGGACAGGTTGCCAGGTTCATGGCGAGGCCGGCGTTGAATAATGAGCAGCGATTGGCCTTTCTCGCTGACCTGTTTGCAGAGACGGTCGGCAAGGGGTCCGTTTTTGCGGGTGGCAGCGATCACGGCACGAACTTCCTGAGGTTGCTGCTCGAAAACCGTCGGGTCGGCGTGCTGCCCGAAATCGCCGAGCACTTTGAAGCGCTCAAGGCAAAAGCCGAGAACAAGATTGATGCAGTAGTGACGTCTGCATCGCAGCTCAGCAGCGAACAGGTTGCAGAGATTGCAGCAGCACTGAAAAAGCGCCTGGGATCGGACGTAACGGTCGAAACAGAAATAGACGAAAATCTCATCGGCAGTTATTCGCGCCGGCGATGTGGTTATTGATGGATCACTGCGCGCGAGGCTCGAAGGCCTCGCAACCGCCTTGATCAAATAAAGAGGAAAAGCAAATGGCACTCAAAGCTTCTGAAATCAGCACGCTGATTAAAGAGCGCATCGAGAACTTCGAAGCATCCGCGGAAGCGCGCGACGTTGGTACTGTAATCGCAGTTACCGACGGTATCGTTCGCATTCATGGTCTGGCCGACGCACGTTACGGCGAAATGCTCGAGTTCCCGCAGAACACCTTTGGTATGGCCCTCAACCTTGAGCAGGATTCGGTTGGTTCGGTTGTCCTCGGTGACTACAAACACATTTCAGAAGGCGACACGGTTAAGACGACCGGCCGTATTCTTGAGGTGCCTATTGGTGAGGCTTTGCTGGGTCGCGTTGTTGACGCACTCGGTAAACCGATTGACGGTAAAGGCCCGATCGACGCTGAAGGTACAGCACCGATCGAGAAGGTTGCGCCGGGCGTAATCGAGCGCCAGTCCGTTGATCAGCCGGTTCAGACCGGTCTGAAATCAATCGACTCGATGGTGCCTATCGGCCGTGGCCAGCGCGAGCTGATCATTGGCGATCGCCAGACGGGTAAGACCGCTGTTGCTGTCGACACGATCATCAATCAGCGTGGTACCGGCATTAAGTGCATCTACGTTGCTATTGGCCAGAAAGCCTCTTCAATCGCTGGCGTTGTACGCAAGCTTGAAGAAGAAGGCGCGCTGGCACATACGATTATCGTCGCCGCACCCGCCGCTGATAGCCCGGCGATGCAATACATTGCACCGTACTCAGGCGCGTCAATGGGTGAGTACTTCCTCGACAAGGGCGAAGACGCACTGATTGTCTTTGACGATCTCACGAAACAGGCGTGGGCTTACCGCCAGGTATCGCTGTTGCTGCGTCGTCCGCCAGGCCGTGAAGCCTACCCGGGTGATGTCTTCTACCTGCACTCTCGCTTGCTGGAGCGCGCATCCCGCGTAAACGCCAAGTACATCGAAGAACTGACAGGCGGCAAAGTCAAAGGCAAAACCGGTTCACTCACAGCGCTGCCGATCATTGAGACGCAGGGTGGTGACGTATCTGCCTTCGTACCGACCAACGTAATTTCGATTACCGACGGCCAGATCTTCCTTGAGTCCGATCTCTTCAACGCAGGTATCCGCCCGGCTATTAACGCGGGTCTTTCGGTATCGCGCGTTGGTGGTGCGGCACAAACCAAGATCATCAAGAAGCTCGGTGGTGGTGTTCGACTGGCGCTCGCTCAGTATCGTGAGCTGGCGGCGTTCGCACAGTTCGCCTCCGACCTCGATGCCGCGACACGCGCGCAGCTTGAGCGCGGCGAACGCGCAACCGAACTCATGAAGCAGAAGCAGTACTCACCTTTATCAGTCGCTGAAATGGGTTTGTCGCTGTTCGCAGTTAACGAAGGCTTCATTGATCCGGTGCCGGTCGACAAGGTTGTTGATTACGAAGAAGCACTGCATGACTTCGCTCGCGCGAATCACAGTGATGTACTCGACAGCATTAACGCCTCTGGTGATTACAACGACGACATCGCGGCGAGCCTGAAGGGCGTCTGCGAAGGGTTCGCTGAGAAAGGCGCTTATTGATTTCGCGCGCAGGGCGCGCTCCTACAGGACGCGCATCAAAGAGTCGTAGGAGCCCGTCATACGGGCGACAACGGAGATAGGTAAACGTGGCAGGTGAAAAGGAAATACGCTCGAAGATCGCTTCTGTAAAGAACATGCAGAAGATCACGAGTGCGATGGAAAAAGTCGCAGCGAGCAAGATCCGCAAAGCGCAAAAGCAGATGGAGGCGTCCCGCCCCTATGCTGAGCGTATTCGTCGCGTGATCGGGCACCTCGCGTACGCCAATCCGGACTACAAACATCCGTTTCTTACGGAGCGCGAGGTTCATCGGGTCGGCTACATCGTGATCTCGACAGACCGTGGTCTTTGCGGTGGTCTGAATGCGAATACGTTCAAGGCGACGATCGGCGAGATTGCGAAGTGGCAGGGAGAGAACGTTGAGGTTGATCTTGCTTTGGTTGGTGCGAAGGCGGTAGCGTTTTTCCGTCGTATGGGCGGCAGCGTTGTCGGTACCGCATCGCATCTCGGCGACAAGCCGAAGATCAACGAGCTGATCGGTTCAATCAAGATCATGCTCGACGCGTACGGTGAAGGAAAGATCGATCGCTTGTATGTCATTCATAACGAGTTCGTTAACTCGATGACGCAAACGCCGATCGTTTCTCAGTTGTTGCCAGCCAGCGGTGTCGCTACAGACAAAGAAACCCTGCAGGCCCACTGGGACTACATATACGAGCCCGATGCCGGCGAACAGCTTGATGACGTATTGATGCGTTACATCGAGTCGCAGGTTTATCGTGGTGCGGTTGAAAACTTCGCGTGCGAAATGGCGGCGAAGATGATGGCGATGAAGTCGGCAACAGATAACGCCGGGGACATCATTGACGGATTGCAGCTGAAGTACAACAAGGCACGACAAGCTTCAATCACACAAGAAATTTCAGAAATTGTCGGTGGCGCTGCCGCCGTATCAGGCTAAGGAAATAGTATGAGCACTGGAACTACTGTGCAGGTAATTGGCGCTGTTGTGGACGTTGCGTTCCCGGCGGGTCAGATCCCTAAAATTTATGACGCGTTGATTATTGATGATGCGAAAATCACACTCGAAGTTCAGCAACAGCTGGGCGACGGCATCGTTCGCACGATCGCCATGGGTTCGTCGGAAGGCCTGAAGCGTGGCATGGACGTAACGAATACCGGGTCTGCGATTACGGTTCCCGTCGGCGAGAAAACGCTGGGGCGAATCATGGACGTGCTCGGCACGCCCATCGATAACGCTGGACCGATCGGCGAAGAAAAACGTATGCCGATTCACCGCTCGCCACCTTCGTATGAAGAGCAGGCGGCAACGACAGAGCTTCTCGAAACGGGCATTAAGGTCGTTGACCTCATCATGCCGATCTCCAAGGGCGGTAAAGTCGGCCTCTTCGGTGGTGCTGGTGTCGGCAAGACCGTAACGCTGATGGAGCTCATCAATAACATCGCCAAAGAGCACGGCGGCTACTCAGTATTCGCTGGTGTTGGTGAGCGTACTCGTGAAGGTAATGACTTCTACCACGAGATGACCGACTCAGGCGTTATCGACAAGGTGTCGCTGGTTTACGGCCAGATGAACGAGCCTCCGGGTAACCGTCTGCGCGTAGCGCTGACCGGCCTGACCATGGCCGAGGCATTCCGCGACGAAGGTCGTGACGTATTGATGTTTATCGACAACATCTACCGTTACACACTCGCCGGAACCGAAGTATCCGCACTGCTCGGCCGTATGCCGTCGGCGGTAGGTTACCAGCCGACACTTGCTGAGGAGATGGGTATTCTGCAGGAGCGCATCGCCTCAACGAAGACCGGTTCTATCACCTCGTTCCAGGCCGTATATGTACCGGCGGATGACCTGACCGATCCGTCTCCGGCTACGACCTTTGCTCACTTGGACGCAACACTCGTACTGTCGCGTAACATTGCCGAGCTTGGCATCTACCCGGCTGTTGACCCGCTCGATTCGAGCTCACGAATTCTCGATCCGTTGGTTATCGGTCAAGAGCACTACGACTGTGCACGTGGCGTACAGGCTGTATTGCAGCGCTACAAAGAATTGCAGGACATTATCGCGATTCTGGGTATGGATGAGCTTTCAGAAGAAGACAAGCAAGTCGTTATCCGCGCGCGCAAGATACAGAAATTCCTGTCACAGCCGTTCTTCGTGGCTGAGGTCTTCACGAACTCACCCGGAAAATACGTCTCGCTGGCAGAAACGATTCGCGGCTTTAACGGTATCGTTAATGGTGACTACGACCACATTCCCGAGCAGGCCTTCTACATGGTCGGCACCATCGACGAAGCGGTCGAGAACGCGAAGAACTTTCAATAAACAACTGTAGGAGCGCGCCCTGCGCGCGACATAAAAAATGGCAACCATTCAAGTCGACATCGTATCCGCCGAAGGCGAAATCCACTCGGGCACAGCTTCGATGGTCTTCGCACCGGCAAAGATGGGCGAGGTTGGTATCGCGCCGCGTCACGCGCCGATGCTAACCCCGCTGTCTCCCGGCGAAGTGCGCGTGCAGGACGAAGACGGCAAGGAAGAGAGCTTTTACATCACCGGTGGTTTGCTGGAAGTACAACCGCATTTGGTAACGGTTCTCGCGGACACTGCACTGCGCGGTGATCAGCTCGACGAAGCCGCGGCACTGGCTTCACAGCAGAAAGCGGAAGAGGCACTGAAAGGTGCGTCGGAAAAGACTGATGTGGCTCGCGCCCAGGGCGAGCTTGCCGAAGCGCGCGCCCGTTATCGCGCCGCACAAAAACTCAAAGGCAATCGCTAGTCTCCCGAAAGGTACCAGTTACCTTTCGACCGAAAGGTAACTGGTACCTTTCGGTTAGTCGATTCGGCGAAACAGCGGCAGTGTTCCAAGCCGGTCAGCCAGCTCAAGTGGTACGGCATCGGCGGATGCGATCGCTGCGTCAAAAGCGAAACAATGACCGCCGTTGGCAAGGATGCACAGAAGCCAAAGAAACTGCCGGGCAGATCTGGCCAAACGGTATTTGCTACAACCAATGTCACCAGCCCGACTCCGATGCCGGCAAATCCGCCGGGCGCCGTGAGCTTCTTCCACCAGATGACCAGTAAGTAGGGGCCACTCATACTGGCAAAGCCCAGTGAGATCGAGAGTCCGATCATCGAGATGACGGTCGCCGTATTGAACGCTGTATAGATAGAGAACACCGCGATAACCGGAATCATCCCGAATACAAGATAGGCAATTCCGGCCAGGTAGAATGAATTCTGTGCCACCTGTTCGTTGCGGGCCGCCATTGCCCGTTGGACAACTGAGACGACGCCGATCGCAACCAGTCCAGAGCTCAACCAGACCTGGAAGTAGTCGAAGTAGTCCTTGAGCGTCGTTCCCGGTGGCGAAAAGTCAAAGGCGTGCTCCGGGAGCTGTTGCGAAATCGTCGCCCAGCCTCCGGCGTCATGGACAACGACGAAAAAGAGAATGAGCACACCGACGATGATGAACACCATCTGCAATACATCGGTCGCGGCGACCGCCTTCAATCCTCCGAACATCGTGTAAACGACAATGACGAGGGTGCCGCCAAGAATGCCGTATGCCGCAGGCTGACCGGTTAGAGAAGCAAAAACCACGCCGAACGCAAACAAGACAGCGCCCAGCCAGATGATGCCGCCGATCAGGTTCAGAAAAACTGAAAGAAGGGCAGCCGGTCCGCCTATCCTGTCTTCGTAAAAGTCGATATGCGTATAGCGTCGCGACCGTCGGTAGATCCGAGCGAAGAAGAATCCGGCGATCAACAACGACACTCCGGATACAATCGGGTCACGCAGCACTTCCAGCGTGTTACCTGCATACGCAGCTGCAGCCGAGCCCATCATCGGCCCGGCACCGAACCAGGTTGCGACAATGGAAATCGAACAGACCGTGAGCGACATGTTGCGGCCTGTTACCGCGAAATCACCGAGGGATGTGGACTTGCCGGCGACAATCATACCGACCGCCAACATCACCAAAACGTAGATCCCGACCCCGAGCAGAATAATGGTTTGCGAGTCGATAATTTTTCTTCTTTTTGACTTAAACCCTGCGCCGATACTAGCACCAAAAAAATGCCATTGACTGGTCCAATTGGGTAATTACGTATGGGTCCAGATCGCCTCATGCTGGACAATGGAATTCAGATTCAAACGGAGTCAGGTCCGTGAGCGCTCCAGTAAAATCAAACCTCGTCAATTGTCCTCGCAAGACACCCACTTGTCTGGTGACCTCCGATGTACTGGACTCGATCGGCAACACGCCGCTCATCCGCTTGCGGCACGTCAGCGATGAAACCGGTTGCGAGGTTTGCGCGAAGGCTGAGTTCCTCAATCCGGGCGGCAGCATCAAAGACCGCATTGCCCGGCATATTGTTCGCGAAGCGGAAAAGCGCGGCGAGCTCAGGCCCGGCTCAACCATCATGGAAGTGACATCCGGTAACACCGGAATAGCGCTATCGATGGTCGGCGCGATGCGTGGTTACAAGGTGGTGATTATTCTCCCGAAAACAGTCAGCACTGAACGACGCCAGATGATCGAGTCTTTCGGGGCAGAGCTTCGGCTCCTCGACGAGATCAACGACATTCAAAGCGCTATCGCTGATCTGGAAAAACTGGCCGAAGGCCGTGACGAGATATTTCTGCCGCGTCAATTCGCAAACCCCGACAACATCGAGGCGCATCGCACCACAACGGGCGTGGAAATCCTGCGCCAAGTCAAACAGCCGATCGATGCATTCATCATGGGTGTGGGCACGGGCGGTACGGTGATGGGTGTTGGCCGCGCGCTGCGCGAACATGGCAGCAAGGCCAGAATCGTAGCCGTCGAAGCCGATGAGTCGGCGGTTATGTCTGGCGACAAGCGTGGCAAGCACGGTATTCAGGGATTGGCGGATGGCTTTATTCCGGGCATCGTCAATATGGACGAGATAGACCAGGTGATTCGCATTAAGACGCCGGATGCCATCGAGCGAGCCCACGATATGAGTCGCGAAGAAGGCCTCCTCGTCGGTATTTCATCGGGTGCGAATGTGATTGCGGCGACCCAGGTCGCGAAGGAGCTTGGGCCGGGCCATACCATTGTCACAGTCCTGCCGGATCGCGGCGAGCGCTACCTCAGTATGGGTGCTTAGCGACCCTCTTCTGGTAATTCCAGGAACCCGTCAGGCGCGTTTTCGATCGATGGCGTCGCAGATGTACCTGCCGCCAGTCACGGAATTCATTGACCCGGAGCCCCTCCGGAAGCTGCCAGTCGTCCTGCCCAAGGTAATACGACGTGTATTCGGCGAGATACCCGGCTTCGTTAACGGTGCTCAGGGCGTCGAGGTAGGCGTCGTTAACCCCTTGATTATTAAAGGACTGTTCGTCCCAGGCATTGACCAGGTGCCGCCGCGCGGTGAATTCGCAGTCGAAACTGCTCGCCCGCGCCGGATTCTCCCCGCCGATTCCAAGCTGACAGGTCGATTTCATTAGACTGTAGGCCACCCAGCTCTGGTAAGTCGCATCTTCATTGGCAAAGGCGCTGGGCGACAGATAGAACGTATCGCCGTCCGTGACGCCATCACGGGTGTAAATGTTGCTGTTGCAGGCCGTAACCAGCAGCAAGCAAATAGGAGCTATAAACCGCATGGTTACACCATACGTCACACGGCTTAACGAGACCTGAAGCAAGTTCGCAATCCTGCACATCATGTATGATTCGCAGGCTACGAATTAGGGAGTGATCGGCTTGGGCCTGAGTATCGTTATTCTGGCAGCGGGACAAGGCACGCGAATGTGTTCTGACTTGCCCAAAGTCCTGCAGCCATTGGCTGGAAGGCCTTTGCTGGCGCACGTTCTGGAGTGTGCGGACGACCTCAAAGCGGATGATGTCTGCGTCGTCTACGGCCACGGCGGCGAGGCCGTTCAGGCGGCTTTTTCGGCGCCGACACTGCGATGGGCTTTGCAGGCTGAGCAGCTGGGCACGGGGCATGCGGTGCAACAAGCGATGCCGGATACGCCGAGCGAAAATCGTGTTTTGATTCTCGCCGGCGATGTGCCGCTGCTGACAGCAAATACATTGCGTCGACTGTTGAGCGAAACGCCGGAAGCTGATCTCGCGGTATTGACGGTCGATATGGATGATCCAACGGGCTATGGCCGCATCGTTCGTGAAAACGGCAGCGTACATCGCATCGTTGAGCAAAAAGACGCGAGCCCTGCAGAACAGGCGTTGACCGAAATAAACACCGGGGTGATTCTGGCGCCGGGTGAGAAGCTGAAAAGCTGGCTTAAGACTCTCGGTAACGATAATTCACAGGGCGAGTATTATTTGACGGACGTAATCGCGATGGCGGTTGCAGACGATGTCGAGGTAAATGGCATCAAAGCCAATTCGAGCGTGGAGGTGATGGGCATCAACGACAAGAAACAACTGGCGGAGGCCGAGCGCGCGTTACAGGCGCGGCTCGTTGATGAGTTGATGCAGCAAGGCGTTGGTTTCGCCGATCCGGCTCGCGTCGATATTCGCGGCACGCTTCATTGCGGCAAGGATGTCTTTATCGATATCAACGCCGTTTTTGAAGGCGACGTTGCGCTTGGTGATGGGACGACGATCGAATCGAACAATTTGATTCGTGCGAGCAAGCTCGGCGCACGCACGATGGTGCATTCCAACTGCCACATCGAAGGTGCAACGACGGGAAGCGACTGCGAGATCGGGCCGTTTGCGCGATTGCGACCCGGCGCGGAACTCGCCGATAAGGTCAAGGTCGGTAATTTCGTTGAGATCAAAAAGAGCACGGTCGCTGACGGTAGCAAGGTAAACCATCTCACTTACATTGGTGATGCGGAAATCGGCGCGGGAGTGAATATCGGCGCGGGAGCAATTACCTGTAACTACGATGGCGCAAATAAACACAAAACAAAAATCGGCGACGGCGCGTTCATCGGATCCGGCGTGCAGCTCGTTGCACCGGTAGAAATCGGTTCGGGCGCGACGATCGGAGCTGGCTCGACGATTACGCGAAAGGCGCCGGACGATAGTCTGACGCTTGAGCGCAGCAAACAGAAAAGCATCGAAGGCTGGGTTAAGCCTCAAAAGAAGGAATCAAAATAGATGTGTGGAATTGTCGGCGCAGTTGCTGAGCGAGATATCGTTCCGGTTCTGGTCGAAGGCCTGAAGCGCCTTGAGTATCGCGGCTATGACTCCGCCGGAGTTGCAGTAATTCGCGAGAACGGTTCACTCGGTATGCGTCGAGCCGTAGGTAAGGTCGTCGGACTGGAAGACAAGCTTGCGAAGGATCCTCTCGAGGGAATGATCGGCGTTGCGCACACGCGCTGGGCGACTCACGGCGGAGTCACCGAAGCCAATGCGCACCCGCATTTGTCGGGTGGCCGCGTTGCCGTCATTCACAATGGCATTATTGAAAATTTTCAGCCCATCAAAGACGAGATGTTGGAGAAGGGCTACAAGTTTGAATCGGAGACAGATACCGAAGTTGCTGCGCATCTTATTCATGACTATCTGAAACAGGGCCTGGACCTGGTCGCAGCAGTCGGCAAGGCGGTTGAACGATTCGAAGGTGCTTATGCACTACTCGTTGTCGATGCCGAAGACCCGGACCGCATAGTTGTTAGTCGAGTTGCGAGCCCGCTCGTCATCGGCCTGGGCGATGGAGAAAATTTCGTCGCAAGCGGCGTGCCGGCGTTGCTACCCGTCACGCAACGCTTTATATACCTTGAGCAAGGCGACCTCGCCGAAATTCGGCGCGATGGCGTGAGTATCGTCGATACTGACGGCAACGCCGTAACGCGCGAAGTCCACGAAACCGAGTGGGACAGTGGCTCAGCAGAGAAAGCGCCCTACGACCACTTCATGTTGAAGGAGATATTCGACCAACCCAGCGCGCTCGCGGACACCTTATATGGGCGCGTCGCTAATCAGCGTGTTATCTCAGAGTCGCTCGGCCCGAAAGCAGA
>RCNC010001819.1_pt1 | contig 18014 bp, 12 predicted proteins | sample 2041301 | NCBI WGS metagenome assembly RCNC01 (sample SAMN09708231, study PRJNA481090) | Marine sediment metagenome, whole genome shotgun sequencing project. | biome: marine sediment; feature: ocean; material: sediment; isolation source: Sewage treatment plant 13A marine sediment (STP13A) ... | reverse complement strand
ACGAATTCGCATGACATCCGGTCCGGGCTGGGAGACGAGCGGGTACTTATCTTTAAGGGCATTGATCATTTCCAGGTTGAAACTATCCGTCAGTTCTTTCATTTCGTGCGCATCAATGCCTTTATATTTTGATTCGTCAGCAATGAAAAAAATCACGCTGTCCAACATCACTTTTTTATACCGAGCAAAATCGGTGTCCGGTTTCAGCCAGCGAAACTTGGACTGATCTTTGAGACCTGGGTCCAGTTTCTCATAATAGCCTTTTAGAAATCCTGCCTCGGTTGAAGGCTTTTCACTGGCATTGCTCTTGCCCGTGGAGACAAAACACACCAACAGTGCACATCCGATGACCCATACCATTGTTTTTTTCATTTTCACGACTCCTTTTGGTTTGATGTTTTGATTGCATTATTTTCTCCATCCAACATGGATAGATTTGAAGTGGTTTCAAAACCCCATTTCGGCCTCAATACTGTGTCGTGGAAGGATTAGAAAGTGCTATTTCAACGACAAAATAATAGAGAAATTTCACAACAATTGATTGCTTAATTTATAAAATAAACAGCTTTAAAAGTCAATTAAAATCATTTAACCATAGCACTTGCTACACTTTTAATGCTGATTGAACCAATTCGAAGTATTTCAAGGATCATGCCACATGTAAAAACAGCACTGACTTTGTCATAACTGACTGCAAAATATCCAAAAATATCCTTTTTGTAAACCATCGGAGATTGAAAGACAAGAATAAAAAACACCAAATATGGTTTTAAAACCATATTTGGTGTTTTGCTTTGACAAAGTGACTAAAGTTAACGTTGCGGAACGGAAATAATATCTCTTCAATACATTAGGTTAGCTGAGTGCCTCAACAGAAAGGGACTTATTGAGGGTGCATAATGCTATGGTTCCCCAGGCCAGCGGTTTCACCGGCGGATCCTTTACCCTTTTAATTTTTCATTTTTCACTAACTTCAGCCAGGTGTTCCAGGAGAATCCTTCTCACCTCTTCGATGGTCACGGGATGGTCCTGACATGAGTGACCGCTTCTCACAATCACCTCTGATTCAACATATTCAACGTGTGCGCTTTGATATTTAACCACACCATCGTCACAGTTGGTGGGGTCGCCGTCACACTTGACTGCGATAATGGAATGTCCCTTTATTCCCGGCGCAAGAGGGATATTTGCAAGAGTCAGCAATACCGGATTGTCTGGTGCCATGCTGTCGAGGCTCGTTCGCTTAACCAATTGGGGAAAATTTATCTTGACATCAAGAGAGGCCAGTGTTTTTCCCAATGAGACTGTTTGCTCGACGATATTTTCCGGCAGTGATACGAATCGGCGAACCAGGTTCCTCACCCATCTTTTGGCCAGGAAACTGCCCCGATGGGGTGTTGAAATGAACACGGTCCTGCGGACAAATGGAAGCGGTTTGAATACGCTATAACGCCTGAGTGTCTCGCGCTTAGCCTGTGTGATGTCCAACTCATCCAAACTTTTAGGGATCACGCTTCTCAGAATCTTATCCCCTGTATCAGTGGCGGTCAATTTGACCAGCAGTCCGCCCTGGCTGTGGCCCACGAGCACCATGTTCCGAAGTGCCAAATCATTGCCTTCGGGATCCAGCTCATTTACCTTTCGAGTCAATGCTTCTCTTAGTTCAAGTACTGAAAGAATGAGCGGTTTGCCGCTGTCATAAAAAAAAAACCAGAAATTGTAGTTCCCTCCCAACAAAGGATCCGCCCTTAGGGTATTCATCATTTCCGCCCACCAGACCGGACTGCTCACAGTGCCGTGAACAAACACCACAGGCATTTTACCTGGGCGGTATGATTTTGTGAGGTATAATCCTTTTGTCGCTTGGCTTTTCCCGGTGAGAAACTCCTTGATTCCCACGTCCCAGAGAAACGGCTGATTGAGCGTATAGGCAAGCTGGGCGCTCTGATCACTCTCCAGGGGAACGCTTTTTCCGTCGACCTGGACTTTTGCAAAGTCACCGGTAGAATACAATTCCATGCTCCCTTTAAGGGCGCCGGTATTGATTCCCCCGATTCCCTCTTCAATTCTGAGAAACATCGTTCCGGAGTAACTGCGCTTTACGGGAGATATGGTCGAAGCCTTTTCAACAGCAATGAACGGTACTCCCATGCCCGCTTTCCGGTCACGGCTGCTGAGGCCATAAATGTTTAACCGGTCTGAGGCGATCATTTTCCCGATTTGTTTTAACTCTAGCGGGAACTGCTGCCTCTTAACAGATAGCGTCACTAAGCCTGCGGGCAATTGATAGACGCCGTTTTTAAATTCCAGACCCCCTTCCGGCGCTGTCATGGCCTGGGCCAAAGCAATGTTGTAAAGATCACAGGCCCATCGGGATTTCCGATCAAAGGGGTCCGGGGGTATATCCCTGGTTTCATCAAACAGGTAGAAATAAGAATAAACGGCGGTGTTGAGGTAGTATGTCCTTGCATCACCCGCTGTGGTAGTTTTTTCCGCTATATAATAGCTCAATTCGGCCAGCGCAAACAATAGATCACGTCGATTGTCTTCCATTGTCTTTTGATGAAGGAATTTCAAAGTTTCCCCGGGGTCTTTTTCGAACTGCTTTTTTAGATTATAGCGGTGCAACACGTTTCTCGAGGTTGAGCTGTATTGGTCATTCAGAAGCGCATTGGTATTGATTTGTTCGTACGCGGTTCGAAAACCGACATCTTTTGTCCCGATCACAGTGGAACAGCCGCACAGAAAAATTAGAAAACCCGTAAACAGGAAACCCATGGCCAGGCCTGGCCTGCGGAGTAGGGTATTGGAATCGGATTCTGTTTTTAAAGTCATCGTTTTTCTCTATTAAATCATAAAGATAAAGCCAAGCGCTTTCCACATTCGACGTTGGACGTTCATTTTTTTAGTTGGTTTTCACTTTCTTTTTAGTATTTCCGTAGCGATTTCTCGACTCAATTCTTCAATCGTCCGGTTCTGGGCGGCCACTATCGCTTCGATCGTCTTTGATTTGGCTTGCACGGTAAAGAATGAGCGTTTTCTTGATATCACGGTTTTTGCGTCACTGTCCATTAGCGACCAGTAAACCGCGAGGATGGCTTTACCGTTTTTGTTGGCGGAAAAGCGCGATACCGTTAACTCGACCTGAAAATCGATCGACACGTCTCGGCGGCGAGGGTACACATACACGTTCACCGTCTTGAGTAAAAAAGCCAGGTTATCCGTCAGGACTCGGTTGAAACTGTCTTTAAGCGGTTCAGCCCAGCGGTGAAATTGGTTCATGTTCAGGCGGTGATCATTACCGATGGTGGCAATCTGAGTGCGGTCCAGATAAGCAGGCATGGTGATGGGGCCGATTTCCAGAGAAATCCCGGTTTGTTCCAGTTCGGTTGCCTCGATTTCCGGCAGTGCCTTCAGGAGGTAAAAATCCGACGGTTTGCTGGTGCCGCCGACACATCCTGTGAACATGAGTAAGGCCGTGCCAAGTATAAGAACAGCAAATCGATAAAGGTGTTTGGTTTTCATGCTATTCTCCTTTCCCTTGAAGCAGCGCTTCGGGGTGTTGTTCAAGATAATCTGTGAGCGCTCGCAAAGAGCGGGCCGCCAGTGCGATTTCGGTGAGTGCCAATTCGATATCCTTGCGCATGTCTGACCGTTCATCCACCAGCCCTTTATAGGTTTGCAGGGTCCGGTCGGCCTGATCGAGGGCTTTCTTGCCCGAAACCATCGCGTCCTGTATCCTGGTCGAAAGCGCGCCGACTTCACCATCCACATCCTTTAGAAGCTTACGGGCGTCCCCCATGGTGGCCTGCAGTCCGGTTGAGAGCGGATCGATTTGCCCTTCAACATGCGAAACAAAATTGTTGGTATTATCCACCAGGTGGGTCAGATTTGCGGAAGCGGTTTTGAGATTCCGAATGATTTCCATTAATTCCGGCGCGCTGAGTGTTTTTTCCACGCTTTCGACAACAGCGAGCAACTTTTCGAATATTTCTTCGAGCGGGAGTTTCTGCAGTTTCTGGGCGAACTCATCCAATTCGGTCGGCATGGTGGGCAGCTCGGGGTATCCCACATCGATACCCTCTAACCTTACCTCGGCGTCCGGAAAAAAATCCATTTCAATCATCAACTGTCCGGTAACAAGGCTTTCCAAAGTCAGCCGGCACCGAAGACCCCGATCAATCAGTAGTTTTGCCAATTCGTATGGATCTCGGGACAGCCGCTCGCCGATTAAATGGAAACGCTCCGGTTCGATCTCTATCACCACGGGAATGTCGACCTCCAGCTTTTTGGTGTCGGCACGGACGATGACATTTTCCACGGTGCCGATTTCAACTCCCCGAAAAATGACCGGGGCTCCGTCCTTCAATCCTTTAACGGACCGGTCAAAAAACATAACAAAGCTGATGGTCTTCTTAAAAAATTTACCGCCGCCAAAGACCATCACTGCAATGATGAGCAGGATAATCGCACTGATCACAAAGCCGCCGATGACTGTTTTATTCACTTGTTTAGCCATTTCATTCATTCCCTTAAATAAGTTAAAAATGAAAAATTATTGAATTCCGCCTTCTCCTCTCCGTAAAAAGTTTTGTATTTTGGGATCTTCGCTTTCCGCCAGCAGCTTATTGGGATCACCGGTGGCCAGCATCGTGCGTGTTTCCGCGTCGAGAAAGACCGAGTTGCTGGCAATGGCAAATATGCTCGCCAGCTCATGCGTGACCACTACCACTGTGGCGCCAAGACTGTCTCTCAGTTCCAGGATAAGATCATCCAGACGTTTGGCACTGACCGGGTCGAGACCGGCCGATGGCTCGTCAAAAAACAGGATATCAGGATCCAATGCCATGGCCCGGGCCAGTCCGGCCCTCTTCCGCATACCTCCGCTGATCTCTGAAGGGAAATAGTCCTCGAAGCCTTCCAGACCCACCAGGGCCATTTTCAGCGATACCAGCTCTTTGATTTCCGCCGGTGTTAATTCAGTGTATTGCTGTATCGGTAAGGAAATATTTTCGGCCAATGTCATTGAGCTCCATAGTGCGCTGCTCTGGTAGAGTATTCCGAAGCGCTGCATCAACCGGTTCTGCTCTGTTGGGTCTACTTCCCAGAAACTGGTGTCACCATAGAGTACTTTCCCGGTGGCCGGTGCCTTAAGGCCGATCATGTGTTTCATGAGCGTACTCTTTCCGCAGCCGCTGCCGCCCATAATGATGAAAATGTCTCCGTTGTTGATGGTAAAGTTTAAATCCCTCATAACAACGAAACTGCCATATGCCATGGTGAGGTTGGATATGGTGATGTGTTTTTCTTTTTCCGGCATATTTAAATCCCCACCACATCGCACAATACCGTAATTACAGCCGTGGCAATGATGATGGCCACAATGCCGGTTACCACCGCTGAAGTGGTCGCATCACCGACCGCCGACGCGCTGCGGCCGCATTGAATGCCCCGGAGGCATCCGGCCAGGGCAACCAGGATCCCGAATACGAAACTCATGAACAAACCGACGAACAGATCGTTCAAACCCACGGCTTGCATTGTGCGGTCGAAATACTGACTCGTGTTCAGACCATAGAGCGGTACAGCTACCAGCCAACCGCCTAAAATTCCCATCAAATTGGCATACAGGCAGAGCAGGGGCATCATCAATGTAAGGGCCAGCATACGCGGCAGGACCAGGAACTCCATGGGGCTGATTCCCAACGTTTGCAAAGCGTCGATTTCTTCATTGACCTGCATGGACCCAAGCTGTGCAGCAAAAGCGGCACCGGTGCGACCGGCCATGATGATGCCGGTCATGATTGCCCCCATCGCCCGCACCGTGGCAATACCCACCAGATCCGCTACGTAAATCTGGGCGCCAAATACCTTTAGCTGGATAATACCGACAAAGGCCAGAATTAGGCCCACCAGGAAACTGATCAAAGATATGATCGGGACCGCCCGGGCTCCATTGTCCTGAAGAAATAAGCCCAGGTCCAGGGATCGAAAGCGGGCTCTGCCGGTCACCAGACTTATGATGGCCACAAATGACTCTCCGACAAATGCGATCAGATCACCGGTGGATTTCACAAATGCCATAAAATCCGACCCGACGCGCGCGAGAAAGGCTTCTCGGAGGACTGTTTTACGGGCATCTTCTTTTTTGGGAACCGCGGTAGCCAGGGTCAATAATTTTTGTACACCATGAGGAAGACCATCCTGTTCGATCCGGACATCTTTCATTGAAGCCGACTTTATGACTTGAACCAGGAAAGTTAAAATGCTGCTGTCCCAACCAATAAGTGCCTTGGACTCAAACATAATTTGCTTGACTGCCGGTTCTTTCTCGATCTGCTGCAGAACGTCACTGACCGGGGGGTTGGCATAACCGATTTGCCAGTTTCCGCTCAAGCCGATAATCAACGTATCGTCCGCCATCCTGCCGACATTCATACCAGCGCTTTCCTTCAAGCCATCGTTCATGTTTCAAACCTTATGTGAATATTTCTTTCTTTGAAGGATTCTATGCATACCTTTTCTGATTGATCGAAATTGACTTTATCGAATATATTCGTCAGCTCAGGGTTTTGTCAAATAAATTCCTGAATAAAAATAACGCCCGGAATATCTTTGCTATTGGATTGGCGCTGCAAAAAATCAACCGTTTTAGTCAGCGGCGCCGGAAGCAGGACCCTCAAGAGAACATCCAGTTCCGACCCGATCTCATTTTCCGGTCGGCCGATGGTACCAATTTCTCCGCTTTCGAGTGATTTCAATTCTGCTTTTAGCCGTTATAGGAGATTGGGCACCGGAAACAGTTACACTGATGATACAGAAAAAAAGGGAGGCCGTAAATAATTTATAAAAATCATTTTAATTCTTTTTATTTTCTGCGATTTGAAAACACGTTCAGTTTATTCGATAAAGATTTGATCGTCAGTAGCATAAAATAGGATTGAAATTATATTAATGAGAGTTTACAGTCAATGGGACCTTGGTCTTATGGTTAAATGAAAAATATTAAATAAAGAGTTGAAAATTAAGGGATTAAATCATAAGACTAAGGTCCAATAGCATTAATTATTCAGATGAAATATGAACAGGGGTATATTAATCAAAAGCTCAAAGGTGGTTTATAAATAAATCTTAAAGGCGTAGAAGATATAAACCTATAATACCTATAAACTATAAAAAAAGGATATGATATGAAAAACAGATTAATGCTGTATTTTCTGCTCGTTCTGACCTGTCTTTTGTTTACCATGACCGGATGCTCCATTAAAGAGATAAAGACACAGGTGGAAGTTGTCGAACACATGGGATTAATCAAAGGGAATATTAAAATTACCAGTGACCAGAAAGGGCCTGTTATCGTTTTGAGATTTCGTGATGTAAAAGGCATCCCTTCTTTGGAGAGCAGGGTTTTAGCTTCAGGAAAAGGCAAATACCGGTTTCCAGTCGAACCCGGTAAATTTTTCATCGCAGCATTTATAGATGTCAATAATGATGGCTCCTATCAACCCGGAGAGCACGGCAACTTTCATGGAAGCCCATCCACTATTGATGTGGCAGCCAAACAGACTGTATCGCTTGAAACCATTACTATATCCGGACTGGTTCCTCAACCGGATTCAACGGTCAAACCGGTCGACAAAGTCAGGGCTGTATGGAACAATATCGGCCGGGTGGTAACCCTGGATAATCCGATATTTACCCGTGACAACTATGATCTGGGGTTTTGGAAGCCATTTGATTTTTTGGACGTTGCTGAAGGCGGGCTTTTTTTTCTCCAGGAATATCAGCCGAAAAAGGTGCCGGTTCTATTTATTCATGGTGTTAAGGGTGGTCCCACAGACTGGAACCCTGTTATTGAAAGCCTCGATAAAGATCGCTTTCAGCCCTGGGTTTTATATTATCCATCCGGTTTGAGGTTAGATAGCATCAGCCATTATCTGGTGGAAGCGGTCTCCCGGCTGAAGCTCAGATATGATTTTTCAGAATACTATGTGATTGCCCACAGCATGGGTGGTTTGGTCACCAGATCATTTGTGAAAAAATATATTGAACATGCTCCGGAAAATTCAAAAACTTTGCGACTGGTCATGACCATCAACAGCCCGATGGGCGGCATGCCTGCAGCAGCAGCAGGTGTCAAGCATTCACCGATTGTGATCCCATCCTGGCGTGATGTCGAACCGGCCAGTGAGTTCATGGCAGTCCTCAATCAGTGGAATTGGCCCAAGGAGATCCCCTATCATCTTGTCGTTTCCTACACTGACGGAGAAAGTGGTGATGGTGTAGTTCCCCTGCAAAGCCAGGTCCCACTGAAGCTGCAGTCTGAATCCACACGGATGTATGTTTTTAATAATGATCATGTGGGAACTCTCCATGATAAAAATTTTCTTGATTTATTCAATAATATATTGAAGAAAAATATTAAAAAATAAGGGCCATCGCCTGTTTGAGCATTTATCAGTTGATTTAAATGGGAAATTTTAGCTATAAACATCAAAGCTAATGTTTTTATACCATTTCCTTTGGCAGAATCAACCCGTGCATTACCATTACAACCCCTCAGACAATGTAAAGGAGATCTTATTCACCAATGACCTCTATGCAGCAAAACATTATTTATCAGGGTAACTCGGTAATTTCCGTTGAAACACTTCCGGAGTATTCCCATCCGGTAGTTATCAAAAAACCTTCTAAAAGCCACCCATCCCGGCGAAGCCTTCGATCCCTGGAAAGAGAATACGAAATGACCCGATCACTCGACGCGGTGGAAGGCGTGCGCAAGGCACTGGGGCAAAAGCAGATCGAAGATCAGCAGGTATTGATCCTGGAATACATTGACGGGGAGACCCTGCGGGATCATGTATCGGGGAATCAACCCGATTTACGTTCAAGATTAGAAACAGCCATCAATCTGGCCCGCATCCTAGTGAAAATACACCGACAGAAAATCATCCACCTCGATCTCAACTGCAAAAATATACTTATCGGAAAGAAGCGGCGAGAGGTCCATTTAATTGATCTGGGTTCTGCTTCATACATCGACAGGGATGGTAATCTAAAAATCCAGCCCGATCAACCGCTGGGAAACCTTTCTTATATTTCACCGGAACAGACCGGAAGGATCAATCGCGCCCTGGATGAACGCTCTGATTTGTATTCTCTAGGTGTGGTTCTTTATGAACTAATGACCGGACAGCTGCCTTTCGATTCAAAAAACCCGATGGAGAACGTCCACCACCACATTGCCCGCGTACCAGACTCGCCGTCTGAGGTATCGCCAGAGATCCCTGAAGTGATCAGTTCGATCATTTTAAAATTGTTATCCAAGAATGCAAAAGACCGTTATCAATCAGCAGCCGGGTTACAAAACGATCTTGAAAAATGCTTACAGCGCTTGAGTCCGGAGGATACCATTGAAGAATTCCCGCTGGGAGAGACCGATTATGCCAGCCGGATGATATTTCCACAAAAGCTTTATGGCCGTGAACGAGAAATAGAAGAATTAGTAAATGCTTTTGATACCGTTTGCAAGGAAAACTCGGCTATCGTGCTTGTAAGTGGTTCTTCCGGAATTGGCAAGACGTCGCTGGTTGAAGAAATACAGCAGCCCGTATCTGAAAAACGCGGCTACTTCATAGAGGGGAAATTCGACCAGCTGACCAGCACCCCTTACTCTGGGATCGCGCAGGCATTTGCCCTATTTGTTTCCCAGATCCTGACGCAAACCGAAACCCGGCTCGCCGCATGGCGGTCGAAAATTCTGGAAGCTGCGGGGCCAAACGGCAGGGTACTGACGGATGTCGTTCCCAGTCTGGAACTGGTCATTGGCCCCCAACCGGCCATGCCGGACTTGAGTGGGCAGGAGGCGCAGAACCGTTTCAATTATGTCTTTCAGCGCTTTCTCGGTGCTATCGCCCGGAGCGACCATCCGATTTGCATCTTCCTGGACGATTTACAGTGGATCGACCCGGGTTCACTTAGCCTGCTGAAGAACATGTTCTCCAATCCTGATCTTGCTTATCTCCTTTTCGTCGGTGCATACCGTGATAATGAAGTTCATGAAGATCATCCCTTGATAATGGTCATAACAGATTTGGAAAAGGCCGGCATCAACATGAAACGGATGACCCTGAAAAAGCTAGCGGAAGCGGATGTCGAAGCGCTGATTTCAGACGTGATGCGATTCGATCCGGACGAGATCCGGGAGCTTTCCAGGCTGGTCTATTCGCAGACAGATGGAAACCCGTTTTTCACCTGCCAGGTGCTGCGTAGTTTGGAAGATCAGGGCATCATCGCGCTCGATACCGCCACCGGCCACTGGCGTTGGGATATGGATGACCTCAGGGACTTGGATGTTATGGACAGCGTTGTCGAACTGCTGGTGAGCAAGCTGAAAGAGCTTCCCGACGACATCCAGGAAACGCTCAAGGTCGCGGCATGCATTGGAAACCAGTTCGACATTGCCACCCTGACAGTGGTCACCGAAGGAGATGACGACACAATGCTTGATCATGTCCGCGAAGCGGTCGCGGCGGGTTTGATCTGGGAACGCGATGATCGTGGCTACTTCGTCCACGACCGTGTCCAGGAAGCGGCCTATACCCTGGTGCCGATAGAGGAGCGTAATCGTTTGCATCTTACGATTGGTCGACTACTGCTGCAAAGCCAGCGCGCGGATGATCACGAGCAGAATGTTTACACGATTGTTGAACAGTTGAATCATGGACTCCACCTGGTCGAAGATGAGCAGGAGCGCGTGCACATAGCCCGGCTAAACCTGCAGGCGGCTCGAGCTACCCATCAGGCCTCTGCCTTCGAAACCGGGCTGAACTATGCCCTAGCCGGGATCGAGCTCCTCGGCGAGAATAGCTGGGAGCAAGACTACCACCTTACCTTGGAGCTGCACGAGCAGGCGACGTTGCTGGCCTACGCGGCGGGCGACATTCCGGGCATGAAACAGCACAGCGAGCAAGTGCTTCAGTTTGGACGTGGTCCCCTGGATCTGGCGCGGATCCAGAGGCTGCACATCGAGTTTCTCTTATCCTCAAAGCGTATCGACGAGGCGATTGACTTTGGGCTCAAAACCCTGCGCATTCTCGGCCAGGAGTTCCCGTCCAATCCGGAGTGGACGTTCACCATTGCGAAGCTGGCCGAGCTGGTGGAGCGTCTCGAACGCGAGCCCCCGGATTACATCTCCATGCCTCGTCTGCACGATCAGGATCAAGAGTTGCTTGCCGTATCGGAGATCCTGTGGCCCGTCACTAATGCGGCCTTTATCTCTCGTCCCGCTCTGGCACCCTTGATTTGCATGCGCAGTCTGGAACTTTCTCTCGAACGCAAGCTTCTACCGGAACACACCCCGGGTATGATCGCCGCGTTGGGTATATTCACCAACGCCCTTCTGGGAAAGATCGAAGTGGCGCATAAATATGGCGAGACAGCCGTGGAGCTCGCGAGTCGGGCGGCTTTTCACACCTTCAATTACGCTCCTTTGCACATTCATGGCCTCTACATCTATTTTTGGCGCAAACCCCTGCGGGAGACCCTGGATCTATTCGACCGCGCGCTTCAGAGCGCCCACGACTGTGGCAACAACTTTTACGTCGGAAATGCGATGGTCGGCTGGTCTAAGCACGCGTTCTACGCTTCGATCGAGCTGGCTCAAGCCGAGGAACGTTGCCTCAGGCTTCGTACTTTTATCGACGCCATCGAATTCGCTACCCACAGCCGGTGGATCAACATCTATGTGACCGCGGTGCAGGCGCTGCGCGGAAGCTCATCGGCCCAAGGGATCAACTGGAGAGGCACGCCCTTCGACGATGACCGGGACCTTCCTGACCTCCAGCGGATTGAAGACCAAATAGGTCTCCTCTTTGCATATTCTGCCAAAGCCTGGGTCGCCACTCTTTTCCGCGATCACGCTGGCGTCGAGGAGTATTCGGACCTGTCCTGCTCCTTCCTGGAGGCAGCTCCCTCCGGGCTGGAGAAAGCCATACTGGCCTTCATCTTTGGGCTTAGACACGCCCGGGAGCTGCGCGAGAATCCCGACAGGCCCGAGAGCGAGCAGGCGCTCCAGGAGCAACTCGATTTGCTTGAGCGCTTCGCCGGCATGGCCCCGATGAACTTCGCCCACAAGCTATCACTGGTGCAGGCGGAGGTGCACCGTACGCGCGGGGAAGTAGTTCAGGCTATGCAATCCTATGAAAAAGCCAGCCAGGGTGCCAGGGAAAACGACTATCTGAATGAAGCGGGGTTGGCTCATGCCCTCGCAGCCGAGTTTTATCAAGATCTTGGCCTTCAACAGGCAGCGCTTCACAATGCAGAACAAGCCGCACAGGCCTGGCAAAGCTGGGGTGCCCACGCGCTCGTCGAAAGCTTGGGCCAGCGCCTGCCGGATCTTTTGGGGTCTTCCGATTTGTCGGCGAAGAGCTCCAGCGACGCCGACAAGGTACACACAACCATTGCCCAATTCATTACCCCCATCCAATTGGATATGGAAAGTATTATCAGCACTTCGCAAATGCTTTCCGCCGAAACCGATCTTGAACAACTGCTAACCAAAATGATGACTTTAGTGATGGTCAACTCGGGTGCGGAAACAGCGGTGTTGCTGCTAAAGCAGGACAATGATTGGTTGGTGCAGGCCCGGGGTGATAGTACGAGCGAAAAATATAATGTTCTTCTTAACCAGCCGTTCGACCCGGCTAGCCGTGAGAATGGCCTCATCCCTGAGCCTGTCTTCAATTATTGCCAAAGCTCAAGAGAGGTGCTGGTTGTGGAGGATGTCAAGCTGGATGATCGTTTCGTCGAAGATCGAATTATCAAAAAGCACAAAGCTCAATCGATTGCCTGTATTCCCATATTAACGCAGGGAGAACTCAAATCCATATTATATCTTGAAAATCGTCAAGTGGCGGATGTCTTCACCCTGGATCGTGTGAAAATCCTCAAACACCTGTCTTCTCAGTTCGGCGTCTCTGTGGAAAATGCTTTGCTTTACGACAGCCTCACGCAGGCGGAGCTGAAATATCGCACGGTAGCAGATTTTACTTATGATTGGGAGTATTGGGCGAACATGGATGGGACACCTAAATACGTTTCACCCTCCTGTGAGCGCATTAGCGGCTACAGCGCGCAGGAATTTATGGATAACCCGTCTCTTTTTCGGGAGATTGTTGTACCCGAAGACGTAGTGATCTGGGATAAGCATTTTCATGACTCCCAAAAGGAGTTACAGCCATCAGAAACGGTATTTCGAATTCACCGTCGCGATGGTGAAATCCGCTGGATCGAACATGCCTGCCAGCCAGTGACCGATGATACGGGCGCTTTCATCGGTTTTCGTGGCAGCAATCGGGACATCACTGACAGAAAGGGGGCTGAAATTGAACTCCGGAATGCTGTTGAAGAAATCGGCCGCTTGAAAAACCAGGTGGAAGCCGAAAGCGCGTACCTGCAGGAAGAAATTAAACTGGAACACAACTTTGAAAATATCATCGGTCAGAGCGAAGCGCTGAAATATGTGCTGAACAGAGTCAAGCAGGTCGCCCCCACGGATTCTCCTGTGCTTATCATGGGGAAAACCGGGACGGGCAAAGAGCTTATGGCGCGAGCCCTCCACAAACTCAGCCCTCACGGAAAACGGGCATTGGTGAAGGTGAACTGTGCGGCCCTGCCCGGAGATCTGATTGAAAGCGAGTTGTTTGGCCGGGAAAAAGGGGCTTTTACCGGGGCGACCACTACCCAGCTCGGGCGCTTCGAACTGGCCAAGGGGTCAACACTCTTTTTGGATGAAATCGGCGAACTGCCCCTCGAGCTTCAGGCCAAACTGCTGCGCGTGCTTGAAAGCGGTGAGTTTGAAAGACTTGGAAGCCCCCGCACTCTGCACTCCGATGCCCGCATCATCGCCGCCACGAACCGTGTTCTTGAAGAAGAAGTGCGCAAGGGCCGCTTCCGGGAGGATCTGTGGTATCGGCTGAAGGTGTTTCCAATTACGGTGCCTCCGCTGCGTGAACACCCGGAAGACATTCCCATGCTGGTTAAATGGTTTGTGGACCAGCTCGCAAAAAAAATGGGAAAACGCATAGGCGAAATCCCCAAACACACCATGCAGAGGTTGCTGAAATACCCCTGGCCGGGCAATGTGAGAGAATTGAAGAATGCTGTCGAAAGTGCATTGATTAGCGCCCGGGGGAAGAAGCTGAATTTTGAATTTCCTGAAATTGCGGATACTACACCCAGCGACTTTAAACCCTTTGAGGAAATGGAGCGTGATTATATGCCAAGGACTGGAAGATCGGGGGTGAAAACAGTGCCGCTTCAACCTTGGGAATGCATGTCAATACGCTTCGCGGCCGTATGAATAAACTTGGGATTAAGAAACCGAAAACCTAATAAATGAAAAATTAAAAATGCAAAGGGCAAAAAGACATATCTTTGATAAACAAACGAGATAGAGCGAAGCGATACCAAAACTTTAGGCACTCTGTTTTACACTTTAATTCGTTACAGCAAATAAAACACCAAATATGGTTTTTAAACCATATTTGGTGTTTTATGTCCGGTTTTTTCAATCTCCTATACGAGAATAGAAATCTATATTTAAAATTTTTTCAGCCAGTTATGGTAAAATCAATCTTGTTTTTATAGTGGCATGGTCTTTGAAATATTTTATTTGGTCAACACGTTTTGACCCACATCTCGCAAAACACAACCCTTGACATGGGTTTAGCGATTCGGCTTGGACACATGCTTTCGGCATCGATTAAACAGGCCGGGTAGGCGCAAACCATAGCTCTCGCCCCGGAGACCCATACGATGCTGGCTAACGAGGATCTCAAAAGAATGCTTGAGGAAAGCGAAAATCCCAAAATGCAGAATTTTCTCAGGAGAGGTAAAGCTGAGAAATTATAAATAGTGTTTGAATATTTGAGTTTATCCTTTGATTTAATTCAGGGTGATGGGCTTGTCGAATCATTTCGGATTTTGTGCAGCGAATTTTTGCGTTTTTACGGAGAAGGAGGAGAGAACAAATGCGAATCTACACAATTTCATTGGTGGTATTTTTGTTGGCATTTTCTAACGGCATATTGTCCGCAGAGGACTTTCATCTGGACAGCCCGCGCAATAAGGGCACTCTGCGTCTTGCGATCAACAACGATGCCATATTTGATGAAGACAGTGGCTTTTCCAATGGCTGGAGTCTTCAATATCATACCGTCCGTTATGCCAGTTGGGAAGAAAGCAAAACGTTTGGATTTATCAAATGGATTGGCGAGCATTTCCCGACACTTGGTGATGAAGATTCCATCGTTCGTTATGCCCATGGTATCGGGCAAAATATGGTTACACCCGGAGACATTGAGGTCGAAGTGCCCCAGGAAGGAGACCTGCCCTATGCGGGTACACTGACATACACCTTGAATTGGCAGAGCTTTAACCGTCAGAAAGCCCGTAATTTTCAAATATCGTTCGGCGTGCTTGGCGAAGAATCTTATGCGGACGAAGTCCAGAAATTTGCTCACGACGATTTAGACCTGGGAGAAACCCCCCTAGGATGGGACACTCAGCGAGATACCGAACCCATTATCAATCTTGGTTATCAGCACTTATGGCGTCTTGGTCATTGGGGTAATTATCATAACGGATGGGCCGCGCAGATAGTCTCGGGTCCAAGTTTCCTTTTGGGTAATTTACTTACAGCTGTTGATCAAACCGTTGCATTTAGGTGTGGATGGAATATGGTAGAAGGTTTCAGCAGTTTTCCGGCGCCGCCGGGACGAGGTTTTTTCACGAGTAACCAGATTCCCAAACCATTGAGCGCATCACCGCATAGTGTCGAACTCATTTTGGGAGCCCGGGCAACCGGTTATATTTATTCGGTCTTATATGACGAAAGTATATTTACGGACGATGATAGAGAAGTTGAACACGAGGATTTTATCATTGCCGGAGGCATAGGGCTCAATTATCACTATTATGACTTTCTTTCCATTCGCTTCTCTCTCATATTAACAAGTGATTTCATAGATGAGGATGAGCTCCCTCCACCTCTGCCCGGCAGAGACGAAACCAGGAATGATAATTCTTATGGGACCCTTGCTCTCGATATTCATTTTTGAAAACGGTGATGGTGCGCACCGCAAGTCAGTGGGGGGTTCAGGCGGATGGTCACCCCAAAAACCGGGGAGTATGGATCGGCGTGCAGAAACTGGGCAGCATCGGCATCACGCTCAGCAAGGGCATCTCTTTCCACGGCCTGGCCCTGAACGTCAACACGGATCTGGAACCTTTCAACTGGATCAACCCCTGCGGGTTCCACAACATCCGCATGACATCCATGAAAGGGCAGCTTTCCAGGGAAATCGACATGAAGGATGTGCGCCGCGTCATGAAAGGCCATATGGAAACGTTTTTGAAAAGAGAGCTTGTTCAGACGGAGCTGACCAGCATCCGGGAGCTTTTAAAATAAGTCAGTATGGTAAAAGAGGTGTATTATGATTCACGCTCAGAATAACCATCGTCCCATGAGAAAACCCAGCTGGCTCACCCGAAAGCTGCCCAGCGCTCCCGAATATGAGCGGGTGCGGTCTCTGATCAGCGGCGGTCAGCTTCATACCGTATGTCAGGAAGCCAAGTGCCCCAATCAGTTCGAGTGTTTTTCCAACCGCACGGCAACCTTTCTGATAATGGGATCGAGATGTACCAGAAACTGTCGGTTCTGTAACGTGGATCACGGCGTATGTGCGCCGCCCGACCCTGAAGAGCCTGTTCGGGTGGCAGAGGCAGCCAGGTGTATGAAGCTGAAATATGTGGTGGTGACCTCCGTCACCCGAGACGATTTATCCGACGGTGGCGCCTCTATCTTTGCCGAAACCATCCGTCAACTCCGCAAGGAGATTCCCGATGTGATGATCGAGGTATTGATCCCGGATTTCCAGGGAGACTACGACGCCCTGAAAACCGTTCTGGATGCCCGGCCCGATGTGCTCAACCACAATATTGAAACCGTTGCCCGCCTCTATGATACGGTGCGCCCCCAGGCCATATATGAACGGTCTCTGGAATTGCTGCGGCGAGTGAAGGAGTATGCGCCCGACATCCCGGGCAAATCCGGCATCATGCTGGGGCTTGGGGAAACGGACGACGAAATTCGCCAGACCCTTCAGGACCTCTATGATTCCGGCTGCAGGTTTCTGACCATGGGTCAGTATCTTCAACCGTCCAAATCCCATCTTTCGGTTGAGCGGTTTGTAACCCCCGAGGAATTTGATGCATGGCGGGAAACCGCCCTGGAGATCGGGTTTACGGAAGTGGCCAGCGGTCCTTTTGTCAGAAGCTCCTATCATGCCAAGGATCTTTACCAGAATGCGGCATCCCGATCCGGAAAGTCCGCCTGCTGCGCTGCATCTCATTAGCTTTTATGGATTTCAAACATGAAAACGGGGCCAACCAGCCCATATCATATACAATATTTCAATGATGGAGGAAAAGTGGAAAAAAAATTTATTATGACTGCCTTTGGAAAGGATCGGCCTGGATTTGTGGCGGATATTGCCCGGGTGATCTATGAAAATGGATGTAATCTTGAAGACTCAACCATGAACTGCGTAGCGGACGAGTTTGCTTTAATTCTTCTGTTTTCCGGTCAGGAAGAAGAGGGGCTAGAAGAGCAATTTGCAAAAGATTGTCGAAGACTTGAAAGAGAAAAAGATATATCCGCTTTTATCAGACCCGTGAGCAGCGAGAGGGCAGAACCAAAAGAAGCCTTTTCCAGCCACACCCTTCATGTTGAAGGCCTCGATCAAGCCGGTATTGTTTATAAAGTCAGCCAATACCTTGCCGACCACAATATTAATATTGCAAATCTAAACTCTAAATTTAATTACTCTCCGGAAAGCGGCGCTGCTTATTATAATATGGAAATTCAAATTGAGGTTTCGGAGGGTGCGTCTCTTGATAAATTAGAGCAGGGACTGGCTCAAATTGCAGATAAATTGAATGTTGATATTACA
>RCNC010002367.1_pt1 | contig 18023 bp, 13 predicted proteins | sample 2041301 | NCBI WGS metagenome assembly RCNC01 (sample SAMN09708231, study PRJNA481090) | Marine sediment metagenome, whole genome shotgun sequencing project. | biome: marine sediment; feature: ocean; material: sediment; isolation source: Sewage treatment plant 13A marine sediment (STP13A) ... | reverse complement strand
TTAAATAATCTTTTAGCTTGTCATCTGTTGTCTGGTCGATAAGTTTTTGTAAGTTTATAATGGCTTTTTTTACTTCAGCGACCTTATTCTCATAGTGGGCAACCTCGCTGCGAAGTTTTTCGAGTTGTCTGGGACGTTCCGTCATACCTTTTAATTCTTGGAGGACAGGGCCGAGAAGTTCTTGAACCTCATTTTTCCAATCAAAATCCTGTTCTGATTTTTCCCCAAAAGCGTCCAGGTCCACACCGATTGAGATTCTTTCAAAATCTTTTTCATGCTCATCCAAACTTTTAGCAAGCTTATTGATTTCTGCAGTAATTTTTATCTTTTGTTCTTCAGTTTCGGCCGCTTTCAGTTCCGGTTTTAAATCCTTGAGCTGACTTTCCAGATCTTGCATAGACCGAATTAGTGACTTTAACGTGCTTATCGTTGGCATCGCCGTAGTGTCATCCTTCATGGTGTCTGAAGACGATACTTGGACTTTTGATTGTCCCCATACAAGATTAAAATCAAATAGCTGAAAACATGAGATTACAGAAATTATGCGTAATAATACTAATTTCGATTTTACCATTTCCAATGCACTCCTTGAGATGGTTCACCAGTTAAACATCCCAGTCCGCCGGCGTAAAACGGAAATGAACGGTGCAAACCATATTCAGCAGAAAAATAGGCAATCGCACAAAGATCCGATGGGGAAATGTCTCCCAAGAGCGGACAATTATTCCGTTTTACTTTGATGGTTTTCAGACAAGTAGGCTTCAATGAAAACATCAATCACATTCATCAGATCCTCCCTGATTAGAGTCAGTCGTCTGAATCCCAACGATTCCGTTTGCCAGGTGATTGCCAGAATCTTTAAAGCGGAATCACGCGGAAACAGCACCATTTGACGAAAGTTGAGCCGTATGGCGTATACATATTTCTTTTTGGTATCGACTTTCTCAATTTCATCCTCATCCAGGGTTGTATATATTTTTCTCGTGCCTTCAGGCTTTAAAAATTTCATTCTTATGTTGAGGATACCTTCGGTCCCTGACCTTTTGGCGGCTTCCTCAGGTAACACCGTGATTCCGGCCTTCTCGAGTTTTTGCTCTATGGTTGCTTGTAAATAACTTTCTTCCAATCCTACCTTTTTGAGTTCTGCACGCCACTCAGGTTCCCAGGAGTGAACCTTTACAATTACCGATTGAATACCGCGAAGCGTGGCGCGATCCCTGGCTTTATCATCAGCCTGGCAAATTGAATTTGAAGATACTGCAATAGAAATAAGAGTAATTATAAAAAATATCTGTTTTTTGATCACCATGAAATTGCGCCTCCTTTATGTGGGTTTTCTACAGGCCGCCTTCTTTTGATTTAGGGGTCTATTTTTTATTTTGCTTTGCCCGGATTTCCTATTAAATACAGTTAGCCGATTATCAGTATCTCCGATGATGAATTTCTTCTAAGGTCATCGATTTCAGATCCTCCACCAGCGCAACCAGATGGGTAATCATCATCTCCCAGATTTTTTTGCCTTTTTCGGCACTTGCTTTTGTCGGGTCTCCCATCACCCCGCTTTGGGAAATTTTGCGGGTGTAGGCATACCATAAAACGCCGCGTTTGGAAGTAAAATCCAGATAACGGCTGGAAAACTGCGGCACTTCTCGGCGGGCCTCATTCATCTTGACTAGATGGGGCCGCACCGCCAGAGCAGTGCTGGTTTCGATTTCTCCGGCATGCACATCGTTGGGTGTCTCTACCAGCGCATAAATATCCACATCGCTGGTCTCCCCGGTATCCACGCACACGAAGATATGTGCATCGCGATTGATCATTTGGGCGGCATAATTCAAGGCCGGACTGTTGCCGCCATGTCCGTTGATGATCACCAATTTCTTGATGCCGTTGCGTGATACGCTGATGCCGATGTCATACACCAGTTTGGCCAGGGTGTCGTTGGAAATGCTGACGGTTCCCTTGAATTCATCGTGGAGGTATGAAACACCGTAAGGAATGTTCGGCAGTACCAGCGGTTTGGGATCACTGCAGGCCTCTGCGATCCGACGCGCCAGATAATTTGCATCAAAGGCGTCGGTGTCCAAGGGTAGATGCGGTCCATGCTGCTCGATGGACCCCACCGGTAGCAGAGCGATGTCCACTTGCTGAAAACATTCCTGCGCTTCCGGCCAGGTGAGTTCTCCCCAAAGGAACCGCTGCTGATCCATAGCGCGATCTGTCTCTTGCAGGGTAGGGTTCTTCCCTTTTAAATCGAGCTCAAAGGCAAAAGTTTGATGCAAACTCGAATCAATCAGGGGATCAAAGGGCGTCCATTTTTTGCCATTGCGGCGCATAGCTCCTTCCGCATATTGCATGAAAATCCGTAGCAGCGGTAACCGTAAATCTACCGGTATGGAATTCATCGGCGAAACCTTGGGATCATACCGCAGATTCAAGACTTCCGGTTGCTTACTGAACAATTTCTTTCGATTTTGCGGCACATCAATCAGCCCCTTTTGCATCAGCATGAATCCCAGCTGGCGTACCCCCGTGACTTCCTGGGTCACACTCCTTTTAATAAATCCTGTTAACGCGCTTTCAACTTGAGACGCTCGGTAGCCACAGCGCGCAGGATCGACATCGAGCGCCAACAGCATGCTGACAATTCGGCGGCATTTCTCGCATTTGCCGCATGGATAAATGCGATCATCTTCTTTGTGGGCGGCATGACAGGAGGTTTGATGTTGTTGCAGTTGAGGATACCGCAGGGCCAGAATCTTTTCGATGAGAAGCTCCGACAACGGCCGCAAGATGGAGAACTGGCTGAACGCCCATCCTTTGCGCATAAAATAGTTGGTGATGCCTTGATCGAAAAAGATACTCTGATCGAATAGGCCGTCATAGTGGGAGATCCCATGATGAACTTTACGTACCGAAGTGTCGAACTCATCCCCGATGAGCAATCGGCTGATACCCCGTTTGCGCATCAGCGGTAAAACGCCCAACAGGAAAACAGCCACCGTCCACAACCGGATAGGATACTCATCGGATCTTACGGTCGCAAAATCTTTTCGAATAAAGGGCATGCGCTGCAGCATCCAGGAAAACAATCGGTCGGAGTTCACCCACACCCGGGCGGTATTGGGGACGTTGTCTTTGAAATGTCGATAGGCATTGAGTGCTGTAAACCAGTGCCTGCCGGATTCATTGACAAAAATCGGATGAACCTCACGACCAATTTCGTTCAACAGTCCATAGCTCAATAAGCTGTCTTTGCCGCCGCTGGAAAGAACACAGTGTTTGTCTGCATGGGTGGACCAGAGTTGCCACGCGGACTTGGTTTTGTTTCGAAGCGCTTCCGGAAAATGTAGCTTGGCCCGAAGATATTTCTGTCGTTTTTCGGGCGTCAGAGCGGCGGCCGGCCCCACCAGAAACGGATTGGGTTCCAGAAATTTTTTGACGTAAATTTCCCGGGCCGTGTTTTCCGCCATGTCGCGAATAAACCGGCGGTCGATATTATCATAAAGCCCATGGAAAACAATGGCGTCACAAAACAGACCGTAATTCAAGGCCACCTGGGCGGCAATCATGTTGGCCAGATTTTGGGATTCCAGTTCGGCGGGATCAAACACGGTTTCCTCATAGCTGTAGATGAGCTCTGTTTGCTCCATTGTTCCATTGTAAAACAGGCGATAGGGAGCAATCAGTCGCCTGGGTTCCAGTTTTACCGGACCGACTTCCAGACGTTCAAAGACCTTGAGAATGGAAAGCGGGTCGTCAGACGATTTGTCAACTGCGTCTTCGTTTTGAATTGTATATTTGTCGGGCATGGGTTTTATGGCCTCTTCAGCTTTGATCTTCATGATTTTCTCCCGGTTAATACCACAACGTACCGATCACCCGGCAATGGTTCCTTGGCATGTTTGTTCATCAAGGCTATCAGGCCGGCAGTTGAGGCCGGCAGCACCTGCAGACCCTCCTTTTCACGAATGAGGCGCGAATAGGTGCGCATGGCTTTGTCGGATGCATCGGAAGCCCACCCTCCGGTTTGGCGGATGGCATCGAGGGCATGATCACCGTCGATGGAATGCCAGTTTATCAGCGGCTCGTTTATGCTGGTCTCATGAATTTTTTGGGGATTAAGATCTTCACATGACGGGGAATTGTATAGATATGCCTGGACGATGGGATTTTTGCGAAATGAAGACCCGGCAACGATACGCGGCATGCGTGAAATTTTTCCCCGCCGGTAAAGGCTCAAAAACCCCCTGTAAATTCCGGCCAGGGTCGTTCCATTGGAGACGGGCACTGAGACGGCCAGGGGGGCATCGCGCAGTTCATCATAAATTTCATAGGCGATTCGGCCGTAGGCCTGCATCTGGGTTAACATGTTGTCGCCACCGGGATTGGCATCAAAAAAATCATGTTTATTTGCCTCTTCGGAAGATACTTCAACAGACTGCTCATAGTCACCTTTTATCCGAATAATGGCGGCCCCTAAATCGATCATTTCTGTTATCCGATTGGCATGGTAGTTTTCGGGAATGTAAATCAGACTCCGAAGCCCAGCAAAACTAGCAGCCAACGCGATAGCTACACCATAATTTCCACAGGTTGCCACCGAGATGGTATCATACCCTCGCCGCAGGGCGTCCATGGCCTGGGCGAAAGCAATACGATCCTTCTGGGTACCGGTAGGATTGCCCCCTTCGAATCTTAAATAGATCTGGCGCAAGCCGACCTCACGTTCTATGTTGCGTGCCCTCACCAGCGTTGTGTCGCCAACCTCGGAATCGAATATATCCTCATAAGCCTCCAGGCGCTGCTCCAACGGTAAATCGGGGTCAGAGGAAATCCTGCGCTGATCCTGCACCTGCCGGACAATTGCAATCGCTTCACCGGAGGCACCGTCGATCAAATTGAAAGGTTTATCATTATTGGTCATATCTAGCTCACCTTCTCATTTAATTGAAAAAAAATGTACTTGGTAAACGTTGCAATACTTCTCCTGTTCCTTTAAGCGAATTTTCTGATAGCAGTTGTTCGGCGTATACATCGGCGTCGGAAATCTTTAAATTGCTAATTACTTTTTGAACTGAGGGCAAAAAATTTGGATAAACACTGAGAGTCCGAATTCCTATGCCCAGTAAAAATGGAATGTATTTCGGCTCGTGAGCTAATTCACCGCAGATGGAAATTTCTTTTTTGTGATCCCTTGCTGCTCTGGCTATCTTGGCAAGGCTTCTTAAGACCGCCGGATGATAAGGTTGGTAATATTCGGCAACCTTCTCATTGGTCCGATCAACAGCAAGCATGTATTGAATGAAATCATTGGTACCGATGGATAGAAAATCTGCTTCGGCAGCAAGCGCATCGATGATCTCGACCACGCATGGAAGTTCAATCAATGCGCCGATCAGAGGGTTGCAGTGGTGGGATAGTTTTTCCCGCTCAGTCTGCCGTGCTTTTTGATAGTCATCTAATGACGAAATCATGGGGAACATGATCCGCAGATTTTCAGCTCCAGCCGCGGCCCTCAGAATCGCGCGCAGCTGCTGGTGAAAAATATCGTGATGACGAAACAGAAAGCGCATTGCCCTCAATCCCAGTTCCGGATTGGCTTCGTGGGTGGCATCTGAATAGGCCGACAGCTTGTCACCGCCAATATCCAAAACCCGTATCGTTACCTCTTTTCCAGACATCTCATCAAACAATCGTTTATAAACATGAAATTGCTCCGCTTCCGAAGGAGTTGCTGATCGAATAAGAAACGGAAACTCTGTCCGGAAAAGCCCTATGCCTTCGGCTTTCAGTTCCCGTGCAAGTGCCAGGTCGTTAAGAAGATTGATGTTTGCCAGAAGACGGACGCGGACCCCGTCTCTGGTATACGTTACCGGGGACATGCCCTGGGATAAGGCTTGCGTGTCAATCAGACTTTGTTGTTGAGATCGAAACTGTCTGATGACTTCTTCAGAAGGTTGAATGTAAATGCATTCGCTTTCGGAATCCATGATTATCGGTGTGCCATCGGGGATCTGAAGTAGCTCTGCCTGGTTGACAATCATCAATGGAATCTGCAAAGAACGTGCAATAATGGCCACATGTGAGGTCACCCCTCCGCTGACGAGCACAATCCCCTTAATATCTTCAGAGGCAAGTCGCAAGATGTCGGAGGGGTAGAGCTCGGAGGCTATGACAATCCGGTTTTGGATCAGGATCGGGGCATCCTGAACACGATGCTCGAGATTTCTTAATATTCTTCCGGCCAGATCCTTTACATCATTCGCTTTTTCTTTGATATGGCCATAGGTGCTGGATTCAAACAGATCAATGTAACGTTTGGCAACGGTTTTTACGGCTGCCAGTACCGACATACCGATATTGATCAACTTCTCCATTTCGTTGATGAAGCGAACATCCTTGAGAATCATCAAATGGGCAGTGAAAATGAGCGAAGCACTTTCGGCCAGACGTTGCGCGAAACGGGATTGGAGCTGCTGGAGTTGATCTGTTGTGTCCTGGACGGCGCAGTGAAAATCGTTCAATGAAAATTCAACGCTTGCGTCGATATCGGCTAAAACCAATAAACCGTGACTTTTATCAAAGACAGTCACCGGTGCAACCGCACAACCAGAAGAAGCTACCTGCCCTTTGAAAGGCCCAAGCATTTTAACAACCTGGTTAGCAGATTGCCCATCTATGGCTCGACTCGTATCACCGATCAACAAACGTGCATTACCTACCGCACCGGCAAGTTGAGATGCGATGGCGCGCATGGCCATAACATCAATTTCATCGAAATAGTTGCGATCCTGATGCTGGACAACCAGAACACCTATTTTTTCAGCGCCTCTCTGTACAGGCACAGCAAGAAATGAGTCAAAGGAATCCTCGCAGGCCTCACTTAAGTATTTAAATCTAGGATGGCGGCTGGCGAGTCCTTCTTTGACCGGCTCTAGTTTTTCGAACGTCGTACCGACCAACCCTTCCCCAATTTTAAGGCGGATCTTACCGATAGCTTCCGAATTCAATCCGACAGTTGCCTTAAGTATCAGCTCCTTCGATTTTTCATCAAACAAATATATGGAGCATACATTTGCACTCATATGCCGGGCAACCATTTCGACGGTTCGCTGGAGGAAGTTTTCGATATTTTCACTTCCGGCAAGAAGCGCAGCAAGCTCACTCACATCACAAAGCAAATTGAGATGATGATGGTCTTTTCTATTCATTTTGATGATTTTAATATGAAATAAAAGAGTGGCTCACCTCACGGGAGCCACCGTTATGAAAATATCAGTTAAACTTTATCTCAATAAAATAACCTTTTGGCTTTATTACGATACACTCAAGTTAAAAAAGGATATCTCACACCAACTGCGTAATAAGATCGATCGCTTCCTGATAAATCGATGCGCCATTTGACTTCACCTAATGACACTGATCTCGGGTACTCATGATCCAAGGAATTGATCTTACTCGAAGAAGCCATTTTCATCTTCAGGAAAATCGTAGCGCCCGGTTTAAGATCATGACCTGTCTCAAAATAAACACCGCCTTCGCTGAAATTGAGGAGCTTCGCATCGAAATAAATCTCTTTGTTAAAGTAGGACCATTCAATGGTGGCTTCACAACTATGGCGCATTAGTCTTCTTTTTTCAGTGTTTTCTATTTTGTTTGCTAAGCCCATTGCCTTAATCTCCTTATCCAGGAAAAAGGGGCTCTATTTTTCATTTCATTGCTTGATAACTTTTTCGAACCAACTATGGCTGGGCTTCCCCGAAAGCCTATCCGGGTATCGCCGGGCCAGAAGCTCAGAGCTAACCGTCCTCACTTGATTTTTCCGGATTGTATCAAGTCAGCAATAAGTGCGTTTACCAATTGGGCAACATCTTTGCCTTAATTCATCTGAATAGGGAGCAATAGACATGCCAGATAGAAGCTCGCTTTTTGGAAAGCTCAACAATAGGCCCTATATGTCCGTAATTAAACGAAAATATTTAAATAACACCGACTTGAAAAAAGAAAAAAGAAGGGCTGGATCCCATTGCTAAGTTTCAAATACTTAAGAAATAGAACTCGCAGTTCTGATTGTAAAAAAAAAGCAGAACTAATTTATCTTGTTTTAAAATGTTTATAAGCTCTCATTTTTAATTCAGCATGAACAGCATGCAAAAAAAAAACAATCGTATGGTAGAAAAAAATTCGCATTAATACGAAAACTATTTGATATTAAAGCTAAATATGCAGCCTGGTGTTTTAATTTTCCACCAATTTGGATTTATCCAACAAACCTGCTCCAAGGTGGCACACGCTTTGCTTTGTCAATCATAGACAGAAAGGAAATTAGGGTTATCAAATATACGCAAAATACTGATGTCACCGGTATCATTATCCCGAATAATTGGGACGAAAACGGCAAGGTGGTTCAAATTGCCATCTATACGAATAAAGAAGATGTCTATCTGGTTGAGCGTAACCGGCAGGAAAAAGAGCTATTGAATCACATCAAAAAAAGAGTTGCTGTGGAAGGCGAAATAGTTGAAGGGAATGACGGCAACATATTATTGATCGTTAACAAATATTCGGTTAGGCCCTGATTTCAAACTTCATCAACAGCATTAAATCTGTTCCGATGAGAACCGCCAGGTCCGATTCCGGATGATTGCGAAGCTTTCCCTTCCTAAAAATTAACACCATTTTATTCAAAAGGAACAGAATGATGAAGCGAGAAACATTGTACATGGTTGTTGCGGTATTGGTTTGTGTAATCGTGTTCAACATAAACTTATCCCCGCCCCTGGCGACTGATATTGTTACGATTATCGGTGAGGTCAACGAGACCAACCAAATCGTTGTTGAAGGGGACATTTACGAGGTCGATGACACGCCGGTCGGGGATGATCTCGTGAAAAATTTCATCCATCAGAAGGTGCAAGTCAGTGGAAAACTTAGCATTGAAGGCGACATGCGAATCATTGCCGCCAAATCGTTTAAAATTGTTGAGAAATAAAAAAGAAGAAAGGAGGATTTACCAAAATGAAAATCAGGCCTATAAATGACCGCGTGCTGGTTATCAGGGAAGAGGAAGAAAAGAAAAGTGCCGGTGGGATTATCATTCCCGATACGGCGAAAGAAAAACCCCAACGGGGTAAGGTGGTTTCCGCCGGTCCAGGCAAAGTTGGTGAGGATGGCAAACGTACACCGCTGGAGGTAAAATCAGGGGACCGGATCCTGTTTTCCAAATACGCCGGCACGGAAATTAAAATCGACGGTGTCGAGCACGTTTTCATGAAAGAAGATGATATTTTATCAATAATTGAATGATGGGGGGTAAATTAAGATGCCTGCAAAAATGATTTCATATAGTACCAAGGCAAGAGATCGGCTGCTCAGAGGTGTCAACACCCTGACCGATGCGGTCGCCGTCACCCTGGGACCCAAAGGGTGCAATGTAGTTCTGGATAAATCATTCGGCTCGCCGCTGATTACCAAGGATGGTGTCACGGTTGCCAAAGAGATTGAACTGGACGACCGGTTTGAAAACATGGGCGCCCAGATGGTCAAGGAAGTCGCCAGCAAAACCAGTGATATGGCCGGCGACGGCACCACTACCGCTACGGTCCTGGCCCGGGCCATTTACCGGGAGGGACAGAAGCTGGTGGCCGCCGGTATCAATCCCATGGCGATTAAACGTGGAATAGATAGAGGCGTTACGACAGTGGTGGAGGAGCTGAAAAAGCAGTCCAAACCTACCCGGGACAAAACCGAAATAGCTCAAGTTGGCACAATATCGGCCAACAGCGATCATATGGTAGGCAAACTCATCTCCGAGGCCATGGAAAAAGTCGGCAAGGAAGGGGTGATTACCGTTGAAGAAGCCAAAAGCATTGAAACCACCCTGGATATTGTGGAAGGCATGCAGTTCGATCGCGGCTATTTATCCCCATACTTTGTCACCGATCCGGAGAAAATGGAAGTCAATCTGGACGATGCGTACATCCTGCTAAACGAAAAGAAAATCTCCAACATGAAAGATCTGCTGCCGCTACTGGAAGAAGTCGCCAAAAAGGGCAAGGCAATGGTGATCATCGCCGAAGATGTCGAAGGCGAAGCCCTGGCCACCCTGGTGGTCAATAAACTGCGCGGCACATTGAAAATCGCGGCGGTAAAGGCACCCGGCTTCGGTGATCGACGCAAAGCCATGCTGGGTGACATCGCTGTGCTGACCGGGGGGCAGTTGATTTCCGAGGACATGGGTATCAAGCTGGAAAATATCACTACCAATGACCTCGGCAGCTGTAAAAAAATAAAGATCGACAAAGACAACACCACCATCGTGGAAGGCGCCGGGAAAAAACCTGATATCGAGGGACGTGTAAAACAGCTTCGTGCTCAAATCGAGGAGACCACCTCCGACTATGATCGCGAAAAGTTGCAGGAGCGCCTGGCCAAACTGGTGGGCGGAGTGGCCGTGATCCGCATCGGCGCGGCAACCGAAACCGAAATGAAAGAAAAGAAAGCTCGGGTGGAAGACGCTCTGAATGCGACCCGCGCTGCCGTGGAGGAAGGTATTGTTGTTGGTGGCGGTGTGGCTCTGGTACGCTGTATGGATGCCCTGGATAAGGTTAAGGTTTCCGGAGAGGAGAAAAACGGCATCAATCTGTTGAAGCGGGCAATCGGAGAACCCTTGAAACATATTGCCGTCAATGCCGGCCACGAGGGCTCCGTCGTGTTGCGCAAGGTGATGGACGGCAAGGATGACTGGGGTTTCAATGCTGAATCGGAAAAATATGAAAACCTTGTGGCCGCCGGGGTAATCGATCCGACCAAAGTGGTACGTCTGGCCTTGCAGAACGCCGCATCGGTAGCCGGTCTGATGCTTACAACCGAAGCAATGATATGTGAGAAGCCGGCAAAGAAAAAGAAAGCGGGGATGGCGCAGATGGATGAGGATATGTATTGATTATGAATTGGTACTAGAGAAATTTCACTAACAGCCAGTAGGTTGGGTAGAGGCTCCTTAATAAATGTTGGGTTTCGTACCTCAACCCAACCTACCAAAATGGCTGCTATGTGACGCCTACCAGTGTGCAACCGAAACCAGCGTAAACGATGCCTTTCTATGGATTGTAGGTTCGCTTAAAAATTTAATTCTTGAATAATTAGCGCAGCGAAGCGTTAGCGTCTATGAATAAAAGCAAACCTGTCAGGGAGTTTCAGCAACCATGGCAACAGATGGTTTTTCACCTGATCTATTCTGAAGATCAATTTCCGGTAAGTTTCTATCATCTCTTAAAATGTCATTAGCAAATCTATCGCTCTTTCTCTTTTTGTACCATGCTTTCTTAACCGCACCGGCAAATGACTCCCAGGTAAAATCGAACGGTTTTTTTTCAAAATAATTCTCAAGTGCTTTTAATACATCCTTATCATAATAGAGTCCGGCATTGAGTGCTGCAACAACTCGCACCGATCGATGTGGGTCCTGCAATCCCTGAATAACCGCCTCTTTTGCAGTTTGACAATCCATTAAACTGAGGGCAATCAGAGCCCGGCGACGTTCTGCGGGATATGGTGAGTTAATCGCGCACTTTTTAAACCACCGATTGGCTTCCTCCTCATTTAGTTTAAGGCTTTGAATCAATGCATCTCTCAATTTCCCACTAATTTCTTCAACTGCGGCTGTGCATAGCAAATTTAGGACACCTCTGTCTTTGGTATATTTGTTTAACTGACGCACTGCATCAACCTGTGAGTCTTCATCCAAAGGGTTTATCAACAAATTGAGTAATTTTTCCTTTTCAATCTGTGTCATTTTAACCTCCAGTTTTTTACCACTATTTTTTTTAGCTGAGCCCATATTCGATCGTTAAGCAAGACACCATTCTGTCGGGCATAATCCGTGATAAGTAACATAGGGTTCTTAATTTTTCGGTTATTGATTTTTTTATTTTTTGATAATCTTTTAGGGATTTCTTTCCTGGTAAAAATTCGGCAGTATGTGTTTTCTATCATATCGACCTGCTTCAAAAATAACATTTATAATTATTCTTGTGGGCTATAGGAATTTATTTTCTGCTTAATAAGGCCTGTCCTCATCTCCTTCGTGAGCCTGAGATGAATGTTTATCGGATCAAATAGATTAGAGAAATTCATTTTGTTTCTAAGCCTGTATTCTCATTTGGCCCTACGAATTTCCTTGAAGCTTTTCAGCTTGTTTTCAATCAATGTATTCAATTCGATTAATTCAGGCTCCCTTAACTCATTGCAGTTATCAAGTAAGTCACATATTTCAAAAAATCTGACTCTCTTCAATTTCTTATAATCCGTCCAACGCCTATTACCATCAGCTCTTGAGTCTTGAAAAGGGATCTGCATAGAGATCTCCTATAATAAACAGGTTAAAGAATTACTCGAGAATGAACCATTATAGCGGGGCGCCCTAAAACAATATGCCCGGCACCGGGTCAAGTAATCTATGCGAGTATTGTAATCGAAGCAGCTTACAGATGGCTTACAGATAACAAGAAAGAGATGAATTAATTACCTTTAATCGAATCATTTTCCTTGAGATTGGATTTCATGGCAAATTGAAAGGGTTTTCGATCCCGGTTTGATATCGAATCTACTTTTTAGAATTTGTGTGCAGCGATTGAAAGTTGTCAAGGCCTCGGTCACTCGTCCCTGACGGGCTAAAATCTGCATGATGACCTGGTAAATGGACTCGACCTCATCATAAATCTCCAATCCCTGATTGCAAACAGCGATAGCCTGATCCAGCTGCCCTCTATGCTCAAGGATTTGAGCCAAAGATAGTACGGCCCTGATCATTTTCGTTTTGAGTCGGTCCGCATAGGAGACTGCTGCCGAATTATTGTCCCCATCAGTTCCGAACGGTCCGTCGTAAATATCTATGGCTTTTTTCAGCAGCTTTTCCTTGTCCTCCCCGGTTGCCTTGGCTACCTTCTGCAAAAGAGATTCAAAATACCAGGCATCTGCCCAGCAAAGTTCCGGTGCAAGTATCAAGCGGGTATCTTCCATCCGTATTACCCGATCCTGCCCAAGGAGACGCCGCAGGCGGTGCAAAGTCGTGTCAAGGTTTTGCTGGGCCCGATCGCCGTCGTTCTCAGGCCAAAGCAGGTCGGCCACCAGATTCCGGGCAATTCCATTTCTTTCCCTGCAAATAAGTAGCTTGAGCAAATCCAGAGGCTTCTTTGGAGCTTTGGGTGTCAGCACCAGGGGGTGGCCGTAGCAAAAAATTTGAAATCGGCCCAGGGTATATATTTTTACCGGCCATGGCCAGTGCGGATCTGTCTCCAAAGGACGGGAAGGTATCAACCTGTTGCGGGATATGAACGAGAGCACCTGGTTTACCTCAATATCTGCTTCCAGCGCCCTTTGGCACATTTCAGCCAGCCTTGGCCGCAACCACCAATTTCCGTCCAATATGCCTTTTTTGCGGGACAATTCGAATGCACGCTGTAAACAACTATAACCGAGGGAATCATCGCCTTTCATAAAACAAAAGTCAGCCTTCGTCAAAAACTCATGAAATTCAATGAGAGTACACCCGTTGGCTCTGGCGCTTCCGATGGTGGATTCCAGGCATGTTTCGGCCGGTTCCAGTTGACCATCAGCCATAAGGATTTTTGCCAACAACAAACGCCCCGCGATAACGGTGGCTGCGGGAGCCCCGTTGGCCACTCCCAATTTCAGAGCCGTCTCGATCTGCGCGCAGGCAAGAGGCGCGTCTCCCCGGGCGTAAGCTTCCCATGCACAAAGGCTGTGATAGTGGGCGATATCGACGGCCGCTTCGGGTTTGAGCTTCGACGACATCTGCCTGAGAAATCGTCGCGCATTCGCTATGTCGTCGGTTGCAAGAGCGCCGTAGACCCCGTAGGAATACAGCAGGCAATCGTAAACATGCACACCGGTTTCTGCACCCAGTTCCAGCGCTTTTTCCGCTGTTTGGCGGCAAAGCTTGCTCTCCCCTGTGGCCAGATAATAGACACATTGCATGACGCTAAACAGAATTCGCGACAATGGCAGCACATTCTTTCTTTCAACCGTCGATCGCAGGCGTTGGATGAGCGCATGGGCTTGATGCACTTCGCCCCGCCAACAGAGAATAAGCACGAGGAAGTTGCCAAGGGTATTCTGCAGGTTGATATCTGTGGTTTGATTCAGCACTTCCGTGCTGCGTTTGATCCATGAAGCAATTGCCGGGTGTTTGAGATCCCGTATTGTCAATGCACCCAGCATGCCGGCGATAAAGCGGCCGGATATTTCGCTATCTGAAATTTTGTCTATTTGACTGCTTAATCGCATTCCTTCATCAATCCAGCGGTCGAGCCCCAGCATATTGTCCCGGAGGATAAAAAACGATTCCACTGCTGCTGCGAAACTTAATACCTGGCCGAGATAATCACTATTATGGACAAATTTCTCAAAGGCTTGTTCACAACACTTACGGCTTTTTAACGGATTCTGCTGCATTTGTCCGACTGCCTGCCAGAACAATAGCCATGAATCCTTTTTTACAAATTCGGCGGGCAGATAATTCAAACAAGTCCTCAGCGTGGGTTGTCTGCCTTGAAAGAACAGATTAGGGGCCTGGGACAGGATTAATTTTGCCAACCCGTTCCATTCCCGGGCCGTATGGTACAGTTTGGCAGCTTCTCCCACCAAACCGGACTCGGCCAGTATTGAGGCAGCCCGGCATCTGAGTGTGGTCAGGACATCGGGTTCGAAAAATCTTGTCGCCTGGATTCGCAAAAAATTTAGAAAAAGGGGATGAAATTGGTACTTGGGCGTCGACCTTTCACGTTTTTCCAGAAAGAAATTTCTCCGATAGAGGTTTTCCAGCATTTCTGCGGCATCTTCCAGACCGGATAATCGTTCGGCAGTCACGGCGCTTATCTCTGAGAGCAAAGAAGCTGTGATTAAAAACTGGTGGGTTCGTGGATCGATTTTTCCTAAAATTTCAGTGGCAAAATAGTCAAAAATGACAGCCGGGGCTTTTGAAGTGATCGAATCCGGCATCTTTTTTTCAGGGTCAGCTTGAAATAGCCACAAAACAAGCCCGGCAATCCAACCTCGGGTTTGCCTGTGTAAGAACTTAACCTTATTATCAGGCAGGCGATATTGACTCAATAATTCAATAACCTCCCGGAATTCATCTAAAGTAAATGACAAATCTTGCCAGCCGATCAATTTTAACCGCCGATTTGCTTGAAGCCGCACCATTTCCGGAGCAGGATCGTTGCGACTGATGACGACAATTTTAAGACCCGGCGGGACACGATCCATGGCATGACACAAAACCCTCTGCAAAGGGCTATGCCGTAGTGTTGCCTGAAAGTTATCAAAAATGATCCAAAAAGGAGTGTCTAAAAGGTTATAGAGATTTTCAAAATAGCGCATGGCAAAAGCATCGAGGCCGTCTATGTATTCAGGCGTTAAAAACGGCAAAGGCGTATCCGGGTTGTTTGTCGCCCTTTCAGCTGCAAGGCCCAGGTAGTAAAAATAAGAGGCCGGATCCTCATCACTGGCGTCGATCTGATACCAGAGGCACGGGATTTGTCTTTCGGATAAGTAGCTGGCAACCAGGGTGGATTTGCCGGCCCCTGCCGGCCCGCTCAACCAGATCACCTGGGTATCCCGGGCGCGGTCAAACTGTTCGAACAGACGATGGCGGGGCAATACACGTTTTATTCTCGGTGGTGTGATCTTATTTATCATTTGAACTCAAATTTTGATATGGCCGCAAAAAGCACAAAAACAAAATTTCAGGGCTTGTAATTTCAATGCTCTGCAATGAACAAAAATCGAAATTTTGACTTTTTACGAATTCATCAATTTTGGCTTCTAAACGGTTTTCAGCGCAGCGGAATAGAATTTTGCAGCATACTCTTTGACCATCCGCCGGGTTGAAAACTGCGCGGCCGTGCTCTTGATAGCTTCTTTCATGACACGCACCCATTGATGAGGGATGCCTTCATCAGATACTCTATAGTATAAAGGGACGATTTCTTCTTCTAACATCCGGTATATCTCGGCGGCATCGGCCTGATCGCGATTACCATCAATTTCTTCATGGCCCAACGCCCAACCATTTTTGCCGTTGTAGGCCTCCATCCACCACCCATCTAAAATGCTCAGCTGCGGCACTCCGTTTATGGCGGCCTTCATGCCGCTGGTGCCGCTGGCTTCCATCGGAGGAATCGGGGTGTTTAACCAAACATCCACGCCGTGAACCAAATACTGGGCCAGTTGCTCCCCGTAGTCTTCGACAAAAGCAATCCGTCCTCCCAGATCGGGGTTTCGGCAGGCATTGAATATCCTTTGCAAAATCTGTTTGCCGGGATCATCAGCCGGGTGGGCCTTGCCGGCAAAAATAATCTGGACGGGCCGCCAGCGATCGTTCAAAAGTTTTCTAAGGTGGTCCCAGTTATAAAAAATCAAATCCGCTCTTTTGTAGGTGGCAAACCGGCGGGCAAATCCGAGCGTCAGCACCGAAGGGTCCAGCAAGGCGCCGCCGGCCAGCACAATGGATGGATTGGCACGGTCTTTTACCCAGCGCCGGCGGGATCGTTCCCGGATTGCATCGATTAACTTGACTTTCAACCAGTAATGGGTTCTCCATAGCTCCTCATCCGGTATCTTTTCTATCAGTTCCCAGATAGCCGGGTTATCATGATTTTCCAGCCAGCCGGAAACGAGATGTTTGTCGAAAAGCAATTTCATTTTGGGCTCGATCCAGGTCGGCAGGTGAACGCCATTGGTAATATGATCGATGCAGATCTCTGCCCCGCTGGAATCCGGCCAGAGAGTCCGCCACATCTGCCGGGAAACCTCCCCATGCCGCTTGCTGACGGCGTTTCGATGGTTTGCGATACCCAGTGTAAAGGCCGTCATATTAAAACCGGCCTCTGGGTGATCGGGATGAATCCCGAGCTTTAGAAATGTATCGCGGTCCATACCCAGCGCCGGCCAGTAGGTGTGAAAGTATTTTTCCATTAAATAAAATGGAAAGACATCATGACCGGCCGGCACCGGCGTGTGGGTCGTGAAAATTGAAGTATCTTTTACCCATGCCAGGGCGTCGGCGTAGCTCAGGCCTTCGTTGACCCGGTCTCTGACCTGCTCCAGCAATGCAAACGCGGCATGCCCTTCATTCAGATGCAGCGAAAAATGTCTGATGCCCAGGGTTTCCAATACCTCCGCACCTCCAATTCCAAGCACGATTTCCTGTCGCAGCCGTTGCTCCAGATCCCCAGTATACAGCCGTGCCGAGATTGTGCGGTTCCAAGGGTCATTCATTTCAATGTCCGTGTCCAACAGGTAAAGGGACACGCGCCCCACACTCACCTTCCACACCGCTACATGGATGATCGGCTCAATCAAGGGTATTTTTACAGTTAACTGACTCCCGTCCTGGTTTAAAACCCGCGAAATCGGCGCGGCCTCGCGCTCCAGGGTTTCGGTGATATTCTCCTGCCAGCCGTCTTCCCGAATCTTCTGGTGCAGATACCCTTGCGGATACATAAATCCGACGGCCACCAGGGGCACATTCAGATCGCTGCATTCTTTGAGATGGTCGCCGGCCAGAAAACCCAGTCCGCCGGCATAAAACGGCAGCGAACGGTGCAGCCCGTACTCCGCCGAAAAATAGGCAATCGCAGGCCGGCTTGAGTCCGCAGTGTTATCCAGGAGCGGGCAACCTTTTTGTTCTATGTATTTTGTGAATTGGGTCAGCACCACATCGTAGTGGCGCAAATAATCGGCATCTCCGGCAGCTGTTTCCAGAATATGGGCCGGAAGTTCTTTGAGCATTTTGTCCGGGTTATGCCTGTTTTCCTTCCATGCCTGACGGTCCAGCATCTTGAAAAGCATTCTGGCGCCCGGATTCCAGCTCCACCACAAATTTTCAGCCAGAACCCCCAACCCCTTTATCCTTTGCGGGAGATTGAGAAATACATTTGATTGGTTATTCATTTCGGGTTCTCCATTTTTCCCTTTAAGTTCTATTTTCAGCC
>RCNC010002463.1_pt1 | contig 18027 bp, 19 predicted proteins | sample 2041301 | NCBI WGS metagenome assembly RCNC01 (sample SAMN09708231, study PRJNA481090) | Marine sediment metagenome, whole genome shotgun sequencing project. | biome: marine sediment; feature: ocean; material: sediment; isolation source: Sewage treatment plant 13A marine sediment (STP13A) ... | reverse complement strand
CATCACCTGCTTGCACTATTCCACTGCCTGCAAACAGCAGCAGAACACTTGCGACAACTCTTTGAAACACCCGCCCTCCGTTCATGCGGAACGCAATGTAGCAGATTCCATCGGACCGGATGCGAGATGCGAGAAACGAGATGTCACACGCCACCCGAGAGGGTGAAGGGAACGGGCGGAAAATCCGAAATCCGAAATCCGAAATCCGAAATCGGATTTCCGGAATATAATCCGCGTAGCGCAGTACAAGAATGTGAGATCAAGGAGGGGGATACGATGGAAGACGCCACAGATCGTCCGAGCTACGAACCCGAGCTGGCGGAGCCGCCGACTCCGTCGACCAAACAGAAGTACAGTGCGATGCAACGCCTGTGGATGATGTTCACTTCGCCCGGCGATGTTTTTGCGGACATCGGAGTCAAGCCGACCTGGGTCATCGCCATGGTGATTCTCGTCATTCTTGGAACGGCCGCCCAGGCGGTCATCATCCCGCATGTCGACACCGAGGCCACCATCCGCGCTCGCTTTGAACAACGGGAACAAGATCTAAGCGAGGCTCAGATCGAAAACGCGGTCGAACAGGCCGAGAAGTTCAGCAAATTCGGTCCGATCATCGGTCTGGTGCTCGCACCGATCGCCTGGGTGATCATGGCGGCCATCTTCTTCGTAATGCTCAAGCTGGTGAGTTCGGACGCCGACTATCAGCGCGCGTTGTCGACAACTCTGCACGGCTACTGGCCGCCAACGGCGGTGCAACTCGTGTTGATGGCGGTGTTGGTGCAGAGGGTAGGAAAGGTGCCTCAGAGCGAGCTCGAACACATCGTCAAGGCCAATCTCGGCGCCTTCTTGTCGGCGGACATGCCGGCCTGGCTGACGGCCGCAGCAGGCACCATCAGCATCTTTAATATCTGGGCCGTCGTTCTGTTGATCATCGGCTTTACCACCGTCGGCAAAATGTCACGCGGTAAGGCGGCAGTCGTGACTCTGGTTCCGTGGGGCGTGTGGATCGTCGCCAAGGCCGCCCTGGCGGTTGTGTTTTCGTAAGAAAAGACCCGGGATAGCAGCTCCAGCATTCGGGTTCGGAGAAAAACGTGAAAATGAAGAAACCCCTGATAGTGATTGGTGTGCTCGTGGTGCTCGCCCTGGTGATTTGGGCCAGCCTTCGGGATTCCGGCCCGCGCGGCACCGAGGTCGAGGTGCAGGCCGTGGAGTTCCGAACCGTCTCCTCTCGGGTCAAAGCGACCGGAGAGATCACCCCGGAGACGCGAGTCGATATTTCGGCCAAGGTCGTTGGTGAGATCATCAACCTGCCGGTGGTCGAGGGCCAGGATGTTCTCAGCGGCCAGCTCCTGCTCGACATCGAGCGCGACCTCTACGAGTCGGCTCGCAACCAGGCCCGAGCGGCCGTCCGCCAGGCCGAGGTTTCGGTCCGTCGGCAGGAGGTGCAACTTGCCGATGCGCGTCGTAACATGCGCCGCACCAAGGAGCTGGTTGCCGACGGCCTGGTCAGCCAGGAGGCGCTCGACACCGCTCAGCTCGGCCTCGATATGGCGATGGTCGAGCTCGAAGCGCAGCAGCACGCTGTCGATCAATACCGGTCGGGACTCCAACGCGCCGAGGACGACCTCGCGAGGACAACGATCCGCTCGCCGATGGACGGGACCGTCATCCAGCTCAACGCCGAGCAGGGCGAAACGGTCGTGCCGGGCTCCACCAACCTGCCGGGTTCGGTGATCATGACCGTCGCCGACATGTCGGTGCTGCTCGCCGAGGTCGAGGTCAGTGAGGTCGATGTCGTCAACGTCGCTCTCGGTCAGGAGGCCGAGGTCAAGGTCGACGCTCTCGGCACCGAGCCCCAGAAGGGTCACGTCGTGGAAATCGCCACCTCGGGTCGCAGGGACCCGACCCAGGGCACGATTCGCTTCAGGGTCAAGGTCGCGCTTGACGACCCCGACCCCTCGCTGCGACCGGCGATGACCGCCAAGGTCGACATTCTTACCGCAACCAGCAACGACGCGATGACCGCGCCGATCCAGGCGGTCGTCAAGCGGACGCTCGATGACCAGGGAGAAGAGGTCAAAGGCACCGCGGCCAAGGGCATCGAGGAATCGGAAGTGGTCTACCTCATCGCTGACGGAGAGGCCGCCGCTCGAGCCGTCGAGACCGGTATTTCCGACGAGCTCTACGTCGAGATCATCACCGGGCTGACCGACGGCCAGGAAGTCATCATCGGTCCCTACCGGACGCTCAAGAACATGCACGCCGGAGATGCCGTCAAGGTGGAAGAAAAGAAGGGCGATCAGGAAGAGGAAGATGAGAGCTCCGGTAGCGTAGAGGTTACCCTCGACTGATGCTCATTTCGATCTCGAATCTGCACAAGATCTACCAGATGGGCGAGGTCGAGGTGCGCGCGCTTGACGGCGTCGACCTCGAGGTCGGGGCCGGCGAATATGTCGCCATCATGGGGCCGTCTGGTTCGGGTAAGTCGACCCTGATGAATCTGATCGGCTGCTTGGACACCCCGACGTCGGGCGAATACATCCTCAACGGCAAGCGGGTATCGGACCTCGACGACACCGAACTCGCCGAAATCCGTAACCATGAAATTGGCTTCGTCTTCCAGACTTTCAATCTGCTGTCCCGGGCGACAGCGCTGTCGAATGTCGAACTGCCGCTCATCTACGCCCGCATCTCTGCCCGGGAACGGCATCGTCGGGCGAGAGAGGCGCTCGAAAAGGTGGGTCTGGGCGACCGCGCAAAGCACCAGCCCAACGAACTCTCCGGCGGCCAGCGTCAGCGAGTGGCGTTGGCACGCGCGCTCGTCAACCAGCCATCGATCCTGCTCGCCGATGAGCCGACCGGGAACCTCGACTCACGGACCTCGGCCGAAATGATGGAGCTCTTCAAAGAGCTCAACGAGGCCGGCAACACCCTGATAGTGGTAACCCACGAGGAGGACATTGCCGCCCACGCTCGGCGCGTCGTGCGACTCCTCGACGGCAAAATCGTGGTCGACGAAAAAGTCGGGGAATCGAAGGTGATCTCATGATCTGGGACAACCTCCTCATCGCCCTTCAGGCAATTCGCGCCAACAAGATGCGCTCGCTGCTGACGATGCTCGGGATCATCATCGGCGTTGCCGCCGTCATTGCTGTCGTATCGATCGTCCAGGGCCTCAATTACGTCATCGCGACCCAGATGGAAGGGGTCGGCGTCACCTACATAATGGTTGTCCCGCGCCAGGACCAGCAGGACCCCGATCTCGCCGGACGCGAGGTCACCCTGACCTACGAGGACGGGTTGGCGATCATGGAGCGCGCCACCGGAATCAAGCACTTCAACCCGATTTTCTTTCGCGGCGAATCGACGAAGGCCGGCAGCCGCCAGTATTCGACGATACTGCTCGGAGTCGGCCCGTACCATCAGGAAGTCTCGAATCACTGGGTCGATCGGGGGCGGTTCTTCTCCGACCTCGATCTCCAGCGATCCGCGAGAGTGTGCATGGTCGGCCAGGAGGTCATCGACGAGCTCGAGCTCGAGGAGCCGATCCTCGGCACGGACCTGATCGTCGGCTCATCGGCCTTCACCATCGTCGGCATCATGGAGTATCAGGGCGAGATGCTGGGCCAGAACCAGGACGACTTCGTCCTCATCCCCATCACCACCGCCCGCGACATCTACGGGGTCGAGGCCTTCAAGCAGCTGCGTCTGGACTTCCAGGCGGAGAGTCCTGAAACCGTTAACCAGGCCAGGGACCAGATGCGGGAGATCCTGCGCGATAGGCACCGGTTGCCCGAAGGGATGAGGAATGACTTCCGGATCCTGCTCCAGGAGGAGCTGCTCGATACCATCGGTGGAGTTCTCGGAACCATCACTTCAGTTGTCGCCGGCGTGGTCAGCATCGCCCTCTTGGTCGGCGGCATCGGCATCATGAACATCATGCTGGTATCGGTGACCGAACGGACGCGCGAGATCGGCGTCCGCAAGGCGGTCGGCGCCCGCAAGTCTGACATCCTGGTCCAGTTCCTCATCGAGGCGGTGACCATCTCCCTCTTCGGTGGTCTGCTCGGGGTGCTCGGCGGATGGGGTCTCGGTATCCTCGGCGCCAAAGCGATCCCCGGATTCCCTCCGGCCCACGTACCGCTGTGGGCAATTGCTCTCGGTTTCGGCTTCTCCGCCCTGGTCGGAATCTTCTTTGGGACCTACCCAGCCGCCAAGGCAGCAGCGCTCGATCCCATCGATGCGCTACGCCACGAATGAATTAGGAACTAGGAATTAGGAATTAGGAATGGACAACGCGTCAGACGAACAAGGCTCTTCGTACCCTTTGCCCGCGATTGGAGATTCATTTGTGGCTGATCCAGCGGCCAATCCGGTGCGTGACAAGAGCTTCATTTTTGCACTCGAAGTCGTCAAACTCTACCGTGCGCTGGTCAATGAACGCGAGTACGTCATTTCAAAGCAGCTGATGCGAAGTGGCACTGCGATCGGCGCAATCGTCGAAGAGGCCATCGGGGCCGAAAGCCGCCGAGATTTCCTTCATAAAATGAGCATGGCTCACAAGGAAGCCCGCGAAACCCACTACTGGCTTCGCTTGCTCGACGCATCCGATCTCATTCGTGATTTCGATTTGTCGAACCATCTGGCAGCCGCCGATGAGCTCGTCAGTCTCCTAGTCGCCATCACCAGAACAGTCAAAGAAAACCCTGCCGTGTAGGATCCAATCCTCGAACCCTATTCCGTGATCTCTATCGTATCCACCCTCATCGGGAGGGTGAGCGGGAAATTCCTCATTCCTAATTCCTAATTCAATAGGTGAAGCGGCCGACAATCTTCTTGAGCTCTTCAGCCATGGAAGCCAGCTCGTCACCACGTTCGTGTGAGGAGGTCGAAGCGGCCGCGGTCTGCTGCACGGCCGCGGCGATGCCGGCAATGCGCTCCGCAATCTCGCTCGAACCGGTCGCCGCCTCGGTGACGCTGTGGGCGATCTCGGCGGTGGTGGCCGTCTGCTCCTCGACACCACTGGCGATGGTGGTCTGGATGTCGTGAATCTTGCGGATGATTCCCGAGATTTCCTCGGTCGCATCCCCTGCCACCTTGGTGTGATTGGTGATCACTTCGGCGGTCGAGCTGATCTCCTCGGTCGCCTGGGCGGTCTGGTTGGCGAGCTTTTTGACCTCGTCCGCGACGACTGCAAACCCTCTGCCGGCCTCACCCGCGCGAGCAGCCTCGATGGTGGCGTTCAGCGCCAGCAGGTTTGTCTGTTCGGCGATTGCATAAATCACCTTGACCATGTTGCTAATCGTGGTGCCACTCTCGTCGAGGCGATCGAAGGTGGCCTTCGTGTCGTCCGCGAGCTGCACCGCCCGGGTCGCGACCTGGGCTGCCTCCGAAGAATTGGCAGCAATCTCCCGGGTGTTCGCATTGAGTTCTTCGGTGGCCGTTGCCACGCTCTGCACGTTCGCAGAAACCTGTTCGGCCGCCGCCGAGACCATGCTGGCCTGGGTGGAGGTTTCCTCATTGGCAGATGCGATCTGCTGAGAGAGGTTGCGCATCTCCTCCGACGCGCTCGCCAGGGAGTCCGCCTGCACACCGATCTGCTGAATGTCCCCCTGAATGCCGTCGGAAAACGCGTTGAAACTTTCGGCCAGCTGCCCGATCTCGTCCGAGCTGGTGATTTCGACTCGCCGCGTGAGGTCCACATCCCCCTCCGCGATATCTTTGAACCGATCGAGAAGTTTACGCAGCGGGTTGGTGAGGGTCCAGCGTGCTACCAGCAGGGTCAGGCCACTGATGATAACGATCGTAAACAAAACTGAGAGGACCATCACGAGAGTGCTCTGGCGAACTGGCGTCGAAATGACTTCATTCGGCAGCAACAGACCAAGGGTCCAGTTGATATACGGCGACTCAGACTGAATCGGCGCCATCAGGACGAAAACGTCCTCGTCCTGCCACGCGAGGCGGCTGCGGCTACGATCACCCGACAGGACATTATTGCTGAGCTCGGCAAAACCGACGGTGTTCTGCAAGCCGTCGAGGTTCTCGAGCTTCGCCTCGACCTTGTTCTCCCCGTCGGTGAGGTAGATGACCTCGCTTTGCTGGTCGATGAGGATCTCGGCCTCGTTGTCGGTGAAATAGATAATCTCGCCTGTCTGGTCGACGAGGAAGGCCGAACCCTTGCCCTGGTAACGCACCTGCTCGATCAGCCCGGCGACCGTTGTCAACAAAACATCCATCCCACCGACGCCGAGAAACGTGCCGTTCTGGAGGTAGACTGTCGTCTGGATGACGACCGCCGTTTCCCTCGTCAGGAGATCAATGGTCGGCGACGCAAGGTAGAGCCGATCCTCGCCGACGGCCTCTTGCCACCAGGGGCGGTTCTTGACCAGGTACCCCTCCTCCTCCACCCGTCCCCTCGGCATCTCCGGGATTCTGTTCGAAAAATAATCCTGGGTGTCGTCGTCGGCGAAGAAGACTGCCTTGATCGATGGATCATCGGCGACCAGGGCGCCGAAATAATCGATGATCTGGTTGAAGTCCGGGTCGTCGAGAACTGGTGCGCGATGCTGTTGGTAATTTGTGAAGAATTCGCGCAGGGTCGGGTTGAGGAGAAACGTCTCTACGACACGCCCTCGCTCAGTAAAGAACTGCTCGATCTCCCGTGCTTTGGCCTCAACGACCTGCTGCGCTTCGGAGTACGTGTTCTCGCGTGTCATGTCGGCGTTTCGCACCACCACGATGCTGCCGAGGACCGCCAACGCTAGCGCGATAGCACCACCGACAAAGATGATCAATTTCTGCTGAATATTGAGTTTCATGCCCTCGAGCCCCCCTCGATATGCCCTCTCCGCGCCCTCCATTCAAGTCTACCCTATAGGTGCATGTTTACTGGCCAATTGATAACAGCTGTTATTCTTGAAGTGAGGGCGTCAACGGGCCGCGCAGCGCGGCCATCGCCAATTTCTCGCGGAGCGTGCATATGGGTGGGATGGATGCCATCATCGCAGAGTTCTTAGCCGAGAGCGTCGAGAATCTCGATCAGCTCGATCAGGACCTGGTGACTCTCGAGAAGAACCCGTCCGACCACGAGGTCCACGGGCGGATATTTCGCACCATCCACACCATCAAGGGCACCTGTGGGTTCCTCGCATTCGGTACCCTGGAGTCTGTAACCCACGTCGGGGAGTCTCTGCTCGGCCGCCTCCGAGATGGCGAATTGGAATTGACGCCCGAGATCACGACCGACCTGTTGGGACTCATCGATGCGGTGCGGGCGATCCTCGGAAATATCGATGCGACTGGCGCAGAAGGTGATGAGGACTACGGGGCATTGGTGGCCCGTCTTCAGAGTCACGACGATGCTGCGGGCGGAGAAAAACCAAAGCCCAAGAGTGCGACCAAGAAATCCATAAGAAAGGCGGTCCGCGCCACTCAGAAGGCAACACCTTCGAAGGCGAAGGCAAAGGCCGCCGGCACCACCGCAAAGGCGGCGAAGAAGACAACGACGAACGAGCCACCATCTCCAGAGACCGGTCCGGGTGATCCCGCGGACGACCACGAGGATCTCGAGCTGACCTCAGCGCCTGCCGTGGCCGAGAGCAACATTCGCGTCGACGTGCGGGTCCTTGACCATCTGATGAACCTGGTTGGCGAGCTCGTGCTCGCCCGAAATCAACTCGTTCAGCATCTCGCCAACTCGGCAGACTCCCACCTCGCATCCTCGTCGCAGCGCCTCGACAGCATTACCAGTGAACTTCAAGAAGCCGTGATGCGGACCCGGATGCAACCCATCAGCTCGATCTGGAGGAAACTCCCGCGCTTCACACGCGATCTCGCCCTGAGCTTCGGCAAGGAGGTCGAGTTCGAAATGGAGGGCGAGGAGACCGATCTCGACAAATCGGTCATCGAGGCGATCAAAGGGTCCCTCCTCCACCTCGTCCGCAACTCGGTCGATCACGGAATTGAGACTCCCGACATTCGTGAAGCGGCCGGCAAACCACGCGCCGGCAAGCTGAGGCTTCGAGCCCACCACGAAGGTGGAAATGTTGTCATCGAGGTCCGTGACGATGGCGGCGGACTCGACCACGAGTGTATTATCGCTCGCGCCGTCAAGGCAGGGCTGGTCACTGAAGAGCAGAGCGCGAACATGAGCCAGGCGGCGATCGAAGCACTTATTTTCCAACCTGGGTTTTCCACCGCCTCCAAGGTGACCAATATTTCCGGGCGTGGAGTTGGCCTCGACGTGGTTCGCACCAATGTCGAAAGCATGGGAGGATCGATCGAGCTGCAGAGTGAGTCGGGCCAATCAACGACATTTCGGGTCAAGATCCCGCTCACCCTCGCCATCGTCTCGGTGCTCCTGGTGCGCGCTGACAATCACAGGATCGCGATCCCGCAAGCCAGCGTCGTGGAGCTCATCCGGCTCGAGCGAGACGGGGAAAAGGCGGAGATCGAGGATCTCGGTGGTGTCCCCGTCTACCGCCTTCGCGGCAAGCTGCTGCCTTTGGTTTACCTCGACAGCGAGCTCGGTGTTCGAGAGAACGTTAGTTCGGACACCACAGCAAACATCATTGTCCTCCAAGGAGATGACCGGCAGTTTGGCCTCGTTGTGGCCGGCGTCGAGGACTCCCAGGAAATCGTTGTCAAACCTCTCGGGCGGCTGCTGTCGGGTCTCCCCTTCGCAGGAGCCACGATCCTCGGCGATGGCCAGATCGCGCTGATTCTCGATGTCTTTCGTCTCGGGCTCGTCGCCGGGGTGGTGTCCGAGGCCCGCGCCCACACCGCTGCCGCCCAAATCTCCAACGCCGTCAAAGCGAGGGCGAAGACCGAGCGGCTGGTGTGCCTCCACGGCGAGGACGGAGAACGATTGGCGATCGATTTCGATCAGGTCAGCCGACTTGAGTATTTCCCGCGAACATCTCTCGAACGGGTCGGCCACCAACTGTTGGTCCAGTATGGGGATGAAATACTCCAGCTCATCGAGCTCCAGAAGACCCTTCCGGAACGGCGCAAGGAGGCCCGCAATCCTACGGCCACCATGGGAGACGAGACTGTGCCCGTGGTCGTGTGCACGGTCAAAGACCGCCGCGTCGGCCTCGTGGCGCACCACATTGCGGACATTGTCGACGAAGACCTCAAGGCGCGAAGGGCGGGAAGCCGCGAGGGCGTGCGAGGCTGCGCCGTGATCCGCGACCGGGTAACTGAGATCCTTGATCTTGAAGCCCTCATCCAACTCGCCGATCCCAGCTTTTTCGAACGGCCAGCAGATCAGGAGTGAGCATGGCGCAACAATTCTGCACATTTCACGTCGGCGATCTGTTCCTCGGAATTGAAGTGGAACGTGTGCAGGAGGTGCTTCGCGACAGCGACATCACGCCGGTTCCCACTGCACCCTCATGGGTCTGCGGCCTGATCAATTTGCGCGGCCAGATTGTTACCGCGATCGACCTCGGGGCGCGGTTTGGTAAAACCGATCGCGAAGGCGAATCCTCCACGGTTCTCGTCCTGGATGCCGGATCCACACTGCTCAGTTTCGTGGTCGACCGTGCAGGTGATGTCGTCGAGGTCAACGACGAGAGCTTCGAGCCGCCGCCCGACACCCTCAAGGGCGAGGCACGGCGACTCATCCGGGGCACCTACAAGTTGCAGAAGAAGTTGCTGCTGGTCCTCGATGTCGAGCACGCGCTCGAAATCGACGCTACAACAGTTGGAGACATAGCATCGTGAGATTATCCAGGGTTGGAGAAAACGGGCGAGACAGGGAGAGGCCGTGCGAGCACTGGTGATTGAAGACTCGCGGGCCATGCGGTCGATCCTCGCCGGGATCCTCGGAGACGTGGGTTTCGAGGTCGCTCTGGCGGCCGACGCAGAGGAGGCTCTGGTGATCCTCGAGAACGACCAGGATTTCGAGCTCGCTCTGGTCGACTGGAACCTGCCCGCGATGAGCGGTCTCGATCTGGTGAAAACCATCCGTAAACGCCCCACTCATGGTGATATCAAATTGATGATGGTGACCACCGAAACCCAGCTTGGGCGAGTACGGGAAGCCCTGGAAACAGGCGCCGATGAGTACATCATGAAGCCCTTTGACCGAGAGATGCTGCTGGAGAAGCTCGTCCTCCTCGGTATCGAGGTCGATTGAGGCATCGCGTGCAGCCGATTCGAATCCTCGTGGTCGACGATGCCGTTGTGGCTCGGCGTGTGATCTCCGACATTCTGGCTGCCGAAGATGACTTCCAGGTCGTGGGCACAGCCCCCAACGGCAACCTCGCCCTCAAGAAGATCGCCCAGTTGCAGCCGAACGTCGTCACTCTCGACATCGACATGCCCGAGCTCGATGGGATCCAGACGCTTACCGCCATCCGATCGAGCTACCCGGAGATTCGGGTCATTATGGTTTCGAACCATACCCGGCGTGGAGCGGCGATCACCGTCGAGGCCTTGTTCTGCGGAGCCTCCGATTACGTCACCAAGGCGGTTCGAACCTCTTCCGCCGAGGAAGCGCGGCAGTATCTCCGGGAACAGCTTGTCCCCAAGGTCCGCGCTCTCGTACCAGGCGCCAGCACTGGCACCGCTGCAGCCCGCCCAAAAACCGCTCACTCTATCTCGCCGCGGAGGATCCCCGCGATCGAGGTTGTGGTGATCGGATCCTCCACCGGTGGCCCAAACGCATTGACTGCAATCCTCGAGTCGCTGCCCGAAGATTTTCCGGTACCGGTTCTGATCGTCCAGCACCTGCCAGAGAACTTCACTACCTTTCTCGCCAAACGCCTCGATACGGTATCGGCGTTGCACGTGCGCGAGGCGGCCCACCGGACCCTGATCGAGCCCGGGAACGTATGGATCGCACCCGGTAATCTCCACCTCGAAACCAGATCGACAACGCGCGGCATCGAGCTCGCCACCATCGACGGTCCTTTGGTCAACTCCTGTAAACCCGCTGCGGACGTTCTTTTTCGTTCGGCGGCGAAGTGCTACGGAGCATCCGTACTCGCCATCGTGCTGACCGGAATGGGACAGGACGGACTTGACGGCTGCCGTGATATTTCCGCTGCCGGCGGCCAGGTAGTTGTCCAGGACCGGGCAACCAGCGTCGTGTGGGGGATGCCCGGTCAGGTTGCCGAGGCCGGCCTCGCCGAATCTGTGTTGCCGGTTTCAGAGATCGGGGCTGAGATCGTCCGCAGAGTAGAGGCGTCACGACGATGACAGCCGAAAACTTCGCAGAACCGCAGGCTTCGATCAGCCAACTCGATTTCGACTACATCCGCGCCATGGTACGCAAGGAGTCGTCGATCGTTCTCGATGACGGCAAGATGTACCTCGTGATCTCGCGCCTTTCGCCGCTCGCACGAGAACACAGTTTTCCCACGGTTGGGGCATTCATATCGCACCTCCAAGCCACCGCTCATGGAGAGCTCCACACCCTCGCGGTGGAAGCGATCGTCACCACCGAAACCTCGTTCTTTCGTGACCTCCACCCATTTGTCGAGCTTCGCGACAATATTCTCCCCGAACTCATCAAAAACAAGCGCGACAACTCGCAGAGCCTCTGCATATGGTCCGCTGCCTGCTCGAGCGGCCAGGAACCTCATAGCATCGCAATGATCCTCCGGGATCGCTTCCCGGAGCTTGTCGGGTGGAATCTTCAGTTACTGGCCAGCGATATCTCTCGACGCATGATCGAGCGGGCACAGGACGGCGTCTATACCCAAATCGAGGTCAACCGCGGGCTGCCCGCACCCTATCTGGTCAGATTCTTTAACCAGAACGAGAGCCATTGGCAACTCAAGGATGAACTGCGCGGGATGTTTCGTTTCTTTCGTCAGAACCTGGCTGACGATTGGGCCTCGGTGCCTCCCGTCGACATTCTGATGCTCCGCAATGTCTTGATCTACTTCGACGTGGAAATGCGGCGCAAAGTGTTGCGACAGGTTCGTCGGCTGCTCCGTCCAGGTGGTTACCTCGTGCTCGGCTCAGCCGAAACCACCCTCAACCTCGACCAGAGCTTCGTTCGCGTTCGCTCAGGGAGAACGGTCTTCTATCAGGTTGAGGATGGCAATGGCAGTTGAGGTCTTAGGGCTCAACGGCTATACGGCCTCACGGCTATTCGGCTATGAGCGCTCGTCACTTCGTCGCGAGGGCCAGGAGACGTCGTGAGATGAAATGACGACGGGCTGGTCTTGGCCGCCCAGTCAGTATGTCATCCCGACCGAGGACCCGAAGGGCCCGAGCGGAGGGATAGCGCGCTCCAACTCAACTCCACAGATCCCTCCACTCGCTTCACTCGGTCGGGATGACAATGAGGTGGCCGCCCGCGCCGAGTGGGTGAACGGAAAATCCGAAATCCGAAATCCGAAATGACATGATGACGGGTTCGTCCTACGAGCCCAGTCAGAATGTCATCCTGAGCGAGCGAGTAGAGCGAGCGAGTCGAAGGATCTGTGAGGCGGGCATTCGATAGCGATAGCGATCCCGATAGCGATAGCGATTAATCCAGAGGCGGAGTCGTGGGAAGCTTACGAACTCTACTCTTTCAAAGGATCAATGGGCTGGGTATCGGAATCCGTGACGGTGTCACTCTCGGTCTCGGTCTCGGGTTCGGCGATAGGAGCCGGTCCGAGATACTGCGGTTGGACCTCCCACGGAAGATCGCCAAATACCATCCCAATAGGCTCCAGAAGGAGCTCCCGGTCTTTGCCGGGCTTGTAGTCCCATTTGGTGGCGTCAAGCGCGTCCGCGAGCGTTGACCGGCGTCGAAATTTCTTGCCGCTCATTGGTCGGAACCCGTGCCGTCCAACGAGGTGATCTCGGCCAGCAGATCGTGGTCCGCCGAACCCGGGATCGCGATCAGAAGTTTGGTCAGACGGTCCTCGGTGGCGACCACGAAAAGACACTCATCCCCAGGCTCTCGGCTGCAGTGAACCTCACGTGCAGCCAGCTGGCGCCCCGCGAGGTACGACAAGATCGCGGCGTGGAAGCCTGAGAGAATCGGGCATGCACCACCCGCTCCCGCAAAGATGCCGGGGAACGGACTCGTCTGGTGCCGGATGATGACAAGGCCGTTGTCGCGGTAGCTGAGGTCCGCTTCGAAGCTGCCGAGACCGAAAACACCCACCGATGAGGAAAGCAGCTCCAACGCCATCTGGGATTCCATCTCGCGCAGGGTCTTACGGTAGTCCCGCTGCACCACCTGCTCGAGACGCATCGCGTGGCGCAGTCCCCACTTCTTGCCAAAGCGCTGGAGAAGCTCGTGATGACGGTGCATCAGACTGCGCGCAAACAGACCCTCGAACGCCTGCAAAAAATCTTCGTTGGCAACCAGGAGGCGGTCGCCCTTGCCGTCGCGAAGTGAACCGGTCACGGGGTCTCGCTCGATCTCGGGCGACAAGGATCGACGCTGATCTCTGAGCCGGTTGATAGTCACAATGCAGCCGTGCCCGGATGGCTGCTTCACAACCGCGATGCGCAGCAGATACTCCTGGTGGCCGCAGCCGATCACCTCGCGGCCGATCACGACTCCCTCGAGCTCGCGGGCGCCCTGCTCGAGACGATCCGTCAACCGATCCGCGAGTAAGGCGATATCGGATGGCAAGATCTCACTCAGGGTCTTTCCTGCAAGGACTACCGGGTCGACGCGCCCTACCCTCGGGCCATAGATCGACACCGCCTGCACCACCCCATCGTCGTCCAATACAAGACAACCGACCGGAACCGGCGAATCCAAGATCCCGTCAGATTCGTGGGTATCCTCCTCGGCGCCATCTTCCGTCTCTCCGATTCCGAGGATTTCCGAAAAACCGTTCTCATCAAGCTGATCGATCCACGGCGCCAGCAACCGGGCAAGACGGTTCGAGCTGAAACGCCATGCCAACGCGTCGTCGAGTCGTTGGAAGATCAAATTCACCCACAGCGAGACGCCGCGCACCAGCTGTTCCTCTTCGAGCTTGCCGAGATCCGCATCCGATATGGTAACGGCGCCCTCGTCGGTGACATTGAAAATGCCGAGAAGGGGGTGTTGGTCCTTGAGCTCTGACCGAAGCTCCTCGAACCGTTGCCGAATCAAGGTCGGATGCAGGTGGTTGAGAGCGTATGACCCGACCACGTTGAGGACAACCAGCGACAGATCGACGATCGCGTGATCGGGCGTCGACTTCCGTTCGAACTCCTGCCCCGTCGTCGCCGGGATTGTCATACCACTGGCACTTTCCTCATCAAAGCGACGCATCGCCTCGAGGAGGAGGGTTGAAGGGGAGATTCTGAACCGTTCCTCGATATCAAGGTCGCCGAAATCAGCCTCGAACGTCCCATTCGACCATAGGGCGATGGTGTACACCGCCTCCTCGCCTCGGCTTCCCCCTTCGACCTCGGCATCGATCACGAAACCATCTCGCAGCCAGACGGTACCCTTCGAGCCTTCGTGCTGGAAGCCCACTGTGCCGGTGCGTCGCCCCGCTTCAGCGGTCTGCAGTAGATCGGGGACAGACAACTGTTCCAGCGATCCAAAAAGCAGCTGATCAGAGCGGTGTTTCTCGATCGCGAGCTTTGTGGTCAGCACGACCTCCTCACCGTCATAAGGTGGGAAGACAACACTCAAGAGGCCCATCCTCAACGCGCGACGTCGATCTTCTTTCTCCTCGTTCGCCACCACGACGAGCGGGATCTGCTCCATCAGAGGATTCGATTCAAAAAGCGTGACCAGGATGGAATCACCGGCGCCGCCACCACCAAGAGGAGCCAGAATGGCGTCCGGAATCGTGAACTGGCTTTTGGATGTGATGGACTCGGCGTCATCGACCGTGGACATCGCGACGACCTGATAGTCCGCTTCCTGCAGCCCGCCCCGCAGCTTGGCCGCCACGGCGAACTCGGGATGCACAACGTAAACGAGGTCGCCAGCCATCACCATCCCCGTCGCCACTGGTGGTCGGGCAGCGGGCACGTCATACGAAGACCCTCACGTCGACTTCGAATTCACCCGCCATCACAAACGCTCGGGTGCACGATTGCAATTCGCCAGCCGGTTCATTGCCCTCGGCCGAAAACGGCGGTTCGGGGCGGAGCCTGAATCCGCTGGATTCGAGTTCCGTGCAAGCATGGCCACCGATGATGTTGACGCACTCACAAACTGCGTCGATAGCCACCTCGCTGTCATCTTCAACCGGGATTCCGATGAAGTCCTGTGCAATCGCCGTCGCGAGCTGTGACGGCAGATCGAGCGCACAGTACAGCTCACGGTCACCGACGAGCTTCTGCGCGTAGCGTCTCCGGCCGCTCACAAGTATTCCATCATCTGCGGCCAGGGTGAGCAATTTAACCGGTCCACCGGTGAATCGTTGGAGGTGGAAGACCGAAAGCTCGATGACCGTCTTTGCGGTCTCCGGATCTTTGCAGGCACGAAAATCCGCTGCCAGCTGTTGATTCGCCCCGCGCTGCAACTCATCGAAATCAGCCAGGTATTGTTCAACCTGATCGCGATTCAGGTGCCCACTGTCAATCAACGCCGCTCCGATTCTCACCCAATCCGATCGCTGAATCCGAAGCAACTCTTCGAGCTTTTCACGATCGATCTGCCCGTATTCGAGGCAGAGTTCCTCGAGGCCGGCATCGGTGGTCCGATAGCGGGTGAGAATTCCCTCTGCACGTTGTGGCTCGATACAGCCATCGCGAACCGCCAGCTCGACCAACGATAGGTTTGTCTCGCGTTGCCGCTCGATCGCTTCGATGAGGACCTCGCGGCTGATCACGCCCCTGGAAAGCAAATATTGACCAAAAAACATGGAATCCTCACGCTACCTGCGTCAGGTCACGCATGAAATCGATGAAATCATCTCTGGTGAACGGCTTCTGGAGAAAACTCCGCGCACCCGAGGTCAGGCATTCGTGGACCGCATCTTCGGTCCCGAGAGACGAGACAATCACGACAAACGCATCGGGGTCGATGGCGAGGATTCGCCCGAGGGTTTCCACACCCGACTGGCCGGGCATGATCAAGTCCAGCAAAACGATATCCGGCCGTTCCTGAGCAAAGCGCTCAACTGCCATGATGCCGTCTCGCTCAGCGGCTATGACCTCAAACTCAGAGTCTTCCAGATAGGCCGCGATAATCGTCAATATCGCGGCCGAATCATCGACTGTCATGACTCGCCATTTGGCCATCCGCCCTACCTCAACCTTCGTCGCTGACTCCCGAGATTGCCGACATCGTCTGTTCGATCCAGTTCAGCTTCTCTGCGAGTACATTCCGTTCAATCGCCAATCCAGCTTCGATCATCAGCAGCTCGAGCCCATGGATCGATGTGATTGGATGCCCTCCCGGCAGGTTATCGCCATAAAAGACAGCCGACACCGCGCCACTCACCACGATCGGAGTTACCACCACCTCCGGCGGCATCAAGCCCCCCAGCTGGTCCACTAGATAATTGTTCCATGGACATCTCTCAAGATGACCATGAAATGTCGAAAATTTTTCAATTACGTCTGAGAAAACCGACTCTCCGTCACCCGGAATATGGATCTTTCGCACCCGGCGATCGACCATCGGGGCCTTATCGTCACCCCGGCCGATACCGAACTGGCCAATTCCCGAGATGCCATCCTCAGAAACTCCAAAGAGAACACCGCGGTTCACAACTCCGGTCGCGTAGCGCAAGATCAGGAGAGCGACCTCACCGACCGTTGCTCCAGGTCGGACCTGGATTTCGGCCATCAGTTTGCGAAGCTCGGAGAAGTCTGAAGGCCATTCGGTAACCACGTAGGCCGGGTCGTTTCGTAAGACGCTGTGGGCCGGTTCGACGATGTAATTCAACAAGTCATGAACGCTTCTGCCGGACTGATCTTTGATCGCGGAATCCTTTGTCAGCCGAGGTACCGGTCTCACGGTACCGTCGCCGCCAACAGCGTCAACCTTGGCCAGAAGGTCGAGAATAAACGGATCGACGTTGATGAACTCGGTCAGTTTTGCCTCATCGTCGTGAAAGTTCTTTTCCGGGTCTTCATCACGATTATCGATCGACTTGAAGTTGAAGAACCCCGAGTCCCAACGGAGAAACTCGCGGGCGATGTCCTGAAGTTGGTCGCAGAGAACACCCTGGAGCGTTTCGTATGAAATCGCCCCCATTTCCACCAGGATCGCTCCCAGTTTCTTCCGCTCTTCGGACAGGCGTTGAGTGGCCACGGCTGCCTCGAGGGTCTCCTGGGTGATCAGCTTTCGTTCGACAAGGAACCCACCCAACGAGGGCGAGGAATAACCGTTGCTCGCGTGAAAGACCTTGCCATCGTTGAAGAGGAAGATGCCCGTCGTATCACCGCGGCTGAGGGTCAGCTTGCCCGACTTCCGAAAAAGCGCGATGAGCTGGAAGAGTTCAGCGAGCCTAAGATCTTCGAGACGACCGACGAGTGCCATGGCTCACTCCGATCCCGAAGGGCCATTAACGATATATGTTCCGTCCTTGCCAACCACGATCGACCCTCCGTTTCCGATTCGTGGGGGCGCCTGTATTTGCTCTGAAACCCGGACTTGACTCCCGCCCGTGCCCGGGTGAGCAGCCGCCCCCGCAAAGGAATACGCAAGATTGATACCAGAGTGAGACTCGACGTTCACTGCAACAGTATATCGACTTTTATCCCGTAACGGTACAAGCGTGCCGGGGTGGGATGAATTACGATTTCGGATTTCGGATTTCGAATTTCGGATTTCCACTCCGCCCTCGCCTCCCAGAGGAGGTTTTTCGGGTCGTTGGGCGGCATTCCGAATTCCGAATTCCGAATTCCGAATTTCCGACCGCCCCCCAGCCTTATCGACGCGCACCCAGGGCGGGTGGGTGGCATTCCTAATTCCTAATTCCTAACTCCTAATTAGCTGCGGGGCGCGCTACTCAGATTCGGCCGCGATGAGGTCGATCGCGCGTTGGATCGGGACGTGGACAGTGCCTTCGGCTTCACTGACCCACCCGTAGCTATTGAGGAGTTCGAGCTGATTGGCCTCGAGCTGTTGCAGGGCCTGGTACGGCTGCGACCAGACCTTTC
>RCNC010006679.1_pt1 | contig 18028 bp, 18 predicted proteins | sample 2041301 | NCBI WGS metagenome assembly RCNC01 (sample SAMN09708231, study PRJNA481090) | Marine sediment metagenome, whole genome shotgun sequencing project. | biome: marine sediment; feature: ocean; material: sediment; isolation source: Sewage treatment plant 13A marine sediment (STP13A) ... | reverse complement strand
TCAACACCGGGGGTCGCTGGAAAGGCTGCGTCCCGGCCGTCACGGATCATCACCCAGTAGTAGCTGGCGCCGTCGGACCAGGGTTCGAGGTCCATCACCGTGGCCAGTTCTCCCAGACGGGTGAGCTCCTCCGGGCCGGCGCCCAGCAACAGACGGTGGCCTGCCCGGTGGTAGACCGGCAGGCCCAGCTTCTCCACCAGGGCGGACGTCTCGGCGCTGTCCCCGTGAACCAGCACCAGGGCCTCCTGTTCCGGCATCCCGGCCGCATCCACCGACACCACCGCCAGCAGGGCACACACCATCACCGCAAGCACGACCCGTCCGTTCCAATACATCAGCACTGCCTCCACCATGCCGCGCCGGGAAGGCGCAACGGTTCATCGTTCGATTCTGCTGCCCAAGGATATGCCGCCATCCCCGATGGGGACGGGGGATCGGACGTCGGCCGGAATGCCGGAGCGGTCCGGGGCATAAGACTCACTGCTTCAACCAACCCTGCCCCTCTATATCTCCAGTAAATATAGGTGGTTTGGTGGGGTTGCGCAAGACGGGATTTGAGGGGGGTCAGGCAAAGATACGGCAGAAGTTCGTTGGGAGCCGGGCGAAGATCATTACCTCCAGCGGGTGAAAGTCCTTTGTTTAGAAAGAAGTTATTTAGTTATCTACGTCCCCCTCACAGTACGACCCCGGACCTACGGCAGCACCATGAAGCGGGAGGTCTGCCGGCTGGTCTCTGCACCGTCCGGGCCGTATCCGGTAACCTCGACGCGATACTCACTGCCAATGGGACGGTCGGCGAGGAGGCCGGCGGGCAGATCGATACCGGTGGACGAGGTTTCGCCTTCCCAGAGCAGGACGCCGTCCTGGTCGGTGAGCTCCACCCGGTAGGTGGACACACCCTCGGTGGACGGCCAGTGGAGAGCGCCGGGAGCCGCCGCCAAACGGCCCCGTGGAAGCTCCGTGGCCTCGGCCGGACCGGTGTTGCGGTAGGTCAACTGACCGTCGCCGGGCATCAGGGGAATGAGCACCACCAGCAGCAGAGCCACCACGGCTCCGGTGAAAGCCAGACGTCGCGGCACGGAGGGCAGGACCAGGAAGCGCTTCAACTTGTCGATAAACGACTCCTGCCTGAAACGGGGAGGCGGCTCGATCCGTTCGAAGGGCTCACCCTCAAACGCTTCCTCGAGCATGGCACCAACTTCGTCCTCGCTGATCCGTTTGTGTTTCATCGCTCCAACTCCTTGCAGCGGGCCGGTCATCGTCCGGCTGTATCGGCGAGCCACCCCGCCCCGGCGGCCTCCGGCTTCTGGTCAATTGCCTCCAGGTGCCGGCATGTCTCGTCATCGGCGGGGCGGCCCACCCTGGGGCCGATCCCGCCGGTTCCGGCGTCGCAGCCCCTGGGCCACCCTGTTCACCGAGATGACATTGTCCATGAAAACAGGTTCAGGGCTAAATCTGCCTGGTCTGCTCGATGGACACGTCCCGCCACCGCCAGCCGCGGAGCGACGCCGGGACCAGACGCTCGATAACTCTCCTCAAATCACCATTATCCGGATTGCGGGCCTCTCCCGACACCCGAACGTAAAAGTGCCAGAGCACGGTCTGCTGCCGGTTGTAGAGAAACTGGTTGACATACCCGGTTGACGACTCGTCGAACTTCTTCCGGATCAGCGGCTCCCCGGTGATGGTGCCCAGCTTGCGGCCACGCAGGGAATTGAGCAGGATCAACCGCTCGAATTCCACCTCTTCCGGGTCCTCGCCCTCCTCCCCGGTCCCCTCTTCCGGAAAGAGGGGGAGCACCGCCGCCAGCTCGTCCTCGTCCAGGGGCAGGCTTTTCTTGATCGACTTGATCACCTTCTGCCGCTTCTCGCGCAGGCCGCTCCGGGCATAGACCACCCGGGTGCAGATACCGTCGAGATACCCGTAGAGCTGGGGCAGACCCTTGTACTGGAACCGTTTCTTTTTATAGGTGCGGCAGAGCCCCACCAGCACCTCCTGGGCCAGCAGGTCCAGGCGCATGGGGTCACGGGAGAGGAGCGGGTCCTTGCGGCAGAGCATCCGGGAAATCAGCGAGCGGCCGCCAGGCTGGTGGAGCAGGGAATAGACCAGGGCAAAGGCCTGCTCATTCCAGAGGATGAACGCCCGCCGGCAGACCTCTTCGAAGTGCGGCTTGCTCCGCTGCTTCCCGCGCAGCTCGGCGGACACCCCTTCCCAGAGCTGCTCGATGGTCAGCTCCCGGTGGTCCGCTCGTTCTGCGGTATCGCCGGTCATGCTCGTTTGGTTTCCAGGGGGTATAACGTGAAAACGCTTTCTCTTACCTCCCTGAAGTGTAGCATGCCGCGACCGGGCTCATCTACCCGGCGGAGCTTCAGCCGCCGGCCATCGGATCGACCACCCGGCCGAGGAAGAGGATGCTGCCAGAGACATTGTCACGGATCAAAAAGAGGAAGGGATGGTCGGCAAAAAAGATGTTCGGCATGCTCCTCTTCATGGTCACCGCCGTGGCCGCGGCCGCCTCGCTGCCCTGCTCATTGACCTCGATGAAGGCCTTGTGCAGCACGAGGCTGATGAAAAATCCGCGGCTGCCATCCATCCCCGAGAAGTCGGCCTTGCCGGTGAAGGCTTCCTTCATCCCCAGTGCCCTGAGCGGAGCAACCAGATCGGTGGTGCCCCAGGTGAACTTGAACTTCGGTAATTTCACCGCCCGTTTTTCCTCGCGCAGGGTTCCCAGCAGGGAGACCAGACGCTCGGGGGTCAGACCGCCCTCCAGGGCGGGCAGCCCCTGTTTGTCCCGGGGCAGGAGAATCAGCATCGAGAGGTCGCCGCCCTGGTACGGCAGTTCCAGCAGTTCCACCTCCCTGTCCCCCCCGCAGTCGAAGTTCCCGGTCTGGGACATGGTAGGGACCTGCTTCACCGTGCCGTCGCCCAGGGTGAAGTCGGCGGGACGGGTGTTCCGCTCCTCGAACTGGCTGGCCCAGTCCCCCTTGAAGTGGATGGCATTGACCAGCACCATGGCCGTGGCGGGATCGAGATCACCGGGCCGGATCAATTCCCTGATCTTTTTCCGGGTCCTCGTTTCAACCCAGTTGTTGATGGTCCGGCGGGCCGCCTCGGTTTCCTTGAGGTAGTCGAGGGGCGTCACCGAAACGCCGTAGCTCTCCTCCAGCCGTGACACGTAGCCATCGAGCAGGGGCAGCCCGGCCCGGGGCCAGATGGAGTTGGCCGTGGTGAGCGAGACATCGCCTTTGGCCAGGATGCCGGCCAGACCCTGCTCGATGCCGGCAAAGGCCTGATGCAGCAGTACCTGCCCCAAGGGAAAGTGGAGCGTGTCGGCCATCTCCTGTTCGGTGTTGTTCCGCGCACCGCTCCAGGTCATGGCCAGGGCGGTGGAGACGCTGTAGGGCGAGAAGAAGATGTTGCCCTTCTCCGTGCTCAGCTGGCCATAGAGTTCCAGAGCGAACCGGGTGTTGCCGTTGATGGTCATCTCACGGTAGTCGATTCCCGGTGCGGGCTCCTCCACGATGGACAACGCCTGAACGGCAGGTGTCAGTGCCAGGGCGGCAAAAAACAGAACCAGAACCCATGTTCGGAACATCTCCATCCCTCCGCAAATGGCGGCCCGGACCGCCGTCAGAATACGTATGAAGGCTTGCTACCCAGTATAACAACCGGCGGCCGCTCCTGTTCAGACCGTGGGCCGGGAACCACCCGCGCCTCCGGCCGGTGGCTGAAAATGGCCATTCCATATTGACGCGGTACAACGCACTCAATACACTCGACTCTCTCAAAGCCCGGTGCGGAAACCGATTCACTTTTCTTCGAGCGGCCGATGTCAAAGAAGAAGCAGCTCATTCTTGCCCTTGTCTACCTGGTAGTGATGCTGGTCGTCTTCGAGGGTATCTGCCGGATCACCCTGGCCATCCCCTGGTCGGCCAACAAGCTGTTCTCCGATGAGGACCTCTCCTGGCGCCGCGCGTGGATCAGCAGGCATCAGCCCGGCACGGATATCTACTACAGCTTTGATCAATACGACATAACAAAGGGCTGGGCCACGAAACCTGATCTCGAGAACACCGTCGCCTTCGAGAACAAGACCCTGAACACCAATTCACGCGGCCTGCGGGGGAAGAGAGAGTTTTCGTTCACCCCGAACCCGGATCGACTGAGGATCCTGATCCTGGGCGATTCGTTCACCTTTGGTGACGAGGTCAGTGATGACGAGACATACTCGCACTACCTGCAGCAGCTGCTGCCGGCCACCGAGATCATCAACATGGGTGTCCACGGGTATGGCCATGATCAGATGCTGATCCTGCTCGGGGAAGAAGGGGTGAAGTATCAGCCGGATGTGGTGATCCTCGGGTTCAATTCTTTTGACATGGAACGGAACGTGCTCAGCTTCAGGGACTTTGCCAAACCGAAGTTCGAGATTGACGGGGATGAACTGAGATTGACCAACTCGCCGGTGCCGCACCCGGACGATGTCCTCCGCTTCGACTGGCTCAGGCCCAGGGTCTGCGACGTCTGGTCCATCGTGAAGCTCCGCTTCCGGGTGATGACCGGCCAGTACGAGCAGGACAGGGACACGTTGACCCGCCGCATCCTCGATGAAATCGTGGACACCGCCCGGAGGAATGGCGCACATCCCGTCTTCATCTACCTCCCAGCGGAGCAGGAACTCACCAATGCCCGCCGGACGCCCCCGGCGGAAAATTTCCTGCTGGACTATGGCCGATCAAACACACGCGTCACCTGCGCATCGGTACGCAGCGGTTTCCTCGAAAACCTGGATCAGGGCATGGAATTCAGGACCGTCGGACACTGGGGGCCACCCGGCCACCTGACGGTGGCCGAGTCGATCAGAAACCTGCTGATCGCCGAGGGCCTTGTGGCACATTGACACTGCAGCTGTATTTCTCCAGGTTGTACGCACGTCATTCCCAATGGAGTTCCGAATTCTGTGCGAAGGGGGTGGGGACCTGGCGGGACGTCGCAGTCCTACGGCTATGTTGGCCTGTGCAACACCTGGGTTCTTCTGAGCTCGTAGTCCGTCCAGGCCCGATACGCTCTCAGGGACCACTCTCGGCCTGCCGCTGCAGGACAAACTCCGCCAGTCCGTCGAGATACTCGCCCTCGATCAGCGGGAAGCTGGGCATTCCGGCCCGGCCGTTGGCCAGGGCGTCCACGATCTTTTCGCGGGAGAGGTTCCGCACCTCGCCGCGCAGCAGCAGCGGCGCATCAAAGGCGTCGTCGTGGCAGCGGGCGCAGGCCTCATGATAGATGATGGCGCCGTTGTCGGAATAGGGTTCGTATTGGCTGATATTTGAACCGCAGGCGAGGCCAAGCAGCACCAGGGCTGCGCAGCCCGGCAGGGCGAGCCGTCTTCTCATCCATCCCTCCAGACAATGCATACGCTGAACAATCAGGCAGCCATATTCCGCGCATTTTACCCGATCAGCCGCCGCAGCGGAATCCGGCGGACGGCCATCGTACAAAAAACCGGGGGGAGTAGAGCTTACTGCACCCCCCGGTCTGGATGTCATCTGCTGAAGAGCTTATCAGTCGAAGACGACAGTCCACTCGGCATATGAAACCGGTGCCGCCATCGCGTCGGTCACGGTTGTGGTCTGGTTGAAGTCGCCGGGATTGGGTTCGTCCCAGTCGAAGATATTCACGGTCTGCGAGTCGATCATATACATGCTGTTCAGCGTGGTGTAGGTGTCGTAATGATCTTCCTCGGTGAGACCGGAGCGGTGGGCGTTCTCAATAACCTCGAGAGTGCCGTCGGCTTCCTGGCGGACCCGGGCCTGCCACCAGTCGCTGGTGGGCTCGTTCAGGTCACGGTCGGAAGTCCAGCCGAAGAGGGCGGTGAGGTTACCGGCCACATCGTTGGAGAAACGGACCCAGCGAGTCCAGAAGCCGTTGAAGCCCTCGACGCCGGGGAAGTCATCCACACGGTCGCCCTTGAGCACGCCGGCCACGTAGGCGCCCGGAGGGGGCACGAGACCGTGGGAGATGGGCTCGTTGGAAGAGCTGAGAATCTTGATCCCTTCGCGCTGGGTGTTGGGATTGACGATCATGGTGTTGCGAACACGCTCATACATCCGCCCCAGGGTCTCGAAGGCGATGTGGTCAACGCCCTTGCCCGGCGGGGGAAGCATCGGGCTGGAGGTGGAGCTGCCCAGCACCGGCACGTCATCGGGGATCACGGGATCGGCACGGAAAGTAGTGTCGTAGTAAACGAAGGTGATTTCCATGTCCTCGCCGACCAGCCATTCCACGGTCTTGGTGGTGTAGCCGAAGAGGTCGAAGCCTGAGCCGTTCCAGTTGTAGTAGGTCCAGTCCTGGAACCAGACGTCAGCGTCGCTCACGCGGTAGTCGTAAATGTGGTCTTCCTTACCGGTGAGGGGGAATCGGTTCCCCCGGAATAAAGGTCACCGTAAATCATTGATTTTCCGCGTTGACGGCGGAGATCCTGTGCATTACCATTATGGATTCAGGAACTTAGTCTCCACCACGCTTTCCGGTGGGACATAACGAACAGCGAAAATGGCACACGAGAATCCAGGGATGCCTGTCCATATTGACGAGACCGGGGTCCGCGAAGACAGCCAGTTGATCGCCCAGATCCTCGCCGGGAGCGAGGAGGCGTTCACAGTGCTGATGAATCGTTACGAGGGGCGGATCTACGCCTTTGGTTTCCGGATGTGCGGGCGGCACGAGGATGCCCTGGACCTGACCCAGGAGACATTTCTCACCGCCTTCCAGTCACTGGGATCCCTGCGCAACGATTCGGCGCTCTCTTCCTGGCTCATCTGCCTGATGCAGAAAAAGAAACGGAGCCGGGAGGTCACGGTGGACCTGGAGCTGGACGCCTACCTGCCCACCTGCGACACCAGCGGCTGGCCGAACATCGTTGACTGGTCCTCGGCGCCGGAGCAGGCCCTGCTCAGCGAGGAAGCCCAGGGGCAGATTCAAAAGGCGCTGCTGGAGATCCCGCCCAAATACCGGGCGGTGTTCATCTTCAGAGACATGGAAGGGCTCTCGGCAGCGGAGACGGCCACCATCCTCGGCATCCAGGAAAACACGGTGAAGGTGCAGCTGCACCGGGCCCGGCTCCAGCTGCGGGCGATCCTGGAGCGCTACTTCAAGGAGAACGGCAAGGGCAGATGAACGACGATTTTCTCAAACGGTGCAAGGGCGAGGGGGTTCGCGACCGCCAGGGCGCCGAGCACGACTGCGGCCGGATCTTCAGCTCGATCCACGAGATCATCGGCGGTGAGCTGCCTGACGATCTCTGCCAGGAACTGGAGGAACTCCGGGAGAAGTGCCCCTTCTGTGTCGACGCCTTCCTCAAGACCCTCGAAAAAACCGTCGGCGTCTACACCCGGCTCCCCCGCCACCCGCTCAGCGACCATGACCGGGCCAACCTCCGCCAGGAGGTTCGCAAGGGCCTGGACACCATCCGCAGCGAAATCGACGACTGCTGATCACCCCAGCACCCCTTGTTAAAAAGGGGACAGGTAACTAATTAACGCAGTGGAACTGCTTTTTTTCAACACCAATTTTTTGCAACAGGGACCTGTCCCTCAATTAATCGCGCATTCTTGTCGCGCCTCCCCAAGCGCGGACAACCATGTGCACTTTAATTAGTTACCTGTCCCCTTTTTAAAGGGCGAAGAGGCGGGAGGCGTTGGCGGAGGTGACGGCGGCGGTTTGCGCCAAGTCGGCGGACCAGCGGATGTCAGCCAGCATCTTCGCGGTGTGGACCATGAACGCCGGTTCGTTGGTCTTGCCGCGCAGGGGGACCGGGGCGAGGAAGGGACAGTCGGTCTCCAGCAGGATCTGGTCCTCGGGGAGGGAAGCAACTATGGTGCGCAGCCAGTCATTGTTCTTGAAAGTCAGGGTCCCGGGGAAGGAGAGGCAGAACCCGAGATCGAGAGCCCGGCGGGCGTCATCCTCGTTGCCGGAGAAGCAGTGGATCACCCCGCCGCGGGGAAAAGGCGCCGCCGCCTCCAGCATTCCCAGCCCCTCGTCGTAGGCCTCACGCAGGTGGATGATCACCGGCTTGCCGAGCTTTTTCGCCAGTTCGATCTGGTCGCGGTAGACCGCCCGCTGCACGTCCCGGGGAGAGAGGTCCCAGTGGAAGTCGAGGCCGATCTCACCGTAGCCCACCACCCGCTGGTGGCCGGCCAGCCGCTCCATCTCGCACAGGGTCCGGTCATCCGCGTCCTTGGCGTTGTGGGGATGGAAACCCACCGCAGCCCAGACGTGAGGAAAGCTGTCGGCGATCTCCAGGGCCCGGACGGCCTGATCAAGGTCGATGCCGATGGTGATGATGGTTCCCACCCCGGCAGCCTCGGCCCGCTGCACAGCGTCGGCTGCGTTACCGTAGAGCTTGTCCAGACCGAGGTGGGCGTGGGTGTCCATCAGGCCGGGGGCGGTGATTGGGGAAAGGTGGGGGGGATGTGACATATTCTCTCAGGCCGCATGTCCTGGCGAGCGCAACAAAGCAGTTTCACGGGGAACTGCGTCACCGCATTGGAGATTGCTTCGTCGCCTGCGGCTCCTCGCAATGACAATTGCGTACGGCTACTTCTTCTGCCGTTTCCCGTCCTCGTACATCGCCACCAGACCATCGTCCAGAATGTCCTCGGAAAGCTTGCCGACCCACTTGCTGAACTTGGACTCGGTGGTGGACATATTCGTTCCGCTGACCACCCGGTGGTGAAGCGCCAGCAGCAGCTTGCCTGATTCCTTGTCCACCATCTTGAGGTCAACCAAGATGTATCCTTGCCCGGCTCCGAAGCCGACAATCCACTTTGCTGCATTATTTCCGGTACTGCAGTCAACTATACGACCGGTAACCTCAATTTCCCCCTCGTCAAATGAAGTCTCCACCGCGCCTTCCCAGGCGATGTCAAAGCAGTCGAAAAAATACTGCGGCATGAGGCGGTTCATCCGCCGGGCAAGACTCCTGTCGTCATTGTCTCGCTCTTCGGCGTCCTCACCGATGAACTCCACATCGGGCCAGTCGGGGAAGTGGAGCTTCCGCTTCTCAAGATCCTTTACCGAAAAGTCGTCGCTGACCCAGAGGTAGTCCACGTTGTCGGTTTCGCGAAACTCCAGGTCGGCATCCTCCTCGAACCAGTCGATCACCAGGCTACCCTCGTCGAGGGTGCGCTTCTTGCTCTTGGCCTCGGCCGGCAGGGTAGCCAGCACGAAGGCCAGAGCCAGAATCAGAAGTATGGAAGCAAAACGTGAACCATTCAGAAACGTCATTTTTATCCTCACCGGAATCAATAGTCTTCCATGTGGCGCCACTCGGCATTCTCCAGCCAGGTGTCGGGCCGGCCGAGCATGTCGCAGATATTGCCGAGAATTACTCCGTGCTCCTTCTCCTCGTTGGCCAGGTTGGTGAAGAACTGCTTCACCTCCGGGGTATCGGCCGCCTCGGCCTGCTCACGGTAAAAGGCCTCGCTCTTCGCTTCCACTTCCTTGGCCTGCTGATACATCTCGACGTGGGAGACGTCGGCATCGAGGCTACCCTCGCCGGCTTTCATCTCTTCGAAGACGTTCTTCACCTCGGGCATCATGGTCACCGCCCCCAGTTCGGGGTCGGCATGCTCCTTCATCTTCTTCAGCACGTTGTAATGCTTGACCTCGGAGTCGGCGAACAGCTCGAGGATGGTTTTCATCCCCTTGTCGGTGCTCTTTCCGGCGATTTCGCGGTAATAGGCCTCGCCATCCAGCTCCATCTTCATGCCAAATTCAAAGATATCCACGATTTACATCTCCTTAAGATGGGTTCCGGCCAATGGGACGGCCGCATCATTCATAGCATTCCGCATCAGAGGGGGATAGTGTAATGATCCGCAGGGGGGTATTCAAGCACGGGCACCGCTCAGCCGCCCTTCTCCAGCAACAGATCAACGTAGGCCCGTTCAACCAGCTGGTCCGCTTCGATACCCAGCCGTTCCATCAACTTCCTGGCAATGGCGGTGCCCTCTCCGGTGGTCTGGCCATCCCCGAGCACCACCTCCAGTTCCATATAATCACCCAGGCCGGTCACCCGGTCGAGGTGGACCCGGGTCTGGCCGACATGGAAGAGCGTCCGCTCTTTCTCCACCATGCCAAGGGTTCCGTAGGCCCGGCGGAGGGTCTCATGCAGGGCCGCCGGGTCGGCCACGGGGAAGATCTTGTAGCTCGACTCGCTGGGGCCGGCGGTGTCGGGACGCTGGTAGTAAATCAGTTCGCCCGCTTGCTCGTCGATCACCCGCAGCTTGAGCCGGCCGCGGGGGCAGTTGAAAAAGGTGTCCGACTGGCTGATCAGGACAGGGCCGTCATCGGCGACATCCTCCACCAGGCAGCGCAGCCCCGCCATGTCAGCAACCCGGGCCTTGATTTCGATGTTTCGGGGCATGATGAATTCCTGCCTGAAAGCCGATCATACCACTGCAATCGTTGCCGCTCCACGCGCCCTCCGTCTCCATGCGCACCGCGGCACTGAAATCGTTCATGGTCACCGGGCCCTGGCTGCCCCGCCCCAGGGCGAGGCGGGAGGCGTTGAGCAGGACGTTTTTGATCTCGCCGCCGGTGAGCTCGGCCACGCACAGCAGGTCGAGATCCACGTCGTCGGCCAACGGCATCTTCGCCGGGATCATCCGTCGCCAAATGGCCAGCCGTTCGTCGCGGTTCGGCGCCTCGAAGTTGACCTTCAGCGTGATCCGCCGCTCCAGTGCCGGATCGAGGCTCACCTTGCGGTTGGTGGCCAGCACACAGACGCCCTCGAAACGCTCCAGTTCCTGGAGCAGCACATTGACGTCACGCACCTCGAATCGCGGTTGTAGAACATGGCGTCGGCCTCGTCCCAGAAGAGGACGGCCTGGTGTGCTGTGGCCTCCCGGAACAGGCGGACGATGTTTTTCTCGGTGACTCCCACGAAACAGTTCTGCACCTGGGAGTAATCCACCGCAAGGATGGGCCGCTCCAGCTCGCTGGCCATGGCCTCGGCGCAGGCCGTCTTGCCCACCCCGGGTGGACCGGAGAAAAGCAGGGTAACACTGCGGCCGTAAGGGATGGCCTTGCCCAACCCCCAGTCCTCCACCAGGGTCCGGGCCCGAGCTGCATGGGTCAGGGCCATTCCCAGGGCCCGACGCACCTCGGGGCCGAGCACCAGCTGGTCCATCGTGACCAGCGGCTGGCGGACCATACTGTCGCTCTTCCGGCGTTTGATCCCCTGTTTCTCCAGGCCCAGCGCCTCGATGGTGGCCTCGGTCAATTCAAACTCCACCTCCTGCAGACCGTTCGGCCCCTCCTCCACGTGACTGCCCGAACCGCCACAGGGCTGGATCAGGCCATCGCTGACCAGCGGCCCGTTTCCCTCGAGCAGGCGGAACAGCGACCTCACCTCCTCGCACTTGCGGGAGGCAGCACGCACCAGTCCTCCGCCCTGGAACAACTCTTCGTCGGCATCGAGATGTCCAAGCTCTTTGCCGAGGAGGGCGAGAAGGATGATCAGCATCGCCCGCTGGGGATAGAAATTTACATCATAGGACCCGGCAACCTGGGCGATGGCCCAGGACGGGTAAAGATCAACTGTACAGCGGAAGTCGCGCAGTTGGCGGTCGAGCAGACGCGCCCCCTTGAAGGCATCGGCCTGGCTGCCGTGGCCCCGCAGCATGAAACTCACCTCCTGATTCTGTTTCGACATCAACCGGATGAGGCTGTTCAAGTAATCGAACAGCTCGCTCTCGGTCTTCACCGGCCAGCCCGCCGTTCGGCCGCCCTTGCCCAGCAGCATCTCCTCCACAAAGGCCGGGTCCACCACGATCTTGCGGCTGCAAATGTCCTCGTCCGGGTCCTCGTATTCAATCAGGCCGGCACGGAACAGACGCCCCTCGTCCGACATGACACGGAGCGCGGCCATCACCCGGTGGTCAGGCAGGCAGAGGAAGTCGAGGATCTCGCTGAACTCGGAGACCGACCGCTTGACCAGGGCCAGTTTCTCCAGCACGAGAGCGGCGAGGATCTCCCGCTCCAGCCGGTTGAAACGGTGCTTGCGGCAACGGCCGGCAAAGATCTGCTCCGGCGGGGTGAGGGTCAGGGAGCGGTGCCAGTGGAGGGTCCGCTCATGGGCCTCGACCCGCATGGCTTCCAGGAGGCCCTGGTCGGCACTGAAGTCGGCTTCCATGTTGCCCAGGTATTCACGGGCCCGAAACATCCGGCGGGCCGTCGCCAGTACGTCGTCGTTGGTGGCAAAGGGGGCGGCCGGACCGATGACGGACTCCTGAGCGCCGGCAATCGCTTTGTTCATCGCAAGACCTCTTTCTCCAGGTGGTCCACCAGGGCCGCCATGGCCAGGGTGTCACGGCCGCAGTATTCGAGGAGCCCGCGGCGCAGCTGCCGTCGCTCCCTCTCCGGCAGCCCGCCGGCCACCAGTTGCTCCCAGCTGGAACTGGCTTCGCCGCCGTCGGCCACCGCCAGCCCGTCGTAACCAAGATGGGGCAGCAGCGCCGGCAGCACCTTCTTCAGCGAGAACGACCCGCGAAAGGCCGGGTGATACACATGGCGACGGACCACCGGCAGGAGATCCCACACCCGCCGGGCCACCCGGCCCAGGGCAGCGGCACGCCGGGGGAGCCAGCGGGCCAGGTCGGCCAGCCGCGTCTTCTCGAAAGCGGCGTTGTAGACCACCACCGGCCCCTGGTCCTTGCCCAGCGCCTCGAGCAGCGTCTCGGTGAACCAGTGCCGCGGGTCTTCGGATTCGTCAGCGAGAAACTCGAAGTGCTCCAGCTGAGCGCCGGGCCGCCGCCGGCGGTGCAGCGACCACTGGAAGGGGATGATGTTGTAAGGGCTCGTACCCCGGTGCCGAGGAACCGGCGGGTTGCTGGTCTCGAAATCCATATACCAGCGGGGCCAGCCCAGCCCGGCGAGCTCGTCCTGCAGCCCCGGCTCAATCACCGCACCATTTTCGATGATCGCTCGCCGGGCCCGGTGTTGCGTCTCGCTCAGCGGGTGGTCGAGGGGGATGCCGATGACCGTGTCAATCCCCTGCTCGCGGAACAGCTCCACCGCCGTACCACCGATCCGCGGCAGCAGGGCCGGGTGGTCGTCCGGCAGTGACGGACTGCAGAGCGAACAGAACTCGCAGGCGTAAGGGTTCGAGCACTGCCCGCCCGGCTCGATGGCCGGAGGAGCAGCGCCACCCAGAACCGCCCGCTGCTCACGGAGCAATTCCGGCACCCGGCCCTGGCAGGCAAGGACCCGGTCGCTCACGTCTTCGATGACAAAGAGGTCGTCAAAACGGTGACCGCGGCCGCTGTAAACGTAGTCGCGGTTGAGGTGCATCAGGCAGGCCTCGGGCACCTCCAGCCCCCAGCCCTCGAGCACGTGTCGCTGGATCGCCAGGTCGGCGATGTGGTGGTCCTTGAGATCGAGGGCGGCCTTGACCTCGATCAGCCGCCAGCGGCCGTCGTTGCGGCGCTGAAGGACATCAGCGCGAACCCTCACGTCATCGAAGACAAAGGCCGCCTCGAAGAGGAGCGGGCTGACGCCGCAGGTCGATCTTCCGCCACTGCCGATCAGCTGGCGGGTCAGACGGGCAGCATGGGAGAACCCGCCCTCCTCATCCACCAGGACGCCGCCGGGGAACGCGAGACGAGCCAGGCGGCCCACCTCGTGTCCCCCGGCAAACAGGGTTTCGAGCGCGGCATCGGCCCGGGGCGTCAGTTCCGGCGTGTAACAGATATGCCACAGCCGGCGAAGACACTGCAGCCCGGCGATGAACCGGCTCTTCGACAAGTGGGGAGTGGGGGTTGGGGTGGCAGCAAACTCATGAACCAGGGTGGCGGCTTCGCTCATCGATCTTCCTCCCGGCCGCCTTCGGCCAGTTCGCGGAGGAGGTCCCGCTTCAGCACTTCCATCTCCCGGGCCACCGAGCGGAGCAGTGACTTCTCGGCCCAGTCATCCTGCTCGTACATTCCGGGCGTGCCTCTGCGGTACTGGCCGTAGAGGCTCCACATCCGCTGGAAGCGCTCGTTGATCTGCGCGGCGGAGCCGGCACGCACCCGGGGGGACGGGAGCAACGCACCGGCCACCGCCGCAGCGCAGATACTGATAAAACGATTTCTGTTCATGGGCTGTCCTCCGCAGGTGAGCGACGAGAGGGATCACCGGTCGGCCTGATCGCGATGATCCGTCAGCGCTGCTTGCAGAGTTATATTGCCAGATGCGTGCCAGGAGTGGACGGCCAGGGCAGGGGAGAAGGTAAACTGTTTAACAAGAGTAAGTTAAACAGACAACACCGCGTGGAGCGAGGCGAGGCCATCACCATTTAACACCGGGAGGCTGTCATTTATTGATGGCATAAAGTCAGATATTGAGGGAAGCAGCAATGCTCGGTGAAACTCCTGGTGTGTGGATGCCAGTATTTGACCGCCGTATGTCAGATCCGGATCAATAGATCTCTCTCCAGGCGCCCCTGGTCACCCGGGGAATCCCGGAACCGTCGAAATTGCCCGAATCACCCAGGTCCCAGTCGTACCAGATTTGGGGAACGCCAAGGCTGGCAAAACCCTTTTCGGCGATGATCGAACCGAAGAACCGGGGGCCGCCTCTCATCTCCACCTGGCCGGCGCAGTAAAACCCGCCGGAGAAGTTGAACTGGAAGTTGTTGACGGTAACCCTGGTGCTCACGTCCGTAGTGTTGTGAATGATGAAATCCTCGCTGATGTGCATGAAGAGGGCCGGCGAGGTGTCCGGGGCATTGGGGAAGACATCGATGGTGGAAATCACGGTGAGGCTGTTGCTCCCGTTGATACTGACAATCTCCAATTCCTCGGAGGTGGTGGTTGTACCGATGAGGATGATGTCACCCACAACCATCTGGCTGGTATCTCCCAAGGTCACGGTGAATGTCGACGAACCGGGGCTTATGGAGCCTCGCAACCCCTGCAGGATCGGCGGCGAGAGAACCGTCTTGCTGCTCCCCGTTCCCAGACTGGTGGAGTAAAAATTTGCCGCAAGATAGAACAGCCCCTCGGTCCAGTAATCGCCGCTGACGCTGATGGTGGCCAGGTTGCCTCCGCCTGATTCCGGCGGCGCGCCGTTGGTGGTGTCGACAAAGACATATCCCACGTTTCGGCCGTTGGTCGCGATCCTGAAGCTCATGGGAGAACCTTCGCCGTTGAGGTAGATGTTCCCCGAAGCGTCCGAGATGTAATAGGTCCCGTACTCCTGGGCCAGCAGCTTGGCCGTGGCGTAATCCCAGTAGTCGACGGTGAAGGCCTCATTGGAGAACAGATTGACGTTTGGCTGTATGTACTGGTGGGAGGACTGATCCCCGGCGCTGGACGGCATACTCTGGTAGGAGGGATCATTCGCCGACGGGCTCGGACCGGTAAATTCCGCCGTGGTCAGGATCCGAAGCCAGCGATCGGTGGCGCTGATACCCGGGTAGGAACTGTTGTCGATGGGAGCGTCCGGCATGCGGTAGGGAACCTGTGCGAAGTTGTTGCCGATGTCGGTCGTCGCGGTCTGGATTCTCACCCGGCCCCAGTGCACGGAAACAGCATTGCCGTTCCAGCTGGCCCCGGCACCGGAGGCGAGCGCATCCGCAAACCCCTGGCCCGGGCCGGCCGGATCGGGCACCGGCGCCAACATCACCTCCACGGTTCGCTCCGACTCGTCCACCACGGCGGTGGCCCTGATCGTGGCCAGTGCATTGAGGCCGGCCGGCGCTGCGTACACCATCAGCTCCCTGATGTAGGTGCTGCCGGTCACATCCGAGGTGATGGAATCGAGAAAGGCGCGATGCGCCGAACTGTAATCCCTGTGGTAGGACAGGACCGGGGTGGTCTCGTCGTGACCGTCGCTGCTGCCGTCGTTGTTCGTGTCGTCAAACTGGCTGAGGCCAAAGGTATTGTAAAAGGACGATGCACGACCTACCATCATTCGAGGCTCGAAGAACATCTGTGCGTCGGCGACGCTGCCCACGGTGTACCCATTGTAGACACCACTGGTGTCGGTGAAAGCAGAAGGGTTGTTGAAATAATAAACACCCCGCTCAACACCCGACTGGGCGAGGTAGAGCGCCCTGATCTGGTTGCGGTAGTTGTCACTGATCCGGCTTTCGATGTCGGTGAGCGCCAGCAGCCCCAGGCCGAGGATGGTCAGGACGAACATGACGAACACGGCGATGAGAAGAGCGTTCCCGGTGTTGCCGGGCCCCTCATGATCAATGCTCGCTCTTCCAGTCCTGCCCCTCATGGCATTCTCCATGGACCATCAGATGCCGGTGTTCCTGATGGTGATGCTCGTCGTCAGGTCGATATTCCAGAAACTGTCCGTCTGGGGGTTTTCCTCTTCAGTCTGGCCGGTGATCGCCAGGGTGATTTTATTTACCCGGGCCACCGTGCTGCCCGCACTGTAGTTGTTGACCAGGGGCGGTTTCACCGCGATATTGTTCCCGAGGATACCGGAGATGAACTTATTCTCCGAGTTTGCGGTGTCCGCAACATAGATCGAATCGCCGATCTGGAGCCCCGCGGCCGATACGACGGGCAGTGACGTGCCACCCGACACCGCACCGCTGCTCAGGGTCGTCGCCGCCGGGTTGAAAGTGAACGTGCAGGCGGAGATATTCCTGGCAATGACCACTCCACCGCTGCCGGTATCCCTGGTGATCTCATTGGTGGACGAATCCCACTCGTAGAACACGTTTTCATTGGCGTCGGCAGCGTCGCCGTCGTTGTTCAGATCGGCAATGATTCTCAGCGTGGTGGCCGAAGGTTCGAGGATCGGCGCCCTCCGGATGAAGGGGTAGTTCGGATTGGTGGGATCATAGCCCGCCATCAGGATCTCACTCGACATCAGGTCGATCGCGGTCCTGACGCTCTGGTGCATCCTGATAATATCGGTCTGGCCGGCGGAGATGCGCTGCCCTTCCACCAGCAGTGTACTGATCCCGCCGAGAAGCATCATCATAATGGCAACGGCGACGAGAATTTCGATCAGGGAGTATCCCTGTTCGTCGCCCGATTTCAGCTGACCGTGCATTTCCGTTCCCTCGTTGCGAATCAAATAGGGCATCACCTGGTCCGGGTCAAAACCACGGTGCACTCTGCGGGATCTCCGATCAGTTTGCGTGCGGAAATCACCCTGACCCTGATCGTCGTCATCCCGGCCACCAGAGCGTCCACCTCGATCTCCCACCGGCGGAGAAAGCCCGGCTCGGGGGTGTCAAAGTAACCGGTCACATCGGCCGTGATACTGCCTGCATCCCCGCCGGCGGCCATGGCGTCGTAATTGATGTCGGTCAGGTCCTCGAGCATATCCTGGGCCAGAGTACTGACCTGGGTCACGTCCTGGGCCACCGCGTTCTGCTTGATATTGATCAGGAACACGCCGGAGACAGCGACAATGCCGATGGCAAAGATCACCATGGCGAACATCGCCTCGATGATGCTGAACCCGGCGGCAGTGCCGGCAGAGTGATCAGGTTTCTTCCTCATTCATATTCCTTCGGTCACCTCCACCAGGCCGACAATATTTACATTGACCGTGAAGGTGGTTCCCGAGTCATTGACCAGGGTGACGGTGGTGTCGCCGGACGCCATCCCCCGGGAGTTGAAGACGATGGGGTTGTCACCGCTGATGCTGCTGATCGTGACCGAGTATGTCAGGTGCTTGAGCTGGCCACCCGGAGCGAAACGGTAGGTGGCCACATAACCCGTTCCGCCGGAAATAGTGAAGGAGATGTCCTGCCTCGCCGAAACGGCCCTGAATCTGGCCATCGCCATCTCCGAGGCCACCGCATTGGCATCCCGGCTCAAGCGGTAGGTGTCGATCCACTCGCTGAAGGAGACAAAACAAATCATGGCAATCAAACCGATGAAGGTCAGCACCACCACGAGTTCCACCAGGGTGAAGCCACGGTCAATACTCGATCCTGCTTTTCCCCTGCCATCCGACCGAACCGCAAGCGCACGACGGGACAGTACACGGTGTTTCCGCATCTGACATCTCC
>RCNC010001690.1_pt1 | contig 18045 bp, 12 predicted proteins | sample 2041301 | NCBI WGS metagenome assembly RCNC01 (sample SAMN09708231, study PRJNA481090) | Marine sediment metagenome, whole genome shotgun sequencing project. | biome: marine sediment; feature: ocean; material: sediment; isolation source: Sewage treatment plant 13A marine sediment (STP13A) ... | reverse complement strand
ATGAATGACTCAAAACCCATAAAGGTTGAAAAAGAAGAACATATCGCCTGGGTAATCATGAATAACCCGGACAAACGAAATGCCATGACCTTCGATTTTTTTTCGCAGATGGTTGAGGTGTTTACCGATCTTGATGATGATCCCAAAATAAGGGTGGCCATCATAAAGGGCGAAGGTAAAAGCTTTACAGCCGGAATAGACTTAGGAGCACTGGCGGGCCTGGCGCAGTCCACGGGAGCGGATTCCCGGGAAGATTTACGCAGAATAATTTTAAAAGGCCAGCTCAGCAATACAGCTATCATACAATGCCGCAAACCTGTTATCTGTGCCATTCACAGCCATTGTATCGGCGGAGGGGTTGATCTTGCCTGTGCATGTGATATCAGGCTGGCTTCCAAAGATGCGATTTTTTCCGTACGAGAAACCAGACTTGGCATTATAGCAGATCTTGGAACGATTCAGCGGCTGCCTTATATTGTGGGTGATCCCTGGGCCCGGGAACTCATTTTTACCGGCCGGGATTTTGCTGCAGGAGAAGCGCTTGACATTGGATTGATTACTCATATGTACGAGACACAAGAGAAACTTTATGAAGCAGCAGACAAGCTGGCCAATGAGATAGCAGACAATTCACCTCTTTCTGTAATGGGCTCTAAAGATACCTTGCGGTTTACCCGCGAAAACGGAATTCAGGCAAGCCTTGAATATGTTGCCCAGAAAAATGCAGCACAGCTCATATGTGAAGATCTGATGGAAGCAGCAACAGCATTAATGGAGAAACGAAAACCTGTTTTTAAAGGCAGGTAGACAGGTGCGCCCGACTGCACATCGGCACACCAGACAGAAGGCAAAAGGAAGAGGGCACAAAAATTGATCGCTGTGCTGATTTACTTAAGTGTCCTTGGACGGAAATGATTTTACAACAATCAACATTAAGATTTACTTGACTTGACATCCAACAATAATGATATCTGTATTTTGGGCAAAGTTTGGATATTCTCATATCTTTAATTTTGAAGTAAAAAATCGAACCACAATATATTGTGCCCGCTTTATTTTTTCCAAGTGAGGTCAATCAGTGGAATATTGCACCTTTTTATTGGTAACGAGATGAGTTTGATTTGGCAAGAGTATTTGGGTTTCAGAGTAAACCGTTCTTGTTGTATTGTATTTTTCCTCTCTTTGTTCTTCTAATAGTAAACATACCTTCAGGGATTCATCTTATCCAACCCTATTGAGGATAGCTCTGCCTTCCTGCTTCCATTTTTTTTTGTTTTGAGCGTAGTGTCTTTTTTGCAAAGAGGCCACCCGTTTCTTTTCCCTTGCAAGGTTCATCTGTCATACCATATCTTGGTTTAGCCACTAGGCTTTTCCCAGCATCTATTGTATTGACAAATAGTTATGGTTTTGTCACTATAGTTAGCGCTTAGTTTTCGTAATATATTATTGGGCAATTATTATTTCCATTTTCATCTCTTTCTTAGTTCCATTGTCTGATTTTCAGACATATGACACCTCTTGCATGGGAACCACACTATCATCAGATGTTGGTTGTATCTTCGTGCGGTTATTGAGCTATAATCGTTTTCATTAGGTCAGCGTATGGATATTAGATCATTGCCGGGTAATATTGCCAATCGGATTGCGAAGCTTGAGACTCCCTTTTTCTTATTCGATCTGGATAAGATAGTATCCAATATACACCAGTTATACAAGTTTCTAAATCCCGATCAAATTTTCTTCGCTCTAAAAAGTAACAGTCTGAAACCCATTTTGGAAAGCATTTCAAAGAACGGATGTGGTTTTGAGGCCAATAATGTTCCCGAGCTAGAAAAAGCGATTTCTGCCGGCACCCACCCCTCAAATATAATCAATAGTTCACCTATCGTCGCTGCGTCCGATCTCCGTAAGATGTATGCAAGCGGTGTGGATTGCTTCACTTTTGACTCCAAGGACCAGGTCCAAAACCTCAAAATAAATGCTCCAGAAGCAAAAACCGTTATGAGGCTATCTTCAACCAATGAAGGCAGCAGATTTAATCTCAGTAAAAACTTGGGCATAGATCCGAATGCATCTGCCGATCTGCTTCGCTATGCTAAGGCTAACGGTCTGAGGCTCCATGGCCTTACATTTCACGTGGGTTCACAATGTCACACCCCATTTAACTGGCGTGCCGGTATTGATCAATGTGCAGAACTTTTCAGACAATTCCCCGAACTTGAAATGATAAATATCGGCGGTGGGTTTCCTGTACGCTATAATGGATCGATCCCTGACATCACATATATTTCCCAAGTGATAAACGACAGTATCAATAAAAGCTTCGAAAAAAGGCCGATCTTATACATCGAACCCGGCCGGTTCATTATTGGAAATTGTGCCCTGTCATGTGCGTCCGTAACAAATGTACACCATCAGAAATCCATTTCACGTGTGGCTGTTGATCTTTCCGTATTTGGTGGGCTCATGGAGATTATTGAGATCGGCGATGGTTTTCAGTATCCGATCGAAACAACCGGAAACGGAGAGATGCAACCCTATCGCATCATAGGCGCCACCTGCGCTGGAACCGATGTGATTGCCGAAAATATCCAATTACCCCGATTAAAGGTAGATCTAAGGAATCCCAAAAACAGCAGCCGTATTTACCTGCTTAATACAGGCGCCTATTCACTCGAATATGTGATGACCGCAGGTACAAATGGCTTTAATGGACTTACCATTCCTCGCGTACATTACATTAAAAATGGCGAAATCTTGGAAGAAAAGTAACCGAGCTACATAACCGGTTGTAAATAATACAAATGTTTGGGTTTACATAAAAAATCCCTGTGACTATGACGGCTGCGTTGCAAAAATATTGAAAAGGGCAGATTATCAATAGACAGACATTGTGCCCATCTCCAGAAACATGAAAATTGATTTATTCGACATACGAACTACATCTTAAATGATGTGCACAGCTAACTTCATAAGTCTAAAACCAAATTCGAAAAAGGAGGAGTATATGGTTGAATTTAGAATCTTTGACGGCGATCTTCAAGAAGTTAGCAACTTAATAAAAGCATCCTGGGCAGAAGATTATCAAGGTGACTACAAACAACCGGTTATGGATTATTCTTCCATCGAATTTCTTGAATCGAATTTGAGGAAACCTAATTCAGATCCCGATCTTCTTGGGGGTGCCTACAGCGGAGGAAAACTTGTAGGCTTTTTAGGGGGATTTTCTTTGAATTTTCGCTATAACGATATGATGTTGAGAGGTGTTTCGGGCTCTTTTTGTACTACTCACATCGATTACAAAAGACAAGGGATAGCGAAAACATTAATTCGGGAAGCGACCCTTAAAGGTATTGAGGATGGCTACGATATTTATTGTAGTGTACCTGATGAAGGTCATCCAATCGGAAGAGCCCTCGAAAATGTGTCGAAAGAAACGAATATTGGTTATTTTAAACTGCATCGATTTACCTTCCTGGCAAAACCGCTTGATAAGAATATGCTTTTGGAATTATCAAATTTGCCTCTTTACCAAAAAATTGCCTTGCCATTAATCACAAAAAGAGCTGGTACCGCAATTCGGAAAGCCTATGGGTTTGAGCCAACAAATGATGTAAAGACCATTTGCCAGATGTTAAACTCCTCGTATGAAACCAATACACTGGCTGTGAATTGGGAGGAGGATATGCATGCGGATCAATTTCGTGACAGAATATCTAACACCTTGTTTATTAATCAAGATGGCCGAAAAGGGTTTATAAATTATTATAATATCGATCTTATAGGCTGCCGCTCACCGGTAAAAGTGCACAAAACCACGATGATCGATAACGTTCAATTTGAAAATATGTCGCTTATTGAAAAACATCGTTTCGTCAGTGACTTCTGCACTCACCAAAAAAAGCATGGCTCCTGTCTCATAAACATACCTACCGCACCGGTTTTCGATTTGAAACCCTTTTATTCGAACTTGTTTTTCCCAACTGGTAGATATCACTGCTATTTTATCCAGGATTTGCAACATAAGCTTGAAGAGAACGTTAAGGCTGGATATCTATTTGTCCGTTGAGGGAAATTTTAAAAATAAATGAATTGTTTGACAGTTCGAGCGATATCACATTCATCATGGTTGTGGTATGTAGATATATTTTTCCAACACACATTTGAATAATTTAATGCAAAAACTTAGGTTTTAAACAATTATTAATAAGGTATGAGAAAGTAATTTTATTATGAAAACATCTATCAGCCCCAAACAGTTTTCCGAAAAATTAGGTGTTAAAAATATTTCAAGTTCAGACAGCGAAACAATCCAACAATGGATGGATTCCATATCTATTGAAGAAGATAAAATCGGGGCTATTAATTCTGATCAATTTAAAACTAAACTAATCGATTTTAACCATCTTGATAAAGATCAGTCGTTAGACATAATAAAAAGCCTTTCAACAGCCTACAGGTATTTATTTACGAATACATATTCAGAATTTATTTTTTATCCATCGGAGGGAAAAAAGTTTTCATTGCCGGAATTGTTTGATTTGGATCCCAACACAATGTTCCCAATAGAAGCAATTTATTCATTTCCCATAGATTGTTTTCGTAAAGAATCTGTGCTTGACAAATCAATTAATGAATTTCCGATGTTTTGTCATGATCCCGAAATAACATTTCGAAATATTAAACAGAAATTAGAAAAAAGAGGCCATGCGGTAGTAATTCATGATGAAAAAAAAGGTAATATAGTTGGTTTTTCTTTTGGCTACAGATCTAGCTTAATAGAAGCTTGGCATCTGGAAGAATGGGCTCATCCGTTTGTATACTCACGATTAGATCAATTTCTTAAGAAAATTCAAAAAACCAATATGGGATTGTCAAACATAATTCGAGATAGATATTTTAAGAATTTTCATGCTTTTTTAATGAAATTTAATAATCTTATTCAAAACAATGTCGATACATTTGCAGATACTACCTCCAAAATACAATTTGGCCCTAATGATTTTGTTTATCTTTTTAACGCAGTTGCAACTCATCCTAAAATAAGAAGGATTAGTAAACCATCAGAGCTATGTGGATCTTTACTAAGTATGAATGATGAACATACCAAAAAAAATATGTTAACACTTGGTGAAGCAGTGTTTCAATCTAATGCATATAAAATGTTTCAAATTGGAGGCATGAAAGATATTTATGGTGTATTAAATCAATATTCCGATCGACCCCATGCTGGAGATACTATTTTAATGGCCGGCCCGTTATCTTCGGTATTAGAAGTAGCTTTATTACCACATAGAGAATTTATGAAACGATATATACGGTTTCATCGAAATACTAAACTGTAATTGTTAAAAGGGTGACCTGCCCCCTGAAAACTGATCCAGATTTTAAGTTAGAGATATGGTGAAATCTTGATACAGCAGGGGAGATCAAGCCGATAGACATTGTTCCCGGTTTGGCATGTCAGACCTGCTACCGTGGACTACGACCATCAGTCCTCGGTCCAAGTGGCGCACCTCATATACCATAATGGCTATCATTACCCCAATGGGGTGATAAGTCAAAAAGCGTGTATTGTTATTTAAAGTCCACGCTTTTCTGATTTTAGATGAGGCACAAGATATTGTGGCGGTGGAGTTTTGTGTTAAACTTGGGATATCCAACCTATACAAACTTTCGGAGACTCCTGAAAAGTTGTGATATTATATTGTCAATTGAAGTTTTAACTTACTTTTTAATTATGTCAAATCAAGTATAGGTCAGGGCATTTAAAGATATCTGCTACCCAGTAAGATATTCTATAGTCCTTCCTTTACTTACTTCTTCCTTCTTCGCCTAAGGCTACGCAGGACAGGACCTTTTGCCTTTGTGCCTTCTGCCTTATATCCTACAGCCCCTTTGAGGGGTAAATCATTGTCACGCCCTTCGGACATGGATTTTTTCTTTAAGTGCTTTGTTCTTCATCCATACGTTTGATTTCCCGCCTTAGTATTTTACCCACAGCACTTTTGGGTAACTCATCGATAAATACAATGCTCCGTGGGGCCTTGTAGGCAGCAAGATTTTTTCTGCAATAAGCGACTACATTTTCTTCAGACAGAGTTTCTCCAGGCATAAGAACCACATAGGCTTTGACGGTTTCTCCCCGATAGGGATCTGAAATTCCAATGGCGCATGCTTCAAGGATCTTGGGATGTCCCATCAAAACTTCATCAATCTCCTGGGGGTATATGTTAAAGCCGCCGGCAATAATCATATCAGATTTTCGATCCACAATGGTCAGATAGCCCTCTTCATCCATAAAACCGATATCCCCGAGATAGAACCAGCCATCTTTTAAAGCAGCAGCTGTCTCTTGAGGCTTTTTGTAATACCCTTTCATGACCTGGGGGCCCCGGATGCAGATCTCTCCCTCTTTTCCAGGTTCAAGCTCGGTGGTCCCGGTTTCAAAATCGACAATCTTAATATCGGTGTTTGGCAAAGGAACCCCTACGGTACCGATTTTCACCTTTCCTTTCCAGGGAGTACATGTGGCAAACGCCGTATTTTCAGTTGCGCCGTAAACATCATTGATGATAGCGCCATGAAGCTCGCGCAGTTGGTTAAGTGTATCTTCTGCCAGGGGCGCAGCCCCTCCAAAATACCCTTTAACAAATGACAGATCCATATCCCTGAAAGGCTTGTGATTTACAAGACCGACAAAAATGGTGGGAACTCCGGGCAAAAAAGTGGGTTTGAATTTCCTGAGCATGTCGGTAATCACCACCGGATCAGGGCGAGGTACCAGTACAACAGCCCAGGCATTCAAGATGGGCAGGTTTTGACTGACTGAATACCCTGCTGAATGAAAAACAGGATACACACCCAGTAATCTTTCATGGTCACCGAAGCTCAGTTCAGGGAACCAGGCGCTGAACTGCTGTACTACCGAGGACAGGTTGGCATGGGTCAATTGAGCACCCTTGCTGACACCCGTGGTTCCGCCGGTGTATATAAGAGCTGCCGTGTCTTCCCAGGATGCCTTGTTTTCCACAGGAGTATCCGGGTATTTTTTTATCAAATCCATAAAGCTGAAGGTGCTTTCATGGGGTGTGTCCTTGCGAAACATCTGTTTCTTTACAAAGGGAAACAACTGTTTTGTGGGAAAGGGGAAAAAATCATTAATATGACAGGTTATGATAGTTTGAATCCTTGTGTTTTTCTGGATCTTTATCACACGGGGAAACAAAAGATCCAGGGTGACCAGAACCGTTGCATCTGAATCATTGAGCTGGTATTCCAGTTCCCGTTCGGTATAGAGAGGATTATTCATTGCAGTAACCCCTCCGATACGATGGGTCGCTAAGTTGGCGATAATAACCTGCGGCATATTGGGCAGCAGCATCCCTACCTTGTCTCCGGGTGCAACACCCAGATCAATCAGCGCATTTGCAAAACGGTTCACCAGGCGGTTCAGCTCAAGATAGGAGATTGTCTTTCCCATGTAAATGACTGCCGGGTTCTGTGGAAACTCTAAAGCTGTGCGGTCCAGAATCTGGGGCATTGTCAGCTTTTCAATGGATACTTCTTTTGGTGTACCCTGCGGATAACTGTTGTGCCACACTCTTTCAAATTCCATAATATCCCCCTTATAATATTATTCGACGGAGCCAATTTCAAAACGTCCCAGTTTGCCCAATCTCTGCGTCAGGCTCAAATTTTAATCCTCAAAATACTCAATGTATTCCTCCGATTAAAATTTTCGCCTTCCTTGATATTGAACAGATAAGCGTAGACTTCGGGCTGAAACGTTTTGAAACTGGCTTGACGGTAAAATATATTGCATAAAGTAAATTATTCTTGACTTATGGAAAAGCACTTATTAAGTATTATCCATCAAATGTTGGAAACATATACTTGATATTCATTTTTGTCAAACCTTTTTTATCATCATTAACTCTATATTGTCAGGAGGGATAATATGGCTTTGAATCTGAAATCGATCGGGGAAAAGGTCGGCCCTTTTACCAAGGAATATGCATACAAGGATGCTATCCTTTATGCCCTTGGTGTGGGCGCCGGTTTTTCCGATCTTCAATATTGCTATGAAAAAGATCTCAAGGTAATTCCAAGTTTTTCCATTGCATCAATTTTTGAAACCCTGGCAGAATTTGCCATCAAAGCAGAGGTAAACCTGGCAGGAATTCTCCACGGTGAGCAGGACATTATCTTTCACAATCCCATTCCGTCTGAAGGCACGCTCACGACAAACGGCCGGATTACAAATATTTATGATAAAGGCAAGGATAAAGGCGCCCTTGTTATCGGGGAAAGTGAAACACTAAACGCAAATGGGAAAAAACTGTTTACCAGCATAGTTTCTCTTTTTTGCCGTCTTGATGGTGGATTTGACGGCGAAAATTCTCCAACAACCAATTTTGCGTTTCCCAAAAGAAAGCCTGATTTTATCGTCAAAGAAACACCCCTGGTCGAACAGCCGCTTATTTACAGACTTTCAGGGGATATTTTTCCCCTCCATGCGGATCCTCAGTTTGCAAAAGCATCCGGTTTTGAGAAACCGATTATGCATGGCCTGTGTACACACGGGTTTGCATGCAGGGCACTTATAAGCCGGTTGATTCCCGATGAACCTGAAAAAACAAGACGCATGGCATGCCGTTTTTCCAGCACCTTATACCCGGGTGTACCCGTTGAGACGCTTATCTGGAAAACGAAGGAAGGTAAAGCTTTGTGGAAAGTGGTAAACGCTGAAACCGATGAAGTCGTCATCGACAACGGAATTTTTGAATACGGTGATATTCCAAAGGATGAAATACGTTTTGATGACCGCGTGGCTATTATAACAGGTGCAGGTGCAGGTCTTGGCCGGGCCTATGCACTCGAACTTGCAAACCGCGGAGCAAAGGTTGTTGTAAATGATTATGGCGGCTCCCCGGACGGTACAGGCGATGGTTCTTCCTCACCTGCACAGATTGTCGTCGATCAGATAAAAAAAGCAGGAGGAGAAGCGGTTGCCAATTATGATAATGTGGCATCCATAGAAGGTGGCGAAAATATCGTAAAGAGAGCCCTGGATACATTCGGCACTGTTGATATTCTTATCAATAACGCAGGGATTCTCAGGGATAAGAGTTTTGTTAAAATGGAACCTGAGTACTGGCATTCTGTCCTTGGTGTCCATCTTGCCGGTGCATACAATGTCACCCGTCCTGCTTTCAAAATAATGAAAGAGAAAGGATACGGCAGGATAGTAATGACCACTTCTGCAGCCGGACTGTATGGGAATTTTGGTCAGACCAACTATTCTTCGGCCAAACTTGCTATAGTAGGATTAATGAATTCCCTGAAACTGGAAGGAGAAAAGTACAATATAAAGGTGAATACAATAGCACCTCTTGCCGCTTCACGCCTGACTGAGGGCGTCATGCCTCCTGAAATATTTGAAAAGAGCAAGCCTGAATTTGTCACACCGATGACCCTCTATCTTTGTTCTGAGCGATGCCCTGTTACAGGCAATATTTATAATGCGGGCTTGGGATTTTTCAATCGGGCCGCAATTTTCACCGGCCCCGGCACCGTGGTGGGGGAAAAAGATAACCTCCCTGATGCGGATGCAGTTTCAGCTAAAATAAAACAGATATCCAACCTTAAAAATGCCAGGGAGTATTTCAAACTCAACGACCAGGTAATGGATCTTCTTACCTCCCTGGAGTCACCACCGGAAGACACACTTAAAGACGATGACGAGGATACTGGTTTGAAATTCGGATCTCCGACAGCAGTTTTTGAAGCAATGCCGGATATGTTCAAGCCTGATGCAGCAGCAGGAATAGACGTAGTATTCCAGTATATCATTACAGGAGAAGAAAACAAAGACTGGTATTGCGCTGTTAAGGACAGTGAGTGCACCATCAAATCTGCCTTACATGATAAACCCACATGTACCCTGAAAATGGACTCACAAGATTTTGTTGCCATGATGAACGGAAAAATAACGCCGATGCAGGCCTATTCATCGGGCAAGCTTGTCATTGAAGGTGATATTATGAAATCACAGCTTATTGAAAAACTGTTCAGGCTGTAAATAAAAGAGGAGAATATGAAAATGATTGGCATTACTTCTTATGGAGCATATATCCCGCGGTTGAGACTGGACCGGTCATCCATCTATCAGAGCATAGGCTGGTTCGCTCCTGCCTTGATAGCAGTTGCACAGGGAGAAAGATCCATGTGCAACTGGGATGAAGATTCAGTTACAATGGCAGTGGCCGCTTCCCGGGATTGCCTTTTAGGTAAGGATAAAAGCACAGTTGAAGGCGTTTACATGGCATCCACCACCATGCCCTTTGCAGACAGGCAGAATTCAGGGATTGTTTCAACAGCCCTTAATTTGAGTGAAGACATTATCACTTCGGACTTTACCGCATCTCAAAAGATAGGCAGTACAGCGCTTATTTCTGCACTTGAGTCTGTAAAGAGCAAAGACAGAAACAATATCCTTGTTACTGCCGCAGATAAAAGAGAAACAAAAAGCGCTTATTTCTATGAAATGTGGTTTGGAGACGGCGCGGCTTCCGTCCTGGTGGGAGACACGGATGTTATAGCTGAATATAAAGGCTCCTATTGCGTCTCATGTGATTTTGTTGACCATTACCGGGGAAGCAATAATGAATATGATTATGTATGGGAAGAACGCTGGCAGAGGGATGAAGGATACGCCAAGATCATCCCAAAGGCAGTAAACGGTCTAATGGAAAAACTGAACATTACAATGGATGATGTTGACAAGCTGGTATATCCCTGTTTTTTCAAACGAGATCACGGCATCATAGCAAAAAAGCTTGGAGCCACACCTGAAAAAGTGGTGGACAACCTGCATGAAGTCTGTGGAGAAACAGGTGTTGCCCATTGTATCCTCATGTTCATATCCGCCCTTGAACAGGCCAGGCCCGGTGACGGCATTATTATGGCAGGCTTTGGCCAGGGATGTAATGCCCTTTACTTTAAAGTCACGGAAAAAATAAAAAAACTTGGCAAACGCCAGGGGTTTAAAGGAACCCTTGAAAACAAACTGACTACCGATAATTATCTTCGCTTCCTCAAATTCCGGGATCTGCTTAAAACGGAAATGGGGATCCGGGCGGAAGCCCCCACCCAGACCGCCATGACCACACTCTGGCGCAAACGCAAGATGCTTTTAGGGCTGGTGGGTGGAAAATGCCGTGAATGCGGCACGGCCCAGTATCCTAAAATGGACATATGTGTAAATCCCGACTGCGGTGCCATAAGAAGTCAGGATGATTATGAATTCGCCGATGTTGCTTCAAAAATAAAGACCTTTACATCAGATCTTTTGGCCGTATCAGTAGATCCTCCCCATAAATACGGCATGATTCAGTTTGAACAGGGGGGACGCATGATGGCGGATTTTACAGATTGCGTTGCAGAGGACCTGAAAGTGGGACTGCCCATGGAGATGACATTCAGGATAAGGACACAGGATAAGGAGCGGGGATTTGTAAATTATTTCTGGAAGGCAACACCGGTTCCCGGCGCGGCGGAACAGATGGACAGAATATCCTTTCACAACAGGGTTGCCATTATAACTGGAGCCGGGGGCGGCCTGGGAAGGGTTTATGCCCTGGAACTTGCCAAAGGTGGCGCAAAGGTTGTTGTTAACGATCTTGGCGGAGCCCCCGACGGTTCAGGAAAAGGATCTTCCTCGCCGGCACAGGCTGTTGTTGATGAAATCACAGAAGCCGGTGGAGAAGCAGTTGCAAACTACGATAATGTAGCGACAGCTCAAGGGGGCGAAGATATTGTCAAAACGGCCATTGATGCATTTGGTCGGGTTGATATCCTGATAAACAACGCCGGTATATTAAGGGATAAAAGCTTTATCAAACAGGATGCCGAAACCTGGAATCCTGTTTTGGATGTGCATCTTAACGGTGCCTTTAATGTAACCCGGCCGGCTTTCAAGGTTATGAAGGAACAAGGGTTCGGCAGAATCGTAATGACCACATCTGCTGCGGGTCTTTATGGCAATTTTGGACAGACAAATTATTCAACTGCCAAGCTTGGGATCGTTGGGATGATGAACACCCTCAAAGCCGAAGGGGCCAGATATGATATCAAGGTGAACACCATCGCTCCCATTGCTGCATCCAGACTGACTCAGGAGGTCATGCCGCCTGAAATTTTCGAAAAGAGTAAACCTGAATTTGTGTCACCCATGGTTCTGTACCTGTGCAGTGCTGAATGTAAAGAGACCGGACAAATCTTTAATGCAGGCTTAGGCTTTTTTAATCGAGCAGCCATTCTCACAAGCAATGGTCTTCCGATTGGAGATCCGGAAAATCCCCCTTCTCCTGAGATGATCCATGAAAATTTTGACAAAATCAACAACATGGAAAATGCAAAAGAGATGACAGACGCTACCAGTGCCGTTTTTGCCCTTATAGATCCTCCGTCTGACAGCCAAGAGACAACGGATCAAGATGCAGGGACCGACGGAGTCATGGATCCTGAAACCATTTTCAAAAAGATGCCTGACGGGTTTAAAGCAGATGCAGCAAAAGGTGTGGATGTGGTCTTTCAATTTAGTGTCAAAGGTCCAAAAGGGGGTGACTGGATAGTTGTAGTAAAGGACAGCAAATGCGATATCAAAACGGGAAATGCAAAAAACCCGAACTGCACCTTGACAATCAGTGATGATAATTTTGTAAAACTCTTCACAGGAGCTATGACTTCCATGCAGGCATTTTCATCGGGAAAACTTTCCCTTGACGGTGATATCATGAAGTCCCAGCTTATTGAAAAAGTGTTCAACCTGAATATATAGGAGGTTATCCATGGCAACAGGAATTAAAGATAAAATCGCTATTATTGGTATGGGATGTACCAAATTCGGTGAACGCTGGGATGTGGGGGCGGAAGAACTCATGGTGGAAGCTTTTGAGGAATGCATTGATGACGCCGGTCTGGTAAAAAATGATATAGAGGCTGCCTGGTTTGGAACATGCCTGGAGGAAGTCAATGTGGGGAAGACCGCCATGCCCCTTTCTATAGCTCTCAGGCTGCCTATGATCCCGGTGACAAGGGTTGAAAACTACTGTGCCACAGGAACCGAAGCTTTCCGCGGGGCCTGTTATGCGGTTGCTTCCGGTGCATATGACATCTGTCTTGCCCTTGGTGTTGAAAAACTGAAAGATGCCGGTTACGGCGGGCTTCCCAACCCGGGCTCAGGTGCCGGAAGCCTTACCTGGCAATGGTGGCCGAACCTTTCGGCTCCAGGCTCCTTTGCGCAGCTTGCCAGTGCCTATACCGCAAAATATAACGTATCTGACCAGGATCTGAAAAGGGCCATGGCTCATATTTCAGCCAAAAGCCATGATAACGGCCTGCTCAACCCCAAGGCACATCTTCAAAAGAAAATAACGGAAGAACAAGTGATGGCAGCACCGATTATTGCCCATCCCCTGGGCCTTTATGACTGCTGCGGTGTCAGTGATGGAGCCGCATGTGCCATTGTCACGACCCCTGAAATTGCAAAAAAGCTAGGGAAAAAGGACTTTATCACTGTCAAGGCCCTGCAGATTGCCCTTTCAAGCGGTCAGGAGGTGGGTTACAACGACTGGGATGGAGACCATTTCATGACCACCACCAAATGCAGCACTAAGGCCTACGAAGAGGCAGGCATAAAAGATCCCCGAAAAGAGATCAGCATGATGGAAGTTCATGACTGTTTTTCAATCACTGAACTGGTCACCATGGAAGACCTCCATATCTCTGAAAGAGGAAATGCCATAAAAGATATCATGGACGGCTTTTATGATCTTGACGGTGCTCTTCCCTGCCAGGTTGACGGAGGGTTGAAATGTTTTGGGCACCCCATCGGCGCATCAGGGATCAGGATGCTCTACGAGATGTATCTGCAATTCCATGGACGGGCCGGCAAACGCCAGCTTGAAAACCCGGAATACGGTCTGACTCACAATCTCGGAGGGTTCCCCTTCCAGAATATTTGCAGTATTTCAATCATCGGCAGATATGATGCATAGGAGGATGGACAATGTTTGAGTTGAACAGATCGCAAAAAGAAATTCAAAAAGCAGCCAGGGATTTTGCCAGGGGCGAGTTTGATAAAAATTTATCCCTTGAACTTGAAGAAAAACGCGAATATCCGGAAAAAATATGGAAAAAAGCTGCTGACCTGGGCTTTATCGGGATACAGTTTCCTGAACAATATTCAGGTGGCGGTCTTGGTGTTTTCGAAGCAGGCCTTATTGCAGAAACGTTCTGTTGTGTTGATTCCACCATAGGAATGGCGTTGACCTTTTCCGGACTAGGTTCTGAAGCGGTTTTTCGTTTTGCAAACCCCGTTTTAAAGGAAATAATTCTTCCGGGAATCTGCGAAGGGAACATGCTTTCAGGCATTGCGTTTTCAGAAACAGATCACGGAATCGATTTGTCATCCATCAATACCCGTGCTGTTTTTACCGGTGATAATATTGTTATAAACGGGGAAAAAACGCATGTTGCAAATCGGGGAACCAAAGGGGTTTATCTGGTGCTTTGCAAAACAGGGCTTAAGGAGGATGCGCCTGAAAAAAGTCTGAGCATGGTTCTTGTTGAGGGGGACAAAAAGGGCATTACCATCACAGATTCAGGAAAAAAACTTGGTGCAAATATGATGAGAAGTTCGAAGCTTACGTTTGAAAACGTCACGGTGCCGGCTGCCAATCTTGTGGGAAAGGATGGAAAAGGTCTGTCCCAGCTTGAGAAATTTCATGATGAAATTAAAATCCAGGCCCTTGGCACAGCCCAGGGTGCGCTCGACCGTGCCGTCGGGTATATCAAACAAAGAGAACAGTTTAACAGAAAACTTGCACAGTTCCAGATTACAAAACACAAAATTGCGCAAATGGCTACAAAAGTGGAACTTGCAAGACTGATCACCTACAAAGCCGCCTCTTTGTTTGACAAAGGCAAAGCAAAGGCAGCGTTTATCTCAATGGCAAAGATGACGTCTGCAAGGACAGCCGTGGAAGTGGCGGATGAAGCCATACAGCTTTTCGGAGGGTATGGATATATGAAAGAGTCTGAAGTTGAACGTTTTTTCCGGGATGCAAAGGTTGCTGAACTTTGCTTTGGCAATCCGGCGGCGCAAAAGGATATTATCGGGGAAGCCGTGATAGGAAAAATCAGATAGGAAAGGAATACAGAAAAATGGATATCCTGAAATATACCAAAGAACACAACCGGTTTCGGGAACGTCTGGCCGCTTTTCTTGCTAAAGAGGTAACCCCGCATGTTGAGCAGTGGGAAAAGGACCATATTGTCCCGAAAAGTGCCTGGCAAAAGATGGGTAAGGCAGGATTTCTTTGTACGTCAATCTCTCCGGAATACGGCGGGATTGGAGGAGATTTTCTCTATTCGGTTATTGTTGCCGAAGAGCTTTCACGTACAGTGCAAAGCGGTCTTGCTGTGAGCCTTCACAGCGATGTTGTTGTCCCTTATATTGATTCTTTTGGTTCAAAAGAACAAAAAAAAAAATATCTTCCAGGATGTGTTTTAGGCGATATCATCACTGCTGTTGCCATGTCAGAGCCGGATGCAGGCAGCGACCTTGCCGGCATGAAGACAACAGCCATTGAAAAAGGAGACCAGGTTGTTATCAATGGTTCCAAAACCTTTATATCAAACGGAATCAACTGCGATCTTATGGTTCTTGCCGCTGCTGATCCTGCCGTCGAGAACAGGCATCAGGCAGTATCCCTGTATCTGGTGGAAGACAAAACCCAGGGATTTAAAAGGGGTAGACAACTGGATAAAATGGGGTGGGACAGCCAGGATACGGCCGAACTCTTCTTTTCCGACTGCCGTATTCCAAAAACAAACCGGCTGGGAGAGCCCGGATCAGGATTTTTACAACTTATGATGAAGCTTCAGCAAGAAAGGCTTGTATGTGCCATGGGCGCTGTGTTTGCTGCTGAGCGCATCATGGAATTTGCGGTTGATTACTGTAAAAATACCACTTTCAAAGGAAAACCCCTTGTCAGGTCTCAGGCTGTTCAGTTCGCTATCGTTGAAATGACAGCAGAAGTAAAACTTGGAAGAACCTTTATGGAGAAATTATGTGCTGACCACATGGAAGAGGAAAATATTGTCATTGAGACCTCCATGGCCAAGTACTGGACCACTGATATGGTAAACCGGATTGCTGAAAGATGCATGGATCTTTGCGGCGAGTCTGCCTTGCTGGAGTCAAATATCATGGCCAGGGCAAAAAGGGATGTTCGTGTCATGTCCATATTTGCGGGAACCAACGAGATCATGAAGGGCATCGCTGCAAAATTTATGGGAATGTAAAAAATACGATAGCATCTAAATTATAACGGAGGTTATACTGAATGGCGACACCCCTTGAAAAGGCAAGACTGAATCCTGAATCCATGAAAGCAAAAATCCTTATATCGGCCAGGAAACTTTTCGGAGAATACGGATTTCACGGAACAACAACCCGGATGATAGCGTCTGACGTAGGTATAGATATATCAACCCTGTATTACCACTGGGGTGAAAAAGGGGACCTGTATGAGGCAGTGATCATTGATATGAATGATGGAATCAGGGCCAAACTCATACAGGTTGAAAGCATTATCAAGGGGCGCCCTTTGTCTCAACGAATTGAAATAGCCATAGATGAATTGGTTGACTACCTGTTCGATCATTCTGAATTATCAAATCTCACCATTTTCAGATATTTTACTAAAAACCGCCATGACAGCAGTTTTGATAAGCGCATTCCGGAATTTATATCTGATATAGCCTATTCAATGGAACTTTCCCAAGACAGGAACAATGCATCCCCTTCGGCGAAGATGAAGGTCTTAACGATGATGAATGCCATACATAATTATATTTCAGGTGAGGCCTTTTTCCTGCCCATGCTGGGTGTTACCCGTGAAGAATATATAAATCTTACCAAAGAGACCGTTAAATTCTTCACTCTTTCCAATTTTATCGAGCTTGAAGAACAACGAAAAGAATAACTAATTCGCTAACTGTGACACTGTTTTTGGGGCTTTGCCATGATCCGGTCAAAAAGCTCTTTAACCGTTGGAATGCCATGAATAAGGCCTACACTCTTTTCCCACAGTGCTTTCTAGGTAGATAATGGGTTGAAACACACGGGCGTCGATGCTTGCTTTTTAGAGAGACCTTTTGACATACCCACCGATATTTGTTATAAAAAATTTAACCGGTTACTCTCATGATACACAAGGGATTAACGTGAGCAGGGATTACAAGAAGATGATGCCTTTGATGGCTTTTATTTTATATCTCTATTCGTACCCACGCCATTCGGAACAAAAAGCTAATACAATCTAAGGCCTGTAGGCGTGCGCAGATGCAGTGCCTGTGAACACTTACCTCACCGATGTAAAAATTCTCGATATGGACACTGGCACAAAAGAACTGCCCCGAGGCGATGACGGAGAAATCGCAATCAGCGGGCCCCAGGTGATGAAAGGATACTGGAATAAACCTGAGGAAAATAAAGGGGTTTTCAGGGATATAGAAGGGCGCCGTTATTTTCTTACCGGAGATATAGGTCACATTGATGATGAGGGGTATATCATTATTACCGATCGTAAAAAAGATATGATCATTGTGGGCGGCTTTAACTGCTATCCCAGGGAGGTCGAGGAGGTGCTTGCAAGGCAGAAAACCGGTGTAGGAGAATAAAAACTATTCTGCCACGTCTGCTGGGATATCTGCCGGATGAATTGACACCAATTCCCTTCATGCAAGATTCAGGTTACAATTAGGCGCGGGTTACTTGCTGTTTTTTACGACGGCCCTTTAAACACTGCATATTCGAAAAGAGGAACGCTTGATGGACCAAATAGCCCAAAAAGTTAAACAATGGATTGACGAAAAAAAAGATCCCAGAAGTGCCCACTGGCAAGGCGGGCTTGAGGCAATGCTGAATGTTTTTTCACCGTATATGGAACCTGGCAAACTGATTCCTGTTCA
>RCNC010001095.1_pt1 | contig 18054 bp, 16 predicted proteins | sample 2041301 | NCBI WGS metagenome assembly RCNC01 (sample SAMN09708231, study PRJNA481090) | Marine sediment metagenome, whole genome shotgun sequencing project. | biome: marine sediment; feature: ocean; material: sediment; isolation source: Sewage treatment plant 13A marine sediment (STP13A) ... | reverse complement strand
GGGTGGTTCCCCGGATCCGGCAGTCCGCCCTGGCAACTGGACGGCGTCTTGACTTGGCTGGGAAATCGTCCTTCTTCGACCCAGCATTCAGCCGGGGGCGGTGCACCCATCGTCGTGCCGACCTCACCGGTGGACGGCCGCTTTCAGGCTTCGGGCTGGGCCTGGCAGGATGTCATGGCTCGTCACGGCGCCGAATTCGCCTCGGAGCATTTTCGGCATCCGCGTTCTTTTCGGGCGGAACCCGAGCTGCCCGCCCTGGCCGATGCGCTGCCGGGGACTTTGACCCTGCCGGCGGGCCTTCGTGACCGGCCCACCCTGCTGATGCCGGTGCCCGCGGTGGATCCGGTTCGTCCCATCATCGGGGCGGTGGCCCTTCTGCGGGCTCTTCTGGCCCCGGAACTGGGCAACGTCTCAGACGAGGCAGCGGGGGAAATTTTGGCCGATGTTATCCGGTTCGCCCGGCAGGCGGTTCCCGGTTTGGCTGTGGTGATGGACGGGGTCTGGTGGCAGGTAGGCCGTCGTCCCGGAACCACTCGGCCTGTGGCGCGCAATATCCTGCTGGCCGGCCGCGATCCGGTGGCCGTGGATGTGGTGGCCGCCCGTCTTGCCGGCCGGGACCCCGGCCGGGATCCCTGGTTCCGGCTGTGGCGGGATCTGGGTCTGGGGGCCGTGCGTCAGGAGGACATCCGTCTTGTCGGCCGAACGGACCTGCTGGAACTTGATTTTGGCGTACCGGAACGCGCCGTCGCCGGATCACCGTTGAGCTGGCAGAAGGTTCCATATTCGGACCGGGTTGAACGGAAATTCAAGCGGTCATCACTGATCAAGCAACTTGCGCCAACCCCTTGGGGCGAGTTGTTCGAAGCTTACAGGACCGGAGGGTCCGTCTGGGAGCGTGGATGATGGAAGCCGGTTACACCCATGGCCGCAAGGAAGTCGGCCGGACGGTTGCCGTCAGGGCACCGGCGAAAGTGAATCTCCATCTGGAAGTTCTGCGCCGACGCCATGATGGTTTCCATGATATCGAAACCATCCTGCAGGCTGTAGCCCTGTTCGATGAAATCAGGGTGACCCTCGTCGAACAGTATCGGGGCGGCACTCCGGACATCGATTTGAAGCTGGGTCGCGGTGCCGCTGGGATTCCCGGCGACGAGACCAATATGTGCTGGCGCGCGGCGCGGCTGTTTTGCAAGGAAACGGGCAGTTCGGGGCGGATCATAATCCATCTGGACAAGGAAATTCCCGCCGAAGCGGGGCTGGGCGGAGGCAGCAGCGACGCCGCTGCGGTCCTGGTCGCCTGCAACCATCTGTTCAAGGTCGGACTGGAAAAAGGGGACCTGGAAAAACTGGGAGCCCAGCTGGGCTCGGATGTACCTTTTTTCATTCGGGGCGGAACGGCCTTGGGGCGGGGGCGAGGAACGGACCTGACTTCGCTGCCCGCGGTCCGGTCCGGACATTTCCTTATTGTCAAACCCGCCTTGGACTTAAAGACTCCCCAGGTATACAACGACCTGAAAATGGGATTGACAGTAAACAGCACCAAAGCTAACATCCAAATAATCAAGCCTCTACTGGTCAGGTTCCCGCAAAAAAGCTGGCCGGGATTCAATCGGCTTGAGGATGTCGTGCTGCCGTCCCAGCCGTCGCTGCAGCGGCTTGTGCTGGATCTGAGGCAAGATGCGCCGGTGGCCATGTTGTCGGGCAGCGGGTCGGCGGTCTTCGCGGTTTTTCCCGAAGGGTACGACCTTGACATCATTGTGGAGGAACTTGGGAAATCGGGATTGTATGTGAGAGTTGTCGGGCCGCACGCGGCGGGTGTTGAGATTACGGATGATTGAGGACCCTGCCGAGCCTTGCAGTACGAAGTTTGGGCTCGCTACGGAGAGGGAGAATCTTGGATATTTCCGAAATCAGGATCACTTTGCGCGATGACAACAAGCTAAAGGGATTCGCCAGCATCACCCTGGACAACGCCTTCGTCATCCGGGGTTTGAAGGTCATCGAAGGGGCGTCAGGTCTTTTTATTGCCATGCCCAGTCGCAAGCGCAAGGATGGGACCTTCCAGGATATTGCCCATCCCATCAACATGGCGACGCGTGAATGGATGGAGACCCAGGTCATCGCCGCCTACAGGCAGGAATTACAGCGCGTGGAAAATGGTGAAGTCCCCCCTCCGACACGTCATGGGACCTTTGAGGACGAAGACGACCATGGTTCCATGATGGAGGAGAGTTTTTGATCTCCTGGTCGTGACTGGGGCGTCGTCAAGTGGTAAGACACAAGGTTTTGGTCCTTGCATTCGCAGGTTCGAGTCCTGCCGCCCCAGCCAGCCATTCAGCCTTGCCTTTTACCCCTCGCTTTTCGCCTTTCCCCGCAATAGTATGTCGCGATAGATCCAGAATAGATCCAGAATAGATCCAGAATAGATCCAGAATAGATCCGGAAAAGATCCGGAAAAGATCCGGAACTGTCACGGACGATCCCCGTTCCCTGCGGAGGAATTAATCCATGGCCAATGAACTAGTCCTCATCGCCGGCAGCGCCCACCCCACCATGGGTGCGCGCATTGCGGAATGCCTTTCCACCAAGGTTCTGGATGTGAAGATCGATCGTTTCTCCGACGGTGAAATCGACATCAGGATTCTGGAGAACATCCGGGGAACCGATGTTTTCATCATCCAGCCGACCATGCCGCCGGCCGAGAACATGATGGAATTGCTGCTGATGATCGACGCCGTACGCCGCGCCTCCTGCCGCCGGGTCACCGCGGTCATTCCCTACTTCGGTTACGCGCGTCAGGACCGCAAGGATCAGCCCCGCGTCCCCATCGGCGCCAAGCTGATGGCCGACCTGATTTCCGGTGCGGGCGCCAACCGAGTCTTGACCATCGACCTGCACGCGCCGCAGATCCAGGGCTTTTTCAACATCCCCTTGGATCACCTGTACTCGGCCCCGGTCCTGCTGAAATATTTCTGGGAGCATCCGCGGGACAATATGGCCGTGGTTGCCCCGGACGTTGGCTCGATCAAGATGACCCGTGCGTTCGCCAAGCGCCTGGAGGTGGGGCTGGCCATCATCGACAAGCGGCGTCCCCGGCCCAATGAGGCGGTCGTCATGAATTTCATCGGGGAAGTGGCCGGTAAGGATGTCATCATCTTTGACGACATGATCGATACCGCCGGCACCCTGACCGATGCCGCGCGGGTGATCATCGAGGAAGAGAAAGCCGCCTCGGTGACGGCCTGTTGCACTCACCCGCTGCTGTCGGGCCGTGCCCTGGAAAGGCTCAACGATTCGCCCATCAAGGAAGTCGTGGTCAGCAACACCATTCCCTTCGACCGGTTCGATATCTGCCCCAAGATTCGGGTGCTGGACATGGCGCCTCTGCTGGCCAAGGCCATACAAAGGATCCATCTGGAAAAAACTGTCAGCGCCCTTTTTGTCTGATCGACCGGGCCCGGCGACGGCGCCGGGCTTGACAGGAACCGAATCAGGTGCTTTTTTAAGCCTCCATTTTCCGGAATCGCCGTTTCCCGCCCGGAGTAGCTTTCCCTTGTGGTTGGCGGAGCGGTGTGTTCCATATAGGCCTTCGGGCCAGAAGGTTCCTTGTCGCCCTTGGCGACGAGCCCTTTTCCCGGTTCCCGGTCATCATTCCGGGACCAGAATTACGCGGAGGAGACACCATGGGTCTCATTAATCTCGATATCTTCCCCCGGTCCACCACCGGCAAGAATGCCAACCGGCGCACCCGGGCCGCTGGTCGGGTTCCGGCTATCATCTACGGCAAGGACAGGGAATCGGCCAACATGGAGCTGGACGCCCACGACTTCAACGTGATCCTGTCCCACCTGGCCGGTACCAGTGCCATTTTTCGTCTCAACCAGGAGGGTTCGGACGAAGAGGCCATCGCCCTTCTGCGTGAGATCCAGAAGAATCCCGTGACCGACCAGATTCTCCATATCGATTTGATGGAGATTCCCCGCGGCGTGCCCGTGACCGTGGCCGTGACCATTCAGGTCATCGGCTCCAACGCCACCATTAGGATGGGCGAAGGCTCCGTGGCCATGGCGATCAACGAGGTCGACATCAGCTGCCTGCCGAGCCAGCTGCCCGACTTTCTCGAAGTCGACGTCACCGACATGGAGCTCAACGACAAGATCCTCGTCGGAGACCTGACCACTCCGGTTGGTGAAATCCTCACCGATCCCGAGACCATGGTCCTGAACATCAAGGCCGCCGCGGTGTTCGTCGAAGAGGAAGAGGAGCTTGAAGAGGGCGCTGAAGGTGAAGAGGGTGAAGAGGGTGAAGATGGTGCCGACGGCGAATCCGCCGACGGCGGCGACGAGAAAAAGAGCAAGGATAAGAAGGACGACTGATTTTCCGCTTTGGCTGAACCCCGAGCGATTGTCTTCCCGCAGCCGGCCTGGTTTCCTGGCCGGCTGTTTCTTGGAGGGGTTCCGGTCCTGAGGTGATGGCCTTGGAGCATTCATCCCTGCGATTGATCATCGGTCTCGGCAATCCCGGCCGCGGTTACCGGCACAACCGGCACAACCTGGGCTTCATGGTGGTCGAGGAGATGGCACGGCGCCTGGGCCTGGAATTCAGGTCCACCGGATCCACTTTTGCCGTGGCGGCCGATGCGCCACAGGACCCCGGAATCGTTCTGCTGAAACCCATGTCCTACATGAATCGCAGTGGTCAGGCGGTCAGGGATTGGTCCCACCAGGCCGGTGTGGCGGTGACCGGCTCGTTGCCTGAGATTGGGGTCGCAGCTGACAATGATGCGGCCGAGGCAGTGGCCGGCCAAGAGCCGTCGACCGGGGTACGGCCCTTGGTGGTCTGCGACGATCTGAACCTGCCCCTGGGTTCGGTCCGCCTGAGACCCAATGGCTCCAGCGGTGGCCAGAACGGTCTGGCATCGGTTATCGAGCATCTGGGTGGGGAGGAAATCCCCCGGATGCGGCTGGGGATCGCCCCTCTCGAGGGGGAAATCGATCCGGAGGCCTGGCCCGACTTCGTAACCTCCGATTTTGAGCCTGAAGAGCGCCCCGCAGCGGTGGATCTGGTGGATCACGCGGCGACGGCCCTGATGTTCTGGCTGGATCACGACCTGGACGCTACCATTTCCCGGTTCAACCGGCGGATTAGGCCCGCCCCCGAATAACGGGGTTCGTGTTTCTTTCTTGCGGGATGCCGCGGTGGTGGATATATTGCCACCCTGCCGCCAAGGGCGGTTATGGCCCTCAGGGCCCACATTATAATTGATTCCAGCTGTAAAGCTGTGTAATCACATCCCTACCCGGGCTGACACGGGGGCGGTCACAAGCTGGCCCACCTCCGTGAATAAAGACTCGGGTCGACCTGTCCGAAGGGAGGTGTAACCAGTGAAAAAGTACGAGCTTATTTTCATCCTCAGGGCGGAGCTGCCTGAGTCTGAATTGGAAGCGCGTGTTGAACGCGTTCGGGAAATCCTCGGCGCACACAACGGCGAAATCACCCAGGAAAACCACTGGGGAGTGCGGCGTCTTGCCTACGAGATCGAATATGAATCCCGTGGCAACTACATGTTCCTCAAATTCAAGAGTGAGGGCACGGCCGTGGCTGACCTCGACAAGTTCCTGCGTCTGGACGATCAAGTGCTCAGGCATCTTGTGGTTGTCGATGAGGAATGGGACGAACGGAACCGGGCGGCCATTGCCAAACGGCGCAAGAACCAGTCGCGTGAAGCTGCCGGAGCCCCCGAGTAGACTATCGCTGCGCCCATGATCAGGCCCGCCGGCCGTATCCCGTCTTTGGTCGGGAACCGCCGGGGCCGGACATTCAAAAAAGGAGAATCCGATGGCGCGTAAAAACCTTCGGATCAAGAAGAAGAAAAAGAAAAGAAGGCATGGCAAGCAGAAGGTCTGCTTCTTCAGCAAGACCGGCATGGTCGCCATCGATTACAAGGACGATGAGTTCCTGCGCCGTTTCGTGACCGAGCGAGGCAAGATTGCCCCGCGTCGCAACACGGGAACCACGCCCAAGTATCAGCGCCCGCTGGCTGTCGCCATCAAGCGGGCCCGGCACCTGGCTCTGTTGCCCTTCGTGAAGGAATACTACCGGTAGCTGAGGCTGCTGTAAGGCGGAGCCCGCATGGACAGGTCCTGGCCCGGATATCTACCGCCCCTCGTGGCGGCGGTTGTGACCCTGGTGCTGACCGCTGTATACGCTGCGGCGGTCGGTGGTTCGGAACCGGCGGGTCCTTTGCGGGGTATGGTTCTGCTCCTGTTGATTCCGGTCCCGCTGGGGATCGCGGTGATCTGGGGCGGTGCGCTTCTGGCCAGCCGGCCCTTCCTGGCGGTGATCGCCGGGGCTGTCGGTTGGTTGGCATTGAGTTATTTCCTGCTGCCACGGGAAGTCGTCTGGCAACTGGCCGGCAACGTGGCCGCGGGATTGGCCGCCGGTTTGGCCCTGGGCCTGCGGTGGCGTTTGGATGCGGCGTTGACCGCCGTGGCGGCGGCCCTGCTGCCGGTTATCCTCTGGGCGGTGATGGAAGTTCCAGTCGCCGAACAGCTTCAGATGGTCAGCCAGGAAATGCTGAACGTGCTGGAGGACAATCTTCCCTCAGGCGCCACCGAGGAGCAAAAGCTCCGGGTCCTCGAGGAAGAGACACGCAATCTGGACAGGATGTCCGACCTGGCGACCAGGATCTATCCCTTCGTTATCGGGGTGGGTCTGCTGGGTCAGGCAGGTATCATTCTGGCGCTGGTCTGGTTTTCGGTCAGGCGCCTGAATATTTCCCTGCCGGGCTGGAAATGGCCTCCCTTTTCCCATTGGAGGGTGCCCTTTTACCTGGTCTGGTTGCTGGTGGCGGGTCTGGGTTTGATGTTGACGCGGGCGCCGTACCTGGCCACCGCGGGATTGAATCTGGCCTTGCTCGCCGCCTGTGTTCTGAGTGTGCAGGGCATCGCGGTTCAGTTCCACGTGACGAGCCGGTTGCTGTCGAAAATGGGAAGGGTGCTCTACTGGCTGGTGATGGGGGTCTTTTTCGCTCCCCTGATCCTGGTCAGCGGGGCGGTAATCGGATTGGTTGACCAGTGGGTGGATCTGAGACGCCTGCAAGTTAACCCGGATGACGAAAACCTGGATGTCGGGCCGCCCGACGACACTGAATAGAGCTGCGCAATATAGCTGCGGAATTGACAAAGGTGGTTTGAGATGGAAGTGATCCTGATGCAAAACGTGGACAACCTCGGCGAGATGGGGGACACCGTCTCGGTCGCCCGGGGTTTTGCGCGGAATTTCCTGGTCCCCAAGGGCCTGGCCGTATTGGCCACCGAGGGGCACCGGAAGCTGGTCGCCGAGCACATGAAACTGGAGGCCAAGCGGGATGACCTGCGCAAGGCCAGCGCCGAGGAATTGGCGGCCAAGCTGGGCGAACTGTCCTGCACCATCACCGTGCAGGCGGGCGATGACGACAAGCTCTTCGGTTCGGTCGGTCCCAGGGATATCGCTGATGCCCTCAAGACCGACAACAGCGACTTCGATCACAAGCAAATCGTGCTGGACGAGGCCATCAAGCAGCTTGGGGTCTACTCGGTTCCGGTGAAGCTTCATTCCGAGGTTGAAGTGACCGCCAAAGTCTGGGTCGTCAAGGCCGATTAGGTCTACCGAACCCATGACTTCCACGCGGACCACCTCTTCCCGTTCGGACCGGCGGGGAATCTGCGTCATCATGGCGGGGGGCCGAGGCACGCGCTTCTGGCCGGTGAGCCGCACCGATCGTCCCAAGCAGCTTCTGGCCCTGGCCTCGGGCCACAGCCTCCTGCGCGATACCTTTGATCGGGTCGTACCCGTGGTGGGTGCCGACCGCATCCTGGTTGTCACCAGCGGCAATCTGACCGCCGCCACGAGGGCCGAGTTGCCCGAACTTGACCCCGCTCACATCATCACCGAACCGCAGGGGCGCAACACGGCTCCCTGTGCGGTCCTGGGTATGGGGTTGGCCGGGCGTCTTGATCCTACCGCCCCGGTGGCCCTGCTTCCGGCCGATCATTTCATCCCCGATGATGACGCCTTCGTTGATCAGCTGGCTGCCGCTTTCGCTCAGGCCGCCGCTACCGAAACGGTGGTGACCATTGGTATTCCGCCCACCCGGCCGGAAACGGGTTTCGGATATCTGGAAACCGGCCAGAAAAGTGGGTCCGGTCCCTTTGTCCAGGGGCGCACCTTTCACGAAAAGCCTGACCCGGTGACCGCCGAAAAATATGTCCGCAGTGGCCAGCATTTCTGGAACAGCGGTATATTTATCTGGAATCCTATCCGGTTCGCCTCGGTGGCGACCGAACTCCTGGCCGACGTGGTCTCATTGATGGCCGCTCCGGTGGACTCCTTTGGAACCGAGGCCTTTGGCGAGGCGTTGGAAGAGGCCTATCGTGAATGCCCGTCGGAATCTCTTGATTTCGCGGTCATGGAAAAGCTGGCGGACTTCCTGGTCCTGCCCGCGGTTTTCCGCTGGTCGGATCTGGGCAGCTGGGTTGCCTGGGGTGAATTGGCTCCGGGTTTGCCGGGTAACAACTGCGGCCGCGCCGACCTGGTGGCCGTGGACAGCCAGGGAAATATCCTGATGGCACCCGATCGTCTGGTGGCCCTGGTGGGAGTCCAGGACCTGGTCGTGGTGGACACCCCGGACGCCCTGCTGGTCTGCCGCAAGTCCGAGGCCCAGAAAATCAAAGAGATCATTTCCAGGTTGGAGACTCAAGGTCGCTCCGACCTGCTTTAAATCGCCTCCCCGCTCAGCTGAGCAGGGGGCCCCAGCAAGGAGATCCGCTCATGTTCCCCGTTCGCAACCTGTTTGTTATTCTCATCGTCATTTCCTCGCTTACTCTGGTGGCCGGCTGTCAGGAGGGTTCCTCTTCGAACGCCGCGGCCGGATCCCGAACCTCAGCCCGGGATTTCCAGTGGCAGCCCCTGTTCGGCGACAGTGCCAAGGACATTTCCGAAGTTATCGCCAAGGTGGGAGACATTGAGATCACCTCGCGGAATCTCGACCTGTATTTCGACGAATTGACCCCGGCCGAGCAAAATAAATACGCGGGCCCGGACGGGAAGCGCCTGCTGCTGAAACGCATGGTCGATTCCGTACTTCTTGTTCAGGGGGCGGTGGACAAGGAATTGTATAACGACCAGGATGTGGCCAGGACACTCATAGCCCAGCGGCGCGTCATTCTCGAATCGGCCATGATCAATTACGGTCTGCTCAAAGACAACAAGCCTTCCGAAAAGGAGGTCCGCGAGTTTTTCATGAACAACCGGGACCATTATCGTCAGGCGGGAATCGTCGAGGCGCGTCACATCGAATGCCGGACCAAAGAACAGGCGGAAAAAGCCTACAAGCGCCTGCTCAAGGGCGGCCGTGGCAATGACTGGATGTCCGTCATGGTGGAATTTACCGTCAACGAGGAATCCAAGGACCTGAAAGGCAATGTGGGTTGGTTCAACCAGGGGGGAGTTATTCCCTTCATCAAAGGGTCGCAAGCGTTCACGACACAGGCCTACGGGCTGGAAAATGGTGTGCATCCTCCCTTCATGATCGCCAACCGGTGGCACGTGGTGGATATCCTCAAGCGGGAAAACGAACGGCCCATGACCTTCACCGAGGCCAAAGGTTCGGTCGCATTGGAGATGTTGCCGGCCTGGCAGGACGGAATCTTGAAGGACTATCTGTTGAAGACCCACCGGGAAAACGACGTGACGTTGCTGGGAGAATTTGCGCCGGGCAAGGGATTGAGCGCAGATGAGCTGTTTTCTCGCGCCCTGGCCGTCGCCGATCCGGAACGGAAGATAGAACTCCTCAATTTGATCCATTCCGACTATCCTCAGAGCGACCGGGCTGACGACGCCCTGTTCCTGTCGGCGAGCACGGCTCTTGAGGCCTTGTCCGATGTACGGGTTGCCGAAAGGTATCTGCGCCTGCTGCTGGATGAATATCCCGACAGCGAACTGGCGGAGGACTCGAAATTCCTCATGGACAACCTTTACAATCCCGAGGTCCTGAATCCCAAGAGCGTGGAGGATCTCCGCAAGTAGGAACACTGGTGGGTCATGAGTGGGTCAAGAGTGGATCAAGAGGGAGGCTGATGATGGCGGAAATAGGCATGAATAGGAAAGGAAGCATCCGGTTCGGGGCCCTGATACTGGTCATGGCCATGGCGTTTTGTTTTTCGCTCCCTGCCGGCGCCCAGGAGTCCGCCCCGCGGGAGGGAATCTGGGTGGATTTCCTCTTCGGCACCGGAATCGACAAGGAGACCCGGGCGGTCATCGGCGAGGCCACCACTTTTCCTGCCGAAGGGGAAAAAGTCTACTGTCTGACCAGGGTGCACGGAATGAGCCCTCCGACCACCGTGACCCACGCCTGGTACCATGAAGGCAAAACCATGGCCAGGGTTGATCTGCCGGTGGGTTCGGAGAATTGGCGGACCTGGTCCTTTAAGAGCAAATTTCCCGCCTGGACCGGATCCTGGGAAGTCAAGGTCCTGGACCAGGACGGAATGGTCCTTGGTGCGGCCGGATTTGAAGTGAAGTAGGAGGCTTCCATGGTTCGGTTCAAAACCTGGGGCGGATCGCCCGTCCTCATGTTGTTGCTGGTCTGTCTGTGTGTGGGCTGCTTCATTGGTTTTTCCGGCTGCGGTTCGTCGGGCAAACCCGACCACCGGGCCGATGAATTGGCGGGAGCCCATTTGGAGCGGGCCGAGCGGTTGTTTTCCGACCTGGAACAGGGTCATGCGGCCGGGCGGGACGCCGATGTCCTGATTATTGCCGATACCCTTCTGGCTCAATACCCCACCTTTGCCCACAATGATGAAGTCCTGGCACTGGCCGCTGAATCAGCCTTCAAGTCGGGTAAAGGGCAACGGTCCCTCGATCTGACGGACCAGCTTCTGGTCCGATATCCCCATAGCGGCAATATTGTTGCGGCCCTGACCCAGGCCGTCGGGGTGGCCACCGCCCGAAACGATTCATTGCGGGCGGCGGGATACCTGGTGGCCCTTTACGACCAGGATCCCACGGGCCAGACCGGGCCCGACGGTCTACCGGTGGCGACAGAATATCTTAGGGGGTTATCCGCGGAACAGTTGTCCGTCCTGGCCACCGGGCGGCCCGGCAGTTCATTGCGACCCTATCTGAGTTATTTGCAGGTGGAACGCCTGCTGGTCGCCGGCCGGACCAACGAAGCCGAAGCACAGGTCCTCAGCCTGGAAACGCAGGCGCCCGGCGGGACCTGGACCCTCGCCGCCCGTGATCTTTTGGAAGGTGGCCCCGGGATCCTCGGCGCAAAAATTGCGGGACCGGTTCGTCCGGATCTGGTGGGAGTCATCTGTCCATTGACCGGAAGATACGCCGTCCTCGGCAACGCCTTCTACGATGGGGCTCTGCTCGCCCTGGAGGTGACCAACTCCCAACTGGGTACATCCTTTGAATTCCAGGTGGCCGACAGCCAGGCTGATCCGGTGACCGGTGCCCTGGCCGCGCGGAAATTTTGTCGGGATGAGGGGAGCATCGCCCTTTTGGGCGCCATGATGAGTGATCCCACCGCGGCGGTGGCGTTGGTGGCCGACCGCTGGCAGGTGCCGCTGGTATCCCCGACGGCGACCAATGAGCGCCTCTGGGAACTGGGCGAGGGGGTCTTCCAGACGAATCTGACCGGGATTTTCGAAACGCGCTTGCTGGCGTCCCTGGCCACGACCGTGATGCTGAAGAAAAGGTTCGCCCTCCTGTATCCCAACACGGACGAGGGACGCGGTTATGCCGAGGTGTTCCGGTCCGAGGTTGAAGCGTTGGGCGGCCAGATCGTCGCCGAAGAAGCCTTCCCGGCCCGCGGCACGGACTTCAAGGATCCCATTCAGGCGGTGCGTCGGAAACGGCCCGAGGTTCTGTTCGTGCCGGCGTCAGTGGATCAGATGGTTCTGCTGGGGCCCCAGCTGGATTTCTACCACGCCGGTTCCCTGATCCTGGGACTGAGCAACTGGAACAGCGAAAAGCTCGGGGAAAGATCGGGCACCGTGCTGGAGAGGGCGATTTTTCCCAACGATGTCGCCCTTTTCCCGGATGAGTGGACCTCGGAATTCCGGTCCCGCTGGAATGGCGAGAACTATCCCCGTGAAGCCACTGACCTGGCCTTGAAGTCCTTCCAGGCCACCCGCATGCTGCTCGATACCCTGGCCGGCAGCCAGGCGGTCAGCCGTGACCAGTTGACCCGGTCCTTACGCCGTCGTCTGGCCAGCCGGGATTTCGAGGCGGAAGGCCTCGATTCCTTTGCCGGCACCGTGCGCATGTTCCGGTCCGAGAAAATCGTGCCTTTCCCGGGGGGGCGTTTTGCCGAAGCCTGGTCCCTGACGGAAGGGGCATTGCCGGATTCGGTGTCAATTCCAGACGATGAGAATTTACCAGAAGATGGTACAAACTGATCCCAGCGGTTAACGTTCTTGGCCGCCAGGGGTGAAATAGGGACTCTTGAAACGCCAGGTTATGGGGAACTGTCGCCCGATACCGGGGTCGATCCGCCAACCGAATTTCCACTGCCGAACCGCCTCCAGACACTCCTCGCCGAACAAGGGGCCGCCCGTGTTCTGGGTTATCCAGGCATCGCTCACCAGCCCGTCCGAGCCCACGTGAATAACCACCGTGACGAGAATGACCGGGATCCGCCTTTCGGCCTCGCTGGCGCCCAAGGGGTACTGGGGACGGACCAGGTTCAGAATAAAATAGTCCGGATTGGTCTGCATGGGCCGGGCCATCTCGACCTGCGGATCCGAAGAAAAGTCGGGGCTATCCTGGGGGTATTCCTGGACGGTTATCACTTCGTTGGGTTCGGTGAGATTTTCGGCCGGGACTTCCACGGTGCCCTCATCGGTAGGATCCTCTTTTTCGATTTCGATATTCGGGGGCGGCGGCTGGACCTGCAGGGAGCGGGGAATCTGGTGGACCTTCTGGTAACCCTCCTCGATAGAAATTTCCGGCATGATCTGCAACTCACCGGGAGCTCCGTAGTATTCGAAGCGCTCCTTGATCTCCTGCTCGTCCGGGCCCAGGAGCACCAGCAGGATCAGTCCCGCCAAAGCCGCCACCGTTGCCCAGATCATTCGCTTGCGTCCTGACCGGCGGGTAGAGGCCTGCACTTCGGTCGTGAAGGATGACGGCCTGCAATCGGGGGAATTGTCGTTTCCGAAGCCTATCACCGTCACCTCATCGGTTGTCCATCATGAGCCGGGCGTCAAAACCGGAATCGGTTTTATCCAAAAGCCACAGTTGCTGGAAGGCCCCGGCGCGGATTTCCAAAGTATGCCGATCCAGCAGGGCCGGTAGTGGCGGATCCCCACCTGAATCTAGGGTGCCCGCGACGTGGGAGGAAAGATCCTCGGGATGATCCCGGGCAGGAACGGGAGACCAGATGAAGTTGCCATCGAGTTCCACCAGCTGGACATCTTCGACCGGCGGCGCTCCTGGCAGATCGGTGATGATTGCGGCGACATCAATGGTGGGGACTTCCCGATCATCCTGGTTGAACAGCGAAACGATGGAAAGCAGGACGACGCGGGCCTCGGCCCTTTGCCAGCCGCGGTGCGACAGGAGAATTTCTCGGCGAGGTGTTTCCGGCCCGGGCAGACGAACTTCCACCGCGGGGCAGGCGGTGTGTCGCAGCAGGTAGTTGTAGGACGGTTTCACGGCCAGGGAATCTCCTGGAGCCGTCAATCCGCCGGCGTGGCGCAGGAAAAGATCCGCCCACTTCATTCCCGTGTTGCTGCCGGGGTGATAGCTGGCCGTCCACAGGCCCGGTTGATCGGCGCGGCCAATGGTGAGAAAAAGATCCGCCCCGACGGCCCCGGCCATCCGGACTTTCTCTTCACGGGGTATAACGGTTTCCCCCCGGCGGGTCAGATGGACCTCGGCCCCGCCTCCTTCCAGCAGACCCTTGGCCAGGAGGGCGGTTTCCAGGTTCAAAGATGAGCCGCGGACCCCCAGCGGGCCCGTGCCGTCGGTCATGCTGCCCCCTCCAGCGGGATCCAGCACGATGATCTTTCCCCTCAAACCGGGGATCAGGGTTTCGGTATTCCAGTACCTGTGGTCGGCGGCAACGGTGCGGGCGGTGTCCGGGTTGGCGGGGTCCGGATCGACCAATGGCAGCATGCCCGGCATTGTCACCCAGACCGAACGACCTTTTTCGTAGGGGATCAAGGGCAGCTGCTGATCGGCCATTCCAACGGGAACACCTTCAGGCAACCAGGTCCTGAATGACCAGGGTCCGACGCCGGCTCCCTCGGCATTGGTCAAAAAACGCCAGCGCCAGGGACCGGGCAGTTCGGCCGTGGTCATGTTGCACAGAAGGGGGGAATTGGGAGCTGTGTCGACGGAATATTCCGCACGGGTGGGCAGGCCACCGGCCACCGGAACCAAGGCCGCTCCGGAGTTTCCGCCCTTCACAGGCAAAGTAAGGATTTCGTCCGAACCGGTTTTCGAAAAGAACTTTATGCTGCCGTCCGGCAGGGGGAAATGGCCGGGCGCGGTCCAGCGAACGCCCATATATCCGTCGTCTTGCTGCGGGGATTCGGGCATGAGGGTCAGGCTGACCCTACGGGCTGGGCCGGGCAGCAACACCGTGCGCCGGACCGGAAGGGCGCTCCCGGCCAGATTGCGGCCATTCAATTCCAGGACGGCCGGCAATTCCAGGTCCGGATCGGCCAGAAACCAGTGAACAAAGCGTCCTTGTCCGGTGACATGGATCGGGACCTTTTTTCCATCGAGAGTCAATTGGAAGGTCCCGGGATCGGGGCCGTATCTACCGGTCGATTGGCCTTCCGGGTGGAGGCTATCCTGCAGATATATCCAGCTGGCCTGGACGGTTACCTGTTCCTCGTTGATGAGCAGCGTGTCAACCGGCGCACCAGCCCAGCGAGGCGACCCCTGAGAGAAATAGTCCAGCAGGCCCAGGAAATAGGCTTCGGCCTCCAGACGTTGACTGGCCGCCAAACTGAGGCGGCCTTCGATCACCGGGTGAGAGATCATGGCCGGCTCGCCCAGCACCGCCGGCACGGTGGCATGGCGCAGAACATGAAAATTGCCGGGCAGGATCTTTGCGGGCGATATCTCCAGATTGAGGACGAGATGGCGGTGAATGGCGCGGGCCAGATCCACCGAAGCCGCTTCGTCGGCCAGGGGATAATAGGTCTGGGTTTCGTTGACGGTTCGATCAAGGGAGGCAACGCTGTTGTGGTGAAGTGACAAAAATACATCAGGTTGCAGGGAATCGGCAAAGGAAACCCTGAAGGCCAGGTCACTGGTCAGGGTCGAGTCGGCCGGGGTCAGGAAATCATAATCGGCCGTCCTGGTCATGAATACCTCGGCTCCGGCCCATTCCAGCAGGCCGCGCAGGTACAGGGATACGCCCAGGTTGACCTCGGCCTCGGTCAGACCGCTGGGTCCGACAGCGCCTTTGAAATATCCGCCGTGGCCGGGATCCAGGACGATGCGTCGGCCCTGCAACGGAGACATATCCAGTCCCGTGAACTGTTCTCGAAGAGATTCGTAGCCGGGGACTTCCACAACCGCCGGTTCGGGCGGGGGGCCTCCGCAACCGCCGGCCAGCAGAAGGCAGGCGGCCACAGACCGGATCAGGAAAAATCGTTTCAAATTCTTGCTTCCCTGCTGGAGTTGAGAACCGGTTCGCAGCTACCGGATCCGGGGTCTGGATCTGGTTCGATCCTACCTCAAGACTCATTCCCTGAAAACCCTGGAACAACCAGGAACATCAGGGACAAACCCGTGGTTGTCATCTGGACATGTGGGGTTCAGTCTGATACTTTATCACCCGCGTGGATTTCCGGCACAAACCGGATTTCCAGGCCGCGCCCAGGCGGCCCTTCTTGATTCTGAAATTTGTTCTGAAACCTTCTTGTGCCCGGCCGCCGAGGATCAAACTAGATATGTCCGATCTTCAGTCCCGTCTGCGGGAGCTTCCCCAGGTCAGCGCCCTGTTCGAGGATGAGCGTTTGGCGCCTCTTCTGGGCGGTCGTCGGCGGATTTGGATGACGCGCCTCATCCAGGTGGTGGTCGATGACCTGCGCCAGGAATTGCGGCGGGCCACGGGACCGGTGCAGACCCGACCGGATCTTCTCGAGGTCGCGGTGAACCGAATCGCAGCCAAACATCGTTCCCTCACGCACAAATCATGGACCCGGGTTCTGAATGGAACCGGGGTGGTGGTTCACACCAATCTGGGACGTTCCTGTTTCCCGGTCGCCGCCGCCGATGCCGCGCGCGAAGTGGCTCTTTTCAATTCCGATTTGGAATTCGATCTGCCTTCCGGGACGCGGGGCCATCGGGGCCGAGCGGTCGAGGAAAAGGCCGCCCTGCTGACCGGGGCGGACGACGCCTTGGTGGTCAACAACAATGCGGCGGCCGTCTGGTTGGCCGTCCGTCACGTGAGCCGCGGCGGCCGGGTCGTTTTGTCCCGTGGTGAGATCGTGGCCATAGGTGGGTCTTTCAAGATTCACGAGATTCTGGCCGAGACCGGCTGCACCCTGGTGGAAGTGGGTACGACCAACCGGACCAGCCTGGAGGATTACCGCCAAGCCCTCGAACCGGGCACAACCGTTTTGAAAGTCCACCGCAGCAATTTCGTGGTGGAGGGTTTCACCGAGGACGTGACGCTTTCCGAACTGGCCGACCTTTGTCGCGATGCCGATTGCCCTTTGATCTATGACGCGGGTAGCGGCGCCCTGTATCCCTTCGAGGAGCTGGGGCTGCCGGAGGGGGAGACCCTGCTGGCCGAGGATCTGGCCGCCGGACCAAAACTGGTGACCTGCAGCGGGGACAAGTTGCTGGGCGGTTGCCAGGCGGGCATCATCCTGGGTGAGCGGGAATTGATTGCCGGTTTGAGAAAACATCCCATGCGTCGGGCCTTCCGGGTGGACAAGACGACCCTGGCCGCGCTGGACACGATCCTGACCGAGTACCTGGCGGCCGAGGACAGGCCGGCATTGCCGACGTTGGAACAGCTTGCCCCAAACGCGGATCAACTCCAGGAAAAGGCCGACCGACTTTTGCGTGAGTTGATACCCCTGGCGCCGTCAGGTTGGACCGGATCGGTGGTACCGGGCCTTTCGAGCGTGGGTGGCGGATCATTCAGCACCGCGAGTGTCGCCTCGCGGCTGGTGCAGTGGCAGGCCGACAAATCCGAACTCGAAGCGTGCCACCAGCGATTGCGAATGGGTGATCCCGCCCTGGTCGGAAGAATGAACCAGGACGGACTGGCCATCGATGTCAGAACTATCGCAACTGAGGAAACGCCCCTGGTCGTGGCTGCCTTCAGTACGGCCTGGAACGCCCTACCTTCCAAAAGGGGAGGTTGAAGATCATGGATACAACTCAAGATTTTCCCGGTGGGCTTGGGGAAATATATTCCGGTTGGGCGGGCTCGGAATTGGATCTCGTACCGGGCGAAAGCTTCTGGACCAGGATCGAACATATAGCCACCAAAGGGGAAATAACTCGGGGTTTCGATGCGGCCATGCAGGGCCACTCGTCCCCCCGCATCTGGTTGTTCCTTCACGAACCCGGACGCGGGGATCTGAGCGCCGCGGTGGCCATGAGTTTTGCAAGGGAACTTGCCTTCCGGGACCAGGCGGTCCTGCTGCTCGATTGTGATGACCGGGATCAGGCCCTGACTCGTTGGGCCGGCCGCATCGAAAAAGAGGGCTGGATCGATCTGGCCAGGTATGGAACCTCGGTTTTGACATCGGGTGTGGCCATGCCCTTTGTCGGTCGCCGCGGTTATTTTCTCGGGGTCGGTTCTTTTGCGCCCACCGACGTGACAAGTGAGGAAATCAACACCCTGCTGACCCGCTTGCGGCGGCAGGGGGACGATGTGTTGCTCGTGGCGCCTTCGGATTTCGCGGGCCTGATGTGGGCCCCGGCCGCGGCCATCCGAATCTTTTGCTGGGATCAGCAAACCATGCCGGCGAATGAGGCAGCCGTCATTAACGCAGGTTTCACCGAATCCGGCTGCCCCCTGACCGC
>RCNC010001094.1_pt1 | contig 18056 bp, 11 predicted proteins | sample 2041301 | NCBI WGS metagenome assembly RCNC01 (sample SAMN09708231, study PRJNA481090) | Marine sediment metagenome, whole genome shotgun sequencing project. | biome: marine sediment; feature: ocean; material: sediment; isolation source: Sewage treatment plant 13A marine sediment (STP13A) ... | reverse complement strand
ATAGTCGTCAGGTCACTGCCTGTTGGGGTATAGCCTGTTACGCCTGCATCACTTGGAGTGGTCACAAGATCATACACCCAGGTACCTGTAGTGGTGTTTGGTGTACTTATAATAAAGTTTGTGCCAATTCCATCGTCATAACAAAGCGTATCAGGGGTTGCGATTACCTGGATCAATGGTTGTGGATTGATCCAAACTTCACTTTGAGTGTTTCCACCCGGACATAACTTTTCATTTCCTGATGCGTCTACAGTATATGCTACAATAGTATAAACTACCCGCTGGGCAACACCTCCAAGATTAATTAAGGTCTCCTGAATAGGATCACCATTTAACAAGTCCCTAACTTCCCCTGTTGCATAACCACTGACTTCAGAAGGATTATCAGGGGCCACGGTATATTTAAATCGAACCGGATTTGTAGGTGTACTTGGACTTGTTAGCAAGATATCAGTTTGGGTATTACCGCAAATTGTATCCAATTCCGGGGTCGCTATCACCACTGGTGTGGGTTCTACCCATACTTCACTCTGCACACTAACTCCCGGACAGGCTTTCTCAGCACCCGATCCGTCTACAGTGTAAGCCGTAATTGTGTAGACTACTCTTTGAGCTTCATCACCCAGGTTGTCCAAGGTTTCCTGTATACTATTATTTCCCACCAGGTCTCTTACTTCACCTAATGCATAGCCTGTAATCTCTGCTGGGTTATCCGCTACAGCGGTATATTTGAAGCGTACCGGATGGGTCGGTGTGCTTGGGCTCGTTAACAATATATCTGTCTGCGTATTGTCACAAATCGTATCTAATACAGGAGTTGATATTACTTTAGGGGTAGGCTCTACAAAAATATTTTGTGTCTTGACTGTATCATTACCACAATTATCAATTAAAGTCCAACTCCTTACAATTAATCCAAGATTATCACAATCTATTAAACCAGAAAAGTCATCACTATAAGTTGCGATTATTCCTACAGAACAATTATCAGATTCATCCGTAACTTCTCCGGTTATTGTTGGATCGATATCATAGGAACAATCTAAAGCCCTACATATTGTTATATCGGATGGGACAGTAAAGGCAGGGGGTATATTGTCATCAATTATTATAAGCTGGGTACAAGTAGTGCTATTTCCAGCATAATCTGAGATTTGATAGGTACGGGTAATTGTTTTTGGACAGGTAAGACCGTCGTCCACATCTCCAAGATGAACGAAGCTTGCCGTATTAATGCTGCAGTTATCGTTGGCTACACCTCCAGATAATACAAAAGCAGCATAATTGGGATATGGAGCTTGTTCCGATATATCACAGACAGCAGACAAGTTACCCGGACAGCTTAGGCTTGGATTCTCATCGTCACTAACCGTGACCAGGAAGAAGCATGTATTGCTGTTACCCGCTGCATCTTCTATATAATAGCTTACCGTGGTGACACCTACATTAAAGGTCTGACCACTCGCATCATTGATGCCCGTCGCCGCTGAGTTGCCCGTGGTCGCTCCTGTCAAGGTCCAGGTCTGTAATACTACTCCACAGTTATCTCCTGTGGTAGGTGCTAAACCATTGACTACTGCACTGCAGTTGCCTGCATCTACATTCTGAGGTACATTACCCGGACAGCTTAGGCTTGGATTCTGGTTATCGTTTACTGCTACCATATAATTACAAGTCGCTGTATTGCTACTGTTGTCCGTTACAGTCCATATGATAGTGGTTCCATTGGGGATCTGCTCTCCTGCGAGGGTCGCTCCTCCATTAAAATCATTCAACACCGTGGATACACCACAGTTGTCATTGCTGCCTGTCGGATCAAACTCCCCTCCTACAACTGTATAATAGCATTCACCTGCATCTGCATCTTTGGTCTGGTTTCCTACACAGCTTATTGTTGGATTTGTTACATCTGAAACATTTACATTAAATACCGCTGTGGTAGAATCGCAGCCTGTGATATCATTTGTTTCGGTAAGTCTTAAAGTACCTGAGGTGGGACCCCAGTTTACAGATATTTCATGCGTTCCCTGCCCGCTAGCAATGGTTGCACCTGCCCCGGTAATGACCCAGTTATATGAGTGGTTCCCTACATTCGCGGTGTTGTACATTTCTCCAGAAGTATTTGGGCAAACACTATTGCTACCAGCTATCGTGGGAGTGGGGAGATCAAGTACAGTTTGAGTTTCAGATCCGGTACCTATACAGCCATTTCCATCTGTATAGCTATATGTAATAGTATGATTTCCGGGTCCGGCAACACGGGGATTAAAAGATCCACCACTAACACCGGTACCTGAATAAGTACCCCCGGCAGGTCTGGCCTGATTCAAAACAAAAGGTGCATCATCCAGGCAAACATCAGTCAAAGGTTCATACAAATTTTCAGTAGAAACAGAATAGAATCCCGATGGATTATCCTGATTTCTATACTCCGTCAAAAGCCAATCTTCTGTTCGCTCTAATATTTGAACCCTTATTTCATCCATTAAACCAGCAAAATTAGATGGCTCTCCCCCCCAAATCCAATCATCAATATCTGCCAGGCTGGTCCAGTTAGCTGGAACATTTGTTGTACTGAGAGCCATTGGACTTCCATCCACAAAAATCTTTACTGACTTTGTAGGATAATTTAAAGTAACAGCCAGATGCTGCCAGGTTCCATTTGTAAAAGGATTGGCCCCTAGATTATAATTGTTATAGAGATCATCAACCCTTGGGTAAAAAAAGTGATTTCCCCCAGGCTGAGATGCCCACTCATAGCCATCATTCGGAGGTCCAACACGATTACTTGAAACCATTATTCTCTGGTAGGCACCATCTGATGCATCCACCCAATTAATCCACATAGAGAAAGTTGCCTCATCATTGGTTCCATCCAGGTTAATATCATCATCAACGATAATTACATCATTTACTCCATCAAAACTCCTTCCTGAAAGAATTTTCCCAGTAGTGTTTGATGTCCCTGAGTTATTCCCATAATTTCCAAATTCTGTGAAATCCTGAAAGTCATCATCCAGGTGCATCACCTGGACATAATCTGAGCTCCATGTCTCTCTGGAGGAGGGATTTGAAGTCATCCCTGCTTTGCCATACAGCATTTGGATATCGGTGTCGGAACTCGGGGATAAAACAGGCACTCTTACCCATGCAGTGTACAAACCCGTGCCAGGATTATATTGATTCATCTCAAAATTAAGTGGATTTCCTGCAGCATCAGTAAAAGCTACATCGTATCCGTTTGCTGACTGAAGTTTCCCTCCATTTCCCGTTATTGCAAGATCAGCATCTGTAAAGCTAACAAGTAAAGGAAAATCAATAAGATTTACAGCACCGGAAACCTGGGCTGCATTAATTGTAATTGTCTTGTAATATCCGTAACCAAAAGTTACAATTGGCAGAGGATTCTCAATAATTACAGCTTTCCCTGTCATTTTTTGTGAAAATCCACTCAGAACTTTTGTTGCAACTACTTTATATACTCCCTCAGATAATCCATTCCATGTAAGAACTCCTCCAGTTCCTGCCACAGAAGCACCCTGGTTAATCCCATTGTTTGTAAGTTGATAGTTAACCCCAAATTCTGATCCTGACAATTGAGCAGTTAATCCACCAGATCCATTACAATAAGAACCTGAGCCACTAACATTAAAGATTTGAGGGTACCCGTCTTCTCTACTACCAAAGCTCATAAATGAGCCTGGTGCATTTTGATTATTGTACTCGGTCCGGATCCAGCCTAAAGATCTTCTAATGGAGGAAATGCGGGTTTCATCAATTATTCCATCATAATTCCCGAAGGTATTTAAGGTATGGCCATATGAGTATCCCAGCCTGATGTTATTGATATTCGGCTTTCCCGCACGCACAGTATTGTCAGAACCTATTAAACTACCATCGAGATATAATTCATGTATATTGTTGTTCAGGCCTCCTATTAAAGTTAGATAATGCCATGTTGTACCGGGGCTATTGGCAATCGAAATTTGTACATCGGCATCGTTCACGTCTTCAAAACCCCAATACGTATTTACGTTATCTGATCCTGCAAAAAAGAATTTACCATTCGGAGGGTCTGCATTGTTTGAAGCATCAAAGAGAGTCCCAGCATAAGTGCTGTACTGAAACCACATTGAAACGGTAAACGTAGCATCAGGAATTGCTGCCTGGCTAATTTCAATGTATTGTCCTGTCCCGTCAAAGTCCTGTCCATCTCCAATTTTCCCTGCAATATCTGTTGTTCCATTATTGCTACCATTAATATTGTTTGATGTACCATCCTGAAAATCATCATGCAAGTGCCATACTCCCATATAATTGGCATTCCAGGTGGAGGTTGTTGAAGGGTCAGATGATATGGAGGAATTACCAAAATATGTATTAAAGGAAAAGCCCCCAGCCGGAAGGGATGGAAGCCGAACCCATGCTATTAATTCACCGGTTACAGGATTATAGCTTTCTACCTGGTGATCTAGCGGATTTACATTATCCACTGAAAATACAATATCCCACCCATTGTTGTTTTCAACAAAACCGCCGTTCGCAATAGTTTTGAGGTCATTGTCGGTAACTGAAACAAGAACGGGGAAATTGGTTTGGGTTCCACCGATAACTTGTCCTGCAGGGATGGTAATTGATTTTCGATATCCATATCCGCTAAGCCATTGTCCATCCACCCCGGACAAAAAGCCAGATAATAGCAACACAAGCAAGAGGAGGCGATACCTCATGAAAACTAATTCGGTGTCAAAAGAAAATGTTGTTACTTATTAATCAGACCGCTCAATCCTTCAAATGGTTGCAGCAACTACCCAAAGATCTCAACCATACTTTCTAATTCAACAAATGACAACAGCTATAAAAACTCAAATTGTTTATTAATACGTAAAATTTAGGGGAAATGTTTGGAAAATTTTCCAAAGAATCTGGCAAATTAGGGGCTCACATGATTGAGAGATTCAATCAATTAAATTCCTATTTCTGAAAAACACCTATAGGCCACTGTATATCTGCATATTACAATAAGTTGCAAATGGTTTTGAAATGAAATGATAACCAATACTTATATTATTGATCACACCTATTAAAGGCAATTAAAACAATTCAAATATTTTGACCAAAATCATACCAAGACTCCTTTCTCACTCTTTTCAAGAGAAAAAGAACAGATGGATACCTTACAATAATTCATAAAAAAAGAGACTTTGGAAGTCCAGAAGTCTCAATTTATATTATTAAAAAGTTTAAGTCGATTTTACAACTTAATCACCTCATTAATAGGCCATCCAAGATATTAGGTAAAGTTAAACTATAAGTTGATTTAAAGCCTAAATGATAAACATGGCATCGCCATATGTCCCAAATTTGTATCCTTCTTTAATAGCCTCTCTATAAGCCTCAAAAAGGAAGTCATAACCAGCAAATGCTGAGACCATCATAAGTAATGTAGAAAGTGGTAGATGAAAGTTTGTTATCATCCTATTCGGTACAACCGGCTCATAAGGAGGAAAAATAAATTTATTTGTCCATCCATCATAGGGTTTCAAGAATCCATCAGAAGATACAGAGCTTTCCAGGGTTCGAAGTACTGTTGTACCCACTGCACAAACATTTCGCTTTTCTATTTTCGCTTTGTTTATAATCCTGGTTGCATCTTCTCCTATGTAAATCTGCTCGGAATCCATTTTATGCTTTGTCAGGTCTTCAACTTCAACTGTTCTAAAGTTACCAAGACCAACATGCAGAGTTATATAAGAGAAGTCTACTCCTTTTATTTCCAACCTCTTAAGTAGTTGTCTACTAAAATGCAATCCTGCTGTAGGGGCTGCCACGGCTCCTTCATGTTTGGCATATACAGTCTGGTATCTTTCCTTGTCCTCTGGCTCTGCTATACGATTAATGAATTTTGGCAAAGGGGTTTCACCAAGTTGATACAATGTCTTTTTAAATTCATCGTAAGGACCATCAAACAAGAACCGAAGAGTTCTCCCTCTCGAGGTAGTATTGTCAATTACCTCAGCAACGAGCATATCATCCTCACCAAAATACAATTTATTTCCTATTCTAATTTTCCGGGCTGGATCTACCATAACATCCCACAACCTCATATCCTTATTTAATTCCCGCAACAAGAATACTTCAATTTCAGCACCAGTTTTTTCCTTATTCCCAAATAGCCTGGCAGGAAATACCTTGGTATCATTAAAAACCATAACATCCTTATCATCGAAATAATCGATAACATCACGAAATATCTTATGCTCAATAGTGCCTGTATTTCTGTGCAGCACCATTAGCCTAGACTCGTCTCTGATGTCGGCTGGATATTGGGAAATCAATTCATTAGGTAAATCAAACTTGTACTGTGATAATTTCATAAATATTTGCTTTAATTTTGCATGACCTTATACGTAAGAAAATGCAATAGGTTACATTAATTTTAAACTTTTTTCGAATTCTTCTATTGTCAAGGCATTATCTACTTGATAATCACCTATCTTTGTACGAATTAAATTTGATAAATAAGCCCCATTTCCTAGAGAAATTCCTATATCCCTGGCCAGTGCCCTTATATAAGTTCCTTTGCTACAAACAACTCTTATTCGCAGATCAGGCATGTTAAAATCCAAAATCTCAATATCGGAAATAACTACTTTACTGGGTTTTAATTCCATAACCTGCCCTTTTCTTGCAAGCTTATATGCTCTTTGACCATTAATATTCTTAGCTGAGAACATAGGCGGAACCTGCTCAAATTCGCCAATAAAACTGTTAACAGCTTCTGTTACCTTTTCTCTGGTGATAGATGTAGTATCGAAAACTTGATCAACCTCTGTTTCCAAGTCATATGAGGGAGTAGTTTTCCCCAGATGAATAGTCGCAATATACTCCTTTTCCATTTCCTGCAACTGTTGTATGGTTTTTGTGGCTTTGCCTGTACACACCAATAATAATCCTGTTGCAAGGGGATCCAGGGTGCCAGCATGGCCAACTTTAATCTTTTGTATATTGAATCTATTCCGAATCAGGTTTTTTACCTTTTTTACCAGGTTAAAAGACGTCCAATTAAGTGGCTTATCAAACAATAATACCTTCCCAGCTAAAAAACCATCTCTTTCTTCTTCAAAGCTCATTAATAAAGATTTTAGCCAAAGATTATAGCAATTAAGCCAATAATTAAACAGTAAAGCGCGAAATAGAACAAATTACCACGTTGAACAATTCGGATCATCCACCGGCAGGCGAATAGGCCCGCAATGAAAGCAGCTACAAAACCTACCAGTATAGGAAATAAGGTAATTTCACTATTCTGTGAAAAATCACCGGATACAATCTCCAAAGCATTGGCCGCAAGAATAGGTAAAATAACCATCAAAAAGGAAAAACGAGCTACCTCCGTTCTATTGTTCCCTAGTAGAAGACCTGTAGCAATAGTAGCCCCAGATCTTGAAACCCCAGGGATAACAGCAAAAGCCTGAGCTATTCCAATTACAAATGCATCGAAATATGAAATGGTTTTATTCCTTACTGGAGCCAACTTAGTTACTGCTAATAATGAAGCCGTTACTAGTAGCATACCTCCCACCATTTTAATATTTCCATTAAATAAAGATTCCACCTGTGCTGAAAAGAAAACACCCACCACCCCAACAGGTATCATGGAGACCATTATTTTGAGTACAAAATCTGTTTCTTTCGATTTTTTAAAACTGAAAAAACTCTTAAATAGAATAACTATTTCTTTCCAGAAAATTATTATTGTACTCAGCACAGTTGCACCATGCACGGCAATTGAAAATGCAAGGCTCTCATGGACATCGATATTCAATAAATATTTTCCTATCTCCAGATGTCCACTGCTGCTTACAGGCAGAAATTCCGTAAGCCCCTGTACCAATCCCAGGATCAAGGCTTCAATCCAATTCATTCAATTTTTTTAAAAGGTTCAAAATGGAATTTCAGTCTTTCAGATCTTTATTTTTTGGCTTCCTCATAATAGCCCAAATCTCAAAAGCGAAACCAGCCAAAACGACTATGGGGGCGAGAGTAATTCTTCGAAAACTAAATATTTCCTCACTAAAAACAGCAGGATCCTCTGATTTTCCTCCTACCATTAATAAAAACCCAATGATGATAATGATAAATCCCATCGCCAGGAATAAATAATTTGTCCCATCAAGGGCAAAATTTTCATCCTGATTAGTTATCTTTCCTTTTGTAGCCATAATTCAATATTAATATTTTAATAAAAAAGGTCCCCTTCCTCCATTCTGAGATACTTATTAACTGAGAAGAAAGTAGATACCAAATTAAATAATATCCCAAGGAGTATCACTGATAGGAATAAAGCTCCCAGCACCCTAAGATCTTGAATCTTCCATAATTCTACCAATTCCTGTTGAGCCAGATATAGTACCCCAAGAATAAGCAGGACAGCTATTAGTGCTGCTAAGATCCCATGCAAAATACTTCTTGCAAGAAAAGGTTTCCGGATAAAGGAGCGTGTTGCTCCAACCAATTGCATTGTATTAATTAAAAAGCGCTTTGAATACACAGAAAGCCTGATTGTATTATTAATTAATGTTAAAGCAATAAGAAATAATAGTCCAGAAAAAATCAATATTACAAAACTAATTTTCCTAACATTTTCATTAATCAAATAAATAAGTGACTCATGATAATACACTTCTTTTATCAGGGAAAAATCCATTAGTTCGCTTTCAATTACTGCAATACTATCAGCATTAGCATAGGGTGCATATAAATAAATATCAATGGAGGCAAGCAATGGATTGTAGCCTAAAAAATCGATAAAATCCTCCCCAAGTTCATTCTGAAGTTCCTCAGCAGCTCTATCTTTAGAAATAAATTCAGTTGATTTTACATATTCAGAGGCATCAAGATTTTTTTGCAGCTTCCTGACTTCAACCTCTTTAACATTGTCCTTAAGGATGATAGAAAGATTTAGGCTTTCTTTCACATAATCGGATAATAACTGCGCATTTAGAACCAGTAAACCCATTAAACCAATCAGGAACAACACCAGTGAAATGCTTATTATCGATGTGAAATAAGAACCTCTAAGCCTCTTTTTTGTAAATGTAGTACCCCTTCCTGACATCGTGTTTTCAATAAAAATGCAAATATAGCAATAATGCATGAATCATTGCATACACTTACAAATCAAATAAAAACCAACTTTTCTAAGTTTAATCAATAAATTCTACCCAATTGTATAAATCAGGTTCATCACCCAACTGAATTCCTCTTAACTTGTTGTACAATTTAAGGGAAATGGGGCCAGGCTCCTCATCTGTATAATGATAGGTTTTATTGGTGGCAGGATCAAAAATATTTTTTATGGGACTGATGACAGCTGCTGTACCACAGGCGCCTGCTTCATCAAAGCTTTCCAACTCTTCAACGGGGACTTTCCTGCGTTCTACCTTGAGCCCTAAATCCTGGGCCAGTTGTACAAGGGATTTATTGGTTATAGAGGGTAATATCGATGTGGACTCTGGGGTAATATAGGTGTTGTTTTTAATTCCAAAAAAGTTTGCAGGACCACACTCATCAATATATTTTTTCTCTTTTGCATCGAGGAAAACAATGTTTGCATAATTATTATCATGTGCATGCTTTATGGCCGTGAGACTACCCGCATAATTTCCACCTACTTTGATATTTCCTGTGCCTAAAGGAGCAGCCCTATCATGATCTCTGCATATGATCATGTCAAGGGGCTTTATTCCACCTTTAAAATATGGTCCCACAGGAGTTACAAAGATCATAAATAAATATTCAGTAGTCGGTTTTACACCAATTTCAGGACCAATGCCAATAAGTAAGGGCCTTATGTACAATGATGCCCCTGAATCGTGGGGTGGTACAAATTCTTTATTCAAACTTACCACCTTCCAAACCATTTCCTTAAAGAGCTCCTCAGGAACCTCCGCCATCAGAATACCTCTTGATGATGATGCCATTCTTTTCGCATTTTCTCTCCAACGAAATATTCTAATTCGTTCATCCTTCCCACGGAAGGCTTTTAAGCCTTCAAACGCTTCCTGACCATAATGAAGGCAAGTCGCTGCCATATGCAGGTTAATCATTTCAGAATCAGATACCTCAACCGCTCCCCAATCATTATTTTTAAAGGTGCACCTAACATTATAATTTGTTTTGCGATATCCAAAAGGCAAACTATTCCAGTCCATATTTCAACTTTTAATGTACGATTTAAGAAGTATATTTTCAGAATATAAAGTTAAAATAAGCTTCTGTTTTAACAATATATTTTGATGTGTTATTTAACTATTTTCCATCAATTGGAATACCATTTTCAACTGTTCATCTTTATCCACCTCTCTTAATTTTTTTGCTGTCTGGGTGAAAAAATCATATTCTCCGATTAGTGTTGTCTGATAAACTTTCCATTCTGCCAACGAATCAATTCTATTATTCTCTTTTAGTTCTTTGAATAGCTTCATGGAACTATCCTTATAATCTTTTCGGCCTAGATATTCCAAAGTGGCGTCACAAAAAATCTTTTCCGAAAGGGTTTTTGGTTTATATGGATAATGTGCTGACAATATCAAGTTACAAATGGTAGTAATTTGTTTATTTGAATAACCAGAATCCATTAAGATCTCTTTTGTAAACTCACAGGCTGAATTTCCAGCATCTTTGTAATTCAATAAAAACCCAATATTGTACAGTGATATTGATGTTTTTAAAAGAAGCAAATCCTCTGAAGATATATCCTCCTTTTCTCCCAGTACATCAATCCTATCATTAGTTCTCTTAATAAACTCAGGATTGTGAAAATAAAAACTCGATGAATTTTCCTCTTCAATTCTTTTGATAACCTTATCATCAACATCTAACATTTTGAGAAACTGCAATTTGGTAAAAAAGTTATCATTGGGCATTCCTTCATCTCCAACAAATTCAGTTTTAAGATTCTCAACAAAATACATATCAATCTCACCTTTGTACTTAACCGGCATTTTTCCCCTATGCTTACAGTCAAAAAAATCCTGTACCATTTCATAGGTTGAACCGGAAACATTAATTTTTCCGGCTTCGCCAGATGATTCCATCCTGCTGGCTGTATTCACCGTGTCTCCCCATATATCATATGACAATTTTTTATGCCCAACAACTCCGGCAATTACTGGCCCTGTATGAATCCCAATACGAATATCCCAGATTTTTGTGTGGGTTAAGTTGGCCTTTTCATGCATTTTAACCATATATTGCTTCATTTCCAGTGCAGCCATAACTACCTCCACCGGGTTGGTTCGGTTCTTTTCTGGAATTCCTCCAGCACACATATAAGCATCACCTATGGTCTTGATCTTCTCAATATTGTATTTCTCTACAACTGTATCAAAATAAAGAAAGAAATGATCAAGCTGGTCGATCAATGTTTCCGGATTCATTTGTTCAGCCAGCTTTGTAAAACCCTGAATATCAGAAAATAAAACCGTTGCCAGTTCATATTTCTTTTTCGATACACTACCTTTGACTTTCAACTCATCAGCTGTACCTTTTGGTAAAACATTTTCCAATAGATTCTCAGATTTGTCTTTTTCCTGAACCAATTCATTGGTGCGATTATTGATAATTCTCTCCAAACGAAATCTTTCACGGGCAAAGCGATAGCTTACTATTTTTGAAATCATCCTAAAAAATAAAACTATCGTTATTAAGTAGATGAGGTAAGCAATTTTCGACCTATAAATAGGAGGAATGATTTTAAACTTAAAGGTACTTTCCGGCAAAGGCTCATTCACCAAATTATTCCGTCGTGCATGAAATACATATTTTCCAAACGGGAGATTAATATATTCTTTTACTGGCAGGTTCTGTAACTTCCCCCAGTCTTCATCCAATCCCTCCAAATAATATTGGAAGAAATAACCAGATGAATCATTCACAGGAGTCATAAATATTTCCAGAGACCTGAATTTACCCTGAATTACAAATTCTTTTGAAAAAAAAGTATCGTGTTGATCTCCTCTGTTATCTGAATGAATTACAGAATATACAACTGAGTCTCCATTTAATATAACCTCTTGTATATCAGGATGCTTATCATTAGGAAAAGGGCTTGAAATACTGTGCCCTGGAGTACTAAAGAACAAGGTAGTAAGCAATAAAGTTATGATATTATTAGTTATATTTTTAAGAAAATTCATACCTTGTAAAACAAAATACCCTATTTTATCGTATTTTCAAAAGTATAATATTTATTTAATAGTTAATTAACTCTAGTAACAAAAACATTATGGCAAAAGGTAAAGACACCATTGTTGTTCCACACGATTTTACAGTTGTGGGTGATTATGCACTCGAAAATGCTATGGTCATATCTCAGGCAATGGAAAACCAGATAGTAGTTTTACATATTGTTAAGAGCCAGGCTGAAGTTGCCGAGGCAGAAAAAAAGTGTAAAGAGATATGTGAGAAGGCTTTTGAAGAGCACTTCACAAAGCCCAGGTATGTAGTCAAGGTTGGTAGTATTTTCCATGATATTGGTAATGTAGCCGATGCAGAAAATGCGAACCTTGTTGTTATGGGTACACACGGTGTAAAGGGGATGCAGAAATTAACCGGAAGTTGGGCATTGAAAGTAATAGTTAGTTCTAAAGTTCCATTCATTATTGTTCAGGGACGTTCCAGATCAAAAAGTTTTGACAAGATTGTATTCCCCATTGATTTTCGTTTTGAAAATAAAGAAAAAAACTCATGGGTCAGTTATCTTGCCAATTACTATAAAGCTAAGTTTTATTTCTTCAAGCAAGATGCATCTGATAGATCCTTTAAAGCAAAAGTGCAGAGCAATACTCTTTTTGCAAAAAGGTATTTTAAGTCTAAAAAAATTGATTTTGAAATCCACTCAGCTCCCGGGAAAAAGAAATTCTCCCTTGAAACAATTGATTTTGCCAAGCAAATTGATGCAGACCTTGTATTAGTTATGACTACTGCAGACATTGGTATTGCAGACTATATGTTGGGTGCAAATGAGCAACAGATCATAGCAAACAGTGAAAGAATCCCTGTAATGTGCGTAAACCCAAATCCAGAATTGCGGAAGGCAGGCAGCTTTTCAGCAATGGGTGGATAAAAAACTAAAAAAAGTTGCATATTAAACAAGGATTTTACATCCTTGTTTTTTTTTGACTATAATCTAAAAGTATGAAGTTAATATTTGCTACTCAAAACAAACACAAGATAGAAGAAATAAAACCAGGATTGAACCCAGAAGTTGAGCTGATAGACTTAAGCGACATGGGATTCAAAGGAGAAGTTCCTGAGACTTCTGATACACTTGAGGGAAATGCTCTTGAAAAAGCCAACTTTGTTTTTAACAAATACAGTATGAACACTCTTTCAGATGATACTGGACTGGAAGTTGAAAGTCTAAATGGAGAACCTGGAATATTTTCAGCGCGATATGCCGGGGATTCAAAAAATTCAGAAGAAAACATTGAAAAGCTGCTAGATAAACTTAAGGGGAAATCGAACAGAAAAGCACGATTTAGAACAGTTATTGCTCTGATTTTAAATAATAAGGAATATCTATTTGAAGGCATTGCAGAGGGCGAGATTGTCGAGAATAGATCTGGTAATATGGGTTTTGGATATGATCCTGTCTTCCAGCCATTGGGATATGATAAAACCTTTGCTGAAATGACTCTACAAGAAAAAAACGAGATAAGCCACAGGGCAAGGGCTCTTAAAAAGCTAACTGATTTTTTAAACAGGCTGATAGACTAACTTCCCTTTTTTAAGAAATCAATGTATCAAGATGGTTTTCGTATACCAATCAATAAAATAATCCGTTTTAAGGGCTACATGTATATTTATACAAAGCCATTCTAAAAATTGGCCATAAATGAGAATAAAGCAAAAGGATAGTAGTTGTAATTTCCATACTTTTTCACGGATCTCAATTATCCTTTTTTTTACATTTTTAAATTTTCCTTCTGTTTCATTTAGCCAGTTAAAGTTAGGTGATTGGCGCGACCACTACCCATACTCCCAAACTATAAGTGTAACCGATTTAGGTGATAAAATTTATTGCGCTACAAACCTGGCTATGTTTTCATTCAATAAAAATGACAACTCACTTGAAAAATTCTCCCAGGTGCAGGGTTTATCTGATATTGACATATCTATAATCAAGTATTCCCCTAATTTTCAAACTTTATTGGTTGCTTATAATAATGGAAATATAGACTTGGTACAAAGTTCTGGAGTTACAAATTTATCCGATATATTCCGTTCTACTCTTCCTGGCAAAAAAAATATTTACAATGCCTTATTTGTTGGTAATCTTGTCTATCTGAGTTGTGATTTTGGAATAGTAGTTTTAGATATTGAAAAGATGGAGTTCAGAGACACTTATTTCATTGGAGAAAATGGGGAGCCTTTACCCGTGTATGAGATGACTTATTTAAACAACCGCTTATACGCTGCCACTAATACTGGAATTCTTTCAGGTGATATTAATGACCCTTTGTTGGTTGACTATACCCATTGGACCAGGGAAATGACCATACCTAATCCGTATAAGCCTTTTAATGCAATTGTTAGCTTGGGAAGTGACCTATATACCAATCAAACTAATACTAACAATTCCATAGATTCTGTATTTAAATATAGTGGTGGGTCCTGGGAGTTCTTTACGCACTCAAATGGTGAAAATCATGCCTTAAATACCGGAAATGGCAAATTGTTATTAATAGGAAATAAATTATTAAATATTTATGGAGGATCTTCCATCCCTGAGAAGAATATCACTGATTATGGTTGGGGAGAGATTGATCCCAGGTATGCCCTTATTGACAACTCTGAGACACTTTGGATATCTGACAATAAGCATGGACTTGTAAAGAGTTCAGATTACAATTCTTTCGAGAGTATATTCCCCAATGGACCTTATCTTAACAATGTTTATTCGATGCATTTTAATCATAATACATTGTGGATATCAGGGGGTGCGCTAACTCAATTATGGAGCAATTCTTTTAAAAATGGAGAGATACATTCCTTCCAGAACGGAGCATGGAAGAGCAATTTTTATTATACAGTTCAGGATATTGTTAATACCATTTCACATCCAACTGATCCCAACCTAATTTATGCAGCCACATGGGGAAGTGGACTACTGGAGATATCTGAATCTGAGATAACAACTACCTATAACGAAGAGAACAGTAGTTTGCAGGCAAATAGTATTGGTAGCTCGAATATTAGAACCTTTGGACTCGTATTTGACAGATACAGTAACCTCTGGGTTAGCAATAGCAATGTTGTAAACCCAGTTTCTGTAAAAACTCCAGCTGGAAGCTGGAAAAGCTATCGTTTTAATGGACAAATAAGCAATATCACATTGGGTGATATGATAGAAACGGATTATGGAGACAAATGGATCTTTGCTCCTAGAGATGGAAAATTATTTATTTTCAACGAAAACCAAACCATTGAGGATGAGTCTGATGATAAATTTAAAAGAATCTCGTTGGTAGATCAGGATGGGAAAACTTATCAAATCATTAATTGTATTGCGAAGGACCTTGATGGCAATGTTTGGGTTGGAACAAATCAAGGGCCACTGGTTTTTTACAGTCCCAGTGATATTTTATATGGAGGGAATACCATTGCCCAGAAAGTAAAGATACCAAGAAATGATGGTAGCGGTCTGGCTGATTTTCTATTGAATACGGAAGAAATTACAACCATTATCGTAGACGGGGCAAACCGAAAATGGTTTGGCACAAAGAATGCTGGGGCGTACCTTTTCTCTGAAGATGCCACTAAGGAAATTAACAGTTTAGATTCGGAATCCAGTCCCTTGCCTTCTAACTGGATAACTTCTATTGCAATAGACCCTAATTCAGGTGAAGTATTTATCGGAACAGATTATGGAACTCTTTCATATAGAGGCGCAGCTACTGAATCAACTGATGATATGAATCAGGTTTATGTGTTCCCAAACCCGGTGCGAGAAGATTATTATGGTCCCATAACTATAACTGGGCTTGTTAACGATGCGGATGTTAAAATAACAGATATCAGTGGCAATCTTGTAAGTATACCAGAAGTACTGGGTGGACAGGCCATTTGGGATGGGAACAATCAAGGTGGAGAAAGGGCAAAGACCGGCGTTTACATAGTGTTTATCAGTAATAAAGACGGAACAAAAACTTTTATTACTAAAATCCTGCTTATTAATTAATCTTCATCAACAATCAGACTTGAAATACGTTCAATCTGTTTTTGTTTATTAACCTCACGAAGATTTCGTGCTGTTTTAGTAAAATATTGGTGCCCAGAAATAAATTTTACCTGTAACTTATTCCAATCATTCAAGGTACCAATTACATTTTGCTCATTCAGCTCCTTAAACAGGGTATTTGATACAGGAATAAAATCACTTCTTCCTAAATAATCCAGATCGGCATCACAAATAATTTGTTCCAGCAGGGTTTTTGGCTGCGGAGGCAACTTAGTTGCCATAATTATTTCACAGATCTGGTCAATCATTTTAATGGAATATCCATATTTTGGAAGAATCTCACGAGCTAATTCAGTACCATGGAATTCATGTTCATCATATGATATAGTATGTCCAGCGTCGTGAAATAAACCAGCTGTTTTTAAAAGTAAAATTTCCTCATCTGTAACAGCTTCAGCCCAACCAATAAGTTCAACCTCAGTGACTACATCAACTGTATGCTTTACATTATGGTAATATAGGTAAGATGGCAATTCCTTTTCAAGTTTATCTAGAATAATCTCCTGCATATCAGAAAACTGGATCAGGCCAAACTTAATCTGGAAGGCTTTATTTGTTTTAAGCCCCAATCCGTTTTTTGAAAACCTAGGTTTTATCCCCTTTACTTCATATAAATCAATTTCGCCCTTATATTTTACAGGCATTCTTCCATAATATTCACAACTGAAAAATTCCTTGATAAGCTCATAGGTCATAACTGATATTATAACCTTCCCCTCTTCCCCATTTGATTGAATACGACTGGCTGTATTCACTGTATCTCCTTTAATATCGTAGGTGATTTTTTTCTTTCCCGAAAATTCTCCAATGACCGGTCCAGTATGTATGCCAAATTTAATTTTCCATATCTTTTTACTTCGTCCTTTAACTTTTCTTTCATATTCATCAAGAAAGGATTTCATCTGTAGAGAAGCCAGAACAACTTCTATAGGATTTGTAATGTTTTTTACCGGAATTCCTCCGGCACTCATGAATGTATCACCTATTGTCTTGATCTTTTCAATGTTCAGCTTTTTTGATATGGAATTAAATTCATAGAATATCTCATCAAGCTCATCCAGAAGAGAATCTGAATCGATATCTTTTGAAGCGGCTGAAAAGCCATGAATATCGGTAAAGAGAACTGTCGCCATTCTGAATATCAATGTTTGCGACTTCTCCTCTTTCTTTAGTCCGGAAAGCTGGCCTGGTTTTATTTGAGAGAGTAAGGAATTCAGTTTTTCATTGTCTCGACTAATTTTTTCACTCAGGGTCTGAAGTTCTTTTAATTTATTTTTGAGATTTTGATTCTGTTTTGCCAATTTGGCAACCCTTCGAATTAGTTTATCTTCTTTTTGATGATCCATTCAGTAAAATAATGAAATGTAGAAACACTTTATGTGCACCCTAAATAATTTCAGGATTAATAACAAAGGCCGTATCTTTAAACCATAATATCTTTTTACGGTTTTGGAAGCAATTTGTTTCCTGTTAATACTCTGCTATGATTTACAAGACAAAAGGCATTGTTTTACATCATATTAAATATGGTGATAGTGGAATTATTGTCTATATGTATACCCGGGAACTTGGCAGACAAACTTTCATGATTCAGGGTGTTCGTAAAAAGAAGGCTACTACCAAAATAAATATGTTCCAGCCACTGTACCAGCTTGATCTGGATGCCTACTATAAACCCGGCAATACTATGCATCGCCTCAAAGAAGTCAAGAACTCAACTCCATATATTAGTATTTCCAATAATATC
>RCNC010001093.1_pt1 | contig 18060 bp, 14 predicted proteins | sample 2041301 | NCBI WGS metagenome assembly RCNC01 (sample SAMN09708231, study PRJNA481090) | Marine sediment metagenome, whole genome shotgun sequencing project. | biome: marine sediment; feature: ocean; material: sediment; isolation source: Sewage treatment plant 13A marine sediment (STP13A) ... | reverse complement strand
GAGAAGTTCCTTAGATAAATACTCCTTATGGCCTCAAACAGACTTAAATCAATAGATATCCTGAGGGCACTCACGATGCTGCTGATGATCTTTGTAAATGACCTCTGGTCCCTCACCGATATTCCCGGGTGGCTGGAACATAAGGCCGCAAGTGAGGATGGAATGGGACTGGCCGATGTTGTTTTTCCAGCATTTCTCTTGATTGTAGGGCTTTCCATACCGCATGCTATCAGGTCACGTCAGAAGAAAGGTGATTCAAAATTGCTGATAGTCAGACATATAATTGAACGCACCCTGGCACTATTGATCATGGGGGTATTTATGGTTAACCTGGAAAGCATCAATGCAGAGAACCTCCTGTTTAGCCGCTCTCTCTGGCAGATCCTGATGACCCTGGCCTTCTTCCTTATCTGGAACGTCTATGGTGAACGTGTTATGGGCCGCTTTTCTCCCATATTACTGAAGGGCCTTGGATGGGCTATTCTTCTATTTCTGGCCATCACTTATTCTGGAGGCGGAGAAGGGGGAGAGCAATGGATGCGATTTCACTGGTGGGGCATCCTTGGACTGATCGGATGGGGCTACATGGTTGCTGCCCTTGCATACCTGCTGTTGGGCAATAAGCCGCTTTGGCTCGCTCTTGTCCTTGTTGTGCTCATACTTTTAAATATTAATGAATTTAAAACGCCATTTAACTTTACATTAAAACTGGTGGTAAGCGCTTCCAACCATGCTCTGGTGATGGGAGGGGTGGTGGTCACATCGGTGATGATTCGTTTGAAAGAGCAGGAGCGGATGAAGCTTCTGATTCCATTCTTGCTGGGTTTCGCGGCCATACTCATGCTTTTCGGCTTCCTTACACGTCCAGCCTGGGGGATATCCAAGATCATGGCTACTCCTTCATGGACCGCCATCTGTGCAGGTATTACTGTAATAGTCTTTGCGGGGATGTACCTGCTGGCTGACAAGGCAGGAAAGTTCCGGTGGGCCGGTCTTATTGAACCAGCCGGATCCATGACCCTGACCTGCTACCTGATTCCCTACTTTGTTTATGCCTTCAGGAATATTCTGAGCATTAGTCTGCCAGAATCCCTTACCACAGGAGGTATCGGCATTCTGAAATCCATCCTGTTTGCCCTGTTAATTATCCAGCTTACTGGCTTGCTGGGGAAGCTTAAGATCAAATTAAAGATTTAGATTCTTCAAAACGCTTAAGCCTGTGGATTGAAAAAAATCGTTATTTTAGAGGAAATAACTGTCCTCTAAATGCGATTCTCCATTCAGCCAGAACCACGTCCGGAGCAAAACATGCGAACAGTCTCCATCGATGATATTGTAAGTGCATGTGAAAACGATCCGGGTGCTAAACCAACCCTTGAACACTATTTCTCACCCACGAAAAAGGAGGCATTTATAAAGGATTTCCTGCATTATTTAAATTCTGGCTTATTGGAAGCAAAGCACGGTAATCTTGAAAAGGAACAGTACCTGGCTTTTATCGTTTCATTCCAGTTTTCGGCGCCTCTGCTGGAGATTCCTGCTGAAAAAGAACTGGGTCTCTTTTATCGCATCCTTCAGAAAACCTATAAGGTAGAAGAGGTGGATCTGAATCTGCACTTCAGTATGGAGGAGTACGAAGGAGAGATGGTGGGAGAGAAGGAAGCTCTGGAAGCATTCCGAAGTGAATTGGGTGAGTTTTACGGAGATTCTCTGGAGGTGAAGGAGAGTGTTCAGAAAAGAGTAAGAAATGACGCCATTACCTCCATTATGGAATGGCAGAGGGAGCAGAGCATCCCTTCGCTGGCAGAAGCCTTTGGCCGCAGCATAGTGATCCCTTCCTTTTTCTCTTTCTCAGACAGGAGGCTGCTGCAATTTTACAGGCAAAACACAGAAGGAATAACCTATAGGGTTGCTGTTCCAGATTCAATTGAATAGATATTACTTAACTTATGTATATGAAATTCATATCCCGCTTTGGCCTTATCCTGATCCTCTTTGTTCAAGCAAATTGCTTTGCTCAGGAAGAGGGCTACCGTCCCGATCTACTGTTCAGGGAGGATTGGAAGGAGATTCCTGCTGAAATTCCGCTTCACCAGGGGCATGTAAGCAATCCAGACCTTGTCGTTTCCCTCTATGGTCCGGGTAGTGATAGTATCAAGAAGAGTAACCACGAGAATCCGCCTGATGATCCCTATTATACCTGGTCGGGACTCTGCCTTGGAAACTGGGCCGTGACACTCCAGCTGAAAACCGGACATATGGATATGTCCAGCTTCTCAAAAATCAGGTGGCGAAGCAAGCAGTCAGGATTCAGGGAGCTGCATATAGTTCTAAAGCTGGCCGATGGCAGCTGGCTTGTGAGCCGGCAGGGTGATGGTGCATCGGCAGACTGGAGAGTTAAGGAGTTCAACCTAATGGATCTTGATTGGTATATAATAGATATGGAAAGCATTATAGAAGGAAAGGCGGTTCTGCTTCCGGATCTTTCTGATGTGGTGGAAATTGGATATACTGATTTGATGCCGGGCGGACAGAGTAATGCGTGTTCACGACTTGACTGGATCGAGGTATATGCATATCTTGTAGACTAAACCTTCACCTATGAATCAAAAAATATCACGCAGACAATTTGTTCAGACCACAGCTGCAGCAGCAGCTACAGTTGCCATTTGTCCTGTTACAGGATGTGCGGCTACTTCACCTTATAACCCAAAAGGATTGCCCACCGTCAAACTGGGTAAAACCGGGGCCACCGTACCGCTAATGGGATTTGGATGCGGCAGCCGGTGGATGGCAGTCCAGGATAATGAAAAAGCGCTGGAGATCCTGGAATCCGCATTTAACCAGGGCCTTTATTACTGGGATACAGCTGCCAGTTACGGGAACGAACAGATAAGCAGTGAAGAACGCATTGGTATAATTCTGAAGGAGCGGAGGGAACAGGTATTCCTGACCTCAAAATCAGGTGACAGGGAAGGCGATATGGCCAAAAAGAGCGTAGAACGTAGCCTGAAACGGCTCCAGACGGACCATATTGATCTGCTGTATGTGCATGCTATCTCCTCGGTGGAGGATGCGGAGCAACTGGGTGAGGAAGGTAAGGTGCTTGAGGTGCTGGATCAATTCAAAAGCGAGGGAGTCGTAAAAAACATTGGATTCACCGGTCATGCTTCAGCTGCTGGGATGAAAAGAGCAGTTGAGCTCTATGACTTTGATGTAATGATGATGGCTTTGAATCATCAATCGACCGATGGAGCCGAGGATTTTGAAGGCTTACCGGCCCCTCTGGCCAGGCAAAAGGGGATGGGTGTTGTGGCCATGAAAGTAATACGGCCCCGGGAGACTGTCAATGGTCTGGCTGCAAATGATCTGGTACGATATGGCCTGACCCTGGACGATTTTCATATGGTCAATATTGGTATGGACAGTATGGAAGTTCTAAAATCCAACCTGGAAATCCTGCATAACTATACTCCCCTGGGTGAAGAAAAAATGAATGAAGTGAGGCTGGCGCTCCAACCCTTTTACAGAGGTAAAAACCTGGCCTGGATGCAAGCTACCTATCAGGATGCATGGAGTAATGGTATAACGATTGCGTGACCTGACAAGGGCTCTGAACTAATCGCTGTAAAACCTGCTGATATGTGTTTCAGCAATCCCGATCAGTTCCGCAGCAACTTCAGGCTGCTCTGAAATCACATTTGCTGTTTCAAGAGGATCGTTCACCATGTCGAAGAGTGCTGTATCGATCTGTGCTCTGCCATACTTCCCTGGTATACCATCCGCCCCATCAGTTTTCAGGACGCGGTAGCCATGTGGCAGGTGCAATTTCCACTTTCCATCCCCACTCATTACCCCTTCAAAGGTTTTGCCATTTGAAAACGCATAGTAGGCATGCGGATTTTCAGCACCCTCCTTACCACTTATCAGGTCCCAGACATTCTCGCCGTCTATTTCGTTTTCAGGAAGCGGAACTCCGGCTAGCTGACAAAGGGTGGGGAGGAGGTCCACCGATCCAAATGTTCGTTCCGAAACAGCTCCCGATTCAATGCCTCCAGGGTATTTGATGATACAGGCCGATCTGACCCCCCCATCAAAGGATGTGCCTTTGGCTTCTCTGAACGGGGTAATTCCAGCATGGTTGCCATAGGAAATCCAGGGTCCATTATCCGAGGTAAGGATTACGATGGTATTTTCATCCAGTCCACGCTCCTTCAGTGCCCGGGTGATCTCTCCCACACTCCAGTCAATCTCCAACATAACATCCCAGTAGAGCCCCTTGCCGGATTTGCCTTCAAATTCATCACTGCAATAAAGTGGAACATGAGGCATGCTATGGGGAACATAGAGCAGGAAGGGAGCATCCTGGTGACGGTCAATGAAATCAACTGCATGTTCGGTGTACCAACGTGTCAGGTTCTTCTGATGCTTATGGTCCACATCTTCAATGGTCACCTCTCCGTTCTCCCAATACTTCAGGGGCCACTGTCCCCAGTAATCAGGGGCCTCCGGATGATTTTTCCACATATCGTTGGAATACATCAATCCGCTTGTCTCGTCAAAACCTCGGGCATAGGACCTGGTTTCAGGCTGGTCTCCACAGTGCCATTTACCAAAAGCTGCTGTTGCATAGCCCGCCTTGCTAAAAACCTCTCCCATGGTGGCAAAGGTGGTATCAAGACCCCAGGCATTGGGAGCATGAGCGCCAAACACCTTGGTGCGTCCGGGGTAACAGCCGCTCAACAAGGCCGAACGGGAGGCTGAACAAATCGCCTGGGGTACATAAAAATTATGAAATGCAGTACCATCAGCAGCCAGCTGGCTCACGTTTGGAGTTTTCAAAGCTACTTCTCCAAAGGGCTCAAAATCGGCCCAACCCGAATCGTCGAGGAAAATAATTACCACATTGGGCTTATCGGAAGTATTTTCAGTGTCGGAGGAGATCATTCCAAAGGCAACTACTAGTAAAAAGAGAATCGACAGTCTGGATTTCATCGTTTACGTTTTTGATTTATAATTAGATGGTGTATTCCAAATATAACAAATATTAGCAGTGTCATGGAAATTACAACTGCGGTATAGATCAGGAAAATATTGAAGGCGCGTTCACTCCCTCTGAACCCCTCATCATTGGAAAAGGTATAGGTCCAGTTGCCAGCCAGCAAGAAACTAATCCCTCCCCAGGCCACTCCAAGCAGAGTGAGAACAAAGAATACCCGCTTGTAAAACCGGTAAACTTGTGAGGTGGGTTTGCGAATAAGTCTGATTCCCATCAATATAGAAAGCGGAAACATGGTGATTCCCACCCATGTTATGAGTGTTCCAAAGGGTAGCCCATAGCCTTCTATAACAGGTTCCGTCAAAATCGGTAATCCTTCGAGCAGCAGGATTGAACTACCAATCAAGAGTAGCAGTGGAAGTATTCTTATCCAGATCCTAAGCATCTTAACGAAAGTCAAATGTGAGTTCAATTTGAAGGGCACCACCCTTCACTCTTCGCTTTGTGTAATGATATTTACCAGACTGTGGGCCAAGCTCTTCTGCTTCTTTAAACTTGGTGCCAATGGCCGGTATGCCAAGCATAAATGAAAGATTGCCCGAAGGATGATTCACTGTGGTATTTGCGGGTTGTGGAGCCTCTTCCGGTGTAAATAGTCTTAGAAATAGATCCTGGGTATGGCTGTAGATGGTGAAGTGACGATCCTGAGGATCAGTAATCCTGGTCCAGTACAAGTTTGAATAATAACCCTTGAATTCAGGGTACTCAAAGCCCGAATGGCCTGTTATGCTTGAGTTGTGGTCTTTCTTCCACACATTGAATTCAACCCCCTTCATTCGGTTCTTCCAGACCCGGTAGGGGCCATTCCCCTGGTAGGTGACAGATTGTGCTGCACCTTCAGGGAAGGAGAAGGATGCTCCGGTAAAAGGTATTTCAGAACCCTCTGGCTGGTAGTTTAGTTTCATATCAACCAGTCCATCTGCATGAACGATCCACTCCAGACTTCCGTCCCTTCCATAGTCAGCCACCACATGATGTTTATTCTCCCCGGCAAAATGGCTTAAAGTCTTCAAATCCAGCTTATCACTTCTAAATAGTGGTCCATCAGACAGTGGAATCAACCAATCGTCCGACTCTACCTGCATCAGTGTTCCATCAACCTTTGAGAACTCAATGGTAAGCGGACCCGATTCAAGGATCAGGGTCTCATTGGTTTCAGACACAATAATTTCCGCGGATGGCCTTGAAGGTAGTAGTTCGACAGTGGTTTGTGCGGGCGATTTAACCGGCCAGCTCCAGGTATGGATCAGTCTTCCATGGGGATCAAAGGCCTCCATGTAGAGTACATCGCATGATTGCCATCCCTCGAACAACGGCACTCTCAGCATCCCAATCTGTCCAGCTTGTAGTGGATCTACCTCCGGAATACCGAAATCGATTAGCTCTGAGAATTCGATGGAGCCGGGATCTTTAACTCCCGGGTTCCCGGGTCCCTGCAGTTTGACCCAGTTATAGCGGAAGCTGCATTGATCAAGGGCTGTATAATGAAACCGATTCTGTATTCGGAATATTCCGTTAAACTCAGGCGTAATATACCGTTTCTCAAAGTGAACAGGTGACCAGATTTCACGGATGGTGTAAAAGCTGCCTTCCTTTTCATGGTAGGGGCCCAGGATGCCATCAGGAGCATGGTTGCCATCCGAATCAAGCATTCCTGTATCGCTACGCTTCACTGATTCATCGGCAAATACCCACAAGAATCCACCTGCGCTGAGGGGATGCTCCCACATTCGCAGCCAGAAGTCCTCCAAACCTGCACCGAGTCCGCCATCGTACAAGCCATGGATCAGCTCGGTTGGAAAGAATACCTGCCTGGGTGCAAAATGATCCATAGCCAGGTAATCATAGTTCACATAGTGTGCCGTGTTAGTCAGATCGTGGGCCCCCCAGGGGTGAAGAACCTCACGCTGTTGAATATCCAATTCTTTAAAATCCTTATCATAGCTTGTATTCCATCCCCCCTCATTGGCATTGTCCCACATCACAACACTGGGATGGTTCACATCCCTGGCAATCATCTCCCCCAGCAGTTTGCGACCCACCACCGAATCGTAGGAGGGGCGCTGCCAGCCCGCAAGCTCATCCAGCACAAAGAGTCCAAGGGAATCACACACATCCAGGAAATGTGCATCGGGTGGATAGTGCGACATGCGTACCGCATTCATATTCATATCCTTCAGCAGATTCACCACTTCGATGCTGAATGCTTTGCTGGATGTTCGGCCATGATCGGGATGAAAGCTATGCCTGCAAACTCCTTTGTATTTGATGCGTTCCCCATTCACATAGATCCCATCCTCTGCCCGCACCTCCACCGTACGAAAACCGAAACTCTGTGAAACCCTGTGTACCACTGCACCCTTGTTGTCAAGCAGACTGAATCGTGCGCTGTATAGATTGGGGAATTCCGGGTTCCACTGCAGGGGAGAATCCACTTCACCCTGGATCCTGAGCCGCTTTATACCGGGCTCTGCGGTTGTCTCAAAACTGCCTCCCGGTTTACCTTCCATGTCCAGAATCTCCACAAGCACTTTAATCTCCTTATCATTACCTGCCAGATAGAGATCAGTTATGAATGATCCATCTGCCGATGCATTAATGGCCACTCTCTGAATATGAGTTTCTGGTCTAAGCTCCAACCTAACAGGGCGGAAGATCCCACCAAATACCCAGTAGTCAGCCTTTCGTTCAGCATGATTAACAGATGAATTGTCCGAGAATTTCTTAACCTTAACCTCCAGCTTATTCTCTTTCCCATATTTTACAAGCTTAGAGATATCATAACTGAACTGATAAAAGCCCCCCTGGTGTACTTCCCCGGCCTGCTTCCCGTTCACCAGAACAAGAGCATCGGTCATTACACCTTCAAAAACAAGCTCCAGGTATTTGCCTTTCCACTCCTGTTCAACATCAAAAAAATACCTGTAGTGTCCTTCTTCTTTAAGCCGTTTATCAAAAGGAACATGTCCGTAGTTATACTGGCCAAACCCTTGCTGCTCCCAGCAGGAGGGCACCTGAATGGTGGTCCACGCCCCGCTGTTCATTCCATCTGAACAGTAAAAATCCCATTCCACTATCTGGTCAAACCCGGTCCCTGACAGGTATACCACCTGGGTTTCCTGCGCCTGAATCGAAGTAAGGGATAGCGCTGCGATAAGAATAGCTAAAATTGATAAGCGCACAGTCATAGGACTAAGATTTACTTTTTCAGTTATTTAGTTCTCTTCTCGATTTCGATGCAGATGGGTGAATAGACCCTGCTCCTAACCTGGTACCACCCTTCAAATGAGTGATCACCCGTGTCAAACACTACATCTTCGAGGGTGATTTCGTTTTTGGTCGTATCGCGATTGGATATCCAGTATTGCCTTGTGCCAACCCTGATTTTGGCCTCACCGGGTGCAGGAAAATGATCCCTGAATAGTAATTTCACATCGAAGGGGCCGGAATCTACCACTGTTATATCCCAGTATCCAAAAGCCTCATCAGAAGACCATTGCATGGCCATGGGCCCTTTCCAATCATTACGCCCAAGGATCAGCGGATTTTCAGATTCGGAACCCAGAACCATCCTGGGAGGCTCCAACAAATGTGGGCTAACAATGATCTCCTCGTACCAGCGATCCAGTTTCATTAACAATTCGGCTTTCTTTTCCTGCTGCTCGCCGCTCACATCGTTCAGCTCATAGGGATCTTTTTCCAGATCAAATAGTTGAAGAAGATCAGTATCCTCTCCATGTTGGGTCTTACCCACCAGTTTATAGTTGCCCAATCGGACTGCCATATTGCTGTATCTTTGCGGATAGCCCCGTGCCCATACGAAAAAGAGGGGGCGTTCTTCCGTGCGCTCGTCTTTGCCGGTCAGAATAGGGTAGAGGCTGATGCCATCCATGTCTCCATCATAGGGAATACCTGCAAATTCGAGGAGGGTGGGCATCATATCAATATGGGCCGAAGGAGAGGAGATCACCCTGTTTTCCTGCAGTACACCCTTCCAGTAGAACATACAGGGTACCCGTATTCCGCCCTCCATTACGCTCCCTTTGCGCTGGTTCAGTCCGGCAGTATAACGTCTTTGCTGGGGCCCATTATCGGTTAAAAAAACCACCAGGGTATTCTCCTCCAGTTTCTCTTCCTCCAGTGTCTTTAAAAGTCGCCCCAGATTATCGTCAATATTGCTGACCATTCCATAGACTCTCCGCGCATCCTCAAGGTCTTTGCTGCTCATCCTGGATACGTTTTCTCCACTGTTAGTAAAATCTGAAGGACCATATTCCATCTCGCGATATTCCTGGTAATATTTCTCAGGTAACTGAAGAGGTGTATGAGGTGCATTAAAGGATAGGTAAAGAAAGAAGGGCTCTGAAGCCTGTTCTTCATTATGCTCTTGTATAAAACGAATGGCCTGGTCGGTATAAATATCTGAACAATAACCTTTCCTCCGAACCTGATTCCCATTCTCCCAGAGGAAGGGATCAAAATAGGAACTGTCGCCCCGGATGAAATTTTCATAATCGTCACCGGGCTGGCCAATCCCGCCACCCTTATGGGCCAGGTAATACTGGAAGCCCTGATCCATGGGTCGCATGGGATAGGCGTCACCCAGGTGCCACTTACCCACCATGGCCGTGTGATATCCATTGTCTGCCAGCACCTCCGCCACCGTAATCTCGCCTGGATCCATCATGGCACCTCCATTGTAAGTATCATACACTCCGGTTCGAAGATGATACCTGCCTGTCATCAGGCTTGAACGTGTGGGAGCACAGACGGGAGATACATAGAAGGGGTCAATCCTGGTACTCCTTTTGGCAATGGAATCAAGGACCGGAGTCCTGATAAAAGGATTTCCATGAATGCCCAGATCCCCGTATCCCTGATCATCTGTCATCACCAGGATGATGTTGGGTGCATTAGTGATTTCTGGTACTTCAGGAGTAACACAAGCTGAAAGGAACAGCAATAGACTAAAAATGTAAATTATCCGATTCATATCTGTATAGCTTAGCTTAGTTTTTCTTATTTTCAACATCAATACTTTAATACCATTCTATGACCATGTTAAGATATCTTTCAAACGGCATCATTGTTCTGCTCACACTAATGAGCACTAGCTCCTGTGAAAATAGGCAAAAATCGGTCTCTGACAAGCAGTTTTCAGCAGACGTGATTGTCTATGGTGGAAATTCTTCTGCGGTGATAGCCGCCGTGCAGGTAGCAAAGATGGGGAAGGAGGTGATTCTTGTTTCACCCGACAAGCATCTCGGGGGACTTACCTCATCGGGACTGGGATGGACCGATACAGGAAATAAGGCGGTTATAGGAGGACTTGCCCGTAATTTTTATCACCGCCTCTATCTCCATTACCAGGATGAAGATGCATGGCAGTGGCAGGAAAAAAGTGCTTATGGAAACCAGGGCCAGGGAAATGTGGCCATAGACGGCGAGAACAGAACCATGTGGATCTTTGAACCCCATGCGGCAGAGCTGGTATTTGAACAGCTGGTGGCCGAACATAAAATCACTGTTCACCGCGAAGCCCTTTTGGACAGAGAGCAGGGTGTGGCCATGCAAGAAGGTGCCATTCGTTCAATCAAAACCCTGGATGGACGCAGCTATGAAGCAAAGGTATTTATTGATGCCACCTACGAGGGTGATCTGATGGCAGCCTCAGGAATTACATATACTGTGGGAAGGGAAGCGATCACTCAATACAATGAAGCATGGAACGGGATTCAAACTGGAGTGTTTCATCAGGGACATCATTTCAAGAGCGATATCAGTCCCTACGTGATACCGGGGGACCCAGACAGCGGGGTACTGCCTCGCATATCCACAGAAGCCCCAGGGGAGTTTGGTGCTGCTGACCATCGTGTGCAAGCCTACTGTTACCGTATGTGTCTGACCGATCTTCCAGAAAACCGTGTGGACATCACGCGTCCAAATGACTATGACTCCACACAGTACGAATTACTCAGAAGAGTATTTGCATCAGGCTGGAGAGAGCTGTTCAATAAATTTGATCCCATACCAAATCATAAGACCGATGTAAATAACCATGGTCCCTTCAGCACCGACAATATTGGTATGAACTACGACTATCCGGATGCCAGTTACGAGCGCAGGGACGAGATTATCGCTGAACATACCGGCTATCAGAAAGGACTGCTCTGGTTCCTCTGCAGTGATCCTGGGGTTCCTGAAGATATAAGGGAGAAAATGTGTCAGTGGGGATATGCGGGAGATGAATTTACCGATAACGGACACTGGCCCCACCAGATATATGTTCGTGAAGCGCGACGAATGGTAGGAGATTTTGTGATGACAGAGAACGAAGTACTGGGAAAATCACCAGTGGGGCAATCGGTTGGCATGGGTTCATATACCATGGATTCCCATAACGTCCAACGCTATATCAAGCCCGACGGCTTTGTTCAGAATGAAGGTGATATCGGCGTTCATTCAGATAATCCTTACCAGATTGATATGCGGTCCTTGCTGCCCTCCAAGGCTGAATGCTCCAACTTACTGGTGCCGGTCTGTCTCTCTTGTTCCCATATTGCCTTTGGATCCATCCGCATGGAACCCGTATTTATGATTCTGGGGCAGAGTGCTGCCACATTGGCTGTAATGGCTATTGAAGAGAAGAGCAAAATACATGACATCCCTTACGAAAAACTGAAGCAACAGCTTCTCAAAGACGGGCAGGTGCTGCACCAATAACTACTGAAACAAGATGAAGCGATCTGAGATCAACCAGCAAATTGGAGAAGCCATTCATTTTTTTGAATCCCAGAACTTCAAGCTGCCACCATGGGCATTATGGTCACCTGAAGAATGGAAAGAGCATGGAGGAAATCATGATGAAATCATTGAATATCAATTGGGTTGGGATCTGACCGATTTCGGTTCAGGAAACTTCAAAGAGTGTGGTCTTTTACTTTTTACCCTTCGGAATGGAGCCGGGAATGTGGACCAAAAACCTTATGCCGAGAAAATCATGATCGTTGGTGAGGATCAGCGTACCCCCATGCATTTTCATTGGTCAAAAATGGAGGACATTATCAATAGGGGAGGCGGAAACCTGATGATCCAGCTTTTCCCCTCAAATGAAAGGGAGGAATTTGCTGAGCATGAGTTTGAGGTAAGTCTGGATGGAATAAGACGAAAACTCCAGCCAGGACAAGTGGTAAAATTACAGCCTGGTGAAAGCATTACCCTTTACCAGGGCCTCTACCATACCTTCTCTGGGGAATCTGGACAAGGTAAAGTTCTAGTGGGAGAGGTGAGTACCGTTAATGATGATCACTCAGATAACCGTTTTTTTGATGAAGTGGGAAGGTTTCCCGAAATTAAAGAAGACGAGCCGCTTCGACACCTTCTGGTTGGTGACTATCATCAAATATAAAATGTACTAAAACTATTGTACCATGCCGATATCTGGAAATTCTGTACGCTTCATACTTATTCCCGTCCTTGTGCTTCTGTTAAGTAGTTGCCATAAGGAAATTTTTGTGGAATGTGAAGGTTTTGATCATAAGGGAGGATGGGTGGTTGACCCTCAGTTTGTGGAGCAGATGGGATCACCCTACCTGATGGCCCACGGAATGGGAGAGCCGGTGGAGAATGCCTCTACAACCATTGAGTTTCCAACCGGGGGAAGCTACCATATATGGGCGCGGACCACTGACTGGGCACCGGGATCATGGGAATCTCCCGGACAGTTTAATATCTGGCTGGGTGAGGAACAAGCACCTAAAACCATGGGGTATTACAAGGGTTGGGGATGGAACTATGCCGGAAAAGTCAAGGTAAAGGGAGGTCCTGTTTTGTTGCAACTGGAAGATCTGACAGGCTTCAATGGTAGATGCGATGCCCTATATATTAGCAACAAGTATAGGACACCCACCAACCAGCAGGATTACCTGAAAGATATGAGGAGCCGTTTTTCAGGAGATCGGGTTATTCCGGAACAGAACCAGACATTTGACCTGGTTGTAGTGGGAGGAGGACTGGCAGGTTGTGCAGCTTCCATTGCAGCAGCGGAGCAGGGATTAAAGGTTGCGCTGATCCATGACAGGCCCGTTCTGGGAGGAAATGCAAGCAGCGAGATCAGGGTCCACACCCTCGGCATCTATGGTCATTTTGAAAGAATCCTGAAAATGCTTGATACCAAACACTACCCCAATGGATCGCCCGAAGCATATGCAGACGAAAGGAAACGGCACAAACATATGGAGAGCTATTCCAACATCAGCCTTTTTTTGAATTACAGGGCCTTTCATGCCAATACGGAGGATCAGATAATTACATCGGTCGACGCCAGGCACACCTCCTCCGGGGAACAGATCAGGTTTTCTGCTCCTTATTTTGTGGACTGCACAGGAGATGGATGGATCGGTTACTGGGCGGGGGCAGAGTTCAATTACGGTCGTGAGCCTGACACTTTGTATGGTGAATCCTGGGAGCAATATGGTGAATTATGGAGTCCTGAGAGAGAGGACCAGCAGGTACTGGGTGCTTCTGTGCTCTGGAGAACTATGGAAGCAGACACTGTTTGTGAATTTCCCGAAGTTCCCTGGGCCATGGAGGTTGCAGGGAGATACGCAGCACGTAAAGGAACCTGGAACTGGGAATTGATCAGCGACCGTTGGCACCAGGTGGATCATGCGGAACAAATCAGGGACCATATGCTTAAGGCCATTTACGGCTCATTTTACAACGAAAAGCGGAAACCGGGTGCAGATCACCTGAAACTGGAGTGGGTCTCGTATTTGCTCGGAAAAAGGGAGTCACGGCGCCTTGTGGGTGATTATATCTACACCTTTAATGATATGAGGGAGTCCCGCACCTTTCCCGATGCCGTAGTTCAGGAGGTTCGCGAAGTGGATGTACATTATTCACAGAACAAGCTGGATGATAGCCAGCCTGATTTTCTGTCCGAAGCCATGTATTACCCGGCCGATCCTTACCAGATCCCTTATAGATCGCTTTATTCAAAGAATATAAGCAACCTCTTTATGGCAGGCAGATGCTTCAGTTGCAGCCATGTGGGACTTGGGGGACCCAGGGTAATGCGAACCACAGGCCAGATGGGGGCAGCCGTGGGCTATGCCGCGGCGCTCTGCAAAACACATCAATGCAGCCCGCGTGGTCTTTATGAGAATCACCTGGCCCAGTATATGGAAATGGTGTATGGCTCCAGTGAGATATCCAAATAAAACGCAAAAAGCAGCCCTTAGCTCTAGAAGTATCTAAACAACATTAAAACAACGGACGGGTTGTTCATTTGCCGCGGCAGCCAGACATTTATTGCAGGATGTGCAGGAGACTGTATCTTTCTTGCCTTCTTTGAATTGATGCAGAATATGTGGCTCACGAATGAAAGGTCTGCTCATGGCGATCAGGTCTGCATGCCCATCGGCAATAAGCTCTTCCATATGCGAAAGTCTGCGGAAGCCACCCACAACTGCTAATATGGTGCCATTTAACCTCGGTCTGGCAAGTTTTGCGGCATCCACATTATATCCCTCTTTCAGGTTGAATTTTCCAACCATCTTCTTCAACATCATCCTACCCATTGGTTTCTTCCATCCGGGTAATCCTGCAATCATCTCATCCAATGGCACATCCCCTCGACACATATTCATAAATGCATAGACTGCTGAACCACAGCTTAACTCAAGACCGTCCACGTTCATCTCTTTCAACCATCCACAGTATTTGGCAGCCAATGCTGGGATAATACCCTCATTTGGAGTAAAATCCTGCGTATTCAACTTGACCGATAAGGGCATACCACCGGGCATATTTTCCCGGCTGATTTGAATAACTTCCCTCAGGAACCTGAATCGCTTTTCATCCGAACCTCCCCACTCGTCTCTTCTCTTGTTGAAATAGGGAGAAAGGAATTGGTTAATCAAATAACCGTGAGCCGCATGCACCTGAATTCCATCGGCTCCGGCTTCCAATGCTCGCCTGGCGGCATCACCGTAGGCTGCAATAGCTTCCATTATCTCCTTTGTACTCATCTCTGCTGCTTTCACCAGGTTCGTGGGATCCCTGTCAAAACTGGAAGGTCCCATTGGTCTTCTTCCAATCAAGGATTTCTTGGTTTGTCTTCCCGCATGAGAGATTTGAAAGAATATTTTCCCTCCTTCCTTATGGACGGCATCGACCAGACGTTTCAGTCCCGGTACCATCTTATCAGTATGAATCCCGGTCTGGAACTTGCCAGCTCTTCCATATGGATGGACATACATATGTCCCGGAATTATTAATCCTATTTCTCCTTTTGCAAGCATCTGGTATCTTTTGACCAGTTTATCAGTTATTTCACCAGTTTCAGAAGCCATGGCTTCATAAGTGGCAGAATGTACAAATCTGTTTTTGATTGCAACATTCCCAAATTTGATAGATGTAAATAATGTCGCCATAATTCGATATATTGAAGGTTAGTAATATTAAGATCAGATAGTTACATGCAAAGATATTAAAATGAAAGGTCCATGTAAAGGGGTATTCTGAAACAACACCTCTGAGTTGATTGCCGCATAATTATTCAACAAATTCACTTAACTTCTTCGTTTATAAGTGATATTGATTATAATAGTGCATTATTAAGCGGGTTTAAACCTGGTAACATAGGGTGTAGATAATTAAGATATCTCTTTGAATATCAAATAATCCAGTTATCCAGCTTCAAGAGATCGAAGAAGATAATCCCCTGCATCACAAATCTGAACAGCCGGGCCAGGGCAAAGAGAAGGAAATTCTTGAAGGGGTAGTGAAATAGCGTAATAGCAATCACTACCAGGGAAAAGGGGGTGAAGGGAAAGAGGGCAGCGATCACAATAAATGCACCTCCCCACTTTCGTACAAAAGTAGTATAAGCCTTTAATCGCTGCTCGGTGAATGACTTGATGCGAGGCCTGGTGGCAATCCATAACCCGATCCCATAGGAAATCACTCCTCCTGTATAGGAAAGCACCCCCAGCAAAGCAAGCCAGAGCATGGGACTTTCAAATTTCTGTGTCCAGATAACAAAAAAATCCACCGGGATCATCCCCGTAAATGACTCGGAGAGAAAGAATAGCAGGAGAACGAACTTATTTGAGAGCCCCTCTATGAATCCTCCAAATAATGCATTGAAATCTACTACATACTTCCCAAGCAGGAATACAATGGCAATAACAATCAGGTAAATTAAGAAGATCAGAAGAACACTACGGCCCACATAGCTGAAAAAGCCCCTTTCTCTGAGATTATTATAGGACTCTTTCCACTGGAATCGGCCTTTTATGGGAGTAGATTCTAGATGATCATTGATCATTTTCCTGAATTTGGATCAGTCTCATAAAGTACGGATTAAGAACCATAAATCAAAAGAAATGCTCAATTCCCGCCTCATCAAAAAAAAGATTTGCAAATTGGGACAGAAAACTGAAACGATGAGACATCTGCAAAACTATTTGCCGGTCATATTACTGATCATACTTCCATTCAAATTATTCAGTCAGCCCAATATTCTGTGCATCCTGGTCGACGACCTGGGTTATGGTGATCTCTCCTGTATGGGTGCTGAGGATATGCTGACTCCCCATATTGATCAGCTTGCCAGCGATGGAATGAGCTTTACACAATTCTACGCCAACTGCACGGTATGCTCGCCCAGCAGGGCCTCACTGCTTACCGGCCGGTACCCCGATATGGTTGGTGTTCCAGGAGTAATCCGGCAATTCGAGGATAACAACTGGGGCTACCTTTCCAGGGAGGCTACCCTGATTCCGGAGTTATTAAAAGATCGAGGCTATCATACAGCAATTATCGGAAAATGGCACCTTGGTTTTGAAAGCCCCAATACTCCCAACGACCGTGGATTTGATTACTTCAAAGGATTCCTTGGTGATATGATGGACGACTACTGGACGCACCTCAGAGGAGGAGTGAACTGGATGAGGGAAAACGAGGAGGAGATCAAACCAACAGGTCATGCCACCAATCTTTTTACGGACTGGACCCTGGAATACCTGGAGGACCGGGCTGAGGACGGGCAAGCCTTTTTTCTTTACCTGGCCTATAATGCACCACACTTCCCTATTCAACCGCCAGAAGAGTTCCTTGAAAGGGTGAAGGAACGGGAACCCGATCTTGACCAGAAGCGAGCTAAAAACGTCGCCTTTGTGGAACACCTGGACGATCAGGTAGGACGAGTGATGGCCTATCTGGAAGCATCTGGATTACTGGAAAACACACTGGTGGTTTTCACTTCCGATAATGGAGGGGCACTCAGGTATGCTCAAAGTAACGGAATGCTGAGAGGCGGCAAACAGGAAATGTATGAAGGAGGTATCAAAGTTCCAGCTTTTATGGTCTGGCAGAATATAATTCCACCAGGAAGCCAGTCGGAGCGACTCACTTTATTAATGGATCTGTTCCCTACTTTTGCGGAAATCGCTGGTGCTGAACTAAGAGACCCCATCGATGGCAATAGCTTTCTACCTGTATTGAAAGGAGAAGAGCACCATGAGCCAAAAAGAACGGTATACTGGGTCAGACGAGAGGGTGGCAGTTATGGGGGACAGGCCTATTATGCTGCACGACGAGGGGATCACAAGATCCTTCAAAACACCCCCTATGAGCCATTTCAATTTTACAATATTGGCAATGATCCCTACGAGAAGAGTCCGCTGCCCGTTTCAGATTCAGAGATATATAAGTCCCTAAGAACTGAGCTGAGGAAGCATATACAGCAATCGGGCAGTATTCCGTGGCAACATTGATTTATTCAAGCCCGTCTTTAATATCAAAGGCCATCAAAGCCTCTCCCCGTCGCTGATAGAGGACTCCCTGGTGAATAACCGGGTGAGAGAAGTGGTGCCTTGTACCCTTGGTAATCTTGAAGGAGCTTATCACTTTCATTTTGCCTTCTTCGAAGCTGATCAAATGCATCTGGCCTCGCTGATTGTAATAATACAACATCTGATCGGCGCCAATTAAGG
>RCNC010001092.1_pt1 | contig 18061 bp, 8 predicted proteins | sample 2041301 | NCBI WGS metagenome assembly RCNC01 (sample SAMN09708231, study PRJNA481090) | Marine sediment metagenome, whole genome shotgun sequencing project. | biome: marine sediment; feature: ocean; material: sediment; isolation source: Sewage treatment plant 13A marine sediment (STP13A) ... | reverse complement strand
CATATTCCGATTTGTTTTCGATTTGGATTTCAAACAACCCGTAAAGCGGAATTTTCTCTGTTGTCGAATGCGTTGGACCAACTTTTCCTGTTTCGTGAAGTGAAAAGGAATACCCGCCAAAAGTACAAATGGAAAAAATCATAGTTAATAGGTATAGACCTATTATTCTTTTCATTTTATTCATTTTAAATTGATATTATTTATTACGCCGACTCTGTTAATTTTCTCTCTCTCAGATACAAACATTCTAAATTAACCATATCCTCTATAATAGTAATAATTTCTTCAGTAATCTCATTTTGATGACTAGCAGGGTTATCACAAAGTACCAGGCCCTAACCTTCTCTTCGAAGCACCTATCGATAATGAATAATCCCATTATCGCTATAAATAATTAGAAATACCATCAACACACCCGTCAACATAAATTGGTTCCTATCTTTAGAAGACGCAAAATACAAGATTGATTTCTGGAGGGGAGAATATAATGAGTTCATACCTCATAGTTCCTTGGACGATCTAACACCAGATGAAATATATTTCTCGAAACCATAATCTGAAATTATGCTGAATAGACGAAAATTTACTAAAGTCGGAATAATAGCAAGTCTGGGACTTGGAATAGTACCTGGTAGTTCAGCTAAAACATTTAGTAGTAAAAAACCGGTTCTCGATTCCATTTTTAAATCAATCACAAAAAAAGAGGTGAAAGAATTCTTGAGTGGTTTATTATATACAAAACAGGAAGTGGATGATTATTTTGCAGACAAGGCTTTCCCTTTTGCGAAACATAGCCAAGAATTTGGCTGGCTACTTCGTGATGCTCGTTTTCGTGATGGCGCTAATAATTCAATCTCTGTTTATAATTATAAAAAGCCCGATGGAGAGCGGGAAATGTCAAACTATGCAGACAAGCCTTGTCGAATTAATACCTATGGAAATAGTTTTACGCAATGCCACCAGGTGAGTGATCATGAAACCTGGCAAGAAGTATTATCTGCTCATATTCAGGAACCTGTTAAGAATTTTGGTATTGGGGGATGGTCGGTTTATCAGGCTTATTTACGGATGTTAAAAGAGGAAAAGCGAACTTCCGCTGAACATATTATTTTTAATATTTACGACGATGACCATTATCGAAATCTTGACGCTTGGCGTAATATTAGGAAAAGCAAGCATGCTCAGTTTATTGAACCTCCACTTCCACATGTCAAAGTTGATTTGAAGAACAGAACAATTTCTGAGCATCCAAATCCTACTCCGACAAAGGAAGATTTTTATAAACTGTGTGATATTGATTCAAGCTATGAGCTGTTTAAAGATGATTTAGTTGCAAAGATCCGGATAGCTCATAATAAATCAAAAGACCGTAATGAAAATCTTAGTTATAAAGATATTCAGGCATTAACTAAAACTCATGGAATAGAAACTAGTTTGGATACAAATGCAACCTTATCCAATATTGTTAGCGCTTATCACAGGGAATGTGCTTTGTTTAGTTCTGAAAAGATTGTTGGTAAAATAGAACAATTTGCTAAAGAGAAAGAAAAAAAGGTATTGTATGTTTTATCATATCCTGCGGGATATTTGGCAAAGGCCCATGATTCGGGTTCTAGATGGGATCAGCCATTTATCGATTTTCTGAATAAGAAAGAACTGCCATTTGTTGATCTGGGACATGCCCATTTCGAGGAGTTTAAGCAGTTTAGTATTGACCTTAAAACTTATCTGCAAAGGTATTTTATAGGGCATTATAATCCTCTGGGTAATATGTTTTGTGCCGATCAAATCAGAGCTAAGTTTGTATCGACGATGGAGCCCAAACCACTGTCGTATAGTGAAAAAGTAAAACTTGGAAGTTTCTAAAATGCAAAAACTGAGCAAGAAAGAGATGAAGTAGCTTTCATCCCGGTGATACTGGAATCTTTTTGTTAACTTGAGGGAAGAGCTGATTTTGAATACAGGATCCAACCCTAACTTCCAGTCATGCCTAAATTCTTAGCCTCTTTAAGTGCAGCGCTATTTTTATTCCAGTTTACCTTTGCTGATGACCCGGTGATAGGTAAGCTGGCAAATCCGGGATTTGAGAACATGCCCATACAAAGCGTCTTTTTCTTCACCGGAAACTGGCGAAATGGGGTACAGTTTTATGATTACAAGCCCACAGATAACCGGGGACTATTTACCTTACATCCAAGCGATGCCCGCCACTTGGGATGGTCCGAAAATCAAGCCAACAGAGACTTCACTGTTCAGACCATGATTGATGCCGGAGTGAATGTGATTAACATGTCTTATTGGGGATTGCCAGGGACAGACAACTGGGCCTACTGGTCCCCCATGCAATCATCAACTGCTTCGCATGATGAACTGTTTAATGCAGCACTTGGGAAAGAGATCCTGATTGCCCCTTACATAGAATCCTTCGCGCCGACCGACAAAGATGAAGGTTATATTTTTGTAGATGATTTTCCTGGAACAATTGCCAATCCAGCCCCTTTACTGGTCTCAAAAATAGAAGATCTTGTTAACCGCTACCTGGTGAATCCGGCCAATGCTCAATGGCCCTCAAAATGGGCCCGGGTTTACGACCAGAATGGCCATGAACGATACCTGGTATCCATTATCCATGTGGCATCAAACCAGGAATCAATCACGGATCAGGAGTTTGCAGCAGGTTTTGACCGGGTGGCCGGGAAAGTATTTGAAAACACAGGTGTGCATGTTGGTTTCGCACTGGATATTTTGCCACCCGATAGCTATGCTCCGGGTAACTTTAAAGCCACTCCTTCTTCCACTGGATCATTTTTAGCACAACAGGCCTCGGTTTGTGCCATCCAGTGCTTTCTTCCTGAAATATGGACAGGTATGAGTAATGAAAATGACTTAATCAACTGGAAAAGGAGTTATCACCTCTCCTGGAAAAATACCGGAATACCCTTTATCCATGATCTCACTCCGGGCTATGACGCACAGATTGTGTTTCCATCTTCCCCGGTCTATGGAAACACACAGTCCTGGCGTGATTTACAAACCCAGGCCATCAACGATTTTGGCAGCCAATCGATGACTATTAATGCATGGAACGGATATACAGAAGGAATGGCAGCAATCCCCACTGTACAATACGGGAATGCAACTTATCTCTGGATATGTACTCATTTTGGCGGAAATTGCAGCAACTCAACTGAAAGAATGAGCGGAAGGTCCTTGTCTGAGAATTTAGAGGTTCTGCCAAATCCTGTCCTATACCACGCCGAAGTTCGCCTGAGGGAACAGGGTGAGCATTTCATTTCTTATAAAATAATCGATTCAAACGGAATCATACTGAAAGCCCTGAAAATAAGAAATAACAACGGCCCCGTAGCTTCTGTCGATATTCATATGGATAATACCTTACCTGGACTCTATTTCCTGATAGTAAAGACCAACAGATCCTCTTATGCAAAAAAAGTCATCAAATTGGATTACCCTCTGCAGGCTCCTTAAAGAAACATGATCTTATAAGGCCAAGTTGTATGAGCTGGCAAAAAACGCTGGTAAAGGAGAATGGGAATTACATATCACTGAGCTGCAATAACCCCATCAACACCCCCGTCACCCTTAATTGCAAAGCCCCCGAGAATCCGAAGATAAACGGGGGCTTTAGCGGTTTGGCGGATGCTTTAGCCCTGATGATTTTTTCCCAAAAAAAGCCGTAAATTATGTAGTTTATTCTGAACTTCTGCGACCTATTAGTTAAATGAGAATCAAGCATCCCGATAAGAAGGCGTTCACCGTTTTGTTGGAAAAGAACAAAGGGATCATACATAAAGTCGCCATGTTATACACTCACAATAAAGAAGACAGAGAAGACCTTTACCAGGATATTTACTATCAATTGTGGAGATCGCAGGGAAGCTACCGGCAAGAGGCCAAGTTTAGCACGTGGATGTACCGGGTCGCTATAAATACTGCCATCAGTCAAATCCGAAAGAAGAAAGAGCTGGTAGTCCCGGTACAGCATTTTCAGGATCAGTTGGATGATGCAGGCAACTCTGAAAAAGAAGAACAGATACATTTACTCTTTAAATCTATTTCGGAGCTAAATAAAATCGACAGAGCCATCATCCTGCTATGGCTTGAAGAGAAATCCTACGAAGAAATCGCAGAGGTCCTAGGAATCAGCAAATCCAATGTCAGCGTAAAGCTCGTTAGGATCAGGAAACATCTATCTGAACTAATGAAAGGATCCGAAAAATGACAGAAGACAGGCTGAAGCATATCTGGAACCTAATCAACGACCCGACAGAGATTTTAGGTTCCTCAGGCCATACAAGGGACTCTTTAATTAGAAGCCGGTCTGGTTCCGTTCAGGAAAAGGTCAGGATATTGTTTCGAAATGACTTGATTCTGAAGACGGTGGGCACTCTCGCTTTCCTGGCAGACCTGCTCTTGTATCGCGATAACCAGGGGGTCATTTTTATATGTCTGGGTGGACTGTTTCTTCAGGCCATCATGTTTACCCTTGAAGTAAATTTGTTACATCAATTTAAAAAGGCCTCCGACTACAGTCGGTCTACCCGTGATAGTCTTTCGGGCCTGGTGACTTTCCTGAAAAGAAAATCCCCTCTGTTTGGAATCACCATTGCCGCTTCGCAAATCACCTTTTTTAGTTCCGGAGTTTTGTTATACTATTATCTGGTCTATGGTCAGGTAAAATCTATGACCTTGCTTACTTTTTTTGTCTTTTCCGTCCTGCTGGGCATCTGGACAATTTCCTCTTATCTTAGAATTCAATCTCAGACAAAATTTCATATTAATAACCTCACTGCCTTCCTGGGGGATCTCAATGAAAACACCCTTGAAGTTGTATTCAATGCTATTGAAAAAGAGCGCAAGCAGGACGAACTTATTAAAGTATTGGTCAGCTTACTGTTGATTTTTGGATTTGTGGCCTTGCTTGCCGTATTAAAATCGGTATTAGCATAAGCAATATGAAATCAAAAGCATTCATAAAATTCGCTTGCATTGCAAGCGCCTCCTGTATCTTAACAATAATGGTTAATGTACCGGTGATCGGACAGCAGATCAAAAAGGAGATTTATCTGGCCACAGAACTGAACAATACATTATGTGGCTACTCACACATTATTTTGTCAGACAGTACGGTTAACGGCAAACCCGTGGATGTGATGAAGCAGACCGTCCTTGCCAATTTTTATGCGCTGGGTCATGACATCACGCAAAGGCAAAAATTTACCTATTACATCGATCCGGCAACTGGTAACTTCATTTACCACGACAGCTTTCATCAGCAGGGAGAAACCACCATGAGCATCGCCATGTATGTGGAAGGGGATTCCATTAGGATGGCAGGACAGGAGGCCGGCGATGTGACAATCACCGAGCTTCCCAAAGGCCTTATTATGCCCAATACCCAATTCTATCCCTACCTAAGGGATGATTTTGTCACTGAAGGGTTGAATTCAAAAACCTATACTGTGTTTAGTGTGCGGACAGGAAAGATAGAAAATGTTACTTATTCAAAAACAGGCGAAGAGCAAGTAGAGCTGGCTGGAAAACTTTACGATGCAGTAGTGCTGACCCAACCCGATCCTTCATCGGGACAAAACATCAAATTATGGATCGATAAGAAGAGTGGTATGCGGCTGAAAATGGTAACTCCCAACCACATGAGCATCTACCTTGCAGATGAATCAGTTATCGGGAAAATAAAGACAGGGAACTGGGATGCAATCTTATTTACGCAGACAAATGAATCTATCAAAGACATCCAAAACATCTCGTATATGAAGGTGAAAGCGGAGCTCGAGATATTCCCGCCTGCAAGCATGGAGGATTTAAAACTTCTTGGTCAAGATTTTAAGGGCAAAACAGACGAGGAACGAATCGAGGGCGTGTTTATAATATCTCATGAGAAGTATGAAGGACAGAATGCGCCTCCCTTTCCAATGAAAACCAATACATACATAAATCTCCAAGACTACCTCGAAGCTGCAGATATGATTGAATCCGATGATCCCGTATTGATAGCATTGGCCTACGAAACATGCAAAGGATCTGAAAATTTGTGGGAGGCTACCCTCAGTTTAAGTCGTTGGGTGGCCCTGAATATAGAGGGTTCCATTCTTGGGGGAACAGCCAGGGAAACCTACGATGCCAAAAGTGGCCTGTGCGGATCTCAGTCCAATTTAATGACCGCCCTATGCCGTGCGGCCGGGATACCTGCAAGAAGCGTCTGGGGTTGCCTCTATACCACTGAATACGGGGGCAGCTTTGGCCACCATGCATGGAACGAAGTATTCATGGGCGAAGCCGGCTGGATTCCCTTTGATGTAACCATTCATGAAACCGATTACATAGATTCTGGTCACATTCGACTGGGTGTGTTGGATACCCGCCAAACCCTTATCAATTCCTGGAAGATGGAGATCCTGGATTTCAGATTATAGAAAATCCATCAACACCACCGTTACCTTAAATTGCAAAGCCCCCGAGAATCAATGGGGGCTTTCGCGGTTTGGCGGATGCCACAAGCCCCAATGAATTGAGGTATGATCCGGCGGAAATCTTGATATAGCCACATTCATTTGTCTTAAAAGGTCTCCCATTGGATTTCTTGAAACTCCCTGATACATTAATTCAACTTTCTCTGAAACATATTTATTATCTGAAGAACAGCTTTGAAAAGGTAGAATAGGACATACTAATAAAACGGAAAAAAGGATAGCGTTAAAAACTCTTAAGAGATTGTATAGAATGTTCTTTACATTTATTAATGAAGAAATATATTAGTCTCCTATTCGAGAAGGATGATACCTTTCAGGACTCTTGGTCCGATAATCTCAATAAAGTACATTCCACTTGACTTATTCCCGAATGAATACTTGATCTGATTTGATTTGATGACCTCCCCAATGGCAATGACCTTGCCTGTCGGATCGGTGATTCTAAAATAATACTCCTGTTTATCAGGATTTAGGAATTCAATAAGACACCAATCCGTGGTTGGATTTGGATAGATTCTCAACCCGGAGTAGTGCTCATGCAGGGCAAGGCCGGTTGCCTGAACAAAGAGGCTATCTATCTCAAAACACTCATTTGAGTCAGTGATCATTACATGGTAATATTGGTCCTCCAGGGTTTTGTATTCTGCTAAAATACTATTTGACTGGTTCTCATTATCCCATTGATAGAAATATGGAGGAGTACCCCCCTGAACTCTTGCTACCAGGAACTGGTTAATACTGTCAACAATATCAATTGTAATTTCATCCGGCTGGAATAAAATTACACTATCGATGACCTCGCAGCCATTTTGATCACTTGCATTGATATAATAATACACATTTGCCTGGAGGTTGAACGATTGCGGATCCTCTGTTCCAGGAATATCACTCCACAAGAAGCTATAAGGAGGTATTCCTCCTGTAGCTGAAAATCTGGCCATACCATCACTTAGCCCAAAGCATGAAATATTATTGCTTTCAACAAGGGATAATATTACTCTTTCTGGCTCAGGAAGTAACAGACTATCTATTACAGAACAACCATTTGCATCGCTTACTTCCACATGATAAATTTTATTTCCTTCCAGGTCTTCTACTATGGCTGTATTTGAAGCAGACAAATTATCCCAGAGATAGGAATAAGGGGACCCACCATTTGATGCAGTAACAAATGCAGATCCATCAGATTCGCCAAAACAGGAAACATCCCCGGTTTTGTCTACCTGAGTAAGGATTGGTTCCGGATCTGAAAGAACAATACTGTCACTAATGACGGTTCCATCGGCATCGGTTACTTTAACACGATATTTGACCCCGGCGAATAAATCATTTGCCTGGGCTTCTGAAGAATGCTCCTGATTATTCCATTCATACTGGTAAGGGGAAATTCCACCTGAAGGAAGCGCAATAACTGAACCATCTCTGCCTTTATAGCAAGTTGGATTATCTCCTGAAAGGGTAAGGGCAAGGGGGAAGCTTGAGTTAAATTCATAAATCCCCATATCAACAATACGGGATCCGTCTGATTTTCCATCCCAGACACGCAGTTTTCCCTCTGGATCCAAATCAGGTAAATTCTCGCTTGTTGATCCAGCATCTATGCATGGTGAGCTTTCCGTGAGATGGAAATCCATAGAACTTGGATTTTCAAAAAGGGGATTTCCGGAGATATTCCCTTCACCAGGTATATCACCAATTGTATTTGAAAAAACAATTTCGAAAATACCGTCAAGGATATCTATCCTTTGTTCGCCGCCTCCCCAAACAATGGTATTCTGCATGAAGCTTGTCCCATTTTTCTGCATTATTCCTTTCTCATTGCCCCATATAACGCAATTCATAATCTCTGGCTGGGCATAACTCATCTCCCAACCTTGATTGATAAGAATACCTTCGCCATCGTTTTCAGAAACAATGCTCTGAAGGATCAAGGCTTGGCTGTAGGCCCTTCTTTTAAAGCCATCAGAATCATAATCCCCGTCAGCGAGTACTGAAATACCTGGACCGTGATTTCTACTAATTAAACTATTGACTAATTCAAGATTAACTGTAGCTGTTAAGGATGCTGGGTACCATCCAAAACTTGACGGAGTGTTTCCAACTGCTCTGCAAAATATTCCTCCTGAACCATTTTCACTTATTGAAGCTTTGACCACCTTGCCCGTAGCAGATCCCCCATCATATGAACCGGCGTAGGCATCAAAAAGAACACCCCATTCTTGGTTGTTCGTTATCATAGAGTTTGTTAGCTCTAGAGTAGTGTAATTGTCATTACCATATACTTTGATTCCATTTTCTTTGCAATGGGAAACCATACTGCCATTTACGATGTGGTAATTGCCACCTTTAAAATACAGGCCGTTTCGTGCATGTTTAATCTCTGCAAATTGAATATCTGATCTACTGTTTAAAATGAATCCCTCCCATTTTCCCGGAACACCCGGAACAGCGCCGATACGTACCGGATTCTCTTCCCTACCACCAACTATCAAAGTTCCATTATTTGTAATAGATATCAGTTCTTCCGGACTACCTCCGTTAATAATTACAGTTACTCCTTCTCCAATGACTAAGGAGTCATTTGTATCTATAATGACCGGACAGATGATCTGATAAACAGTATCCTGACTCCATACCCCGGAAATGTCTCCACACACCTCTTTTACAGGCTTTTCAGTGTAAAGAAAGGAGTCCGAAAACCTTTGTTGTATTGAATCACTATTGAATAAAACAATATCAACCAAACCTTCAGTCCCTGGAGGACATGTTACCTGAATCAGGGTATCGGTCCAGGTAAGATATGAATCAGCTTCAGCTGCATCAAAAAGAATTTTTGTGCCATTTCTTGATTGGCCAAAGTATTTGCCCCTTAAGGTGATAACTTCTTGATCCAAGGTGTGTGTATACTTAGGATCTAATTCTGAAAGTACTAATTCAAGGTAATGATATACATCTGTATATTTGCTCTCGTTTCCATTATTATTCGTTATTGTTATATCTGCCCATAATGAAGGATTTGGAGGTATGATGCAGGTTATTTCCACATCTGACCAATTAAGGTATTCCAGAGCTTCGGCACCATTAAAGTTTACCTTGCCAATTCCTCTTATTGAGTTGAAATATGCACCGTAAATTGTAACAGTATCAAATGCAAAAATGGAAGAGCTGCTTCGTGAAAGAGAGTCAATCCTAGGATTTGATATAAATGATGCCGCCTCCTGGGTATTGCCATAGGCGCCCATATTGATCCTACTACCATTGGGTGAGGGTTCATTTAAATAATCATCGGAAGGATCACCCGTATCTATGCACGGTGAATTTTCACGCAAATGAAAATCACGATTGAGTGAATCAATAAATTGAGGATATAAGCTGAATATATTTCCTGCTAGGTCTGTTGAATTTGTGGGAAGTGTTGCATCACCCAGCAGACTATATGAAAATTCTGTTGCGGAGCCTGGAAAGACTGATCCTCCAAGGTTACCAAAAAAAATGCAGTTCTTAGCGCTTGTTGCATACTTCAATCCTATTTCCCCGTTATATGCAACGGTCGTATTTATGAGATTTACTGTGGTATTCCAGCCACTTTTGGAAACCCCGATCCGATCGTTGTTGTATATATTACAGTTCCTTACTTCGCAGAAAGACCCCCCGGCAGGACCATATGATACCATTATTCCGTTGCTTGGGTTATTCTTAATTTCAGAATGATCAACTCGAAGTTTAGAACCTGCTACTACAACAGCACCATAATAAATCGAGTGATTGTTTGTTTTTGAGCTTGCGTATTCAACATCACAATAGGAAATGATACTGGTATCGGCTAAATTCTCATAGAAAAAAAGGTTAAACCAGTTCCCCACTGTAGTATCTCTGGTAAACACAATCCTTGAGTCCGGCACGCCGATTGCCTCAAGCTTTCCATAAATAAGGAAACCGCCTCTTTGATCCCATGACCTAATCCTGATCTCACAACCCGGTTCAATCGAGAGCACCTTATTTTCTGGCACGGTCACTTCACCTAAAATATGATAAGGCGAGAACTCTGATTTCAAGGTTCCATATAGAGCGGTACCATGGGGGATGATGTTGGGCGAGATAGTGAAACAATACCTGCTAGTATCAGAAAGAGAAGGTTGCGAATTACTTGAGATCAACCACATGCATATGTCTGAATTAAGCTCCGGCACATCCCAGACATAGAATCCGTTGTTTGGAGCACTGGCGACAATCTGGATCCAGTTTGTTCCGCTATCTGTACTGTATTTAATGGTTACCGTTCCGGATAGACTTTCACTATAACCCCATCGAAGTGTATCAACCAGGTTACTTACCAGATTCTTATGATAGTATGGTTCCAGAATTTTGAGATAATCCATATCCTGCTGGTATTCAAAGGCACCAATGTCAATCCGGCTCCCCATGATCCTTTGCGAACCCACGAAATCCACCTCCGGAATCTCATATTCTTCCGTATTGAAGTATCCATTATTGATCGCTACTGAACCTGACATGTGCCTAAAATCATTAGCGGCACTGTCTTGAAATTCGGGATATATTCCGAATATATTCTCTTTGCCGTCCCGTACACTCTGTGGTAGTGCAGAATCAGGCATTATCGAATTGGAAACACTAAATCCAGTCACAGCTTCAAAAGTCTGGCCGTTGGACCAGAAAACATTGTTTCGAAGTATGGGGTTTGAGTTATTATCATTCTTGTAGCCAGCAGATGAGTTATTAATGATTGTATTATTGAGGATTTCAGGACGTGAATAATCCCAGCACGCAATGCCATACTGATTGTCGTAGATGATGTTTCCAACTATGTGTGCATACCATACATCTCTTATACCGATACCCCATGTGTTATTATAAATCTCATTGTTGTAAATCTTTGCCCCTCCATATTCCTTAAAATAAATACCACTGCTTCCATTATTGTATATTTCATTGGATACAATAGTTGGAAATGCATCCTTGAAATAGATACCATTGTAATTGTTATCGAATACCTGATTATGAGAGAAAAAACAATAATTATTAGGCAAGTAGGCCCCATAATATGAATTATGACACAAGACGTTGTGCTCAATTGTATCAATGCCAAAACCATTCCAGTGACCGGATAATACCGAGGTGCTATTATGGGTGAATAAATTATTCCTGATTATTGTAGTTGACCCCCGGGTATGAATACCATATTCCTCACAAAACCTGAAACAACAGTGCTGAACAGACATTTCAGATAAGTATATTGATAGAGCCCCAGTGTAATCATTATAGTAGGAGCTCTGACTTGTAATATTATCTACCCTGTTAGCGTACTCGAAAACACAGTATTCAAAGATTGAACTATCAGAGACATTACCTAAGAATACTATTCCCCAATTACCTTCCTCACCTTCTCGAGTGAAGACTATTGAGTCACCCGGAACACCTGAAGCAATTACCCTTCCATATACATTAAAATAGCCTACATCAATGTCACCAGTAAAATCAGAATTATCGCCTGTCTTGAAACGGACTTCAACCCCGGGCTCAATGTTGAGGGTGGCACCCTCAGGCACAACCAGCTCACCTTCAATGATGTAAGGAGCGTTGTTTTTGGTCCAGGTACCGCTAGCAATACTGCTATCTGGCATAGTGGTTTGGGCACTCATTGATCCTGATACAATCAATGATGCAACATATAGAATCATGGATCTGTTCATTGGGATTGTATTTGAATTTACAATTAAAGTTATGCAACCCCTCTGACAAAGTCAATTATGAAATTATCAAGACTTTGCTTATCAATACATTTATTGGAAAGCCCCCGCCGATCCGAAGATCAATGAAGGCTTTCGCAGTTTGGCTTTGCTAACTCGATCATCTTATAATTTGACAATCTTTTCAGTTGTGCAATTATCTTTTGAAATGAAGGTGACAAAATAAATTCCTCCTTGAAATGATGACAAATCGATCATACATTGGCCTCTATTAGCAAATGATTCTTTTACCAATTTGCCATTGATTGAGGTTATATATATTGAATATTGCTCATCACTATCAATAGATATTTCTATTTGGCTTCTGGTTGGATTTGGACTAATTGAAAAGTGAACGTTATTGCTTATATTAATACTTTTTGCCTGAATTGATGTAAGCGTGTCGACAACAGGATTCAAATATATGTCCAGGCTCTTTGTACTATCTTCATATATTCTAACATTATCATATTGAGTATAGTAGCCCTCACAGGAAACGATTATTTTGTAACAATCGGGTGCCAATACCTCATCAAATAATCCGCTATCATCAGAGACAATTGTTAAGCCTCTAATATTGGGGTAATCATTGATTATACTGATATTAACATTTTCCAATATCCGATAATCTACTGCATCAAATACAGTTCCATTTACCCTCCCATTTGGAAATCCAGATATCTTGGTAATACTATTGTCATTAGAATCAGAAATATACATATCTCCTCTAATGTCAAAAGCGATTCCGCTAGGTGCTATAAATCCATTCGCAAAATTCACTTTCTTACCATCAGGCAATATTTCATATATACGTCCATTCATATCCGAACTCACTGTTGCAAAGAGTTTGTTTTGTGGTGATATTGCAAAAGAGTTTGTATTATGAACTCCAAGAGATGATCGTCTTCCGAGTGTATCAATCTTCCAAATTATTCTCTGTCCTGGCTCTCCCTCTGAATCATTCATATCACCTTCAAGCGCTGACAAATAAATAACCCCACTCGTATCAATTGCAATGGTTGAAGGACTCTCAAAACCACCATATAGAATCTTTGTATCCCTATCAGGACTAACTGACATGAGTTCTCCTGTTAGGAATTCAGCAAAAAGCAAGTCCCCATTTTTACTAAATGCTAGTCCCGCAGGTCTGTTTACATTTCTTGTAAATATACTTGTGGAATGATTGCCTGAATGGAATACCCGTATTTGGGCTTCCATTCCTGGAGCAGACTCAGAGAAATAAACGCCGCCAGATTTGTCAATAGCGAAACATCCTGTTGGAGGACTATAAGTAACTATCCCTGAATAATTGAAGATATTACCATTTTTGATTTCTGCAATTCTTCCTGACTCATCATTTGCAATAAAAAGTTCCTCATTTAATCCGAGAATAACATTTGTGGGAGATGATATGCCATTACCTTCAATAAGTGTTTTGTATTTATTTGTCTTATTGCCATAAATATAATAAACAGAACCCGTACACCTCATGACAGCAACTAGATCTCCATTTGGAAGTATTTCTATGCCATTAATACAATCAGGAGGTAATTCGCAATGCTTGGTCAGCTGCCCTTTTACCGAATACTTATAAATGAAGTCTTTACTTTCTGATGCACAAGAAACAAACAAGTTGCCTTCTTCATCTGCCGCCAACCCATGAAATCCAATTTCAAACGGCAACCTTATTAGATATTTTAGTGCTCTAGTAAGGGTATCTATTTTATATACTTCCGAACCCATACCAAGAAATATATTGTTGTTTATATCCGCTTCTATTGCACTGGGGTGTCCTACATTATCTATTATTATCTCATAACTACCATCAATCCGAACTTTATATACTCGTCCAACATCGTCATTTATACCACATCCTGCATAACCAATCCAAATATTGCCATCGAGTGCAACTGTTATGACACTTTCACAAAAAGTCCTGGGCACCTGGGTGAATTTATTATAGTTTCCCTCTGAGGAAAAAAGGCCTATTTCACCTCCCGGAAAACCATATGAATATAAGTTCCCATTAAAATCAGCCTCAATGCCGTACGTGTGAGAATCGGAAAATATATTATATAACCCATTCGTATCCACTTTGAAGATCCCACTCCAGGGTGCAGAAATAATAATCTGATCTTCAAAATAAGCAACATCCACGGGACTGCTTGGACAGCCCGGTATCAGTGTTTTAACGTCAAACCCAGGAATTTGAACCTGTGGATTAAAATATCTTGGCCGGGTTGGAAGTTCTTCGAAAAGGATGTTTCCTAAACATGTATCCTTGATTACACTTAAGTTTCTTATAACCGTTTTTGATGATTCTCCATCGTGAAATGAAATTTGAAAATCCCCTTGAGGCAGAATAACCTCAAATCTTCCATCAGATTCATCCGACCCAAAGCCAAATGAGCAACCAAACTCAGTCCAGTTTATCACGTCAAATGCATTCCCACCTGCAGCCACAGGATAACCAGAAGTATCTATTAAGTTGCCGCAAACCAAGTATCCATACTCAAGTTTCAAGTTTATATTCTCTACAGTATCGGTATCTTGGATGGTGATCCTTTTAGCATTTGAAATTTCATTCCATGAAAGAACTTCCTCATACGCTAGTGGCAAAATTCTTCTTTCAATGGAGGAATGAGAAAAAATAAGATAGTCTCCAAAAGGAACTTGAATTGTGTATAATCCATCATCGTTTGTTATTGAGGAATATGTAATGCCCCAACATCGTACAATTTCATCATATATACCAACATGAATCTCATGATTTTTTAATGGATTATTCATTGAATCGGTTACTTTTCCGGTAATATAACCTATTGAATCAGGTAAGATCCCTGCCACAAAAATACTATCTACGTATACTTCGGACTCACCAAAGGATTCTACACCAAATGTGCCTCCCATCAGCGAGGATGTATCCCTATAGCCAAGAATTAATGCATCATTGATGTAAAATGAAATTGAATCATCAATACCTACTATTTTTGTTGTATTCCACTCTCTAAAATCAGCAGAAGTACTTGCAGAAATTAAGGAGGTGAATGTACCCCACGGAGACTCTTCACTCAAAGTTACTTGGTCATCTTCAACACTAAAAAAATAACGACCATTATCGCTGACCCTATATAGTATGTGAGCTCCGCCCAAAGCAACCTTAATTCGGCACTGAAAACTATAATCTGTCCATCCTTTTGTGTGGCGGTATGTGAAAAAGTCGTGCTCTGTACCTATTAGAATATTGTTTCCATTATCATTTACTAACCCCCAGCCTTGTTCATATTCCCAATCAACTAAAGAGCCATCAGAAAAATCCTCGAATAGTAATTGTTGAAAACCTGATTGAGCAACCAATGTGCTAACGCAAGCTAATATTAGAAATAATGATATTCTTGCTTTCAACATTCTAAACATATCAGAATAGAAATCTAACCTTACTTGTTGGTTACCAATAATTAAGAGCCAATTAAAGCTAGTGAAAAATTTCCACCTCTAATAATAATCTGACGATAAAGATATTTTGTGATTTATCTGTACAAACAATAATATCTTATGCCATCAACGCTCCCGTCAACATAAATTGCAAAGCCCCCGAAAATCCTAAGATTAATGGGGGCTTTCGCGGTTTGGCGAATGCCACCAGCACCCATTGATTCTTGACATGATCGGGCGTAAATCTTGCTGTAAGTGGCTGCAAATGAAACTGTCAGAATTCGTCAGCACGTGTATTTTGGTAGATCTTTTAGCAAGATAAATAGATCATTGTATTTGACTCATATTCAGCAAGATTGTAACTTGCCTGTTTCTAACCTCATCCCTCAATGGCTGGCAGTTCCAACAAACTATCTCAATTCTGGCAGGAGTTAAAAAGGCGTAAAGTTATCAGATCACTGGCCATTTATGCAGGATCAGCCTTTATTATTCTGGAAGCAGCCACTATTATTTTTCCACGATGGGGACTCCCTGATTGGACCATTGATCTTGTGCTATATCTTTTGATCCTGGGGGCTTTCATCAATATTATTGTTGCGTGGATATTTGATATCACGCCTGAAGGGGTCCAGAAAACCAAACCTGTCTCTGAAGTTCGGGAAAGCGATATAAGCACTGATTCAAATGCATGGAAGGTTGTTTCCTACATCAGTTTGGGGGTAATTGTAGCATTGATTATTTTCAATGTAGCTCCCACTAATAAAGAGGCAAGGCCTGGCACAATTGAATCGGTAGTGATACTTCCCTTTGATAATCTTACAGGTGATGACGGACTTGATATTACGCTGTCAGGAATGCATACCATGCTGATCAGGGATATGCAAAGAATAGGTGGACTTAGAACTATTTGCAAAACCTCAGCGATTAGCTATAAAAATAAGGACATGTCTATCCATGAGATTACCTCAGAACTGGCAGTCGGTGCGGCGATAGAGCCCACTGTGATGTGCGTGGGCGATTCCATATGTATGCATGTAAAAGTTATCACTCCTTATCCTGAGGAGAGTACAATATGGATGGCGGATTACATTGTGGAGAGAAGCCAGTTACCTAATCTGTGGAATCGAATCACAAAACAGATTACAGATGAATTGCTGATCGAACTAAGTTCCGAAGAAGAAAGTCTGCTCGCTGAATCAAGGATTGTTGATCCTGAAGCTTACGACGCATATTTGAAAGGCCTGCATTACCTGGATATGATCGATAAAAATAGCCTTCAAAAAGCTAAAGAGTATTTCAATATTGCCGTCGAAATAGAACCCGAATGGGCAGAACCTTATGCGGGCCTTGCATCAGTCTGGGGTTACCAGAAGCAAATGAGCTTTATATCGCCATCGGTTGCCACCCCAAAGATTTATAAAAACCTTAACAAGGCTCTTGAACTGGACCCCAATTCTTCGATTTCTCATTATGCAAAAGCAACAATTGCTGTATGGACTGAATGGAACTGGGAGAAAGGGGAAGAAGAATTCTTAAGATCCCTTGAACTGAATTCTAGCAATGCATTGTGCAGGATGTTCTACGCACATTTACTGGGGATTCTGCACAGGAATGACGAAGCTATCTACCAGGCCAATTTGGCCTTAGAGCTGGATCCGAAAAGGGCTTCTATTTTGGGCTTGTATGCGGCGGTAACGATGCATATGGGTAATTACCAATCTGGTATTGATCATGCGGAGAAAGCACTTTCTATTGATCCAACTTACAGGTTTGCTATTGTTTGTATTGCTAGTTCATATAGAAAAATTGGGGACTATGAAAAATTTTTGAAATATTTCAAAAAATTAGGCAGCTATGATGATAAGGTGGTTGCATCTATTGATTCAGTTTTTCAGGAACAAGGGTATCGTGCAGCCGTTGAAATGACCATTAAGATTGATGAGGAGGCTGCCAAAGAAGGATATATAAATTACGTTACCCTGGGATTTCGATACCTGGAAGTAAATAATTATGATAGGGCCATGGATTGTTATGAAAAAGGATATGAAGTTCACCATCCGAACATGCCTTATATCAGCACATGGATGTATGGCAGGGATCAATTGAAGGACAATCCAAGATATATTGCACTCTTGAAGAAAATGAATCTTCCTTTACCGGGGGATTAAAGGTGTTTTAGTATCAGGTAAAATCTGATTTCGATTCCATCTACACACCCGTCAACATAAATTGCAAAGCCCCCGAGAATCCTAAGATTCTCGGGGGCTTTGCGGTTTTGCGGTGGTGCCACCAGGAATTGAACCAGGGACACCAGGATTTTCAGTCCTGTGCTCTACCAACTGAGCTATGGCACCGATGCTGTAAAAG
>RCNC010001152.1_pt1 | contig 18079 bp, 12 predicted proteins | sample 2041301 | NCBI WGS metagenome assembly RCNC01 (sample SAMN09708231, study PRJNA481090) | Marine sediment metagenome, whole genome shotgun sequencing project. | biome: marine sediment; feature: ocean; material: sediment; isolation source: Sewage treatment plant 13A marine sediment (STP13A) ... | reverse complement strand
AACAGCTGTTGCCGGATGAGGCCTTCATCACCATCTGGACCCTGGAAAAAAAGACCTGTGTCTGGGCCATTTCCCATGATAGAGACCCTTCCTTCGCAGTCGTCGATCTGGGAGAAGAAGCTATCCGAAAAAAAGTAGCCCAATTGCGTCGAGCATTGCAGCCCAACGTTCGGATGCTAGGCAACATTCCCAGATTCGACCTGGAAACCGCCTATGAAATTTACCATCACCTGTTGCAACCGGTGGAATCTGGCTGGCAAGACGCCCGTAGTCTGCTGGTGGTTATCAACGGCCCCCTGGGCCAGATTCCTTTGTCTGTGCTTCCCGTTAAGAAGGTAAAAAATCTGTCTGACCGGGCTATGCTGTTTGACGAATATCGGTCCGTGCCCTGGTTGATCCGCAAGGTTTCCATTACCCGATTACCGTCAACTGCCTCAATAGTGACCCTGCGAGCACTGCCCGCACCCAACCCGGCGCGCGAATCGTTTGCCGGCTTTGGCGATCCTATATTCAGTCTCGCCCAATTTCATGAAACACCGAACCAGTCAATCTTGTCACAAGGTAGTGTGCCCCCCGGCGACATAGCCATTAGAGGCGTCAGAGTAATTGATACCGGCGAAGAAATGGGCCAAGCTGACTTACCATCGGTTCGCATTGAACAGCTTTGCCGTTTGCCGGATACCGCCGATGAGATTCGGCAGATCGCTAAAAGCCTTAAAGCCGACCCTGCAAGGGACGTGTTCCTGGGTGAGGCGGCAACTGAGACCAACGTCAAATCACAGGATCTTTCACGAAAAAAGATTTTAGCCTTTGCAACTCACGCACTTTTACCTGGGGATCTGGATGGCCTGACTCAGCCTGCCCTAGCTTTTTCCTCCCCCGAAGTAACCGGATTAGATGAAGACGGTCTTTTGACCCTGGGAGAAGTTTTATCCCTCAACCTGGATGCCGACCTGGTGGTGCTTAGCGCCTGCAACACCGGGGCTGGTGACGGCAGCGGCAATGAGGCGATCAGCGGACTCGGCCGGGCATTTTTCTATTCCGGCGCCAGGGCTCTACTGGTAACCATGTGGCCAGTGGAAACATCTTCGGCCAATAAACTGACCACAGAACTTTTCCGGTATCAACAAGGAAATGAATCCCTTTCAAGAGCGCGGGCGCATCAAAAATCAATTATCAAGCTGATAGAAGATCCCGGTATGAAGGATCAAGTAACCGGGAAGATCGCCGCAAGCTATGCGCATCCTTTTTTCTGGGCGCCTTTTGTTATGGTTGGAGAGGGTGGCAGTCCCATTTATATTGGAAACGCTATACAAAAAAAGAGCATGAAATGAAAAGGATTCTGACTTTCATAATGATCGTTTTTTTTTTGCAGGTCACGGCCAGACCGAGGATTTGCCCGATGGTGGAAAAAGAGGGTTTATCATCCCTGCTGATGGTGATATCATTGATCATGGGACTATGGCCATTTCCATGGATCAAATAAGGTCGCTGTCAGGCCGCATTCCTGCAAAACACATTCTTTACGCCATGGACTCCTGCTATTCCGGGCTGGGTCTTAATCGATCCGAAGGGGTTTCACCAAAAATAAACGACTATTTACTCGGGAGGGAATGAAATGAAAAGCTTTGTGTCAAAGTATCCGGCCCTGGTCGTTACTCTCTTGCTATGTTTCTTTTTCTCCGGCCCTTTGGAAGCCACGGGAGAACAAAAAGAGAAAAATGAGGTATGCTTCCGGTGGGCGTTTGGAGCTATGGTTGGCCAAAAAGGGGATCGAAGGCTAGTCGCTATCACGCGTGATACGATCTTGAAGACGGGAGATCGTCTAAAGCTGTTACTTCAGCTTGAAACCAAGTGCTTTGTATATCTCTTTTACAGAACCGCTGAGAACGATATGTACCTTCTATTCCCTTACACGCTGCAACAGTTTGAGACAGACTATAAAACAGGCGAGAAGTACTACATCCCCCAGGGGACGAAATGGTTCGAACTGGATGAAAATGTTGGGCTTGAGCGGTTCTATCTGCTTGCTTCTGCCGAAAAGCTGATGGATATCGAAACACTTTACAAGAAATATCATTCGGTTGATGGCGCTGACAAACAGGAGATTGCCGAAAAGCTTATCGCCGAAATCCATAAGATAAGGAAGCGACATCGCAAATTTACGGTCGATGCTGAACGACCCATCATAATCGGGGGAAATGTCAGAGGCGTGGTTAAAGACGAGAAAACAGTCTTCCCGGATATAGATCCCATTGCCTCCGAAGTCTCCACACCTAAATTTTACAGCAAGACATTTACTATTGAGCATAAATAAAAGACACAATTTACATATTACGCTCCTTCTGATTTTGGGCGCTTTCCTTGCGGTCCGGCTATGTTTCTGGCTCATCCCGAATCTATTTGATATGTGGGATGCAAAGGCCATAGATCGACTTTTCCTCTTTCGATCTTCCATATCCCATTTCCAGCCCTCATACGACAATACCATTGTCCATGTTGATATTAGTGACACAAGCCTCAAACGGCTCAAAACTTTTTACCTTGATCGCTCTCACTATGCCCGGGTGATAAAAAACCTGGCTGAGATGAACGTATCAGCCCAGATGCATGACTTCATCTTTGCCGCACGTGTGGATCGTGATGAAGATCTTTTGCTTACAAAGGCCGTTAAAAATGCCGGGAATGTATATTTTGGCATGGCATTTAACTTGGGGGGAAAAAACGGAGATCATAAAGATCGGCGAATAAAGGGAGGAAATGTGCCATATCTTGAGGGGACAGCATGGGATGTGGTTGTCGATGGGGACCCCAATGGGCTTTATCAGGGGACAAATCCGCTCGTTACCTTTCCTGAGCTGGCATCGGTATCTCGAGGATTAGGCTTTCTGAATCTTAAAACAGATCCCGACGGGATCAATCGCAGGATACCGCTTTTGGTGATGTATAAAGAAGTGTTTTATCCAAGCTTTGCTTTCAGGGGTATCTGTGACTACCTGAATGTTTCCCCGGATAAAATCATCATCAAACCCGGAAAGTCGATCACCCTTAAAGATACCAAAAGACCCGGCGGATCATCAGGACGTAACATCGTAATCCCGATAGATCAGCATGGCAATATGTTGATTAATTTCATTGGTCCCTGGGAGCGTATGAAACACTATGATTTTGCCGATATTTTTTACGCCTCTGACGATAAGATCGAAATGGAAATATGGGGCGATGAGTTGAGAGGGAAAATCGTATTGATATCTGAAGTGACGACAGGGACGGCAGACCTGGGCCCTGTACCGACTGACCCCTACTTCCTTTCCAGTGGTATACATGCCGGCACACTGCACACCATCCTTCAGGATTCTTTTTTAACTGATCTATCAAGGACACAAGTGCTTATGGTAGAGGGCATACTGCTGATTATTCTTTTTCTCTTTTCCCTCAGATTTTCCTCTATCTTTTTTACACTCGGAACCATCTTTATCGCCACAAGTTATATCGGAGTTGCTATTGCAGGTTTTCTTTACGGCAACCTCATTTTCCCGATTGTCCGGCCCCTCCTGATAATTACCTTTGCCGCAATCGTTATCATTATTTTTCGCTTTATTAGGGAGGAAAGGGAACGTCATTTTATCCATTCCACCTTCGGGCGTTATCTAAGTGAGGAAGTTGTTGATGAATTGCTCAATTCGCCAAAAGGTCTTGAAATGAGCGGAGAAAGCCGCCAGGTAACCTTTCTCGTATCCGATCTACGTGGGTTTACTTCAATCTCAGGCAAACTTTCTCCCCATGACGTTATCCAGATCCTCAATCTCTATTTTGCACAAATGGTGGAAATCATTGCCCGTTACCGGGGAACAGTGGATGAGCTTCAAGGGGACGGTCTCCTTGTTTTTTTTGGTGCACCGTTGAGCACAGGAGACGATCCTGAACGGGCAGTTGCATGCGCTCTTGAAATGCAGCGTACGATGCCCGTTATAAACAGGGCTCAGCGACAAAAGAACCTCCCCCAGCTCTCAATGGGTATCGGTATCAACACTGGAGAGGTCGTTGTCGGCAACATCGGTTCTGAAAAACGGACGAAGTATGGCGCAGTGGGAATTCCCATCAACACGACTTATCGTATAGAATCCCACACAGTTGGCGGACAGGTTCTGATCAGCCACGGAACCTATGAAAAGATAAGCGCCGAACTCAATGTACAGGAAACCTTTCAGGTCCAATTCAAAGGGATAGACCACCCAGTAACGCTATATGATGTCGCTGGGATTCAGGGAAAATACTCCGTCTTTCTACCTGAAGTGCAAGCAGATGAGCTAACGGATCTCAAGACGCCCATGATGGTTTCATGCTTCTCTCTTGAGGGAAAGGAAGTATCAGAAACATCAATTCATGGCCAAATCACACACCTCGCCCTTTCCGGGGCAGAGGTTTTGTTGCAGGGAGAGATTCAACTTCGTTCCAACCTCAAATTTCTATTCCACACGGATACAGCGCAGTGCTTATCCGAAGTATACGCAAAGGTAGTGTTCGTTGAAAGCTCAGTAGGCCAACCTCTCCGAAACAAAGCCCGTCTCAAATTCACTTCTCTTCCCCAGGACACCAAGGCCTTTATTAAAGAGAAGCTCGGAAACATAGAGTACCAAACCTGAGCCTCTCACTGCCGTGGAGTAAAAAACGGGACGTCTCTGCCCCCCCCCAAAACTGATCCAGAATTTAGCTTAGATGACTATGAAAAATCAGCCACGCATAAAAATAGGGATAGGGGGAAACTATCTGCTCAAGCTCTTCACAAAGGTAGGTCTACCTTATTAGATATCTTAAAATTTGCTTAATATATCGCGGGCTATTCGAGGTTTCAGATTATTGCCATATTCTCCAACAAAACGGTAGATATCAAATCTGATAAAACTCCCGATATTCGATTGAAAACAAAACTTTGAAGGGTGAATCTGAGCCTATGGATTTGCCCTTTTTATTTTCATAAAACCCTATTTTATAGGGCATACAGTTTGACACCAGATTCAATGATGCGATAGACTTCATGTATCCAGATCATACGTGAAATGAATTTGGGAAAATTGATAGTTGGAAGTTTCTCAATATATCGGTACTGTGGAATTAGCCAAAACTTGACTCACACCGGCGAATAATGTATGCACCTTCTATTGCACCTAAATCACACTAGGCCAGATGCTGTTTTCTAATTCCTGAACCAAATCCAACTGCTCATCCGGCACTGTATATTTCTGATTGATCCGTATTCTGAACCCATTTTCGGAAGCCTAAATTACGAGGGTATGCAGGATGAAATGTGCTGTTTGACTTATGACACAACTTTTGATTACTTCCGATTAATTTATTGGATATAAAATAAGAGGAACAAATATGAAAATTAATAGGTTAAGCATGAAGTGTCTCAGTTTTTTAATAATTTGTTTTTCTTTTATCGGTTGTGTAACTACAAGCAATACGACAAAAACAGAACCTAAACGAATTGAACATTTTGAGATATTTTTTTGTGAAAAATATAATGAACGTCCTATAAATATAACAAAGAAATTTATAAAAAAAGATGGTGAGAGAGTATATGTAATCGTAAAACTGATGGATCTTGTTCCCAATTCTAAATATAAATTTAAATATGAATGGTATAGGCCAAATGGCAAAATGGAAGGTACAAAAACCGTAATACAACGAGTTCAATCTGCCAATTGGTATACAGGGAATTGGTTAAATTTAAATCATAAATATGACCAACCTTCCGGTGTATGGTCAGCTAAAATATTCGCCAATGATATTTATCTTGGATCAAATAAATTTTTACTTGCTGACAATGAAACAGAATTAGAAATGTTAGAGGAAAAGTATGCTGCTGAACTTGAAGAATTGGAGACGGTAGAAGCTGTAATAAAAAATGGTATGACAACAAAAACTTCATCGGAAAACAAAATTATTGGAAGCGGTTGGGCTCTCATAATTGGTATTTCAAAATATAAACCACCCAGTAAAGATGGTTTACCAAACCTCATCTTTGCAGACGATGATGCAAAAGCATTTACCCGTACACTCCGAAATATAGGCTGGGATGAAAGCCATATAAAACTACTTACCAATGAAGATGCCACTCAAAGAAACATCATGATAGCCTTAGAATCGTGGCTAACTAAAGCAGGTCCAAACGACCAAATCGTTTTATTCTGGGCGGGGCATGGTTTCCCAGATCCAGAAGATCCCGAAAAAGTTTATTTCGCTTGCTATGACACAGATATAAAAATTCCAGCAACAGGCTACAGGATGGACAAGGTTCGAACTGCTTTGGAAGAACGCAAAGCTAAAAATGTAATCGTTCTTGTTGACACCTGCCATGCTGGCAAACTCATAACTCGTGGCGATCGGGGGATTTCAATTGTTCCCAACATCAAAAAAATGGTGCGTGAAAAGAACATTCCCAAGGGTTGGATATTCATGGTAGGTGCTGATACTGATAGGCAAGCTATTGAGCATACTTCATGGGCTAATGGTGCATTTACCCACTCTCTTATCAAAGGGATTTCAGGAGAGGCAGATGGTTTCCAAAGTGCAGGGGTAAAAGACGGTGTTGTCACTATGGGCGAGTTGAAGGATTATATTAATACGACTATGCCCAATGAAACCCAAAGAGTTTTAGGAGTTGCCAAAAGGCCTGTCATAACAACCAGCACAGGTGATCCAGATATTTGGAATCTGACGTTGCAAACTGAGTAAAAATATCCGAACCGAGTGAGAGAATTGCTGCCTTAAATCTTCAATTCAGGTCAATCAAAAATGACTAAGATTTCAGATTAGATCATCACCCCGAAATTTTTATTATCTGTTATAGAGCACATGCTTTTAATGCCCTTAAAATGTGGTGATACTCTCCAACAAAACAGTAGATATCGGTTCTTAAAAAACTCCCGATATTCGATTGGAAACACAATTATGAAGGGTGAATCTGGCCTATTAATTTTCCCTTTTTATTTTCACAAAACCCCATTTTATAGGACATACAGTTTGACACCAAACTTAATGATGCGATAGACTGCATGTATCCAGATCATATCTGAAATGAATTTGGGAAAATTGATAGTTGGAAGTTTCTCCATATATCTGTATTGGGCAATCAACCCTGATATTTAATTTGACCTTATCACAGAGATTTGATAGATTTAGCAATTCAAGCTGACCGGAGTTGTTGATTAACTGACCTGTTTCTCCCTTTCTTTATTCCAATCTCAGAAAATTATAGCTCCGTAAAACCTCAACAAGGAGGTTGTCAATGAAGTTCACTGGACTGAAATATTCCTATTTCAGAGGGTTTGCCATTCTGTTGACTTTATTCTTGCTTGCTATTTTTGCTGGTTGCGATGGTGGAGGTGGAGGCAATGAAGATCAGGCGAGCACCGGCGACCCAGATCTTACTATCCTTGAGGGAACTTGGTTCGGTACAATGATAGACGATACAAACATAATCTACACTATGACGGTAACTTTTGACAATGACGGTAATCTGGTTGTTGACAGCGTTGACGGTAACCCTGTGGGGGATACAGCCACCTTAACTAAAATAACATCAACCATGTTTAGTATGTTGGATAGCAACAACATAAAAGGGATGGTGGTAGTTGATGCCCAAGGTTTGCATCTAGGATGGATGGATGAAGCTGACAATGCTGGTGTACTTCAGAAAAAGGCATCGCAGTTACCGGTGTTTGATGTATCGGATATCAACGGACAGTGGTGGGGAGAAGGATTCTGGTGTGACGCTGACATGAACCTTTTACTCGATGATCTGCAGTCGAACATGACAGTGAACGATCTCTCATTTTCTGTACAGGACAATTATAATACTGATATTAATGGCAGTTTCTTGTTTTTTTTGCCGGAATACGGAGCATGGAGAGGGAAGTACAACCTCAATGCTTTGGGCGAGTCAGGAAGCCTTACAGTACTTTTAACCGCGGACAATAACTTTGCCACATCGTTTTCAATCGACAATGCCAATGGTGCCGAAAGTTGCCCACAAGACTATCGATACCGATTTCTAAGCCTTCAATAGGCATTGCAGTGTATTCAACTAATAGAGCACGCTCAATGCCTTGGTAAAGAGCTTGAGCCGGGTCAATTAGCCCGGCTCTATCTTTGATGCCTCCAACGTATCGGCACTATTTGCTGGTAAAAAAAGTTGTGATATTGATGATGTCTAAACTTTGGTCAAACCGGTAATATTCTCAATTTATCACAATACCACCAACTGAAGATTTTTTAACGAAGTCTTGGATTCGTGGGGAATTTCACAACCACAACATATGGGGTTTGCAGAGATTTATACGAAGGGCAGGAATATCAACTATAGCTGGCTTGTCTTGTCGCCAATAAATACAGAGTGTTATGGCAGAAAGTGCTTGGTAGGATTAGCTGTAATTGGCCAAAAAGCTGTCAAAACTACAAGATAGGTGATTTTCCATGATTAAACTCATCTTTTTAAGATCATTACAAACCAAACTGCTTCTACTTGGATTACTTTTTCTAATGAGTGTTCAAGGTTGCGCGTCATCTAAATCTTCGCCTAGCATTCTACAATTACAACATCCCTTACCAGCCATTATTGCAGCCTATCAACACCTTGACATCCAAATCGGTACTGTTTTTCGTAAAAATACCGGAATCTACATCGCAAAGGATTCACTTTATACGGTTTTAGCAAAAGGTGAAAACTGTTCATCCCACTTAGCAATGGAAATCGGTTCCAACCCTGCAAGCGTCTCTTGCAACACGACCCACAGGGCTGATTTTTCAGGAAATATTTTTTTCAAAACTTATTCAGGGAGAGGATATTCTAATAAAAATTACAGTATTGATATAATAGTATGGGCAACAGCAGATTTGGCTATAATTACCGAATATCTAAAAAAAGAATATGAAAAAAAACCAAACGATTATACTATTGCGCATGCTTATAATACAATTAGACTTAATGGTGAGATTTTTTTAGCTGAAAAAAAGACTCAAGAAGAAATTGAAATAACCAGACAAGCTATATATGACATAAAGGGAGAAACTCAAACAGCAAAAAACTCTATAAGTGATACACGTATCCAAAATCTGGAAAGCAGGTTGGTTCAACTAACAGCACAACTTGCAGATTTGGAAAGGATGAAGCAGGAACTTAAACTGGCACAAGCTAAAGCAACACAGCTGACCTATGAACTGGAAGAGAAACAGGAAATGGAGCAACAATTATTGATCAGGCTCAGCGAAAACACTAAACTCCCACCAGTTCTTGTTATCACTGCTCCGGCAGATGGAGTTACTACTGAATCTCGGCACCTAAGCCTATTTGGTGTCGCAGAGGATGATCGTGGTTTAAAGAAGTTGGAAATCCATGTGAATGGAAACAAATTATACGATGAAGATGTTCGTGGTATAAGTTTGGTTAATGACACTAATCCTCATCGCCTTGAGTTCAACCGTCGAATTGATTTACTAAAGGGGGTCAATCGCATCAGAATTAGAATCATCGATAGCGATGGACTTTTCACAGAAAAGTTTATTTCTGCAAAGCACATTGAACGCCGGCACAACGTTTGGGCTGTAATAGTGGGTGTAAATTCGTATCCAAATCTTCGCAAACTTAAATATGCAGTCAATGATGCTCGTGGTTTTTATGATTGGATAGTAAAATTTAATCGGATACCAGAACAAAACATTACTCTCCTTCTTGATGATCAGGCGACCCTGAAAAAGCTGCGCAGCTCACTGGGCACACAGATTAAGAATGCTGCCGGTATAGATGATTTGGTAATCATTTATTTTGCAGGCCATGGCGCGGTTGAACGAGATATGCATAGCCCAGACGGCGATGGCTTGGAAAAATATCTTTTACCATATGACACAGATCCAAGCGATCTTTATGCGACAGCACTTCCCATGCGTGAGATTGCACATATTTTCAATCGTATCCGCTCCGAACGACTAATATTTTTGGCTGATGCTTGCTATAGTGGTGCTACCGGCGGTCGTACAATCAGCGTAAGTGAGTTACGGTCTAATCTGTCTGACACTTTTTTGACACGTCTTTCAAAAGGCAGGGGAAAAATCATTATAACTGCCAGTGGGGCTAACGAAGTTAGTGCTGAAAAAGATACACTTAGACACGGCGTGTTTACTTATTATTTACTGGAAGGACTTCGAGGTGCGGCCGACAATAACGACGATGGGGTCATAACCGTGGACGAAGCTTATGACTATGTATCAGTGGCTGTTCCGAAACATACCAACCAAGAGCAGCACCCAATGAAAAAGGGTACAGTAGAAGGCCAACTGATTATGGGCATTGTTGAATAACAACTCTGATTTATTCATATTCAAACTTTGAGAGGGCCATCAAAATCTGTGATATATTATCCGCTTATTAAAATGCCATTTTCCGGTTAGGCTTCCTACCTGCCGTAACAGGGTGTCTCCCCGGCATCATGACCGGGCGAACATTTGAAATAGAATGATATCTGCACTTGTGCTAAGGTGTGAATATTCTCACAATACCACCAAATGAAGATTTATTAGCGTAGTCTTGAGTTCAAGAAGGTTGACAAAACCACAATATGTGGGGTTTGCACAGTTTTCTTAAAAAGTCAGAAATATCAATCTTAGGTGAGTTTGAAATGTCCCAACTAACTGCCGAGCACTATTGGCAACAGTCCACACTGTCATTTGACAGTCGCAGTTAATGCAGTTGCCCCAAAGCCAAGCCTACGGCGACAGCGGTTACGATACAGGACGTTGTCTTCAGAATTTCCCACAAGTGCTCTAATGAGGCAATCTTGTCACGGTTCAGTGTATTGCCTATTACTTTCATATTCCCCCCTAATGTTTTGTTGTGTTATCTGTTAGATGGAATCCTGCTTTTTCTTTGATTATTAAACATTAATTGGGTTAATAGGCGACCCGAATCTTGCTGAATTTTATAGCATGATTCGGGTGGTAATTTCTCCCAACAAAGGTTATTAAGAAACAAGCATAGTGATCAAAAGAATAGTAGCAATCTCAACAAAAGAAACTTAATCTGACAGGAGATATTATATGATCAAAACCATAGGAAATACGCCTGTAGTTTGCCTGAAACGAATCGTTCCGCCTGACGCTGCTGAGGTCTGGGTGAAGATCGAGGGTGTTAATCCAACTGGTTCGTACAAGGACCGGATGTCTCTTGCGATGGTCGAGGGCGCTGAAACTGAAGGTGTGCTTGACAAGAAGCTTCGCCTCCTTGAGTGCACAGGTGGGAGCACGGGAACATCTCTTGCCTTCGTATGCGCTGTAAAAGGCTACCCCTATACTGTCATCACATCGGATGCATACGCCAGAGAGAAAATCGATTCGATGCGTGCTTTTGGTGCTGAAGTCATTGTTGAACCGAGCAAGGGTGGTCGAGTGACCCCCGATTTATGGCCGCGTATGCGCCAGCGTGCAAAAGACCTCGTCGACGCAGGCGACCACTATTGGCTCGACCAGTTCAATAACCCCTATGCCTCTATCGGTTATCGGGCGATGGGTGATGAATTGATTGCCCAGGTCCCGAACGTTGACGCCTTTTGTGGAGCAGTAGGCACTGCCGGGATGATCGTTGGCGTGGGTGCTGTTTTGCGTGATGCAAACCCCGCCACAAGAATAGTGGCGCTTGAGCCCGACACATCGCCAGTATTGTCTGGAGGCAAGGCAGGAAGCCACAGCATCGATGGAACGGCTGCCGGGTTCGTGCCACCACAGTTCGATCGTACAATCGTCACAGACGTTATGGCTCTGCCTGAGAAAGAAGGGCGACAGATGGCACGGAGACTTGCCAGAGAGGAAGGCATCTTTGCTGGAACCTCGACGGGTCTAAACGTACTGGCGGCGCTTCATTTAGCATCAAAGCTCGGGCCAGGCCTGGTCGTTGCCACAGTTGCCTGCGATACGGGATTCAAGTATCTCAATGGTGACCTCTATCAGGAGGAGAAGTCTCCATAGAGCGTGGGTATAATTGTCTTATTTTGATTGATCTGGGTTACGTCCTTACACCCTCAAATCACCGAGCACAACGACCATTAGTGTTTTGCCGCTATATGGATTAAAGACCGAGGACTGATAGCAGAAGTCCACATTTCTTCTGTATGTCCTCTATACAATATGTTGTGTTTGCTCGATATCACGAAAAACTGAAGCTTACTGGCATAAGTCTTCAGAGTCAGTAGTGACATATCTCCAACTTATCAACAGGTTAGGTAAACCTGTGATACCACCATTACGTTTACTGCAAACCATATTTTGGAAAAGTTGTATTATTCTATTATCAATTCTTCGCAATTGACCCTAAATTGAAAAGCCATCCACAAATGATTTGCGTTTTTAGTCTTCGATTTGTCGAATTTGTGCAAATTGAAGATTAGATCAAGCCCGGCGATCCCCCTCAGGTTAAGACTTTGTAACAAAATGTTGGATTTTGACGTGGTATCTATTTGTTGACATAATCCGAATAATCTTGGTCTCCTCACAGAAATTCTTTTTAGGTGACTCCCTTATCAAGTCGTTAAATATCTGTACATTTAAAGAGCTTTCAAATAGTGGAATACCTTCAACATATCGTAACATTTAGACCTCCCTAAAAAGCTGTGATGCCATCAAGGTGATTGGGTGGGACTTGAACCCCGGACCATTGATATCTGACTTGAGTGTTCTAACCTGTCGAGCTTTCTGTCAGGGTGCGCACCCTACAGCAAAATGGGTGCGTATAGGGTGCAAAACCATAGCAAAACGGCCCCCTTTCGGAGGCCGTAAAGACATATAACCTATTGAAATTACTTATTTAACTCAATTCCCTGCATCGCCACCAAGCATTTGATATCATTAAACAATTAATGATTTAGTGATTGAGGGCTCCATCTTACACAAAGTTCTTACACATTGTGAGGTGGGGCCTTAATGTTTAGTACACCACGAAACAAAAGAAACCCGACCTATTTAGTCAGAAATCCGCACAGCTATTGTTTTCGAATGAATGTCCCCAGAGACTTGCAGCCGTATGTCGGTAAAAAGGAGTTGCGATATTCGCTGGAAACAGGATACCTTGGCGTTGCTAAATTTAAAGCAAGATACGTTGCAAGCCATGTTCAATTGTTGTTTCGATATATAAGGAGAAACCGTGCCATTATGGGTAAATTTTTGGAAGATCAGATTCCAGTGTTGGTGAAACAGTATATAAAAGACCGGCTTGAATATCTTGAAAACATGTATACGGACACGAGGTATCTGAAAGAGAGAGATAGTTACCATTATGATGGTGATGATATCGAAGGTTTCATAGAGAACACCAGAGACAACATGGCAAGCCTGCGCTACCAGATGGCGCATTACTGTCGATTGTATTTAAGCACAGGTGATGTTGAATTAGAGATGCTTGCAGAAAACATAAGGGAACTACTGAAGAAGAATGATGTTAAATCCATAGATAATGACTCCCCAGAGTATAAGGCACTTTCAACTGAGATCCATGACGCTGAAGTTCAGATCCTCCCCCTTGAGGCTGATAGACTAAACGGTGCGCATTCCTACAAGCAGGAAATGCTCAAGCTGTTTCCGTTTCTAAAAGACAACGCATTCGTACCCCCAAATGGTCAACCAGAACTAAAAGAACAGGGTAAACTTCTATCTGAGGTCATTGAACTTTACATTCCAGAAGCCAGCCTCAAGTGAGACGGGAAAACCAAGTCAGCTAACATCTCAAGCATGAATTTGTTCATGGAGGTTGTGGGTGATGTGCAGATTAGAAGCATCAAGAGACCTGACTGTGTAGAGTATCTGGGCATATTGAAGAAGTTGCCACCCTAATTTGTTACAAGGTCGTGCCTCCGATACCATACTATATATGTGGCAGCGGGGGCTGAAGAACCGGGAGTGGCGGTGCCCACGGTGCCCCCCCCTACCTTTGATGAGGAATCCTCGATGTGAAGAAGCAAGCTGACCCACGTATGCACATATATTCTTACAGATACAACATATTGACATTTTATCTTGACAACTAACAACATATTGTGTCATCATACTAGTTAGGGGATACTCTGACAAAGCTCACCCCTTTTTCATTCTACCTCCTTTCATCTGGTCCCGGCTCATCGGGAGCCGGGACCAACCTCATTTTCTGAACTAATCTACACCTGCTGGTAACAGAGTCACACTGTATATCCCTACGCCACAACCTTGAACTGCTACTGATAAACCCTCCATTCTCACTGGTTAACTATATCATAAAAGTTAACAAGTCATATTTCCCTGTAAACCCTTTGATGGTAGGGCTTTAACCCAATTAACCGCTATTTAGTTCAAATTAGCGCTTGACAACTAGTTAAGTTAAATGCACTAATAGGGATATAACTTAACAAGAAATCAGGGAGGCTATGCGCATGCTAAAGGGACATAACACCAACAAACCTGCGAAGGGATCTACGATAACAGTCCAGCCGATACAGAAGTTGAAGGACATCCAATCCATCAAGAAGTTGCTTCATGACAAGCCAAGGGATCTCTGTCTGTTTACACTCGGTATCAATACAAACCTGAGAGCATCAGACCTGCTGGATATTAAAGTTGGTCAGGTTAGGGATGTCGATGAGCTGGTCTTGAAGGAGAGGAAAACAGGAAAGCATAGACGCATCACACTGAACAAGGCAGTCAGATCGTCTGTACAGGGACTTCTTGCTGGGAGTGACCTTGAGGATGATGACTATCTGTTCCAGAGTCAACGGGCAGACAGGTTGACCGTGCCTTCTGTCAATCGATTGGTTAAGCAGTGGACTGGCGCTATCAATTTGAAGGGTAACTACGGCAGCCATACACTGCGTAAGACCTTTGGGTACCATCAGCATAAGACCTTCAAAACGCCACTGCCGGACCTGATGGTTGCATTCAATCACAGCACCCAGAGGCAGACTTTGGATTATCTCTGCATTCAGAGCAAGGAACAACGGGATTTATATCTCAATGAATTATGATGGTTATGATGGCAAAGAAGGATTTTGATTCATTGCGCATTATACGGATATTTTATCCGTATAATCATGATACTTTTGCGTAATATATACCCCAAAATGGCATGCTCCGCATGCTCAAATGCTGTAGATACTTATCCTTAAAGGGTTTACGATATTAGAGAACTTCTGGAACTACCTAAGAACCTGAAATCATAATGCCATTCATTGGAAGCCCAGCAATTATTTGAACTGACAATGTGATATCACAACTTATAAAGATGCTTTGAAACTATGAATATGTTGGAGGTATCAACGCCTGCTTAGCAAGCTTTTCTCAATAGAAAGAAATTAATCTGGTATGTTGACTTTGTAAAAATTTGGAGCTGGTAGATAGTCCTCAAAGTCACCAACTAAATATGCCACTCCATTTTTTATGGTGATGCCTGATGATTCATGAATACCGCTAACTCCATACACGGTAGCTAAATGTTTTGTTTCTGGATTATATTTAAATATGGTTGAATAGGCTTCACTAAAAATATACAGATGTCGATTGCCATACGTCATTCCGGCAATTGTATAATCTTTGTATATATCAAATTCACGCTTGGCTGCAACGTCACCAACATTGAATTCAAAACTATTTATTAGATCCCCGTTTCGACTGATTTGATAGATGATCTTCTTCCCTTCTTTTTCTGCTGAATATAGTTGTCCATTTATCGGATCATAAGCGAGGGAACTCAGTTTATGTTGTCCATCTTCTTTAAATAAAGAAACCCTCCTTGTTTCTTCCCATTCATTATCAATTTCCTTTAGGTAGTAAACTGTGCCGATTTCAGAGATGATAGCAACTTCGTTATTTCCAATATAGGCGATACCTTCTAAATCTCCGTCAGTATCTAAGTCCTTTTTGTATGATATTTTATCGAGAGTGTTCGTCACAACAAAAAAAGATGCAATTTTCTCGGTGAAGAGGCCATGTGGTTGATCCGTAGAAATAAAAAATCGATCTTTATCATAATCCCAACTAATGCCTGCGGCAAGCATATCTTCAAAAAGAGGAATTTGGTCTATCTTTGGAATAATTTCGCTTTTAATAGGTCCATTCTCAGCAATATCATCAACTTCTTTTGTAAAAAACATAAAGTAGGCTACTACAACCACTATAACGACCAATACTGCTCCAATTATCAGATATTTCTTCATTACATTTCTCCGAAGGGTATAAGTTCAAAACCACATTATTTTCTTTTGCTACATTAACGGTGAGCAGAAGATCCTTTTTGCATATTTCTTTATGGTTTATGGGAATGACCGATTTTACAAGTTTAGGTAGATTGTGTTTCCAATCGAATATCGGGAGTTCTTTCGGGTTTGATATCTACTGATTTGTTGGAGATAGCACCAGGTTTCTGTCCTAATAAACTTCAAGTTAAATCACTTAGAAATACGGTGTTTTCCATATTATGTGCTTACTTTGAGGCGATTTGCCAGTACCACTAACTAATTATTTCCTATACTGACTATCGAAGGTGATTTTCAATTATCCACGGATTTAGCAGCGGTAACCATGTTGGTCAACTTGGCCAACGCTAATTCTCTGTTGAGAAAACCCAAACCACAATCAGGGGCGGCTATTAGTCGGTCAGCATCAATGTGTTCAAGGGCTGTCTGTAGGCGATCGGTGATCTCTTCAACGGTCTCTAAGCGGGAACTGGCGATGGCGATGACGCCCAGCATCACCCTTGTGGTCTTAAAATTTTCCAGTAACGACAAATCATTGTGCCGGTGGGCATCTTCAAGCGAAATGACCTGGATGCACGATGCTTCGATTGCAGCGGAGAGCTGGGAATAGGCCATAAGGTCAGCCTTTTGAAAATTTACCTGATCCAGATAATCGGGATAGCCGCAGCAGATATGGACAGCACGGTTCACGTTGTCCGGCAACCCATGAAAGCAGCGTTCTAAATTTTCAAACCCGTATTCAAGAGCCTTGTCTGGTTTTCGTGCAAAAAGAGGTTCATCAACCTGAATCCAGACACAACCGGCTTCAGCCAGCTTGCCTATTTCCGCATTGAGCACTCGGGCCAGTTCCATACCCAGACGCTTATCATCGTTGTAATAGTTGTCGGCAATGGAGTCGGTGATGGTCATCGGGCCTGGCACAGTGATTTTGATCGGTCTGTCTGTTGCATCCTGTGCTGTACGGTAGTCCTTGAGCAAGAAATGGTCACGTACTTCGAGTGGACTGGTAACGGTAGGCAGAAGGGCCTTCCAGGCACCCTGCCGGGAGACTTTTTCGGTCAGGTGAGAAAAGTCGATACCCTCGATACGACGACAGTGGTAATGGATGTAGTTTTCTCGTCGTATCTCCCCATCCGTAGGGATGTCAATGCCTGCCTCGACCTGATCAAGAACGGCCTCGAGGGTACCCCGATCAAGTAATTCTTCGATGTTGTCCGGCAGGTTAGCCAAGTATTTCTGGTAGGCTTCAGTTGGATTTGAAATTCCGGCCCCGCCATCTCTAGTCCGGTGTGGGTACGTAATCTGGTTTTGGAAAGGCGCCAATTGTTGTAGTAATTATTGCCATAATGCATTCCTATCGAAAATATATGATAGTTCATCCACATCTTGGTACTTAATCAAACATCAGCCAGATAACGATAGATTGAGATTATGGCACGAAAACGGAGCGTTGTAAAACGTGTGATAACTTGACAGTATCCCACTTTTTGGCCAACCGGTGATATATTGAGAGAAGTCCAACTATCAATTTTCATATAATCCTTTCAGATATGATCTGGATACATGCAGCCTATCGCATCATTGAATCTGGTGTCAAACTGTATGCCCTATAAAATGGGGTTTTGTGAAAATAAAAAGGGCAAATCTATAGGCTCAGAATCACCATTCAAAGTTGTGTTTTCAATCGAATATCGGGAGTTTTTTCGGATTTGGTATCTACTGATTTGTTGGAGGTATCCCACTATTTGAAGGCTCTATAAATATACAGATATTTATCGACTTAATAAAGCTTCTCGGTGGTTTTTGTGCTAAAG
>RCNC010002037.1_pt1 | contig 18083 bp, 16 predicted proteins | sample 2041301 | NCBI WGS metagenome assembly RCNC01 (sample SAMN09708231, study PRJNA481090) | Marine sediment metagenome, whole genome shotgun sequencing project. | biome: marine sediment; feature: ocean; material: sediment; isolation source: Sewage treatment plant 13A marine sediment (STP13A) ... | reverse complement strand
GGAAGGGGAAACGACGTGTCCCCTTCCCATGCAAAATCGCTTCTCAAACCCCTTTGATACCTCGCAGCTCTGCTGCGGGGAGGTTCATTGATAACGGACGGAATCAAGGGTTCGGTAACCGTTGACAGGGGTTCAGCAGCAGCCCGCGTCACCGCAGCCGCATCCGCCGGTGGAACAGTCGGAGCCACATCCACCGTGCTGTTGCGTCGCGGTTTCGTTGATTCCCACCACCTCGATTTTGAACGTCAGGGATTGGCCGGCTAAGGGGTGGTTCAAATCGAAGGTCACTTTTTGGTCATCGATACTGTCAACCCGGGCCGGGATCTGCTGCCCCTGGGGCGTGCTCAGCATTAAGGTCTGGCCTACCTCAGGTTCCATTCCTGCTGGAATATCGGACTTTGGGAAGTCCTGCATCCGGCTGTCATCCCGATGACCATAGGCTTCTTCCGGGGAGAGGGTGAAGGTCTTGGTTTCGTTGAGCGACATACCCACGATCGCTGATTCAAAACCGGGAACCACAGTGCCTGAACCCATCTGAATTTCCATGGGCTGGCGACCTTCGCTGGAATCGAATACTTCCCCATTGTCCAGTGTACCGGTGTAATCAACGCTCACGAACAATCCGCTATCAACTTTTTCCATTGAAAACTCCTTTATTGTAAAATGAATTAATCCAGTCATAATTGGGACGAATCATATAAAGTCAAGGTATTTTCCAAGTGGCGTGCAAGGGCGCAGCCTGCTTTCCTACACCAGACGATAGTGTTTAAGTCTTCTTGACAGGACCCTGATTTGTTGTAAATTCAAGAGTCAATACCACCAACTGCCGGGAGGAAAAACATGCGAATCGAAAAAGACGCGATGGGGGAAATGCAGGTTCCCGAAAACGCCTGGTATGGCATCCATACGTCCCGTTCCATAAAAAATTTCAATGTTTCCGGTGAATCGTTGCCCCTGGTGATCGTTCACGCCATCGTGTATTTGAAAGCGGCCTGCGCCGCCGCTAACGAACAGCTCGGGCTTCTCGATCAACATCGATCCCAGGCGATTCGCAAGGCCTGCTCAACGATTCTCACCGGTGCGCACGATGACCAGTTTCCCATCGATGTCTTTCAGGCCGGATCCGGTACCTCCACCCAGATGAATGTCAACGAGGTGATCGCCAACCTGGCAGTCGTGCAAATGGGCGGGCAGCTCGGGGACAGGAAGATGATGCATCCTAACGATCACGTGAACAAGGGGCAATCAACAAACAATATTTTCCCTTCGGCCATTCGGTTGGCCGGTGTTCAGCTAAGTTACCGGTTGGAAGCGGCACTCGACGCTTTGATTGCGTCAATCGCCGATAAGGCCGGCCAGTTTACAAGGGTGGCCAAAAGCGGCCGCACTCACCTTCAAGATGCGGTGCCGATTACCTTGGGCCAGGAGTTTGACGGATATGCCCGTGCCCTGGAAAAAGCCAAGGCACGTGTCGCCGCCGCCGGTGAAAACCTGCTCGAAATTGGCGTCGGGGGGAATGCGGTAGGAACCGGGATCAATACCAAACCTGCTTTTCGATCCCACATTGTAGCGTCGCTCAATGATTCCACCGGCCTTTCATTCAAAGTGGCCCAAAACGGTATCGAAATCACCCAGTTTATGACGGATATGGGGCAGATGTCCGCGGCCCTTCGATTGTTGGCTCTGGATTTACTCAAGATTGCCAACGACTTGCGGCTGTTGGCTTCAGGACCCAATACGGGGCTTGGCGAAATAAGACTGCCGGCAGTGGAGCCGGGCTCTTCCATCATGCCTGGCAAGGTTAACCCCAGTATTTGCGAGGCCGCCAACATGGCCTGCATCCAGGTGGTCGGGTATGATGCCGCCGTAGCCATGGCCTGCGGGCTTGGTCAATTGCAGCTCAACACACATATGCCGCTGATCGGCAACAATTTGGTCAAGTCGTTCAACATACTGATGCGCACCTGCACCATGCTGGATGAAAAATGTATTCAGGGCGTTGTGGCGGATGAGGAAAAATGCCGAAAGCATTTCGAAGCCAGTGCGGGCTTGGCCACTATTTTGAACCCAGAATTGGGTTACGACAGGGTCGCGGCCTTGGTCAAGGAGGGACTGGCCAGCGGTAAAAACCTGAAAACCCTGGTGCTGGAAATTGGAACGACTGCTGGCCGGCGCCTTCGGCCCGAACCTCTGATCCCGGCACTCCGCTCAAAGGGCGCGGGGCGCTGCAGGATATGGAGCCCGGTCCGCTGATGGCGACGGTGGCCAAGGCGGTCTGACAAGGTGTGGAAAAGATCCCGTGCGCCATAACCCATAGGGATTTATGCGGTCAGGCGCTTGTCGAACAAGTCACGGTTTTCTTTCAGCATGCTGCCGGACATGAGATCCGCCATGGCGCTCTGATAGTGCTTCAGGTCGATCCCGGGGATCATCCGGTGGCGATGGATCTCCGCAAGCACGGCCATGTTCTGCATGCGGATGTCCGGCAGATCCTCATGGAATACGGAGATGACTTGAATGCCACGCGCACGGCAGAGATCCTGGACGTCACTCTCGGCGACCTCCGCCGTTTCGTTCAATCGGACGGAGAGCGGTTGCCACACCGTGTTGTAGTAAATTAGACACCCCTTGTCCTTCAGGACGGTTCCTGCCGCCCGCAGGGCTTCGTGCCGCTCCAGCGAAATCACCAGGTCCGCATGCCCGGCGGGAACCAGTGGTGAGAAGATGTTTTCTCCGATGCGGATCTGGGACACGACGATTCCGCCGCGCTGGGCCAGTCCGTGGGTGTCCACGCTTTTTACCGGGTGGCCGCCGTGATCCGCTGCCCTCAGGATGACTTCACTGATCAGGCCGACACCCTGGCCACCCACACCGGTCAGATGGATATTGAAAGCCTTCATGCGTCACCCCCTTTACCCTTTTTACCGGCCGGGGCGATGGCTTTGGTCGGGCAGGTTTGGATGCAGGAACCGTCGCCGATGCAAAGATCGGTGTTGATGGTGACATTGCCCTCGGTGTCCCGCGTGAAGGTGGGGCAGCCGAAGGTTTCGATACAGGTGTGGATCCGCTCGCAAACCCTCTGATCGATCGTCACATGCTTCTGCTGATAGGTGGGATTTTTTCTTTGCTCACGGGTGAACTTGAGCATGCAGGGGTGCCGGGCGATCACCACACTGAATTCGTCGATGGCGATCATTTCGGTCACCAGTTCGGCCAGTTTGGCCTGCTGGTAGGTATCCACCTCGGCGATGTGCTTGACCCCTAACCCTTCCAGCACCTGGCGGACGGGTATCTTGTCCGTCACCTCGTTGAAGTTCCTCCCGCTGGCGGCATGGTCCTGGTGGCCGGTCATGGCTGTCGTGCCGTTTTCCATGAGAATCAGCGTGATGGGGTGCCGGTTGAATATCGCATTGATGATGCCGGGTAAGGCGGCATGAAAGAAGGTCGAATCACCCATAAAGGCGACAACCTTGCGGCTGGTGTTGAACAGACGCAAACCACTGGCCATGGCCGTCGATGCGCCCATGCACATGAGGAGTTGGCCCATCTCGTATGGCGGCAGAAAGCCCAGGGTGTGGCAGCCGATGTCCGCCACGGTGATATCCGTGGGGGCAAGGGCCTGTTTAATGGCGTGAAAGGCGCTGCGGTGGCCGCATCCCGGACACATCTGGGGTGGCCGATGGGGCGCCGGGTCCTCCGCTTCTAAAGTCGCTGCCGCTTGAACCATATCCGGCCAGGTGGCGGACAGCACATGACGAACCTTGTCCGGCGTATATTCACCGATCCAATCCTCCGGCCGCGTTTTGCCGATAATCTTCACCGGAAGCTGCAGATCAAAGGCCATGGCCTTGATCTGGTTTTCCAACAGGTCGTCCAGTTCTTCGAGAACTTTGACCTCCCGGTGGCTGGAGAGAAAACGGACGATTGTCTTCCGGGGCAGGGGATGGACATAGGCCAGCTTCAGGATGTCCGGCTTGGCTGCTGCGCCATCCAATTCGTCCATTAGTGAAAGAAAAGGCAATCCCATGGTGATGACGCCCCGCGCGGTGTTGCCGTTATCAACGACACGATTCAGAGCAGTTTCTTCGGCCCGCTGGCGGACCTGTTCCAGTCTGGCCATGGATGTGCGTTTCATCTCGATGGCCTGGGTGGTGAGGGGAATATAAGGACCGTTGGACGGATCGAATTGGGGGGTGTCGTCCGGCTCTACCGGATTCCAGGCGCCGAAAGTCACCCTTTCCTTGGCGTGGCAGACGTGGGTGGTGAGCCGCAGAATCACCGGCATGCCTTGCGTCTGGGACAGGCGGGCAGCTTCACGATAAAAATGATAGACTTCAGCCGGATCTGCCGGTTCGAGCATCGGGGTGTAGCTCATATGGGCGTAGTGGCGGTTGTCCTGTTCGTTCTGGGATGAGTTGGCACCCGGATCGTCTCCCAGCACCACGACCAGGCCGCCGATGATATTCATCAGGCTCAGTTGGACAAAGGTGTCCGCCGCCACATTGAGGCCGACGCTCTTGAAAAACACCGTAGACAGGTGACCGTTGACCGCCGCCCCGTAGGCCAGCTCTATAGCGACTTTTTCGTTGGTGGAGAATTCGAAGTAAAAAGGTCGGTCGTTCTTGGGGATGGACTGGATGGCCAAGGCGATTTCCGGTGTCGGGGATCCGGGATAGGAACTGACGACCCGGGTGCCGGCTTCCACCATGGCACGGACGATGGCCGTGTTTCCCATGACAATCTCTGAAAAGGCATCGCGTCTGAGCAGCATGTCTCCCATTTTTTTCATGGTGCTTCTCCTGAGGGGAACCGTGATTGTCTGCAGATCTGATGAATGGTCGTCAACCGGGTAGACTGAGAAAACGATTGCGGACGGATTTTTTTATGCCGGGCATCGGTTAACCGGCTTACACTCGTTACTCTATGATCGCCGGCGCGACTTGTCAATTTACCTACGGAAGTCAACGCCTGGTAGCGTTGGTCAGGTGACCGGCCGGCGGCGGATGGGCATGGTCATGCACCGGGCGCCGCCGCCGCCGCGGGGCAGTTCCGATCCATCCAGAGTGATGGCGCACCGCTCCAATTCGGCAAGTTGCCGTCGGCCGGTGATAATGTCGTCGGCGGGAATGATCTCGAAACCGTTTTTATTCATTTCCTCCATGGTATGGACGTTGCGGGCGTACCCCACCACTTTGCCCGGGGCCAGGGCAAAGAAATTGGCGCCGGAATGCCACTGCTCCCGCTCCTGGACCCACAGGTCTTCTTTGCCGCCACAGCATACCGGTGTCAAGTCCATGCCTAAACCCCGCAGCGCATCCATGAGCCCTTTTTCCTCCTGTATACTGGTGACACGACCGTTTTCGATGAGGATATGGATGGTCTGGTACTTACTGGGCCTGAGCATGAGCGGTTCGAACAGCATGCAGTGGTTTCGGTCCAGGAGGGTGAAGACCATGTCCAGGTGAATGAACGATTCCGGGCGGTGGGGCAATTCCTGGACCAGGAGGTGTCGCTTACGGTCTTTTTGGGCCTTGAGTCGTTCGATGATGAAATCGATGCCCTGGGTGGAGGTGCGGCTGCCGTTACCGATGACCAGGATATCGTTACGGGCCACCAGCACATCACCCCCTTCAACAGTGGCGGCCATGTCCGGATGTTTTTGTGCCAGGGGGTTGACCGTGTTGACCGAAAACCGGGGGCTGTGATTGAAGACGGCTTCCATGATGATGGATTCCCGGGCTCTGACCGGTTTGGCCATCCGGCCGATGAGAATTTCGCCCATGATTGCCATGGCCGCATCGCGGGTGAAGAAAAAATTATGCAGCGGAGGCAGGCAAAACCGCTCTTTGGAAAGAAAGCGGGTCAGGTTGTCCCGCGGTTGAACCACCCCTTCGATGAGTTGACGGGCAAGCGTTTCTAACGGCAGGGCCAGCAGGTCGTCGCACAGGTCGAGACATCCCTCCGCCTCGCAGATACGCAGTACCAGGGGGGCTTTGGCCGCCGGCTCGGCAAGAACCGATTCAAGCAGATCACGCACCTGGTAGGTTTGGGTGACCGCGTTCAACAGGTCGGCCAGCTGTGCATACTCTTTCTGGGCTACCGACAGATTGAGGATGTCGCTGTAAAGGGCCCGCTCCGCATTTTGAGGCGTCATGTTTTCCACTTCCGGACCGGGTGTGTGCAGGATAACCCCTTCCAATTCGCCGATTTCAGATTGAATGTCGATTATCATAAATACCAACCCTTTTGCGATGGTGTGGAAACGAGGTGTCCCCATGGATTTCAGTGTGGCTATGTATCAGATCGGATAAAAAAAAGAAATGCGTGAGCGGGCAATTCATTTTATGTGGCTATGGCGGACCCCTATCAGCCGCGTAAATAAAGGCTACCCTGACAGTTGGGTCAAATTCCATGCTTGCAATAACTTTGCGATCAGTCTTAATAGAACCAGAAAAACCGAAAACCATTGCGATGTTAAGGGGTGTGTCAAATGAACGAACAGCGGCTGGCCTCCTACCGGCATCAGCTGGTTTCAGCAAATCAGGCAGAGTTTGGCGATACCGCCGACGCGTTGAACTGGATTACACCGGCCGGGGTGATGGCGGCGCAAACCGAACGCGGCAAACGACTCCAAGCCATGGGTCAACGCCTGCATCTCGCATTTAAAGGGACCAAACCCCATATCGGCCCTCTGTCTCCCGGCTGCCACATTTGCGGGGAAGGGGATTGGTCCTGCCTGTTCGTCAACGGCAAATGCAATTGCCAGTGTTTTTACTGCCCAAGCTCCCAGGCTGAGATCGGCGTTCCCACTACCAACCGGGTGCCCTTTAACAGGCCTGCTGATTATGACGCTTATGTGGGCCATTTTGGTTTCCGCGGCATAAGCATTAGCGGCGGCGAACCCCTGCTTACACCGGCGCTCACCCTGCGCTTTCTTCGGACACTGGACCAATCCAAAGAACGCCCGCTTCACCTGTGGATGTACACCAATGGTACCCTGCTGACGCCGGATCTGGTGAAAAAGCTCAAAGATGCGGGTTTGGACGAGATTCGATTTGATCTCAGTGCCGTGGGGTACGATCTGAAAAAAATTCGGCTGGCGGTCGGACAGATCCCGATGGTCACCGTCGAGATTCCTGCTATTCCCGAAGATTTTCAGCGGCTGAGGGAATTGCTGTTCCAAATGAAAGCGGTCGGTGTCGATTATTTGAATCTCCACCAACTTCGCTTGAACCCTTTCAACCGGGACCAATTAGACAAGCGGAAATATACTTATTTACACGGAGAAAAAGTGACTGTCCTGGAGTCTGAGCTGACGGCACTGGCGCTGATGCAACATGTCGTTGACCAGAATATCGGCCTTCCGGTCAATTACTGTGCGTCCGTCTTCCAACACCGTTTCCAGCGTGCCGCTGCGCGACGCAAAAGTGCCCGATTGATGGTAAAACCCCATGAGAGCATAACGGAATGCGGGTACATTCGATCGCTGTGTCTGGTCGGTGACCCCGAAAAGGTGGCCCGGCAGGAAGATCAGCTGACGTCACAGGGGGTGGAACACCAATTGTGGAGCATCGGCAGCCGCAAAGACCGTTTGTATTTTCATCCGGGCCTGTGGGAACAGATGGATACAGTTGGCCTGACAATAGCCGTTGGCTATTCAGAGGCATCGCTGTGCCCCCACATTTCATACCATCGCACCTTCAAGGAGATTCGCGTCAATTCAGAAAAGCGGCTTTTCATCGAAAAACAGCCTGTCGGTTCTGAAATTCATATAGATGATGCGCAGCGGACGCGGTTCATGTCCATCGTGAATCATCCGGCCAGTCCGGTCGTTCAAAATCATAATTCTTCCGACGACCGGTTTCGGGATTATGAATTGATTCAACCCGGGCTTCAGGATTATTTTTAAGGCGGTTATGGCGATCAACTGCCCGAGGCTGCTGATACCATTGCATTGACTTCCGGGGGCTCGCGAAATATTCTATCGGGTAAAGACGACATACAAAACGTTCTCAGGAGGATGCCATGGAAAAAAAGGCCAGGGCGCATCTGATTGTTAGCGGGCGCGTTCAAGGGGTCTGCTTCAGGGCGGAAACCCAAAAGGCGGCAACCATTTTTGGGTTGCATGGATGGGTCAGAAATAAACGCGACGGCACGGTCGAAGCGATTGCAGAAGGTGCAAAAAAGGATGTGATTTCCCTGATCAATTGGTGCAAAACCGGTCCGCCCCTGTCCTGGGTGGAAAAGGTGGATGTCAACTGGCAGGACTACCACGGCGAGTTTAGTGAATTCGGTATTAACTATTAACGGTACGTCAATTCACGGAGGAACCCATGAGCGCGATCACATCCCTTCAAAAAGCCGAAAAATTCGAGATTGAAAAATACAAGGCCCCCAAAGATATCCGGTCCCTTTCCAGGACGCATGGGCCTTATACCGGATCGCCGCTAAAACATCCCCTGGACCTGGATAGGATCATCTTGCTGCCAGACCCGTATAACCAGAAAAGTCCCTACCTGGAATTCAGCAAGAATGACATCACGCATGTGGAGAAGCTGGCCAACATCGTCAATCTGGAGGGGGCGACCGTCAGCATGGTGCGAATATGGGTAAAAAAAGGCAGCATCGCCATCCAATGCACCCCGTTTAAGGTAACGTCGATGTAGCGTCGTTTTAGATGCGGCTGCCGGAGCGTATGGCGTTCACCGATCACGGCGTCCGTCTTCCTTTTGCCACACCATTTTCCGATCATCCCCTGATTTGCAAAAAGTCACGCGATGAGGCATTATGAGTCAATCGGGGTAGGTGCACGCGATCACTTATCGCTCAATCCACGGTCGTTATTCTCATCCTCGTCGAAGCCCGTTGGTAGTTTTTACACCCTTATGAGCATTCAAGGAGGGCCACGTGATTGTTGCCATCGGTGAGATTCTCATCGACATGTTTCAGGATTATCAACGGATCGGCGGGGCGCCATTCAACTTTGCCTTTCATCTCAAAAAGCTGGGATTTCCGGTACGGTTCTTTACCCGTGTGGGCGACGATCATCACGGGCGGCGCATCATCGACCTGTTGGAAAAAAATGGCTTTGACCCGGCAGACGTCCAGATGGATTCACGGCACCCCACGGGAACGGTCCGTGTGGAGCTGGATAAGCGGGGTATTCCGGATTTTGATATCGGCGCGAATGTCGCCTACGACCATCTGGATCTGAATATCGCCGACGTGTCGGGTGCGGATGGTGCAGACATGATTTATTTCGGCACCCTGCTGCAACGAACCGATGCCGCCTGCCACCAGGTCCAGCGTTTTCTCTCGCATACAAACAAGGGCGCCAGACGCTTTTGCGACATCAACCTGCGGTGGCCCCACGTCAATCCCAATGCCGTGGCCGGATCGCTCCGTCACGCCGACCTGCTCAAAGTCAACGAAGCGGAACTCGCAGACATTCAACGCGCGCTTGGCGGCCCGACTGCAGAAAACGACGTCATGCCCTGGCTGATGGAAACGTTTACGATTGGCGCCGTGGCGGTTACCCGGGGCAGCCGGGGCAGCGTGTTATACAGCCACGATGGACCCATCGCCAGCCCCACCGTGTCGAGTGTCCGCATTGTCGATACGGTCGGCGCCGGTGATGGATATGCCGCTATTCTGGCTGCCGGCTGCATACGGCAGATCCCCTGGGCAGAGACGCTTCGTCAGGCATCCGATTTTGCCTCACGAATTTGCGGAATTGCGGGTGCGGTGCCCAATGATGACGCTTTTTACAATGATTTTAGACGTCTACTGAAAGGAGATGCCGATGGCCGCTAAGGGGCCAGCCATCCAGCTGTTCAGCCTGCACGGTCTGATTCGATCGAGAAACCCGGAAATGGGAAGAGATGCGGATACAGGCGGGCAGATCAAGTACGTCCTGGAACTGGGTAACGGCCTGAGTGCCCGGGCGGAGATCGGCCGCGTGGATCTATTCACCCGTCTGATTGCCGACAAGCGCGTCTCATCGGATTACAGCGAGCCCATCGAGGTCGTCAACGACAAGTTTCGCATTGTTCGCATCCAGTGCGGTGGGCGTAAATACTTGCGCAAGGAACTGCTTTGGCCCCATCTCGAAGAATTTGTGGACAGGACGATCAAATTCATCAAACGCAACCATGCCCTGCCTGACATCGTCCACGGTCATTATCCCGATGCCGGATACGTGGCCATGCAGCTGGCCGAAATTTTCGGCCTGCCCTTCATCTATACCGGCCACTCCCTGGGTCGTTCCAAGCAGGCCAGGCTGCGGGATCAGGGAATGAGCCAGACGGAGATGCTGAGGAAATTCAAAATCGATCGTCGAATCGACACGGAAGAGCAGATCCTTGCTCGGGCCGACCTGGTGATTACCAGCACCCGGCATGAAATCAAGGAACAATTCGGTTTGTACCACCACAAGGATGTCCCCGACTATCAGGTCATTCCGCCCGGCATCGGGATCGACACCTTCTATCCGTTTTATCATGACATGCTCGATGGTACGGAACAGCCAGAAGACGCCCGCTATGCCCAGGCCTCCATGCTCAAGGAGTTGAACCGCTTTTTCATGACTCCGGAAAAACCGTTGATTCTTGCCCTGAGCCGGCCGGATCAGCGTAAGAATATCTCCGGGCTGGTGCAGGCCTACGGCGAAGATCTTGAACTGCAGAGCATGGCCAATCTGGCCGTGTTCGCCGGTTTGCGAAAAGATATCGATGCCATGGCAGACAACGAGCGCGAAGTCCTCACCCAAATGCTCCTGGACATGGACAAGTATGATCTTTATGGCAAAATGGCCATCCCCAAAAAACACGATTTCGAATATGAAGTGCCGGCCTTGTATCGGATTGCCGCCGAGCGAAGAGGGGTCTTCGTCAATCCGGCACTGACGGAACCCTTTGGTCTCACCCTGCTCGAAGCATCGGCCACCGGGTTGCCCATCGTGGCGACCGATGACGGCGGACCCAACGATATCGTGCGCAACTGCCAAAACGGCATCCTGGTAAACGTCGCCCGCACGGACCAGGTATCCTCAGCGCTGCGCAAGATTATTGCCGACAAGGATTTATGGGAACGCTACTCGAAAAACGGCATCATGAACGTGCGCAAACACTACACATGGCAGAACCATACCCGCGAATATGCCGTTGCCGCGGGCAAGCTGACTGCCGCCAACCAACCCTCTGACCTGGCAACCACCAGGCCGTCAGGTCCCATCGGCCGACGGCTGATGAAGCTCAACCATTTCTTTATCACCGATATCGATAACACACTGATCGGCGACGACAATTCGCAGCTTGAAAAGCTGGTACATCTGCTGAATCGTCACCGGAACCGCTTCGGTTTCGGTGTGGCTACCGGTAGGACTGCCGATTCAGCCCGAACGATTCTCAAAAAATATCGCATTCCCCGGCCTGACGTAATCATCTGTTCGGTCGGCAGTGCACTTTTCTATGGTAACAGCAGCAAACCCGGTCCGGGATGGGTCAGCCACATAGCCAGTCGATGGAACCGGGGCAAGATCGTCGGCCTGCTTAAAGACTTCGATTTTCTGAAGTACCAGGAAGAAGAAACCCAGCGTCGCTTCAAGGTCAGCTACTACATGAAACCGGGAAAAGATCGCCTGTCCACCATCCACAACCGTCTGCTGCACCACCGTTGCCGGTACAACCTGATTTACTCCCACGACCGCTACCTGGATATCCTGCCGTATCGGGCCTCCAAAGGAAAGGCCATTCGCTACCTGAGCTACAAGTGGGAAATCCCGTTGAAGAATTTTCTGGTCTGCGGAGACTCGGGAAACGATGAGGAGATGTTGCGCGGCGAGCCCCGCGCTGTGGTGGTGGGCAACTACAGCCATGAATTGGCGGATCTGAAGGACGGCCGAAATGTCTATTTTGCGGACAGCTCCTGTGCCGGTGGAATTTTGGAAGGCATACAGCACTACCACTTCATCGATGAGGCCAGCGGAGGATAAGCGATGACCCTTAAAAACGAAGTACAACTGATTGTCTATCCAGACAGCTTGGGCGGCGACCTCGTCGAACTGCATTACGTGTTGCGCCGTTACTTCAGCCAGGCCATCGGCGGCGTCCACCTGCTGCCGTTTTACCCTTCCTCCGCAGACCGTGGGTTTGCCCCGTTGACCTATGATGAAGTGGATCCGGTCTTCGGCACCTGGAGGGATATCGACCTGATCGGACGGGAATTTGACCTGATCATCGATTTCATGGTCAACCATATCTCCCGGCTGTCGGTCTATTTTCAGGATTATTTTGAAAAGGGGCCGGACTCCGAGTTTGCCGATATGTTCCTGAGCTTCAATAAACTCAGTCCGACCGGTGAAATCAGTGATGCGGAGCTGGGCAAGGTATACACCCGCAAGCCCCGTCCGCCGTTCACCGTTATCCAGCGCGCCGACGGCTCCAAGGAGAAGGTCTGGTGTACCTTTGACTATGAGCAGATCGATCTGGACTGGGATTCACCCAAAACCCGCGAAGTGATGCGGCGTTACCTGATCCAGCTGTCGCGGACCTCGGCGAAAATGATCCGCATGGATGCCTTTGCCTATTCGACATTAAAAATCGGCACCAATTGTTTTTTTCTGGAACCCGAAGTGTGGGATTTGCTGCAGTGGCTTCAGGATTATGTCTCCCCATTTGGCGTTGAGATTCTGCCCGAGATCCACGAACACTACAGCTATCATCAGAAGATTTCCGCCAATGGATACTGGACCTATGATTTTTCGCTGCCCATGCTGGTCCTGCACACCCTTTATCATCACACCAGCAAGGTGCTGAAACAATGGCTGGCCATATGCCCCCGAAAACAGATTACCACCCTGGATACCCATGACGGCATCGGTGTGGTGGATGTTCAAGATCTGTTGACAGCGGAAGAAGTCCAGCGAACACTGGATGACCTGGATGAAAAGGGCGCCAATACCCGTAAGATATTTTCCGGCCCCGAGTACCAGAATCTGGACGTCTACCAGGTGAACTGCACCTATTACTCCGCGTTGGCGTGCAACGACGATTCCTACATCGCCGCACGGGCCATCCAGTTTTTCACACCGGGCATTCCCCAAGTCTACTATGTGGGCCTGCTGGCCGGTGAAAACGACATCGAAATGGTGCAGCAGACGAAAAACGGCCGGGACATCAACCGACACAACTACACCCTTGACGAGATCGCTGTCGACATTCGAAAGCCGGTGGTGCAGCGTTTACTGCGGCTCATGGAGTTCAGGAATACCTGTCAGGCATTCGACGGCCAGTTCACCATCGAGGATGCGCCCGACGACCACCTCAAACTGACCTGGACCCGTGGTGTCCAGCGGGCCACCCTCCGGATCGACCTGGTGAGCTATGTCACCCGGATTGACTATTTCGACGAAGGGAAGCAGGCCGTTGTCGAATTTGTGGCCTGAGCGGTCACGTGACCTGTGACGGTGAGCGGTGTCCTTTCCCATAAATGAGCCGTGCCGGAAGAAGACCATCCGACGGAGAACCTACCCGAAGGCCGGGCGACGATACTACGCGTCCGCGTCTGGGATCGGCGCACCATCGCATTGGCGGCCGTTATCCGGTTTTTGTGCAGTGGAATCCCCAGATGCTGCCATATCTCCGAAGTCCATGTGAATGGTCACGTCGCTGCCCCCGGAGACGGTGGTCTTGGCATTGGGATAGCGTTTTTTGAATACGTGGATCATGGCGGTGTTTTCGCGCAGGACCGTGGCGGAAAATGCCTTGAAATTATTCTCCTTGGCAATGCGCTCAAGATCCGCCAGCAGATATGAAGAGATTCCCATCCCTTGAAAATCCTCACGAACGACGAAGGCCACCTCTGCTATGATGTCGCTCTCCTCCGCATAGGAACCGATGGCAACAATCTCCTGGTGGCCGCCGATGCGCACCTGGCCGATCATGGACATATTCTTGCGGTAGTCGACATTGGCCCATTGCTCTTGGACCACTTCGTGGGAAAAGAGTTTCATTTTGTAGAAGAATCTGAAGTAGATGGTCTTTTCCTGCAGCGAGTAGAAAAAGTTGCGGTAGGCGAATTCATCGGAGGGCAGCAGAGGCCGGAACTCAACGGTTTTTCCGTTTTTAAGGGTCAGGCGGTTCTTGTAGCCTTCGAGAAAGATCAGGTCGTCCTGTGACGGCGGAAGCTGGTCTGAGAAGATGTAGTGCCGGGTTTTGGCCAGATCGATGAGTTCTTCACGGAATTTGGGATGAGCGATCTGGGCCAATTCCATGACCCGCTGGTAGATGCTCTTGCCGCTAAGTTCGGCAATGCCGTATTCGGTCACCACGAAGTTCACGTCGCCGCGGGTAGTAGCCACACCGGCCCCCTCGCTGAGATGGGGCACGATTCGCGAGACGGTGCCGTTCTGGGCCGTGGAGGGCAGGGCGATGACTGAAAAGCCGCCTTTGGACATGGCGCTGCCGCGAAGAAAATCCACCTGATCACCGATACCGCTGTAAAACATATAGCCCATGGAGTCGCTGCACACCTGGCCGGTGAGGTCCACCTCAAGTGCCGAACTGATCGAAATCAGGTTGTCGTTCCTGGCGATGACGGTGGGATCGTTGACGAACGCCGATGAACGGAAGTAAAACATGGGATTGTTATCCACATAGCGATACAGCTTTTCCGAGCCCATGCACAGCGATGCCACCACCCGTCCGGGCAGCAGGGTCTTCTTGCGGTTGGTGATCACCTTTTTTTCGAACAGGGGCAAAAACCCGTCGGTGATCAGCTGGGTGTGGATGCCCAGGTCTTTCTTGTCCATCAGGTTCTGCAGGATGGCAAAGGGAAGGTGACCGAAACCGATCTGTAGGGTGGCGCCATCGTCGACCAGTTGGTTGACATAAAACCCGATGCGACTGGCGGTTTCCGAATTTTTGATGCTGGGAAGCGCTTCCACCAGCGGCTCCTCATGCTGCACCAGGTAATCGATGTCGTCAATGTGGACAAAGCTGTCTCCCGAGGTTCGCGGCATGCGTGGATTCACCTGGGCGATGACCATCTTGGCATTTTGCATGCCGGCCAGGGTGATGTCGATGGAAACGCCGAGGCTGCAATAGCCGTGCTTGTCCGGCGGGCTGACCTGAATCAGGGCCACATCCAGGCCAATCCGGCGGTTGGCGAAGTATCTGGGGATTTGGGACAGGTAGGTCGGGATGTAGTCGATTTTGCCTTCGAATGCCGCCTTCCTCATGGAACTGCTGATGAAAAACAGCTTAAGGGAAAAGCGCCTTAAAAACTTGGGGTCGTCCACATAGTTGGAAAAGGTCCAGGAGAGCATCTGATAAACCATGATGTCTTGCATGCTCAGATCTTCCACCATGGTCCGGATCAGGTGCTGGGGTTCGCCGCACCCGGTGCCGATGAACACCCGGCTTCCATTTTTTATATTGGATATGGCGGTTTGAGCGTCCATCAGCTTGTTCGGACATGCCGTCTTCAGATCCATCACCATCCTCCCATCCTTCATTGTGTACGATAGCGTTGGCTGGCCACCTGCAATCGTTTTCATCAGCCTGGCAGACTGTCGATCAGCAAAACTCCATCGTAAATCAACCGGATAGTCAAGCAGACAGTTCAGGTGCGTTATTGTGTTCGCCTTCGATATGGTGGAATATACGGACTATACGGCTGCCACTCAGACAGATTGGGTTGGCTTGGCTGGATCGACTCACGGAGTCCTGAAAGGTTTTCGTCATACAAAACAGTTGACAGGACTCAGGCAGATTCATAGTTTCATCCTAAGATTTTAGATCAAGCGTGTTCCCACAGAAAGGCAGGGTGCGACCCATGAAAGTGATTCAATACAGCCATGAACCGGAAACCCGTTTCGAAAATGATATGGTCCAAGGCGTTTCAGGCCGTGTGGTCATCGGCAAGGCGGACGGCGCCCCCCACTTTTGTATGCGCGTGTTCGAACTGGACAGTGGCGGCTTCACGCCTAAACATAGACACGACTGGGAGCACGAGATCTTCTTTCATGCCGGTCAGGGCGAGGTGTGGCAAAACGGCAGCTGGGTGCCGGTTCAGGCCGGCAGCGTTGCCTTTATTCCCGGCAATGAAGAACATCAGATCAGAAATGCAGGGGATGATCGGTTGACCTTTGTCTGCCTGATACCTTCCGGTGCACCGGAACTGTAGTATGTCCAAAACACACAGAAATCCACTGCCCACTGTCGACATTATCATCGAAGTGAAAGGCGGTATAGTTCTGATCGAACGCAAAAACCCACCCTATGGATGGGCTATCCCCGGCGGGTTTGTGGACTATGGCGAATCGGTTGAAGATTGCGCTGTCAGAGAAGCACGCGAGGAGACCGGCCTGAACATTCGCCTGAAGGATTTGCTTTACGTGTATTCCCGTCCGGACCGGGACCCGAGGCATCATACCCTCACGACAGTATTCATTGCCACGGCTGACGGACAGCCCGTCGCTGGGGATGATGCGAAGGCAGCCGGGGTTTTTCACGCCCATAGGCTGCCCGCTCCCCTGGTGTTCGATCATGCCGAAATTTTGGTTGATTATTTTCAATGCCTGGATGGCGCCGACCGGAGGACTGTTTTTCAAAACCATTTCTGAACGGATGCCGTATAAGGTACCCCGGGGCGCGTTTTGAACCACTGAACCGCCGAATCCACGGTTAAGGCCATGTCACGCCGTCGATCATCCATCGGAAACAGGCCCTTCAAATGCCTGGGCAAAATTCTTGTTGAGAAAAATATTCACCTGCCCGAGGTCTGCCTGCCTGAACCGCCGCTTCGCCGGCCGACGCCGTGCGAAGAGAGACATCTGTTTCGACAGGCCATGGCCGATGTGATTCCGCTGGCCGACCGAGGGATCGTTCCACCTGTGCGTTCTGTAAAGCCGCCAGGAACACAGATGATGGAAGATCCCGACACCGAGGCCGTCCGGCAACTCAAAAGACTGGTGGAGACCGGCGATGGGTTCGTCCTCAGACACACCGCTGAGTACGTTGAGGGTGCTGCAGGATGGGTGCCTCCGGAGATGTTCCGCCGCCTGCACAGTGGGTATTTTTCCATCCAGGATCATGTGGATCTTCACGGGTTGAACCTTCCCGCGGCAAAAACGCATTTTGACCGGTTCCTTGAACAGGCCATCACCGCCGGCAAGCGGGGGGTGCTGGTGGTTCATGGCCGGGGGAGGTGCTCGCCAGGACCGCCGGTGCTCAAAAAAAACCTGACTCGCTGGCTGGTCAGCGGGCGCTGGAAACGCTGGGTCATTGCATTCACCAGTGCCAGGCCCTGTGACGGTGGCACCGGCGCCACCTATGTGCTGCTCAGACGAAGACCGAAACAGTGAACATCCACCAACGGCATCTTTCGGTCCAGGCCGGTGTTCTCGCCCTTTTGAAATCCTCGACGTAGCGATGCTACGCCTGCGGTTTCTAAATTGCTGCGGCCTTGGCCTGAACCGAAATCTACCATTTGTGAATGCACACTGATTTGAGGCTATAAGGATTGAAGGATTGGGAATGCAAAGATCGAATGGAGGGATATCGGATAAATGAATCCAGTGGATGCGATTAATTTATCAGAATTAGCTTTGTCCTTCAAGGGAGTCAAAGGATGCATGTTACCGATGTAATGACGACCCGATAAATGATGTTGAGACCCGATGACAAAACACATACAAAGTTGTCTATAATAGTTTAAAGATATAAAAAATACAGATAGATACTATTGATACCGATTGGATCAATCCGCGATGACCCTCTCCGATTTTCCCGCAATGGTCGACACCCTCTGGCTTGACATCCGCCTGGCCACACTGGCCGATCAGACCCCGTATGGCATTATTGAAAAAGGTGCCATGGCCGTTGAAAACGGGCGCATCGTATGGCTGGGGTCGATCGAAACGCTTCCCGCGGATGCGTTGACGAAAGCCCGGTCGGTGAACCGCCTTGACAATGCCTGGGTCACCCCGGGATTGATCGACTGTCACACGCATCTGGTCCACGCCGGCAATCGTGCCAGAGAATTCGAAATGCGGCTGAACGGCGCCACCTATGAAGAGATCG
>RCNC010001090.1_pt1 | contig 18090 bp, 15 predicted proteins | sample 2041301 | NCBI WGS metagenome assembly RCNC01 (sample SAMN09708231, study PRJNA481090) | Marine sediment metagenome, whole genome shotgun sequencing project. | biome: marine sediment; feature: ocean; material: sediment; isolation source: Sewage treatment plant 13A marine sediment (STP13A) ... | reverse complement strand
CAGAAAATGACTCCGGATGAAAAAACAGAATTAAAGCTTGGAATTGGTAAAATACCTGAAATCTTATTGGATAATACGGATAGAAATCGTACTTCGCCTTTCGCTTTTACAGGGAACAGGTTTGAATTTAGAGCTGTTGGATCCTCTGCAAACTGTGCCACATCTATGATTGCTTTGAATGCTGCTGTTGCAAGTCAACTAAGAGAATTTAAGTCAGATGTGGATAAATTGATTGCTAAGGATATTAAAAAGGATGAAGCCATCTTCCAGGTATTGAAAAAATATATAATCCAATCTGAGAAAATTAGGTTTGAAGGAGATGGTTATAGCAAGGAATGGGAGAAGGAAGCCAAGAAAAGAGGGCTTACAAATATTACTAGTGTGCCTGAATCAATCTCTAAATACCTTTCTGATCAGTCAAAGAAAGTACTGATTGGTTCTGGTATTTTTATTGAACCAGAGTTGGAAGGTAGAGTTGAGGTGGAATATGAGAAATTCACCAAAAAAATGCAGATTGAAGCCAGGGTACTGGGAGATTTGGCCATAAATCATATTGTGCCAACAGCAATTACCTATCAAAATACTCTTTTACAGAACGTTCAGGGATTGAAAGATGTTTTTCCAGAATCAGATTTCAATGAAATGGCAGGAGCAAGGCTTGAACTAATTAGGGAAATTTCTACCCGGATATCTGAAATCAAAAAACTTGTGAGTGAAATGATTGAAGATAGAAGAAAAGCCAACCGTATTGATGGTGAAAAGAAAAAAGCTTTTCAATATGATCTTGAGGTTAAACCTTATTTTGAGAAGATAAGGTATCAAATTGATAAATTGGAACTTACAGTTGACAATGAGATATGGCCTCTTCCAAAATTTAGAGAACTTCTTTTTACCAGTTAAAATTAGTTCTGTTTGCATTGTAATAACTGTATCTATTGGGAAACCCCCGGGGAAATACCTTCGGGGGTTTTTATTTCAATAAATTAAGGTCCATGATTAAGATGAAAAGTATAATTTTAATGGCTTTTTGTTTCAGTTAAAAAATAATTAATTTTACCTTTCGTTAATATAAGATATTGTAACCTTTTTACAGAATATTAGTTAATTACAATAATACAAGTATTGGTGATCATTCATGTTGTGAATTGTTTACAGTAAACATGAAGTTTCTATACGAAAACAACAAATAAATGAGAATTACAAAAACTCTGTTTCTTGCCTTGCTTACATTAGTTTTGCTGGTTCCTGTCACCTCAGCACAGAAAAAGAAACTACAGAAAGCAACAGATGCATTTGATGCAGGAGAATATTTTGATGCCATCGATCTGTATAAGGATGCTTATGCTGCATTATCTAATAAGGAACTAAAGACAGAAACTGTTTTTAAAGTTGCCGAGTGTTACCGACTAACCAATGAACCTGAAAAGGCGGAATTATGGTTTAAAAAGGCTATAGGTCGTGACTATCCAGACCCCATTGCTGTTTTGCATTATGCAGAATCAATGAAAAAGAATGATAAGTACGAAGAGGCCATCGCTGAGTTTAAACGGTATAAGGAATTGGTCCCAGATGATCCTCGCGGTAATGAGGGAATTACATCCTGCGAGTTGGCGATGCAGTGGATGGAGAATCCCGTTGGTTATGAAGTAGTTGATATGAAATATTTTAATTCAAGAGGACGTGATTATAGTCCTACCTATGCTAGAGATGACTATAAGGTAGTTTATATTACAACTTCACGGGATGATGCCGATGGGAATAAAATCCATGGTGCTACAGGACAAGATTTTAGCGATATCTTTGTGACCAAAATGGATAGAAAAGGTAAGTGGAGTGTACCAGTTGCATTGGATGCGAAAATAAATACTGAGTTTGAAGAAGGGACTCCTTCATTAGATGAAAATTACAATACCATGTATTTTACGCGTTGTGAGGTGAGCAGCAGGAAGAAACTAGGATGTGAAATCATGGTAACAAACAGAACTGCTGATGGTTGGGATAGGCCCATATCCCTGGATATTTTACCTGATAGTCTTGTAGTGGCCCATCCGGCTATTTCTAATGATAACCTTTCCCTTCTTTTTGTATCAGACATGACAGGTAGTATTGGTGGGAAAGATATTTGGAGAGTGACCAGAAATGATCCCGCAGGTGAATGGGGTAATCCTGAGAACTTAGGTTCGGATATTAATTCTCGGGGGAATGAACTTTTTCCATATTTTCACAAAGATGGATCCATTTATTTTGCCTCTGATGGACATCTTGGAATGGGAGGATTGGATATTTTTAGAGCAACCCAGGGATCGGGAGGAAGATGGAATGTTGAAAACATGAGATACCCAATTAATTCATCTTCCGATGATTTCGGAATTGTTTTTGAAAATGAAACCGAAAGAGGTTATTTCAGTTCTACCCGCCAGGGAAAGGGGAATGATAATATTTTTTCTTTTGCCCTACCTCCCTTAAAGTTTAATATTACGGGTGTAGTAGTTGACCGTAAAACTGAAGCAGTAATTCCAGAAGCCAAGGTTAAACTTATTGGTAGCGATGGAACTACCCTGGAAAATGAAACAGGAACCAATGGATCCTTTAAATTTATGCTTAAGCCTAATACTGATTATATATTCCTGGCATCAAAAGAGGGTTATTTGAATTCTAAAGGTAGGGAAACTACCAAAGGCCAGGAAACAAGTAAGGATTATCGCATGTCGCTTGAATTAGCAGCAATTGATAAGCCCATTGAACTTCCTAATATTTTCTATGATTTTGGAAAGTGGGATCTAAGACCAGAGTCTATGGTAGCGCTGGATCGACTGGTTGAAGTATTGGAGGACAATCCAAATGTAACAATAGAGCTTGGCTCACATACGGATAACAGGGATACTGAATCATTTAACCTGCAGCTATCACAAAGAAGAGCACAATCTGTTATCGATTATTTAATCAGCAAAGGGATTGCAACAGACAGGCTTACTGCAAAAGGTTACGGCGAATCACAGCCTAAAGTAGTCGGTGTGAAAAGTGTTAAGTTGTACTCATTCCTGAAGGAGGGTAATGTGTTGAACGATACCTTTATAAATTCACTGGCTTCAGAGGAAGAGCAGGAAATAGCTCATCAGATGAACAGAAGGACAGAGATGAAAGTGCTTCGAACTGACTATGTTCCTGCCAATGAAAGATAAAATGATTCGGGGCATAACTATTGGTACCTATTTCATTCCTTTTTTATGATTTTGACCTACTGGAATTTGGGGGAGTATTCTATGGCCAGTTGTGATGGTGATTAGGGACATATATTCTGCACATGTAATAATATAAATTAAAGTCATTCATAGATATTAGCAAATGGATAATCGGTATAATATGCGTGGGGTTTCTGCCTCAAAGGAAGATGTGCACAATGCTATAGAGAATATTGATAAAGGACTTTTCCCGAATGCGTTTTGTAAAATTATACCAGATATACTTGGCGGTGATCCGGAATACTGTAATATCATGCATGCAGATGGTGCCGGTACAAAATCGTCTCTTGCTTACCTATATTGGAGGGAAACTGGGGACTTGAATGTTTGGAAGGGGATTGCACAGGATGCCATTGTTATGAATACAGATGATCTTTTATGTGTAGGTGCTACAAAAAATATTCTTTTATCATCGACTATTGGGCGGAATAAAAACCTGATTCCCGGGGAGGTGATTTCAGCGATCATTAATGGAACAGAAGAAGTTTTGGAAGAGTTGCGAAGTCTTGGCCTTTCCATCTATTCAACAGGTGGTGAAACCGCTGATGTGGGCGACCTGGTTCGTACAATTATTGTTGACTCAACAGTTACTGCCAGAATGAAGAGGTCAGAAGTTATTGATAACAGTAATATTCAGCCAGGGGATGTCATAGTTGGACTCTCTTCGTCAGGACAGGCAAGCTACGAAAAGGAATATAACAGTGGTATGGGGAGCAATGGCCTTACCTCAGCTCGTCATGATGTGTTTCATAATTACCTGGCAAATAAATATCCGGAGAGCTTTGACCCTCTGGTACCTGAAGATTTGGTGTTTTCTGGTTCCTATAAATTAACGGATATAATTGAGGAAACAGGAATTCCCGCCGGGAAATTGGTTCTTTCTCCAACCCGTACATATGCCCCTGTTTTAATTAAGATTTTAGAAGAACTTAGACCAAATATTCATGGCTTGATACATTGTTCTGGCGGAGCACAGACCAAAGTTTTGAATTTTGTTGAGAATTTGCATGTTGTAAAGGATAATTTCTTTCCGGTCCCTCCACTTTTCAGAATCATTCAGAATCAATCAGGCACCACCTGGTATGAGATGTATAAAGTATACAACATGGGGCATCGTTTTGAACTCTATGTTCCTCCCATTTATGCAAAAGATATTATTGGCATTTCTAAAGAGTTCGGTGTTGATGCAAGGATTATTGGTCATTGCGATAGGAGTGCAAATAAGAAATTAACCATTCACTCTGAATTTGGAGTGTTTCGATATGATTAATTTATCTGCGGTTTATAATACAAAAGGAATGTATAAAGAAACTCTCTCATTCCTGTTTTAACAGTTTTCCCTATATTACCCTCATGCCAATTTTTTTGTTTTGAGTTTTCGGATTATTTCATAACTTTAAAATTGTCATGAGAGCTCAAAGAACTCCTGGTAAATCTAAATTCCTGATCAAATGGGTGATCTTAAATACCCTTGCATTACTCTTTGGGCTTATATTTAGTTTCACTTTCGCGCTTTATATTAGCACTACTCTTGAAAGTTCTATGAATAATGCCCTGGCTCATGCAATTGGCTATAGCTTTTTGGGTGCTGGGGCAGGTGCTTTTGTTGGCTTTTTTCAATGGAAGATGCTTCGAAAGAGAGTACCCATTTCAGCTAGTTGGATTTTAGCTAGTGCAGTAGGCTTGATGATAAGCGAAATAGTAGTTGGCCTTGCTTTATGGCTCATAGGGTCAGATAGAGATTTGGTACAGGAAAGTCAGAGTATACTGATATATACTTTGATTTATGCAATTGGAGGTGCAATTGTTGGCATATTTCAACGTTCATCCTTTGATAGTGTTAGCTCAAAATCAAACTTGTGGATATATGCCTGTGCACTTGGTTGGGGAATTTCAATCATGATTATTCAAATCGGGTTTAGGATGGACAGACCATTCCCTATCATAACTGCCTTCATTTTTGGTATCTTAGTATTAGGGCTAATAACAGGTTTGTTTTTAGTAAAAATTGTTGACATGAATAGCCTGGCATTTGCTAAGAAAAATAATGTGGAATTATCCGAGACTGATTGAACAATTTACTGAATATTCCCAAATTTCACACCCCATACATTTAGAGTGTCATTTCCAAAAACTTTTTGTGCACGTTGTAAAATAATATCAATCTTATCGTCTCCTGAGCTAATCAGAAGAGAATCCTGTCCTGTTTTTCCAAATACTTTTCTTGAAAATGAGATACTTCCTGAGTAGGCTCCACTATCAGAGATTTCTAGAGAATCTGTGATCCTAATTTCATTGACTACAAAACGGGTTTCTCCGTATTCCATATTGTTTATCTTATTAAGGAAGTCAAATAGATTGTAATCAGGATCATCTGGTAAGCCCAGGAGCTCTGAATCAACCTGTGATTCCTCAATAAACTGTACCATTATCATTTTCCTGGCCTGATTCCTAAAGGATACATCAAAGTCTTTGTTCGAGAGAATATTTAGGTAGTCGGCCAGGTCCTGGAGCTTATCTTTTCCCCTTTCCTCAAATGCTAATAATTGATCTTCCTGAAGTTCTGAAGCCTCAAATTCTTTTTCAATTTCTTCAATTATATCTTTTCTGGCATTGACTACGGTCTCCTCATCAAGAATGATTTCCTCATTTTGTTGCACCTGTGCGTATTCCCAGGGATCCTGTTCCTGGCAAGTAGGAGCGCCCCAAAGGGTAAATCCCAATGCAATTAGTGCAATATGAATCCTTCTGTATTTCATTTATTCTTCTAACATCTGTCTAAACCGAAGAAGTGAAATCTTCTTACCGGTATATATAGTTTCCATAATTTCAATATTCTTCAAACTGTTTACTGGCATGGTAAGCTTGTCGATAAATTCTTCTTTATTGTAAAGTTCTACACCAACAAAACCCTCATTAAATACCTGGCAAATATAGGCGCTGTCGGCAATCATTCGGTCTAATTGAGTCCTCCTCCGTTCCCACGAATCTACTTTGGTTACCGAAAAATAATGGATCATCATTGCAAAGTCATTAGGATACAAGAAGAAATTTTCAGAACCTTCAAATTTATCTAGTTTTCGTATTATCGTATCCGGGTAATAATAAGGTGCTTTAACAATGAATTTAACCTTCTCCTTCCTGCTTTTATGAGTGAAAATTCCATCCATATCTAATCTTTCATGTACTGGTGATTCATTTTCGTTCAATACAATGATCTCCGTAAGGGTATCCCATATTCTAGCTTTTGTGTATGCATCCTTAAAAGTGAAATGATAATATTTATTTCCTGAATATTTTACCAGAACAACCAGCAAGGCCAATAAAAATAATAGACCAACAATTATTATATATGATCTTGAACTACTCTGTTTTTTGTTAAACCCTGATTCGTCAATTTCCCCCTGATTATTATATTTAAAGTCATTCCAGTCGATATAACCCACATATCGACAAAGTAAGTTCAACATGTCAATCCGAGGAAGCTTTTTATTCTCTCCCTTCATATGGGTATAAAACCACTTCTCGCTGATATGTTCATTTACTCTTTCCAGCAAATCCTCCTGGAAGTTTATTATATCCTGCCCTTTCCAATCCGCAATATTATTTCCAATACCCGGATAAGATTGTTTCATCGTATCTACGACCTTAGATTTTAGTAGAATCAGATATTGGGTTTCAGCTTTTTCCACAAATATATGTGTTTGCCGGTCTGCTTGATGGCAAAACAATTGTAAAACACTTTACAGTTTTTATACAAGTGCTTTTCAAAGCATTTCTGCCAATCAGTAATATGTTTACTTCGAATTGTAAATTGAGTCAAATCAAATATATAAAAAGGAAATGAATTTTTAATTCAAGATGAGAAACTAATTTTTCTTTAACCAAAATAATAAGCTATGAAAAAACAAATTGGAAACTTCAAAACTAAGATCATGATTTTTACAGGTGTCTTGGTACTGGGAATTTTTTGTTCAGGATTCCTGGTAAATGATTTGGATGAAAAAGTTAAGACAGCTTACAATCTAAGAATAGGGGGGGAGGTTGATGAAGCCAAGACTTTACTTGATCAGATTATTGATAAAGATTCAACCAATGCAATGGCCTGGTTTGAACTTGCCAGAACGCAACACCATATGATGCTGGGTGGGGCCGGTTATAGTCCTGAAGATATCTTAACTTCAGTTAACAAAGCTGTTCATTATGATATGGATAATGTGATATATGCCTATTACCAGGCGAACATTTGTTTCCTGAATGCCTATTCTTCAAAAGAGAATACATCTGATTTTGTTTCAAAGTCATGCGAAGCATTTGAAAATGTTTTAAAGTTAAAGCCTGATTATAAAGAGGCCATTTTAACCCTGGTTGAGATATATGGCCTATTACCGATTGAAATGGGTGGAGACAAGTCTGAAGCTGAAAGCTATGCTAGCAGCCTGGATGGATTAGATAAATTTTATTATGAAAAGGCAAATGCAATTTTGATGGCAGAGGATGCGGATAAAATATCCTATTGGGAAAAGATTTCAAAAGAAAACCCAGGAAATGCTAGAGTAATGGAGGAGCTTGGTAAGGCTTACATTTTCAATGATGATATAGAGAATGGAATGATGTATATGGAAAAAGCAGCTCAATTAAATCCAGAGAATTATATCCCGCAAATAAATATGGCAAGGGTATATGTTATGATGCTTATGCAAAATAAGGGTGACAAGGAGAAGAACCTGGAATTGGCGCAGAATGCATTTAAGCAGTATCTAGAGAAAAATCCAGATGAAATTAATCCATTAAAAGCATATTCGCTTGGCTGGATAGCTAAAATTAATGGATTTGAAGGCAATTCAGAAGAGGCAAAAAAGCTTAGTGCTGAGGCAAAATCTCTTGACCCCTATTTTTCAAGGGCATTTGGAATTCCTCCTGGGTATTTATATAGCTCCCCAGTTGACTTATCAGATTCTTATAGCTCATATTTTAGTCCTTTTTAATCTGAATGCAATGATTTTTGTATTTTTTTTAATAAAATAGTTTTCATGAGATATTTTGCCTTAATTATCCTGGGTGCATTTTGCAGTATGCAATTTTGCTTTGCCCAAAATACTACCCAGGCCCCCAAATATTACTATACGTGGATAAAGTTTCAGAACGATTCCTCTAAGCTTGAAGGAATATTATATGAGCTTCAGGATTCTTCAATTTTAGTTGCGAATTCACTTGTAGTGAAAAATTACCCTGATGGTAAATATGGTTTAACCAAAATTGATGTACCGGAAATTTATACAGTAAAAGCCCGTAGAACGAAAAGTGTCGGAAGAGGTATTGTGATTGGTACCGTTACGGGATTTGCTATTGGCGGTGTTATTGGCCTGGTGGATGGTGATGATTCCTCGGAAACAATGCTTGCCTGGACGGCAGGCGAGAAAGCCTTAGTATCAGGTGTTTTTCTGGGTGGAGTGGGTGCCCTTACCGGATGGCTGCTGGGAAGCATAAAAGTTAAATTTGAAATAAATGGAAATCTCAATAATTATGAGCGTCAGAGAAATAAAATACGAAAATACTCGCTCAAGTATAATTCCAAGTGATATTGTTAAGATATAAACTGATTATAAAAGCAAGATCATAAAGTCATGAATCAGATAAATCAGGTAAAAACAGCAAATATCCTTCGTAATATTGCCAGGTATACCATGTTAACTATTGGGATCCTTTTATTTGTTTTTGCATTGCTGTCGGGTTCTGAAGAATATGGTGGTGGCCTAATGGGCATTATAAAGAATAGTCCGAATGCAGCTCCCTGGCTGGGACTTCTTGTATTTGTTTTTATTGCCTGGAAATGGGAGTTGCCCGGTGGAATCCTGATTGTATCTCTGGGTTTATTCGTTACATGGTTTATGTCAATTCGAGGAAATAACTTTTATATAATTCCCTTCATCTTTTTTTTACTCATAATTACTATGGGTGTATTCTTTTTGATAAGCTGGTATTTGAGAAAAAATTTCGAATCATAGGGTTCAGCTTTACCACTTTCTGAGTTAAGGCCTAATAGCATGTTAAAAAAATAGAAAGCTGTGATGATTATATCAAAGGATGGACCACCTGGTGTGACAGAAAAGAAGGTATTGTGGATACCAGAAACCAATATGTAAACGGTGTAAAACCAAAAAGTCAATCGAGTGAAACAAAATTTAGGAGAGAAATAATATGAAAAAATTTATCAAAATCTTCCGATGGACACTTAGGGTGTTAAGTATTCTATTCATTGTATTTTTCTTGCTCATGTTTATCGGCGATACTTTCTTCCAACCTGAATCATCGAATAGAGAACCCATGAGTACAGACAGCATTATTCAATTATCGCTAATGGGAATAGGTTTTATAGGACTTGGACTCGCGTGGAAATGGGAATTTGCAGGGGGCATTATTGCTTTTGCTGCTTATGTCGGATTAGCCGTAATATTCCCAGATACAAGGGAATTCCCCTTGCTTCTTATTTATCCTGCCACAGCAGTATTATTTATTGTGCTTTGGGCAATTAGCAATAATACAATTCAAAAAAAGGAATGAAATAAAAACCTTTTTTCTAAAATAATAGTTATGATGATTTCCTTATATTTGAGATGGTTAACAGGTTCTTTAAATATGAAAACAGGATGAATCTTAAAGTATCCATGATTTTTCTATCAATGATCTTGCTTTCTGGCATTTCCCCAGGTGGAAGTAAGAATGTACCTGATTATGACGGTGAAATGATGCAATATACTATTCGATATGGAATAATAAATGTCGGAGAAGCAATAATTACATTTGATGGTGATTCTGCAAGCTGTGGGGACTATCTAAAAGCAGAAGCCAAAAGTACTGGGATTGCCAGGTTCTTCAAAAGTATTGATTACTCTTTTGAATCATGTATGGATACTGTTACCGGGCTTCCAAACTACTCAAGCATGAGCTTGATAGATAAACGGTGCAAGGTGCAGAACAATCTTGTTTTTGATCAGGATTCCAGGCAGGACTCCTCTATTGTCCACAGTGAGATGTCTGGTATGCACGTTGTACCAAAGAATATTCACGACCTTCTTACAGCCTATTATTGTTTTAGAGAAAACCATATCTCAGAAAGTGTCAATACCGGTCAGGATATTGTAATTAAAATCTTTATAGCTGACATATTGTGGGATCTTAAGATAAAATATGTTGGAAAGGAAACGATTAAAACAAAATATGGTAAGATTGAGTGTTTAAAGTACAATCCCTCAACTGTAGCAGGGAATTTCTTTAAAAATGAAGATGATATGATTGTATGGTTTACTAATGATGCAGATCATATACCGGTTCGAATCCAGCTAAATATGATATTGGGTTCACTGAAAAGTGACCTGGTAGCATATCAGGAACCGAAATAGCTGCCAACAGTTAGTTATGGTAAATTCTAAATATATATTTATAGCTAATTATCTAAAATTCCATCCGCGCCTGTATTATCAATAGGCATGTGAAATCTATTCTCTGTTTTTTCTGATGAAAATTACTTTCAGTAGATATTTCGTACCTTTGCAGCCTTATAAATGGAGGTGTTGAAATGAGCAGGAATTTGATCCTTGAGAAACTTGAGGGAGTATATAACCGTTTTCAGGAGGTTTCCAGGTTGATTAATGAACCGGAAATCATCTCTGACATGAAACGTTATGTGAGATTGAATAAGGAATATAAGAGCCTTGAACCTATAATTGAGGCTTATACTGATTATAAAAATGTAATTAGTAATATCCAGTCTGCAAAAGATATCCTGGGTGAAGAAAAGGATCCTGAGTTAAGAGAAATGGCCAAGGAAGAGTTGGATGAACTCTATGAGAAGGTGACTCCCATGGAAGAGAAAATTCAGTTCCTCCTTATACCGGAAGATCCTGAAGATTCTAAGAATGCTTTGATGGAAATACGTGCAGGTGCTGGCGGTGATGAGGCTAGTATATTTGCTGGTGACTTAATGAGGTTGTATACTAAATATAGCGAATACAGAGGATGGAAAGTTGAAGTAAGTGATTTTACAGAAGGTACTGTTGGAGGTTATAAGGAAGTTATCCTGAAAATAAGTGGAGATGGAGTGTACGGTGTCTTAAAGTATGAATCTGGAGTTCACAGGGTTCAACGCGTACCGCAGACTGAAACACAGGGTAGGGTACATACATCTGCTGCCTCTATTGCTGTGCTTCCGGAGGCTGAAGAATTTGATATTGAAATTAAAACAGATGATATTCGAAAAGATACCTACTGTGCTTCCGGACCGGGCGGGCAATCTGTAAATACAACATATTCTGCAATCCGTTTAACTCATATCCCATCAGGAATTGTTGTGACATGTCAGGACCAAAAGTCGCAGTTAAAGAATCTGGATAAGGCCATGGCAGAGCTTCGTACCAGGTTGTATGACCTGGAGTATCAAAAGTATCTCAACGAAATTTCATCGAAAAGAAAAACAATGGTATCCACTGGAGACCGTTCCGCAAAGATTAGAACCTATAATTACCCACAGGGAAGAGTAACAGATCATCGTATAAACCTTACTATGTATAACCTACAGGCTGTACTTAATGGTGAAATTCAGGAGTTAATTGATAAGCTTAATATGGCTGAAAATGCTGAAAGACTCAAGGAGAACGAATCTTGATTTAAACATTTTTAACAAACTTATACCTGTCTGTATCATATTAATTTCTATATTTGTATAGCCCACCCCAGAACACCTGAATTAATCCAATCAGGTTTTATTATTTACCATTTTTAGAGTGCTAACCAGAACGTTTGGTCGTTTCTTAGGTGTAGGAATATTACACCCTAATTTTCTGCAATGGATATTGATCGGTTTTTATTTAAAGAAGAAGCCCTAAAAGGAGAGAAGACTGCGCTGAAATTCAGGTGGATACTAATTATTGTTGTATTGGCCTTTATAGTAGTTACATTTTTGAAAGGTTTGTATAAAGAAGCCTTCCTGTCTCTAATCCCGGCATCATTTTTTTTAATTTACAATCTGTATTTGGGTTACCTGATTAAGAAAGGTAAAAATGTTTATTTCCTCAGGTATTTTTCGGTAACCATCGATATTGTCATCTTATCGGTTCATATTTTCATTAATTCGGTATACTTTTCTGATATCGCAGTATCTACCACTGCTTCAATTTTTATATATCCCGTACTTATGTTTTTATCTGTATTGCGATATGATAAAAAGCTGATTCTTTATGCTACCTTCCTGAGTATATTGGTTTTCAATCTGAACTACTATCTAAGGCTGGCTTCAATTGACCCCAATCTTATAGCCCAGGTAATTTCGTCTGATCCTATAGGGCATACCTATAAGTCGGCATATTTTTTAATCCTGGGGATTTTCTTTTTGCAGGTTCCTGATATGGTTTCTAGATATATTGGTAGCCAAAGGAAGATCTTACTTAAAAAGAATGAATCTGAATTAAGCCTGGCGATAGAAAAAAAAGAAAAAGAAATATTGAAAGGAAATCTCGGAGAGTTAAACGAATTGAACCTTGAGTTAAAAATACGAAATCAGAAGATTAAAGACCAGAATAAACAATTAAATGAGCTGGGTCAGACAAAAGATAAATTGTTGAGTTTTATTAGTCATGATTTGAGAAACTCCTTCTCAACAATGACCTCGATTATTGAAACTTTTTCTGATGATTATGAGAAACTTGAGCCTGAAGATATTCAAGCCGCTATGCAAATTCTTTCCAGGCATTCAAAAAACAATTATCAACTATTTGAAAATCTTCTCCACTGGGCAAGGTCTCAGAATGAGGAATTGCCTGTTAACAAAGAAATGTTGAGTTTGTCCGAAATCATTGCGAAGCAGCAAAATAAATATTCCGATATGCTTTTGAAGAAAAAGCTGGAATTAAAAATAAGTACTGGGAATGATCTGAAGGCTTATGCTGATAGAAGGATGATAAATAGCATCTTAGGTAATATCTTAAGCAATGCCATAAAATTTACATCACAGGGTGGCCATATCGATATCGATGGGATTTCTGGAGAAAACTCTACCATGGTAAAAATTAGTGACTCAGGAATTGGGATTCCAGTAGAAAGACTTGAAAGTTTATTTGAGATTGGGGGAGTGGAATCGACAAAAGGAACAAATGGGGAGTCAGGAAGTGGATTTGGATTGATTTTATGCAAAGAAATGATCAGCAAATGTGGAGGTAAAATTGATGTTAAAAGCCAGCCTGGCAAAGGATCAATTTTTTCAATTATGATTCCAAATAGACCTACCAATGGATTAAATTAATTGTTCTTTCCTGATTTATTCTAGTACAAAATAAGCCTGGTCTTTAAATTATTCGTGTCTTAAGGTATCTGCCGGATTTGTTATTGATGCCTTGTAGCTTTGATATCCAACTGTTATCCAGGTTAGGATAAAACTAGCCATAGTGGTGAGGATAAATATTGAATAAGGCATAGAGATCGAATATGCATAGTTTTCCAGGAAACTTGATATTATGTAAAATGCAATTGGCACTGCCAGAATATTAGCAATGAGCACCCAGAAAGTGAAGTTAAGAGAAAGTTTTAAAAGAATTGAGCTGGAGCTGGCTCCCATGACCTTTCGAATCCCAATCTCTTTTGTTCTCAGTCGTGTAATAAATGAGGCCAATCCAAATAAGCCCATACATGCTATCAGAATTGCAGTTAAAGTGAGAAATAGTAGTAAGCGGCCAGTTTTCCTTTCACTGTTGTAAAGATCAGATAGTTCATCTGCTAAAAAGCTGTATCTGAAAGCCTCCTCAGGGAGAATCTTTTTCCAACTACTTTCCATCATCGTGAGTAACTCTTTCTCATTCCCTTTGTTATAGCGGGCGCTTAAAAAGCTGTAACCCATATATGGTTCCATAGTTAAAATCAATGGACGGACAGATTCTTCCATGGGAGCAAAATTAAAATTAGCCAGCTCACCTATTACTTCATGTACCCCGCTTCTAGAAATGTTTTTACCAATTGCATTATCCCAGCCCATCTCTTTTGTCAAAGACTGATTGATGAGGTATGCATTCTGGTCGCTTCCAAATTCCGGATTGAATACCCGACCTGAATTTACTTTCAAGTCATAGGTTTGTACAAAATCAAAATCTACATCCAAAACATTGATCATTACCGGGTTTTCTTGGCCTTCAGGAACATAGCCATTTCGGGTAAGACCTCTTCCCGGGTAATCGGAAGAAGCACCCACTGATAGAACATCGGGAATGGACAATAATTCTTGTTTCACCAGTTCGAAATTACTCCTGGCATTTTCACTGATAAGGGGTAGAATTATGATCTCATCCTTTGGGAAACCGACATCTTTATTTGTAATGAATTTTAGTTGCTTGTTTAATGCAATTGTGACAATGATTAGTACTGCAGAGATACAAAACTGGAATACTACCAGTATATTTCTTAAACGCTGTTTTCCCGTTCCGCTATTTAATTTACCCTGAATTACAGTCAGTGGTCTGAAAGCGGATAGATAAAAAGCAGGATAAGCACCGGCTAAAAGTCCAACAAATACAATTATTAATGGAAAGCTGATTATAATTACCAGATTGGAAGGATGAAATAAAACCAGGTTCTTTTCCAGCAATGAATTTAAATGAGGAAGGAGGAATTCGATGAGAAGTAAAGCAAGAATAAAAGCAGCCAGGCTCATAATCACAGATTCATTTAAAAACTGTTTAATGAGATTTCCACGTTTTGCCCCAAATGTTTTTCTTATTCCTATCTCTGGTGCTCGTAAAATTCCATGGGCAGTAGTGAGGTTGATAAAGTTTATACAAGCAAGCAATAAAATAAACAATGAAATAAATGAAAATATAAGAATATTCGAAACGGAACCTTTTTTATCATTGCCATCTACCGCCTGGGAGTTTAGATAAATATTGGGCAGTGGTTCAAAAACGGGTTCAAGCCGGGCTCCGAATTCTTCATATTCTTTATTGATATTTTCCCACATGAAATCAGGCATCTTTGCGTCCAGCCCGGAAATTATACTTTCCTGATTTAATTGAATATAGGTTGGATATTGCCACCCGCCGTTCCATCCGAGGTATAGCCTTGAATCTTCGTACAGGGAAATAAATGAAATCAGACTGTTAAATTGGATGTGTGAATTTGAAGGGGGTGTTTCGCAAATCCCTGTCACCAGATAAGTATCCTGGTTATTTAAGCTGACCATCTGGTTCATAGGGTTCTCCTCCCCAAAGAGCTTAACAGCCATGGTTTCTGTTAGAACAATAGAATTTGGTGTTGCCAGTGCAGTGTTGGGATTTCCCTTTAACATGCGGAATGAAAAAACCTGGAAGAAGGATGAATCAACATACCTAATATTATTATCGTATACGCTTTTATCTTTAAAAATGAGGTATCCGTCCTGTGGGTTTCGAATTCTCACAAAACGAACTACCGCAGGAAAAGTAGATTCAAGAGATGGACCAACTGCAGCTGGAATTCCAGCAACAATATCTTCCTGGTCTTTCATTATTGACCGCATGGATACACGGTAAATATCATCTTTGTAGGTATGAAATTTATCGAAGCTGAGCTCATAGTTTATGAATAAGAGCATTATCACTGCACAACTTATTCCAAATGCTAGGCTAATTACGCTGATTGTACTGTTAAGTGGACTCCTGGAAAATTGTCTGAAGAATATTTTGAGGTATTCTTTGAACATTTAATGATTATTAGATTGGCAGGTTGAAGAAATACTCTTTAAAAACACCTATTTGTTTTTGTACTCTTTCAAAAGGATTTTCATGAGTTGTAAGGCTGATTCTTTTCCTCTTTCCTGAATGACTTCTCTGTCGGTTGTATCGCCAACTTCGTAAGTTATGGCTTCAATTTTGAGTTCATGAAGAAACCAGTTCTTTGAAACTTGTCCTTCCACACCAGAAGGCTCGGGATTAAATGGATTCTGAGGAAATTCCTTATTGATGTTGTTGAGCCATGTCATAGAGATCCCTTTCCCGCTTGGTAAAGTTTCTTCTGAAGGCAAATAAAAAATATCTGTTTGCGTTGAGTGAAAATCTATACCATATCGTGGAATGGCATTTTGTTTTTCAATTTCTTTAAGTACAAATTTTCTAAACGCAGCTGTTTCAGGTTGGTTAAAATGACGCCAGTCACGGTTCATGTCTATGCCGCCGGCATTATGCCTCCAATGACCATTATCCACCCCATCAGGATTCATCACAGGAACAATAATTATTTCAAACTTTTTTCTGAATTTTTTTGCTTTGCCTGAACTGCCGCAAAGAGTTTCAACAAAAGCCATCATTTCTTTAAACCCTGTTAACTCAGGAGGATGTTGACGTGATAAAATAATAAGCATGTTCTTGCCTTTTGATTCGGAGATAGTTAACGCAGTAATTGGCTTTTTCAATGTACTGTATCCAATGGTATGCTTGTTCACAAAAGGTTTTTCTGCCAACTTATTCGTCCATTGGGAAACTGTTTGCGTTGTCATAAGCTCCTGACCAGAAATCCAGGTAGTATCAGGGCCAATTTGTACTCTGAACAATGCTGTCGAATCACTGGGCTTTGTAAATAAGTTTGAAGACTCAATTTGGGTCCATAGGATCCCATCTTTACTTAATTTTGGAAAATACCTGTGTTGTCCATGTTTATAGTGAAGGTCAAAGTATATAGTTCTTGAGTCTTCCGCCCAGACTTTGAATGAATACCAGGGACTCATATTGATAGGAAAATTTTCTGGAAGGATTAAACAGTTGAAGGTACTGTCATTTTCAAGTTGTACTGCATTCAATCTTGCACCAGCAAACTTATTACTAATCTGTACTCCAACTGAAGGGAAATCATAAATCTTCTTCTCCTGATACTTTATAGATTTAGAATGGGTATCAACCAGGTTTGATGAATCCTTTATCTCTGGCCAGTCAATCTTTACAGCCTGCCCATTTAAGAGGGTGACTTGGAAGGCAAAGAAAATGAGCACTATACGTATTTTTAATTTCATAAACCTATTTTCGTTTAAGTTGTTGTTGAATTTCGGAATTGAAGATAAAAAGAAATGTTCAATAGCATACATAAAAGTATAGAATTTGAGTAGATTCCTACCTAAATTTATTTATTTTTAAATTATTTATATTTTGAAATAAGGTATACAAAATGCTACCAATAAAGGAAATTAGCTTAAATTTGCTGAACAATAATAGCGACTCATATAAATGATCTGATATTTTTAAAAAGAGGATTATAATTCTAAATATATATTAACCAAACAAATTTAAAGGGAATGAATAAGTTTAAAGTATTATCATTAATTGGGTTGATGGTATTATCAACCGGAATTCTATTTGCTCAAAAAAAATCTAATGACAAACTTGTAGGTACATGGATATTTTCAGCTCCAGATGCACCCTATGAATATAGCACAGGAGATCTTGTTATTACCATGGAGGAGGAAGAATTGCAGGGTGAATTGGTTTTTAGTGAGTATTATAAATTGAAACTTCATGATTTGAAATTGGAAGATGAAGTTCTTTCTTTTAAAGCCTACATTGAAGGAGATGTGATTTATGTGAAGAATACAATTACAAAAGACGAAATGAAAGGCAAGGTTTCCTATTCTGAAGGAACCTTAGATTTCTCTGCTAAGAAGAAAAAGAAGTAGGTCTATTAATCTAGTCTAAAGGATTAATTCAATGACATCCTTCGAGTTATTTCAAAAAATAAAGCAAAAACAGAGTTTCCTTTGTATTGGTCTAGATTCTGACCCGAAAAAAATACCCTCACATCTCAATTCTACTGAGGACCCTGTTTTTGAATTCAATAAGCAAATTAT
>RCNC010001089.1_pt1 | contig 18096 bp, 14 predicted proteins | sample 2041301 | NCBI WGS metagenome assembly RCNC01 (sample SAMN09708231, study PRJNA481090) | Marine sediment metagenome, whole genome shotgun sequencing project. | biome: marine sediment; feature: ocean; material: sediment; isolation source: Sewage treatment plant 13A marine sediment (STP13A) ... | reverse complement strand
CTCCCTAGCAAGCATCGTTCCGCGCACAGCCACGGCCGGCGTCGGTGAAAATAGATTGACAATTTCTCTATGTTTGTTAACTATTTATAGATATTATTTAAAGTTATCTATTATACTTTATTGCCCAAGAAACCCAGGCTCCCACGGTGCGTTCGAACGCAAATCTGTAGCCCGAGCCCGAAACCGTAACCCAACCGGTCCTTCCGGCCGGCGGCTTGTATCACCCGATTTCCCCGTGCTAGATTCTCTTACAGGGGTCCATACTCGTTCGACGGGATCAGGGTGAATCTTTAGTGCCGAAGAAACTGCGCATCAACAAGGAAAAGTGGCTGCGAGAACTCTCGTTGGGTCTTCTCTCGCTCGTGATCGCCTACTCCTTCTTCTATCTCACCACCCACAAGCGACCTCCCCTGACGTTCAGCTTTGCCGTGGGCCTCATCATCATCTGCGTGATCACCCATCTGGTATGGAAACAGGGCAAGTGGGCCATTCTGCTCATCCTCACTTTCTTGCCCTTCTACCCGTTCATGCGCATCCAGATCCTACGCTTCCAGATCGTGGGCATGATGGTGATGTTCATGGTGTCTCGATGGACAGAGGTTCTGATGATCCTGGCCCTGTTCGGGAGGAAGATCGGAGGGATTCGGAGGCTCTTCTACTCCGCACCCCTCCTGGACTTTCTGATCCTATCTTACCTCCTCCTTGGGCTCTGCTACTTTGGGCAGGCCGTGGGAAGAGGAAAATGGATGATGGGGATGTGGGGCGTCAAAGAGCAGTTTGTCTTCTTTCTCTACTACTTCCTGGTCCGGTATATCCCGTTCGGAAAAGAGGACTTGAAGAAATTCCTCGTCATCAGCGCTCTGATTGGGACGGCGATTGCCGCTTTCGGGTGTATCCAGGCGCAGTTCTTCGGCATGGATTTCCTGAAGACCCTCGGATACGGCTTCGAGATCTTTGAGGGAGGCTACTCTTACATCGATCCCAACTACCAGAGGCAATTGCCGGGGGGCCTCACCTTCGTCCGTGCCATTTCGATACTTCAGGATGCCCTGAGCCTGGGGGCTTACTTGATGATCCTGTTGCTCATCCTACAGCCCTTCTACCTGTTCCCTCCGGAGGGGGAGCGCAAGTGGTTGCATCGTGTCCCGTACCTCATCATGATAACAGGGCTCGTGTATACAACCACGAGATCCGCTTGGATCGGCATGGCCGTAGGGACCCTTGCACTGGCCTGGCGAAGGAAGAAGCTCCTCGCCACCGCTTCCGCTTTTCTCTTTATCGGCATCTTTCTCCTGCTCCTTCTCCTGAGCTTTCCTGGGGGAAAGGAATTTCTCCTTGGCACGTTCTCGGGGAAGGAGTCGAGCGTTGCCGCCCATATGAACACATACGGGTGGCATTTCCAGAAGATCGTGGACAATCCGATGGGGCTCGGTCTGGGGATGACGGGAAGGATCGGCTCGCGTTTCTATACAAACGTGGAGGGGGGCTTCAACACAGAGTGCTGGTACATTCAAGTGGGAACGCAGATGGGCTTTCTCGGATTCTTCCTGTATATTGCCATTGTGCTGGAGACCTTGCGAGCCCTTTTCGTTCTGGGTTCTCGTCTCCGGGACCCCTTCTTGAAGGATTTCGCCAATGGTGTCTTTGCGGCCTACCTGGCCTGCTCTATTTTCGGTTTGTTCCTGAACGTCTGGAGTTGCCATGTCATTCCGATCTTTATGCACCTCTTCGTGGGCATGGCCCTGTTTCACTTCCCCCATCTCGACGCCGATTACGAGAGATCGGAAGACCGCTGAACCTCCAGGAGAGGAAGAATTCAGGTGAGTTGCCCGCCTTCGTTATGAGCATGCAGACGACCCTTGCACAAGGCCCTCCCTGGGACATCCTGTTCGTCGGATACGGCGACTGGATCCTTTGGCGCTGGGATGGATTCCGCACGCGGAGCGCTCAGCTCTGTCGTTTTCTTGCTCGATCCGATCGTTTCACCAACATGTACGTCCTCAACGAGTCCATCTATCTGCACCACCTGCAGAGGGGATTCGCGGTCCCAAGGCGAGAGAGATTTCGCGCCCTTCCCGTGCGGGGCGGACTCAGAAAGGAAGAGGAAAAAATCCACCTTTTGGAGCCCTCGCGATTCCTGGTAGGGCCGGACCGTCTCAAAAGACCTTACACAACCCGCTTGATCCGCAAATCGATCCGGAAGCTTGCCCGTCCCCCGATCCTCTGGATCGCCAACGTCCACAAGGCTCACCTGATGGAACAGATTCCGGCATCCTTGAAAATCTTCGACGCCATCGATGACTGGGAATCCATCTCTGTCTATCAGCAGCTTGGGCAAAGGATCCGCTCAGGGTATGAAACGGTAATGGAACACGCCGATATCATTTACACGGTCTCGAGGCAGCTCGAGAAAAAATTTCTGGAGCGGGCCAAGACACCCCATGTCAGGCATCTGCCCAACGGGGTGGATCCGCAGCTTTTCCGTCTCACGGCAGACCCTCCCTCAGTGCGTCAGGGGACTCGAAAGAATCGGAGGCCTGTTCTCACCTATGTGGGCGTTCTCTCAGAGCGGGTGGATCTGAATCTGATCGAGAAGATATCGCAGGACTGGCCACAATGCAGCTTCCAGTTGATCGGGCCCATGTCCCGGGCCGTGGAACAGAAATGGACGGAGATGCAGAGAATCCCCAACCTGGATTGGAAGGGCCTGGTCCATCACAGCAAGATCCCGGACATTCTCCGCTCTTCGGATGTCCTGCTGATACCCCACATGGACTCCCCCCTGAGCCAGTCCATGGACCCCTTGAAGCTGTACGAGTACCTGACAACAGGCCTTCCCATCGTTTCCACCCCTGTCCCACCGACCGGGGAGTACGATTCCCTCGTCCATATAGGTACGGGACAGCGTTTCTCCGAACAGATCGGGGCCGCCCTGGACGAGTTGCTGCAACCCGATGCGGAGGATCGCTGGCTCGCTCGGATCGAAGAGTCCAGGAAGCATCATTGGGACCTGCGGATCGCCAGGATCGAATCGGATATCGGGGAGTTGCTTAAGAATAGCAGTTAGGTATTAGCTGTTTAGCCCACCCTCCGAAATGGAAACTCCTTCTCCTTCATAAACAGAAGCCGTTCGCTGTCGACCCGGAAATGGCGGTGTCTCCCCTCCCCTGTCGTCCAGGCACAGGAATCCGACCCCTTCCCTTCCAGCACCTCCACCTCGAGCAGGGGGCCATCCAGGCGATTTCCACGAATCCGATAGCGTCCCCTCGCCCGCCCTCCTGCGCCGTCCTCCCACAGGATGGATTCATCCCTTCCTATTTGAATCCGTTCGGTTCGCTCGCAGCGGTTCTCTCTTTCCCAGGCCCCGTAAACGGGCTCCAGATCCCAGGAGACTCTCCCCACCCACAGCACGCCGAGCACCAGGAACGCCGTCAGCAGGAGGGAACCCGTGTCCGCTGCCCGAACCCGGCGAGAAGACTCGCCTGTCCTCGGCGTCGACGCCGACGGGATCGACTCGACTCGCTCCTGCGGATCTCTCGGGGCGAGAGGCCACCAGAGAATCCCAAGAACAGGAAGAAACCCTGCCATGAGGTCGATAACGACATCCCGAAGGGCATAGTAGCGGCTGGCCAAAAGGCCCTGAACGGTCTCGTCCAAGAAACCGATGGCAAAGACGGCGACCATCGCATAGGCCGCGCGTCTCACCTGCCCGTGTCCGGGGCTGACGGCACGGAAGCACAGGAACCCCAGGACTCCATACTCCACGAAATGGATCCGGTCGACCGTGAGGTCTGTGGCGAGGAACATGCAGCACAGATAGAGGCCCAGGAATCCGACAAGGCGCAACCCCGTGGACAAGGTGAATCCACCCCGGGTCCTGTAGATATGACGGAGGAGGAGAATGAAGCACCCGATCCCTGCGAAGAGCAGGAATACAGCCTGCAGGCCCGCAAGGTTTCTCCCCTCGAGCCAGTCGAGGAATCGTCGTGTCTGATTCAGGGTCAGCAGGATCAGGGCCGTATAGCCGAGGACCCACTTCCACGAAGCCAGCACTCTGCAGAGGCGCCCCTCCATTCAGTCTACCCTGCAGATGGCAGTGTAATTGCCGGATCCTCGCAAAACCACCTGCTGAGCCCAGATGATCCAGGGAGGGACGAAGCGCCGGATAAGGGTCTTGATTCCGTTCCGGTGCCGGGGACTTGCCGGTGGGGGGGCCTTCCGAAAAACGGTCTTGACACTTCCAAAATGTTCTCCGAGAAGCCTTCTGTACTCGAAGTACGTGTAGTTGTTTTCAAAAACACCCGAATCCACCTCGGAACCGTATGCCTCCTTTTGTCCAAACAAGGGTGACATCGGTTCCCACGAGCAGAAAAAGATGCCCTCTCCTCTCAGGACGCGTTTGATCTCTCCCAGTGCATCGTGCGGACTGTGGAAGTGGTGAAGGGAGGAGAAGCAGAAGACCAGGTCGAAGGAGTCGTCCCGGAAGGGAAGCGCATGCACGTCCGCCGAGGCCAGGGGAGGCATTTCCCTCACTCCCATACGTTCCTGAACGATCGGAGTCGCCATATGAAAGGTGTCAACAGACAGATCGGTACAGACGCCCTTGATACCGTACCGGTTCCTGAGGTGGATCCCGATATGTCCCTTCTCCGCACCCACCTCCAGGAACCGATCTATCTGTCTCCCCTCTTTCAGGCGCGGGAACAAGTCATCGAACCACCGTATTTGGGGTTCGATCCAGGACGGAAACACCTCGTCCAGGGAATTCTTGTGGTCGTCAAACCAGTGTTGAATTCCCAGGTGCTGTTGCGAAAGACGCTTGCGGTATTCTATCTCCGCCTTTATGTTCTTCGAATGGCTTGATTTCGATCCATCCTGAGCCGTGTGTCGCCTCATTTTGCCCAACGCACCCCTCCCCGGATTTCTCCCGCCGGGTTCCCGGCAACCACGGTGCCCGCGGCTACGTGTCCGGAAACCACGGACCCGGCCCCGACGACCGCACCGTCCTCAATACTGGCACCCTTCAAGATCAGGCTCCTCGCACCGATCCAAACATGGTCGCCAATACGGATGGCCGCTGTGTTCTTGACCCGACCTCCCTCGTCATCGAGAAAGAAGTGTCGATCTCCGTCCATAATCTGCACATCCCACGCTACCGCGCAGTCTGCCCCGATTCGGATCGATTCCAGGGCAATAATCCGCGAATTCGGGTTGATGAACGTCTCGGGCCCGATCTCCAGGGAGGCGCCGGCATGCACTTCGATCGTGACCCCATCGCCGATCACGACATTCCCCCGGGTCCGCAGGCAGGCATTCTCGTGAAGCACGATACCCCCTTTCGACTTCCAGAGATCCCAGAAACAACCGAACTGCAGCTTTCCCCCTTCGGTGTCGATCCGGGCAGAGGGGTGTCGAAGGATTCGGTTGCCGTTGAACAAGAAGATTCCCTGGAGGAGATAGCGGGGGTGCAGGAAGGGATACACAAGATTCCGTACGTCGTACCGTACGGCCTTCATGATCCGGCCAAGGTTGTTTGCCGACATCCCAAAATCCCTCTTCTGTTCGAATCCCGAAGCCACACGAGAAGGGCGGACTTGACTGATGGCTGTGTGACTCTATTATCATACAAGAGACCGGAAGACGCCGACAGCCCCTCCTCTCACTGCCCGTTTTCTCGAGGAAGAGTCCTTGCGGCAACCTCTATATATCATCCTGCTCAATGCTTGCCAAACCCTTCCGGAGAAGGGTGGCATTGCGACCTATACCCACGAATTGGCTCACCGTCTCGGGGAAAAGGGGCATTCCGTGTCCGTGCTCACCTATCCCTCGGCCGTCTCGCCCCTGTCCCCATCGAGACATTATGAGGTTCAGAGATACCCGAGCTTCGACGTCCGACCCTTGGCGAAAAGTGGAGGGTCGCGGGCCTCACTGCTCACCAGGCTTCCGCCAAAGGTCGTCGCCATGGCCCTCGACACCGCTCGCGTCGTACGCCGCATTCCAGGAGAACAACAGAACCGGATCCTCTGGGCCGTCACCTGGTGGCCCGAAGCCCTTGCGGCCTATTTGGTGTCGCGAATCCTTAAGATCCCATACGTCATTACAGCGCACGGGTACGAAGCCATCCTCCCCGTCCACACCCGAAGGCATTTCCTGTACAAGAGGGTCCTCGACGGGGCGGCCCGCGTCTTTGCGGTCAGCGCCCACACAGCCGATTGTCTGGTGCAGTGCAAGGTGTCGGAGGAAAGGCTCCGGGTCATACACAACGGTGTCCGACCGGAACAATTCGCGCTGGACGGGCAAACGAGGCGTCTTTTGGAGCAGGCCCGGAAGCATTTTGCCCTGGACGGGCGATTCGTGTTGCTGACCGTCGCCCGGCTGGTGCCCCGAAAGGGCCATCTCGCCGTGTTGAGTGCATTGGCCGCACTCAAGTCTCGCATTCCCAACCTTCGCTATGTGATCGTCGGGGACGGCCCGACCAAGGGTCGATTGCACCAAGCGGTCAGGGACCTCTCCCTCGAGGACATTGTCTTGTTCGGTGGGGAAGTGTCCGATCAGGAAAGGACTTCCCTGCTCCATGCCTGCGACGTATTCGTGATGCCCAACTCGGACATCTTGCGTCCTGACGGCGTCCTGGATACCGAGGGGTTCGGAATCGTTTTTCTGGAGGCGTCGGCGTGTGGGAAGCCGGCAATCGCAGGCAAAGCCGGAGGCGCACCCGAGGCTGTCTTAGACGGACAAACAGGCATATTGGTCGACCCTGCGAACACAGACGAGCTGGAGGACGCAATTTTCAGGCTCTATTCGGACAGGGATCTAGCGCTTCGTCTCGGGCTGGAGGGAAAGCAGCGGATAGAGAGAGAGTTCACCTGGGACGAGCTGACCGAGAAGTACTTGAACGAACTCACCAGCATCCTGCCCCCGTTCCATGGCTGAGAGAGGCGCTTAGACTATTAGATTTTACTTTCAATACAAGTCGTAATATGCTAAATTAAATAGGTATATAGCTCTTGGGAGAGTTGACATTGCATTGGCGTAACCTCCACCACGCTGCGGTCTGGCTCTTTGGAGTTCTGACCGCCGTCGGGGGTTTGTTGTCCCTTTCGACCCCCGCAAAAGGCTTTCAGCCGAACACGCTGAAAATCGGTTCCCTCGAAATCCATCCCTCTTTCTTCAGCGAAGTAACCTACAACAACAACATCAGCCTCTCCCAAGACAAGGTTTCAGACGTCATCTTCACGCAGATCCCGGGCGTGACGCTCCAATGGGGGCGCGTGCAAGTCCCCACCCAGACCCCTCGCTTGGGAAACCCGCACGGCGTGCCCATTGGGCTCCTCCTCGACATGTATCTTCTGCGGGTTCGCGAGATGGGAGAGCGTGGCTACGTGGGAAGGGGCAGACAGGACCTGCCGCTCGGCAGGCCGTTGGAGAGCGCCTTCTTGAGCTCCATGCGGCTCAGGAAGTTCGAACTCTTCCTGAAATACGAGCCCAGGTTCATCAACCTGGTAGAAAACCCCGAATTCGACTCGATCGAGCAAGAGCTCACCTTCTCAGCGGATCTGCGCCTTCCGAGTGGATTCTACCTGAGAGTCGATGATTATTTCCGAACCTCCAATTCGATCGACAACTTCCAGTACGAGGTAGCGGACTTCCGCCCAGGTCTTCGAGATCTGGGGGTGGGTTACGCGGTAAATCAAGCAGCCGTTACCCTTGGGTACAATTTCTACGCAGACTATCTTGTCTCCATCACCTATTCCAACTACTACTTCTTTCTGAACGATTACGACTTCTCGGCACTCCTCACGGATATAGGGCTGCCGGATTTCGTGGACCTGGAACTGGACGGGATAGGCTCGGACGGACTCGGGTTCGACATACACTCGGTGGGGATCCACTTGACCAAGCCGATAAACCGGAAGACCGTTCTAACCCTTGGATATTCGATCGGTTTCGTGCGGGGAAATTTGCAGGACTTCTCCCTGCGAGGGTCGTTTATAGACGGCCTCGTAACCTTCTCGGCCCGTGTCAACCAGGACCCCAGGGACGCCGTGCTCCACGAGGTCCAGTTCCGCTTTCAGAGGGTCCTGACGGTAAATAAGTATATATTCGGCCTGGCGGTCCCCAAGACGACACTGGAGGGCGCCCTCTCCTACCAGGCCCGGTTTTACGAGGGGGCGACACTCCTGATCTCGGCCCTCGGAACGCCGGTTGAGGCCATCCCCTTTCAGTTGAAGGATTTCGGCGAGCTCTTCATGACATTGGGGCTGAATTCGCAAGTCCGCCCCAAAACAAATGTCCTCCTGGATTTCAGCCGATACCCAAGAGAGGAAGTCGGGGGAACTGGAGTCGTGTCGATCAACTACATATTCGCCGCCCTCGTCATGCAGGAAATCTGGACGAAATGGCATGTAGGGCTGAGGGGGGCCTTTCGACTCACGGAGAACCCCTCCGAGAACAGGATCACGCTCAGAAGCTACTATTACGAGGCCGGTGCAAACATATCGTACAACTTGCAGAGTTGGCTGAAAGTATCAATGGTCTATCAGTTTCTTGCGCGCAATGGGGATATGAGCTACAATGATTTCAACGGACAGAGGATTCGACTCCAGTTCACGCTTTTCTTCTGACGGGAGTCCGAATTTTCAACCGATCCAACCAACAGCATCCCGTGAGCAAGGGGAAAACGGCAAGGGGAATCCCTAGGTGAGACAACCTCAGAATGGACATCCGCCGCGCAAGAAAGCGGCGATCCTCCTGCTTCTTCTTCCGTTGTTCGGACTGCTTTCTTGCAGTCTGTTTCAGAGGGCGGAACCGAAAGCGCCGCAGGATAAATCACCGGACCTCCGTACCGGGCAGGAGGAACCCTTTTTGTTTTTCACGCCCGTAACCGACTACACAATCGGGTCCGGGGATTTGATGAACGTTCTGGTGTATGGAGAGCCGGACCTGACTTCGATCGTCCGGGTAAGCAACGAAGGATTCATCGAGCTTCCCATGGTCGGGAAGGTGCGGGCCTCCGGGTCTACCACCCCGGAATTGAAAGAACGAATCGAAGCCAGGCTGAAGGAAGGCTACCTCGTCAACCCGGATGTTCAGATCATCCTCCAGGAATACAAGCAGGACGTGGTTCATCTGATGGGTCAGGTAACCACGCCCGGACCCTATCGCATCACCCATGCCAACACCCTCATGGGGACCATCTCGAAGGCGGGCGGGTTTACGCCCATCGCGAAGCGCAAGAAGGTGAAGATCATCCGCAAAGAGAACGGGGGCAGCAAGGTGTTCTTCGTGGACACAACGGCCATCACGCAAGAGGGAAGGTTGCAGGACGACGTACTCTTGATGCCCGGCGATGTAATCATCGTCCCGGAACGATTCTTTTGATACAACCGAAACGAATCAGGAAAGAACGAGCACAGAATGTATCGCCCTGAAGACTTCCCCCCCGTCCACCTGAGGGATCACCTCCGGGTCATTCGAAAGAACAAGTGGACGGCGATCGTCTTTTTCGTGTTCATCGTCGGCCTGACGGGCTTGTACCTCCTCTCCACGAAACCCAACTATGCCGGGACCTCCAAGTTGATCCTCAAACCCCCTCCCCTAACCCCCCTGACCATGGTGGGCGAAGTCATCTACTCTGAAGGGATCGATATCGTGTCCAAGAGGCTCTTCGCCATAACGCAGTTCGAGGTGATCAAATCGAGGCGGGTTGCCGAGAGGGTCATGGATCGACTGCAGTTGTGGGACGAGTATCACCTCGGGGAGGAAAAAAAGAGCCCCTTCGGCCGCAAACGCGAACCCATCACGCGGGAGATGGCGGCCGGAGCCTTCGCAGCGAAGGTCTCGGTCCTTCAACCGAGCATCATGAGCAATCACATCGAAGTCAGCTTCAATGCGAAGGATCCTGAGAAGGCGGCTCAGGTAGTCAATGTGCTGATCGAAGAGTATACGGCACTCCTCTACGCGGACCGATCGGAGCGCATCCAGCGAAACCTTGAATGGCTTCAGAAGGAATTCGAAACGCTCGAGAATCACGTGCTCGAAGCGGACCAGGCGCTTCAGGACTTCAAGAAGGAACGGGATCTGATCTCGGTGGACGACAGGGAGAACATTCTTCTCCAGAAGCTCCACACACTCAACAGCACTCGTGTTCAGGCCCGGATCGCCCGGATCGCCGCAGAGACCGCCTACCACGACACCAAGAAACTCGAAGACGATCCGACACACTTGGAAAATGCCCCCATGATCGTTTCTTCGAATCCCCAGATTACGGCGTTGAATGGCCAGCTGAATGTCCTCAAGACGGAACAGGCCCGGATCCGTGAACGGTACCTGGAAAAACACCCTCGAATGATCGAACTGCGTTCCACGATCGAAGAACTGGATGAACGTGTCCGGGCAGAGGTTCTCAAAGCAATCGAGTCGTTGCGAATCACCTATGAAATGGCGAAGTCGCAAGAGGCCTCCCTGACGGACGAATTGGAGAAAGTGCAAGAGGAAGTCATTCGGGCCGATGAGGAGAAGATCCACTACCTTCAGTTGCTGAACAATTCCAAGGCCAACCGGCTGCTGTTCGACTCCTTGCTGGGCCGCATGAAAGAAACGGTTCTCATTAAGGACTTTGAAAACCCGCAGGAAACCATCCAGATCATCGACAAGGCCGTCCCCTCCGATAAACCTGCAGGCTATCGTCCTTACTTCCTGCCTATTGCGGCCGGGGTAGGGCTTCTGCTGGGCCTGTTGCTCTGTTACGTGAGGGATTATTTCGATACAACGATCCAGAACGAACGGGACATTCACGAAATCCTGAAACTCCCATTGTTGGGCGTCCTTCCTTACTCCCGAATCTCGGGACTCCGGAAATACCCTTCCCTGGTGAAGGCCCCGTTGCTCTACCCGGACATTTCGTACGTCGAATTCCTGCAACATTTCGCCAGCATTATCCACCACGCCGGCAACAAGGAGAACCACAAGACCTTGTTGATCACCAGCGCCTGTCCGCGGGAGGGAAGAACCTCGCTCACCGCCAACATGGGCATCGCACTGGCCCAGCGGGGACAAAGGGTCTTGATCGTTGACGGCGACTTACGGAACCCGAGCCTCCATGAAGCGTTTTCAATCGACGGGACCGCCGGCTTCTCGAACCTCTTGCAGACAGGGGGCGATCCCAAGGAATACACGAAGCAAACCGAGATCCAGAACCTTTTCTGTCTCCCTTCAGGCCCTTTCCCCCCCATGCCTTCTGCCCTTCTGGAATCGGCGAGTGTCCCCCGCATGATGGAAACACTCAAAGAAGGCTTCGACTGGGTTCTGATCGACTCCTCCGCCCTCCTGGAGGCCCCGGAAACCGTCGCCCTGGCCCAGTGGGCGGACGCTGCGCTGTGGGTAATCGCCAGTGGACAGACCTCGGGAGAAAGGGCGGTCTGGGCGAAGAGATCCCTCACCCTGATGAACTGCAGCATCCTTGGAATCGTGTTGAACCAAGTCCGGTTCCTTCGTGGGCCTACCCACTACTACACGGCAAAAAAATGAAGCCGGACAGCATCGCAGAGCAGCCGGGTCGCACGGAAACGGTCTCCCTCTGGGACGAAACCCCGTCCCAGAAGCCTTTCTTGTTGGCTCTGCTCCTTTTTTCCCTGGCCTGCCGCTTGATCCTCATCCAGTTCAAGGATGTGGTCGGAACGGATGAGGTGATCTATCTTGCCCTGGGGAAAAATTTGTGGCACGGCCTCGGGTTTCGGCTCATGGATATACCGATCACCCTGTGTCCGCCTTTGCTCCCCATGGTGGCCGGCTTCTTCTCCCTGTTCACCGAGAATCTGGAGTTGGGAACGAATTTCACTTACGTAGCGTTCGGCGGGGGCATGGTTGTCCCCTATTTCTACCTGGCCCGGCGGATCTACGGCGTCCGGGTTGCGCGCTGGGCTTCTTTCTTCCTCGCCTTCTTTCCCGGCCTCCTTCTCTCCTTCTATTGGGGATCCATGACCGAGCCGCTCTACACCTTTCTGCTCGTTACGGCTCTGCTGTTTCTTCACAAGGGACTCACGGAAGGCAGGGGCATCGACTTCTGCTTTACCGGGATTCTTCTGGCCTTCGTGTACCTCACACGCTCGGAGGGTATTCTGTTCTTTCTTGTCCTGTTCTCCTTCGCGGTCCTCACCTTTGCGGGAAAGCGCTGTTTGTTCCGAAAGAAAACGTTGCGAAATCTGCTTCTGATGGCCCTCTCCTGGTCCCTGATCAGCGCCCCTTATCCGATCTTTCTGAAGAAATCGTCCGGGGAACTGAGCATCAGCGGGAAGACCAAACTGATCCTGCTCGTGGGCAACATGGACCTTGAGACGAGAGAGAGCCTGGCAGGAAGGCTGAACGAAGAAGGCACCGAATTCTTCGACTATACAGCACTCGTCAAAGACAAGACGGTGCTCGGGATGATTCTGGAGAACCCGAAAGTCCTGGTGGGAGGATCTTTCCTGCAGTTCAAGAATTTCTTCGTCACCCTGATCTCCTGGAAGGTCTTTCCCGCCTTCCTCCTCGGTTTCGTCCTCCTCGGGCTCTTCCGGGACCCATGGGATCGAGCCCGGCTCGAAAAAGAGGTCTTTCTCGTGGTCGCCTGCGTTCCCTTCCTCGTCTTCCTCACCTTCAGGATCTGGCCGCGGTATCTCCTGCCCATGACCCCCGTCCTTCTGCTCTGGGCCGCAAGAGGGGTGACCGCCCTCGAGGACTGGATTTGGCAAACCTCAACCATGATCGGACAGAAGAAGGCGCCCATGAGGAGATGGGTTCTCTGGCTTCCCGGAATCCTCCTTTCCATACCCCTCCTTGCCATTCTCGTTGCCAAGCCGATCAAGGCAAGGATGCTGGTTCAATACCCTGTGGAATACAGGGCTGCCGGAAACTGGATGGACGAAAACCTTCCGGCGGACGCTTTGATCCTGACAAGGAAGCCGGAGATCTCGTACTACGCCAAACGCATGATGCACCCCTTGCCGAACGAAGAACTGCCCGCCGTCGTTCGTTACGCCCGACAGCATGGCATCGAATATCTTGTCCTGGATGAGTTTTTCAGCCCTACCCGTCCCAAGGTTGCCTTCCTTCTGGAGCAAGACCGGTTTCCAGAGGATCTCCAACTTCTCCACGAGGAAAAGGCGCCCAACGACCGCAAGGTGCGCATCTTCCAGGTAAAAGGGGAGGATGTTTCGGGACCGACCCCGCCTGGGGACTGATCGGCCCGATTCGGCAATGCGGTGAACTCCCGGCGTGAAGAAGGTGCCCGTGCAAAGCGGTTGACGCTTGTCTCCGGGCGTCGGGCAAGTCTTTTCTGAGGGTGGGAAGGAAAGGGTGCAATACGAAAAAATCTGTGTTATATTATTCTTTGTATCTTCCGATGTAGGGGTTGGCCCCTTACCCGAAGAAGCCTCAGGGAGAGATCATTCATCATGTACAAAGCATTCAAGGTCAGCCTGATCATCCCTGCCTACAACGAGGAAGAAACGATCGCTTCGGTCGTCCAGGATTTCCAGACCGAGCAAGCCCTGGACGAGATCCTCATCGTGGACAACAATTCGAACGATCGCACCGCTGAGATCGCCCGCCAGACAGGCGTGCGGGTAGTCGGAGAGGACAAACAGGGTTATGGCCATGCCCTTCGCACAGGCATGGACCGGGCAGAAGGAGACATCCTCATCCTGTCGGAAGCGGACGGCTCCTTCCGGTCTTCGGACGTGAAGAAGTTCCTCGCCTACATCGAGGACGCCGGGATGGTCATCGGGACCCGGACCACCAAGCAGATGGTCGACCAGGCAGCAAGAATGAACTTCATCATCCGCATGGCGAACGTCCTGTGGGCAAAGATTCTGCAAATGATGTGGTTCTTCACGAACGAGACCCGCTTCACCGACGTGGGGTGCACCTACCGGGCCCTGTGGAAAGAGACGTACCAGAAGATCCGGCCCGGCCTGCGTGCCGTGGGGCCGGAGTTCTCTCTGGAGATGATGGCCGAGGGGCTCCGACAGAAGGTCAAAATCGTGGAAATCCCCGTGAAGTACTTCCAGCGCGAGGGGGGGGAAAGCAAGCATTCGGTAAGCTATTACCACCTGGCGAAAACAGCCTTAAAAATGCTTCGGACCATTGTCCGTAAGAAGCTCGAACGCTCTACGAAACAGGCTCCTTCCTGAGAAGAAGAACAGCCAGCCTCTCTCCCTCGAACGAAGCCAGGGTTTTCTAGCCGATTCAAGCGGTTATCAGATCCTCCGGGTTCAAGGGAAAGCGAAAAATGGCCGATGGATGGAGCAGGCCAATGTGCGGACGATTTGGGTCTCTGAGAGGGGGAATCCTCCGATGAAAAGAGAGAACCTGGTTGGGGTGATCCTTGCCGCCGGCAAGGGAACGAGGATGGCCCCGTTCAGTCAGCGTTTCCCCAAGCCCCTGTTGCCCATCTGCAATCGCCCGATTCTCGAGTATCAGATCGAGTACATGAAACGGGCCGGCATCCGGGAAATCATCATGGTGATCGGGCACCTCGGCTACGCCATCGCCCGGCATTTCGGCGACGGAGACAGCCTGGGCGTGAAGATCCGCTATGTGGAACAGGAAGAAACCCTCGGAATCGCTCATGCAATGGGCCGTCTCGAACCCTACATCACCTCCCCTTTTCTCCTGTTCCTCGGGGACATCTTTTTCATCACCGAAGACCTCTCCGTAATGATCGACCTGCTCCTGGAGAAAAAGGCGAGCGCCGTCCTGGCGGTCAAGGAAGAGGAGGATCCGGAGGCGATCAAGAGAAACTTTGCCGTTCTACTGAACGAGGACGGGTACGTGAAACGGGTGATCGAGAAGCCGAGATACGTGACCAACTCCCTGAAGGGTTGCGGGTTGTACCTTTTCGATCTCCACATCTTCGATGCCATCCGACGAACCCCCCGGACCGCCATGCGCGACGAGTACGAGATTACGGATGCGATTCAGATTCTCGTGGACGACGGCTTCCCCGTCGTTGTCTCGAACATCGTCCACAAAGACATGAACGTCTCCTTTCCTCACGATCTCCTTCTTTGCAGCCTGGAAGAACTCAAGCATCAGGGGAAGGAATCCCTGGTCGGCGAGGGATGCTCCTTGCACCCGGAGGTCTGCCTGGAACGGGCCGTTTTGGGAGATCGCGTCCGCGTTGAATCCCCCATCAAGATCAAGGAATGCATGGTCTTTTCGGATACGGTGATCACGACGAAGGAGGACATGGAAAGATGCATCGTGACCCCTGAGACCCTGATCGAGTGTAAGTACTTCTTCTAGCCAACCCCTTCTTGAGAGGGCCCAGGGCGCCGTGTCGCTTGCACCGAGGCCCGAAGGCTCGAGGCTTCCAGACATCGAATGGCACGAATCGGAATCGACGCGAGATACCTGGAAAACGAGATCACCGGGGTTGGACGCTACAGCTACAACCTGATCACGCACCTCCTGGAAGAGGACAAGAAGAACGCCTATTCCGTCATTATCCGTGAAGACTACACGGGAAGGTTGCCCGCCGGGGAGAACGCCACGTATGTCCGTGTCCCTTACGCACCGATCACGCTGTCGTCCCTCCTCGCCATGTCGGGAAGGGTTCGAGGGCTCGGCCTGGATCTCTGGCATGCCCATTTTCCGATCTCGCCCCTGTTTCCGGGCACCCCGTTTCTCGTCACGGTCCATGACCTCCAGCCCCTGCGGGTTCCCTCGATCGGGGCCCGGAGACCCCTGCCCTTGCGGGTGGGGTATCGTGTCTTCTACCCTCTGGCTTATCGCTACGCCCTTTCCTGCGCCAAGGCGATTGTGGCCGTTTCTCTGGCCACGAGGAAGGAAATCCAGGACTGTTTCGACATTCCTCTCGAGAAGATACATGTCATCCATGAGGCCCTGGACGACCGATTTCAGGGCCCCGGAACATCTGCGATCCACGGGGAGGAGAAACAGACGTTCGCCTTGCCCAAACGATTTCTCCTGTATGTGGGGGCCACCCTTCCTCACAAGAACCTCGGGAACATGTTGAGGGGATTTGCAGGCGCCTTGAACCAACCCGGAAGAGAAGACCTGTTCCTGGTCATGGCGGGCCGGGAGAGCCGATTCGAGAGGGACTGGCTCGACCTGGCCGAAAGGCTCGAGATCACGGAAAGAATTCGACGTATCGGCTACGTGGGCCAGGAGGATCTGCCCCATCTGTACGAGAAGGCCGCGGCCCTGCTCTATGTCTCCTGCCATGAGGGCTTCGGGTTCCCGCCCCTGGAGGCGATGGAACACGGCCTGCCCGTCATTGCCTCTTCGCACAGTTCTCTGCCGGAGGTCGTGGGGTCGGCGGGGTTGTTCGTGGATCCGGACGATGTGCAGGGTATCGCCGAGGCGATCGGAAAGGTACTCGACGACCCGGGCCTCAGGCAACGGTTGCGGGCACAGGGAGAAAAGAACCTGGAACGGTTTTCCTGGCGGCACGCGGCCGGGAAGACGCTCGAAGTGTACGAGCGACTCCTGGGGGAATCCAACGGAAGAGAGTCATGCTGAAGACCTGTCTGCTCAACCCTCTTTTCACCGAGCCGATCGATCAGAAGAGGGAGCGATACTTTGTTCGATCGGGAAGTCGCTGGCCGGCCAGTTACACGAAGCCAACGGGCCAGGTCGGCCGCTACATCCCCTTCCCTTTCTACCTGGCCTATGCCGCTGCGATTCTGGAACGGGCATCCTTTCCCGTCACGGTGGCGGACGCGGTCGCCGAGAACCTTTCCGTGGGGGCGGTCCTCTCTTTTGTTCGGGACGAACACCCGGACCTGATCGTGTACGAAACCACGACGCCCACCCTTCAGAGGGACCTCGGGCTCGCCAGGGAGATCAAGGCGATCGCGCCCAGGGCTGAGATCGCTCTCTGCGGTCCTCACGCAACCACCTTCCCGAGCGAAGTCCTTGAGGAGGAGTCGTCGATCGACTACGTTCTTCTCTACGAATACGAGAACACGCTCCACGAACTCGTCACGAAAAAATCGGGTGGCCAGGATCTGGATTCCCTGTCCGGGATCGCTTACCGGCAGAACGGGGAGATCGTGCTCAAGCCTCAGTATCAGCCCATCGACCCACTTGATCAACTGCCCTTCCCGGCTCGCCATCTGTTCCCTAACCCCCGAAGGCCGGACCCGCACGTGTACTGGGACGGCTTCTGTCAGCATCGACCCGCAGTCCAGATGCACGCAAGCCGTGGGTGTCCCTTCCGTTGTGATTTCTGTCTCTGGGTTCAGGTGATGTACCAGGACGGCAAGTATCGCACCTTTTCCCCGGGACGGGTGGTGGACGAGATGCAGGAGGCGGTCGGGCGTTTCGGTGCAAAAGAGATCTATTTCGACGACGATGATTTCACCATCAACAAGAAGCACGTACTCTGCATCTGCAACGAGATCCGGAGCCGGGGTTTCCGGGTTCCATGGTCCTGCATGGGAGACGCGGTGGTTCCGGATGAGGAGGTGATCGATGCGATGGCCGACGCAGGATGCGTGGGCATGAAATTCGGAGTGGAAAGCGCCGCCCCCCAGATCCTGGAGAGGCTGGGCAAGCCGGTGGACCTGGATCGCGTCCGGCAGGTCGCACGATGGTGCAGTGCGCGGAACGTGAAAACCCATGCAACGATCACTTTCGGCCTCTGGGAAGAGAACCGGGAGACGATGGAGATGAACCTCTCTTTCGTCAAGGATCTCGATGTCGACTCTGTGCAGTTTTCGATCACGTCCCCTTTCCCGGGGACGAGGTACTTTAAAGAGATGGAAGAGACGGGCCGGCTGAAGAGCCGGAACTGGGAAGACTATGACGGATCCCGCAGCGCCGTCGTTGCCTTTCCCCATCTCTCTCTGGAAGAAATCCAGACGTTCTGCGAACGCGCATCGGCCCGATGGCTCCTCGCCAAGTTGAGAGACCCGAAATGGATCGTTCGCCAGGCACGCTACCTCTACCGGCTGGCAAGAGGCCAGGGCCTTAGCGGCCTCAAAGGAAGGCTCAGGAGGGTACGTGAGATCGTGTGGGGGTGAAGCGGATCAAGGGGATCACGGGAGTCAAGGGGGTCACGGGAGGCAAGGGGGTCACGGGAGTCAAGGG
>RCNC010001372.1_pt1 | contig 18110 bp, 13 predicted proteins | sample 2041301 | NCBI WGS metagenome assembly RCNC01 (sample SAMN09708231, study PRJNA481090) | Marine sediment metagenome, whole genome shotgun sequencing project. | biome: marine sediment; feature: ocean; material: sediment; isolation source: Sewage treatment plant 13A marine sediment (STP13A) ... | reverse complement strand
TCTTGTCAAGCGGAAAAAAAGCCCCCATGTACAGGGTACTGGTGAAAGATAAGAAACTTACCTCCCGCACAACTGCCTATAACTGGTCCCGGGAACTAGCAGGTAGTTTTCGTGTAAGTATCAATGCCAATGCAGACATCAGCCTGGCCGATGTGGAATCTGCCATCTTTGAATCATTTTTGCTTTTTGAAGAGGAAGGGATCACAGAAAATGACCTTGAAAGGATCAAGGCAGGGCTGGAGACCCAGTTTTACAACAGCATCTCTTCGATTTTGGGCAAAGGATTTCAGATGGCCCGGTACAATGAATATGCAGGTTCTCCATCCTTCATTGAACAGGATATAGTCAATATTCAGGCCGTCACCATCGAAGACATTCAGCGGGTTTATAATACTTACATTAAGGACAAACCCTTTGTGGCCACCAGTTTTGTACCTAAAGGAGCTACTGATCTAATGGCTGCTAATTCAGTGAAGGCAAATGTGGTTGAAGAGAGCATTGCCGATGCCACTGAAGTTTCGCTGGATGAAAGCGAGCAAGAGGAGGAGATAATAAAAACAGCCTCTTCATTTGACCGTTCAAAGGAACCGGAGTTGGGGCCCGATCCGGTTGTGGTTCCTCCAGAGGTGTGGACTCAGAAGTTAAACAATGGCATCAATATTTATGGAATTAGCTATAATGAACTGCCCCTTTTGAACTATTCGCTGGTGATGAAAGGGGGGCACCTCCTGGACAAACCAGAGCTGGCCGGAACAGCCTACCTGGTGGCAGCACTTATGACCGAAGGAACTGCCAGTAAAACCCCGGAAGAACTTGAAGAGGCCATTGAAATGCTGGGCGCCAACATCAACGTATCGGCAGGTCAGCAATCCATTTCAGTGAATGTAAACACCCTGGACAGAAATTTTGAAAGTACCCTGGCACTGGTAGAAGAGATCCTCTTAGAGCCCAGGTGGGATGAAGAGCAGTTTGAACTGGCCAAAAGCAGGGTGATCAATACCCACAAACGCAACAAAGCCAATCCCTCCTACCTGGCCCGTAATACATTTAATAATAAGCTCTTTGGAGAAGAGAGCATCCTGGCCGCTCCAGTTAGTGGTTCCATCGAATCCATGAAATCCATCACCATGGAGGATCTAAAGCAATACTACGAAGCCAATTTCAGCCCGGCGCTTACCTCTTTCCACCTGGTGGGAAGTATTCCTCAGGCCCAGGTTAAAAAGAGCCTTGCAGGGATTGAGTCCGGGTGGGAATCCAAAGAGGTACTTTTGCCGGAATATGAAATCCCCGCCAATCCGGTCGAGTCTAAAATCTTCTTTGTGGATGTTCCTGGAGCCAAACAATCGGTGATCCAAATAGGAAACCTTGCACTTTCAAGGATTGATGAGGATTATGATGCTGCAGAAGTAATGAATTACAAACTGGGAGGCTCATTCAGTGGTTTCCTCAACCTGATCCTTCGTGAAGAGAAGGGATTTACCTATGGAGCACGTTCGGGTTTCTACGGGAACAATCTCTACGGAACTTTCCAGGCCAGTTCAAGCGTTCGCTCCAATGCCACCCTCGAGTCTATGCAAATCTTCAGAGATGAGATGAGCAAATACCGGGAAGGAATCAGTGAGGAGGACCTGGACTTTACCAAAGACGCACTGCTGAAGTCCAATGCACGAGAATTTGAAACCCTCCGGGCACTGCAGGGCATGCTGGAAACCATCAGTAGGTACGACCTGCCCTTTGATTACCTCACCAGGCAACAGGAAGTGACCCGTTCAATGACCCTCGATTCTCATAAGGAACTGGCCAAAAAATACATTCTCCCGGATCAGATGTACTACATAGTAGTAGGAGATGCCGCCTCCCAATTAAAGCCATTGAACAGTCTGGGCATGGGCTTGCCTGAGCTGGTGAAATAACACAATTCTATATGTATTGCTTAGAGGCTGTCTTCCCGGGCAGCCTCTTTTTTTGGAACAAACAGAAGCCAATGCTGTTGTAATGAAAGCACCAACCTTGATCCAAACATGCACTACAGGTTTCTGATCATCTCGATATTCATTTCCATTATTCTTAATCCGGCCTGTAGCTCACAAGATAATAGATCCATGGAAGACCATTCATTTACAAATGCATTGATTAACGAGACCAGTCCATACCTTCTTCAACATGCTCATAATCCAGTGAACTGGTACCCATGGGGAGAAGAGGCCCTTGAGAAAGCAGCCAAAGAGGATAAACTGATTATCATAAGTATCGGGTATTCGTCCTGTCACTGGTGTCACGTCATGGAGCACGAAAGCTTTGAAGACAGTGTAGTAGCCCAACTCATGAACGAGCACTTTATTTGCATCAAGGTGGACCGGGAGGAGCGACCCGATATTGATCACATTTTTATGACTGCTGTTCATATGATGAATCAGCAGGGCGGATGGCCCCTGAACTGCATTGCTCTTCCCGATGGAAAGCCCGTCTGGGGAGGAACCTATTTTCCTAAAGTGCAGTGGATGGATGCACTCACTCAGGTGAATGCCTATTACGCAGAAAATCCTGAAAAGACACGGCAGCATGCCCGGGATCTGGCTGAAGGGATCAAACAAAATTCCATATTCCAGGTGGAGACCCAATTGACCTCGCCGGATCACGAAGACATTCACCAGGCAGTTAAAAAATGGTCAGGTCAGTTTGATCGGGAATATGGAGGTCAGCAAGGAGCACCCAAATTTCCAATACCCACCAACCTGGAATTTCTTTTGCACTATGGTTACCAATATGAAAACCAGAAGATTTTAAATCATGTGGAGTTAACACTCACCAGCATGGCCAGGGGTGGAATCTACGATCAGGCCGGTGGGGGGTTTGCCCGGTATTCTGTGGATCCCATCTGGAAGGTCCCTCATTTCGAAAAAATGCTTTATGACAATGCCCAGCTAATCAGACTCTATTCCAGAGCCTACCAGTTATTCAAAAAGGATATTTACAAGCAGGTGGTGGAACAGAGCATCGGGTTTATTGAGCGGGAAATGAGGTCCCGTGAAGGAGCCTTCTATTCGGCCCTGGATGCAGACAGTGAAGGTGAGGAGGGCAAATACTACATCTGGAGCAAAGAGGAGCTGGAGCAAATTCTGGAGGGAGATTTCGACCTCTTTTCAGAATACTATAACATCAATAAAACCGGACTCTGGGAAGACAATCGTTATATTCTCTACCGGACTTCGGATCCCGAACCTTTTGCCATGGAGCGGGGTCTTGATCAGGATTGGTTTCTTCAAAAAATCAGCCATTGGAACGACCTCCTTCTTCAGGTCAGAAGCAAGAGAATTCCACCTGGATTGGATGATAAATCGCTGACCTCATGGAACTCCATGATGATTTCAGCACTTTGTCAGGCCTACCATGCCCTTGGGGATACCCACTACCTGGAATTGGCAAGCACCAGTGCCTTGCTCATCAGGGAGAAGTTATGGTCAGAAGAGAAATTACTTTACCGGAATTATAAGGAGGGTCGACATTCCATTCTCGGGTTTCATATCGATTATGCACTCTATATTGAAGCTTGTCTTGATCTCTACTCTGCCACCCTGAAACAGGAGTGGCTCGATCTGGCCAAAGCGCTAACCGAAGTCACCATGGAACAATTCTATGACCAGGGGACCGGGATGTTCAATTACAGTGGAGAGAATTCCGAAATTCTTATATCAAACAATGTGGAAACTCAGGATAATGTTATCCCTTCTTCCAATTCGGTGATGGCCCATAACCTTTTTGTATTGGGACATATACTGGTAAATAAGGAATACATTGATCATGCAAAGACCATGATGAAGCAAATGAAGGGGCGATTCGAACAGCACCCCTCCGGATTTTCCAACTGGGGCAAGCTGATTCTCACTCAATTAAATCCCTATTATGAAGTGGCCATTGTAGGCCCTTCAGCGAAAGAAGTATCAAAAACACTTTCCCTTGACTACCTTCCTCATAGCCTGTTGGTAGGCAGTGATAATGCCAGTACACTACCCCTGTTCCAAAATCGCTTTGAAAGTGATAAAACCCGTATATTTGTATGCCAGGGTAATGTATGCCAGCTCCCTGTTGAAGATCCCGAGGATGCAAAAAGAATCTACCATATTAAATAAGCTGAAGGAGCTAAAAGAAGCTGCATGGAACTATCCTTATATGGAGCGTGCCCGGGAGTTTACCATAGCCGACACCCGGAGTCGCCGTTTTGCAAAAAAATACGCCGATAAAACCAGTAAACTTATTAAAGAGGGAGTGCAGGCAGTTGGTGAGGAGGCTGGAGAGACCGAACAGATGGCCCGTTCATTTTTTAAGTTATTGGAGGCTAAGCTAGATCTTAGTGGACGAAAAGATCCCCCTTCAGAAGAAGAGGTGAAAGCTGCCATAGAGCAACTGAAAGATGTGGGACGCTTCTCTATTTTTACCACCCTGGTGATTCTCCCCGGTGGGGTGGTTTCTCTTCTGGGGCTGGAGCTCCTTGCTCGGAAATTTGGAATTAAAGGCTTTAATCTGATCCCTTCCTCATTCAGGAAAAAGTACAAAAAATCTAATTTACCAGCCAAGCCGGATTCCTGAAACCCTCCCTGTTCTACTTTGGAGTGATTTTTGATTCTATTCCAGTGAATCAATGGTATGCATCATGAAAGCTATAGCCCCGTTACTTTGTATGTTTATGGCACTTGCCTCGAATGTGGAAGGACAAACCGTATTTAAAGTCAAATATAAATCGCAGGCAGACCTAAAAGTCTATGTGGTGGAGTATGAGTCCCAGTGCGACCTGAAGGTTTACTTCGTGGAGTACGAATCACAGGCAGATGAGGATGGCCTTTGGTATTTTGTAAAGTATGAAAGCCAGGCCCATAAAAAATTGTATTTTGTGGAGTATGAGTCGCAGGCAGACCTGAAGATCTTTTTTGTGAAATATGAATCTCAGGCTGGCTGGCAAAACCTTGAAAAACAGCATCTGCTCTTATGAAAATAGGAACTCTATTCGTTTGCTTACTGTTGCCATCTCTTCTTTTGGGACAGGAGAAATTTTCTAACAACGACTGGCCCCAGTGGAGGGGACCCGACCGCTTGGGCGTATGGCACAATGGGCCGGAAGTGGATGTACTCTCGCCTAATATGATAAAACAACTCTGGTCAGTTGAGGTTGGGCCCGGGTACAATGGACCCACAGTTTCCGATGGCCGGGTTTATGTGATGGATTTTATAGGGGGCAGCGAAAGGGTTCTCTGTTTTAATGCAGAAGATGGTGCTGAATTATGGAGCTACTCTTACCCGGTAAGCTATAGCGTGGGATATCCCACCGGACCCCGGGCCTCGGTCCTGATATGGGAAGGGAGAGCCTATTCATGGGGAACCATGGGCCACCTATTTTGTTTTGATGCAGCCACTGGAGAGATTCTATGGAAAATCAATGCCCTTGAATCTTATGACATAAGACTTCCCGTCTGGGGACTGGCCTCAAATCTCCTGATGGTTGGGGATCAACTGATCGTGCAGCTTGGTGGTGAATCGGGCGCCTGCCTGGTGGCTTTTCAGAAAGATACGGGTAAAGAGGTATGGCGCGCACTGGAGGATGAGGCTTCCTATTCGGCCCCCATCCTGATTAATCAGGCAGGTAAAGAGGTGGTGATTTGCTGGACAGGGGAGAGCATTACGGGGCTCAATCCCTTTGATGGGAAAGTATATTGGTCAATCCCTTTTCAGCCCGGAAATATGATTATGAATATTGCCGATCCCGTCTATGAGGCACCCTATCTTTTCCTGAGCGGTTTTTTTGATGGATCCTACCTGGTAAAGTTGGATCAGGAGACCACATCTGCCCGGCTTGTATATCACCGCCATGGACCCGATGAGAAGAAAACGGAGGCCCTTCACTGCTGTATATCCACCCCACAGATCAGAAATGGATATGTATATGGAGTGGGTAGCTATGGGGAAACCCGTTGCCTGGATCTGCTCACGGGAGAAAGAATCTGGGAAGATCTTAGCCTGGTTCCAAAGGCCAGGTGGGCCAATGTTCACCTGGTTCAGCAAGGGGAGAAAAGCTGGGGATTCAATGAGCTGGGGGAATTATTATTGGGACAATTTACACCTGAAGGATATAAGGATCTGGGGCGCGTCAAATTGATCGATCCGGTAAGAATCTCTCCCAATCCCAGGAACGGAGTGTGCTGGGCTCATCCTGCCTTTTCAGGTCACCGAGTATTTATCAGAAGTGATGAACAATTGGTTTGCGTTCAAATAAATAATCCTTAGTTTTAGTCCGACTTCAAACTAAAACTATCTCCCCTTATGAGCGGCTTTTACGGTGCAATATCCAAACAGGATTGTGTTTATGATGTGTTCTACGGAACTGACTACCATTCCCACCTGGGAACCAAGCGGGCCGGAATGGTCTTTTATAACAAAGAGGAGGGATTCAGAAGAGCGATCCATAGCCTGGAGAATGGATATTTCAGAAGTAAGTTCGAACCAGACCTGGAAAAATTCAGTGGAAACCTGGGCATGGGGATTATCAGCGATACAGATCCACAACCCATTCTGTTCAACTCACATATGGGCCGGTTTGCCATTACCTCGGTGAGCCGAATGGTGAATATTGCAGAACTGGAGGAGCAGTTTCTTAAGAAGAAAAAACACTTTACCGAAAATTTTGAGGGCAATGTAAATCCCACCGAAGTGGTGGCCAACCTGATCTGTGAAGCCGATGATTTTGTTTCCGGAATTGAAAATGTGCAGAACCAGGTAAAGGGATCGTGTACCTTGTTGGTTCTCACATCCGACCGGATGATTGCAGCCAGGGATAAACTGGGCAGAACTCCCGCCATTATTGGGAAAAAGGAGGGATCCTACGCCGTTGCTTCTGAAACCTGTTCATTCCCCAATACCGGTTATGAGATTGAATATTACCTGGGGCCTGGCGAAATTGTAGAGGTTACCGCTGATGGATATAAGACACTGAAACCAGCACAGGAGAAGATGCAGGTATGCTCTTTTCTCTGGGTTTACTATGGCTACCCCCCTTCTTATTACGAAGGGATCAATGTGGATGAGGTGAGATACCGCTGTGGAGCAGCACTGGCTAAACGGGATACAGTGGAGGCAGACTTTGTCTGCGGTGTCCCCGATTCGGGGGTAGGTCATGCTATGGGATACGGAAATCACACTGGAATACCCTATAAGAGGGCCTATTCAAAATATACCCCCACTTGGCCCAGGAGTTTTATGCCCCAACATCAGGATATGCGCGACCTTGTGGCCAAGATGAAACTGATTCCCAACAAAGCGCTCATTAAAGGAAGTAAAATGGTGTTCCTCGACGACTCCATTGTTAGAGGTACACAACTTAAAGATAACACCAAGGACCTGCGTCAGGCAGGAGCCGGTGAGGTACATATGCGCATTGCATGTCCTCCACTTACATATCCCTGCAATTTTCTCAACTTCTCACAATCCAGATCTACCATGGAACTAGCCTCCAGAAAAGCCATCAAACAACTGGAGGGTGAAGAGAAGAATCTGGAGGAGTATGCCGATCCAAAATCAGAGAAGTATCAGGCCATGGTAGAACAGATAGCCAAAAATCTGGGAATCGATTCACTGATGTACCAGGATCTGGACGATCTTGTGGAAGCCATTGGTCTTCCAAAGGAGAAACTTTGCACCCATTGTTGGGATGGCTCCAGCTACTATTAAAAGAGTGTATACCGAACAATCCCCGGGGTCTTCAGGCAGTGGGTAGTGCCATTGGAAGGAATCCGGTAGCTTACCTTATCCCCTGCCACAGGGTGGGAGGCATCAGGTAGGGAATAGCCCTCCCAATTAAAATAGATTCCTTATATTGCGAAACACCTAAAATGTGCAATATGACTCCTACACGCACTTTCGATCTATTGGAACGAGCTCTGAAACTTTTCCCCGGCAATCATGCACTGGCTGAGAAAGTTGAGGGTGAATGGATTTTTTACACCTCTGAGCAATACAACGAAATTGCCCATCAGTTTGCATGCGGACTTCTTGAGATGGGCTATAAAAAGGGAGACAAAATCGTAACTGTTACAAACAACAGGCCCCAGTGGAATTTCGTGGATATGGGCATGTCAATGGCGGGTGTGGTACATGTCCCAGTCTATACCTCCATGAATGATAAAGAATACAGATATATCCTTGACCACTCCGATGCAAAAATGGTCATTGTGGCCGATCAGAAATTGCATGAACTGATTCATCCCATTTCGGGGAAAGTAAAAAACGTAGAGCACTACTTTACCTTCGATGAAATCAAAGGGGCTCCAAATTGGCTGGAAGTGATTGAAAAAGGTAAAGCTGCAAGCGAAGAGAACCTAAACAGGCTCGAGGAGATAAAGCGCAGTATTGTTCCTGATGACCTGGTCTCTCTGATCTATACCTCAGGAACCACGGGTACCTCCAAAGGGGTTATGCTTTCTCATGAAAATCTGATCAGAAATGCGATAGCTGCAGCCGGGGTTTTCAAACTTACTCCCCAGGACCGCTACCTGAGCATTATTCCTGTGTGCCATGTGGGTGGCCGCATGGGCAGTTACCAGACCCAGTATTCGGGTGCATGCATCTACTATGCCGAAAGTATGGGTACCATAGCCATCAACCTAAAAGAGATTAAAGCCACCGGTTTTGATGCAGTCCCACGCATTCTGGAGAAAATCTATGACAGTGTAATTGCCAAAGGACGCAGCCTGACCGGGATGAAGAAGAGAATATTTTTCTGGGCTGTTAAACTGGGTCTACGTTACGAACCCCATGGTCAAAAGGGCTGGCTCTACTATCAAAAACTTAAAATTGCCGACAAATTAATCTTTACCAAATGGAGGGAGGCACTGGGTGGAGAAGCCAAAATCGTAGGTTGTGGAGGCGCCAGCCTGCAACCCCGGCTGGAAAGGATATTCTGGGCAAGTGGACTGAAGATCATGAACATGTACGGACTTACCGAAACCTCTCCGATCATCACCATCAACCGGCTTGAGAAATCGGGTTGCAAACTTGGGAGTGTAGGAACCCTTATTGATGGAGTAGAGCTTAAGATCGCCGAAGATGGAGAGGTCCTTTGCAAAGGCCACAATGTGATGCTGGGCTACTACAAAGACCCGGAGCTCACCAAACAGGTGATAGATGAAGAGGGCTGGTTTCACACAGGTGATGTAGGTCATATGGAGGATGGAAAATTCCTGAAAATCACGGACCGTAAAAAAGAAATCTTTAAGCTTTCAAGCGGTAAATATGTGGCCCCTCAACCCATAGAAAACCGCATGAAAGAATCCTCCTTTATTGACCAGGTGATGGTGGTGGGAGAGCATGAAAAATTCGCATCCGCCCTGCTTGTACCCGATTTTAAATACCTGAACGAGTGGTGTGCTGCCAGGGAGCTCACACTGGGAGATAAGCGTGACGAAATTATCAGTCTGCCTGAAGTTATTGCTGCATACAACGAGGAGGTTTCAAAAATCAATAAGAGCCTTTCAGACTGGGAACGCATTAGCCGCTTCAAGATTGTTACCGACGATTGGTCGCCCGCTTCCGGGGAGCTATCCGCAAGCCTCAAATTGAAGCGCAAAGTGGTTATGGAGAAGTATCCCGAACTACTGGATTCTATCTATCGAAAACAGGCCTGACCCCATACAAATATTTAATGAATGATGAGGATCGCAGAGGTAAGAGACAAACGATCAGCGAGGGCATTTCTGAATGTTCCCAAGGTTCTTTACAAGGAGGATGAGAACTGGGTGTGCCCCTTTGACAAAGAGATTTCTTCCATTTTCGATCCCAAAAAAAACGTCTACTTTGAGCATGGAGAGGCTACCCGGTGGGTCCTCTATGACGAAGGCCAACATTTGATCGGACGCATCGCTGCATTTATCAATCACCAAACAGCAAACAACTACGATCAGCCCACAGGAGGCACAGGTTTTTTTGAGTGTATCGACAACCAGGAAGCTGCCAATCTTCTCTTCGAGAATGCAAAAACGTGGTTATCAGAGCGGAAAATGGAGGCCATGGATGGCCCAATCAATTTTGGAGAGACCGACAAATACTGGGGGCTGCTGGTGGATGGTTTCACGCACCCCTCTTATGAGATAGCCTACAATCCCCCCTACTACCAGGCCTTGTTTGAAACCTATGGTTTTAAAACCTATTTCAAACAGGAAGGATTTCATCTGGATGTAAAGAAAGAGTTTCCCCCCAGGTTTGTAAAGATTGCTGAGTGGGTTGCTGCAAAACCGGAGTATGAATTCAAACACTTCGACTGGAAAACAAGCGACCAGTTTGTTTGTGACTTTGTAGCGGTGTTTAATGAGACCTGGGCCTCCTTTAAGGAGAACTTCAAGCCCCTGGAAGTCTCCTACACATTAAAATCCCTGAAAAAAGCCAAGGCCATTCTTGAAGAGGAGTTTCTCTGGATCGCCTATCACAAAGGGAAACCCATTGCCATCTACCTGATGTATCCCGATGTCAATATGATTTTGAAACACTTCAACGGCAAACTTAGCCCACTGGCCTTAATCAAATTCCTCTACCTGAAGAGAAAGAAAACCATGACCAGGGCCAGGGGCGTGCTGATGGGAGTGCTTCCCGCCTTCCAGGGACTGGGAGTGGAAGCAGGTATTATCATCAATCTGGTAAAGGTATTTAAAACCTTACCCCACTATACCGAAATTGAATTCTCCTGGGTAGGTGATTTTAATCCTAAAATGCGAAAAATATTTATGTCGGTTGGAAGCGTATCAGCAAAGCACTATATTACCTACAGGTACCTGTTTGACAAGAACGCCGAATTTAAAAGGTATCCCATACCCGTGGATGAAAAAAGAAAAAAATGAAGTACGATTATATAGTTATTGGAGCCGGACTGGGAGGACTTACCGCCGGAGCAAAGCTGGCCAAAGAAGGCAAAAAAGTTTTGATGCTTGAGCAGCACGATCGTCCGGGTGGTTGTGCCACTACCTTCAAAAGAAAGGAGTTCACCATGGAGGTAGGCCTTCATGAGATGGATGGTCTGCATCCCGGGGATATGAAAAATAAAGTGTTCGCAGACCTGGGAATTTCAGAAAGGGTCGAATTCCTTCCCGTACCAGAGTTTTACAGGTTTAGGAACGAACGGTATGACCTGGTGATCCCACACAATCCTGAAGCAGCCAGGGAAATATTGAATGCCGCCTTCCCCGGGGAGGAGCAGGGTATTGAGGATTACTTTTACCATGTGCTTAATGCCAAAAGGGTGATGATCAAATACCGGAACGAACCCGATAAAAGTGTAGGACAATTCCTGGATGAGATCATCACCAATGATGATCTGAAACTGGTATTGCTGGGCAATCTGGGATACTTCCACGACGATCCCTACTCCCTTTCGTGGATTTATTACCTGACAGCTCAGGGCAGTTATTATGGTGGGCGTGCCAACTTTATCAAAGGAGGTTCCCAGAAACTATCCAATGCATTTAGTGATATAATTTCTGAAAATGGAGGCGAGGTTAAGCTCAATATGCTGGTCACCTCCATCGACTATGAGGGTAAAATACCAGTTGGAGTTAGCTACAAGGGAATCAGGGGCAGAGACAAAGATAGCTATTCAGACCATGCCCCCGAAATCATCGTAAATGCTTCTGTACCCTATCTGGCAAACACACTGCTCTCTAAAACAGACGGGAAAAAACTTGCCGAATCGATCAGTCGAAACCGCATAGGTGCCTCTCTGCTTACAGTCTATTACGGATTTAACAAATCCCTTAAAGAGTTGGGCAATAAAAATTATTCCACATTTATCTTCGACGCATCGGTAAAATCTCCAGCAGATATCCAAGCAAACAACAAGGCTGAGTTTGGAACGCGCAGCTTCACATTTGTGGATTACAGTCAGGTAGACTCGGCCCTTGCTCCCGAAGGCAAAGGAGTGGGTGCAGTCTGTTGCATCGATTATACAGCCGACTGGGAAGGTTTAAGCAGGGAGGAGTATATGCGAATGAAGTCGGATGTGATAGACACCATCAGCGAACGCCTGGAGCTTATCATTCCTGGCTTTATGGATGCCATCGAATATGCCGAAATTGGCACCTCACTCACCGTAAAGAGGTTTACAAAGAATCCTGAAGGCGCAGTCTATGGTTTTGCTCAAAATCCTGGGAAACCTACGGATTATCTGGGAGCTCTTCCCGATAACATACACCTTGCTTCAGCCTGGGGAAAATTTGGGGGAGGCTTTTCAGGAGCCATCTTTAGTGGGTACATGACTGCCATGGACCTGCTTCGCAGGCGCTAAAGACGAACAGAAATCAGTAGTTGCTGGGAGTGGTATAAGCCATCCCCAGGCAAGTAATGAAAACTCCATCCAATCTTGGAGCTAATGCGCGGATTTCTAAAGGGATCGATATATAAGTCAAGTCTTCCATAGTCGCCATGGCTATAAAGACGGTCGCCCCAAATCAACTGGGAAGCACCGCCCATATACCAGGATCCCCTGATTCCGAAGATTTCTTTTCGTAAATCAAATTTTGTAAGCCAGCCGTGTTTCCATATATATGGATCGGGACTGATGAACATAAAGTTGGAGACCCAGCCACTTGAGATATCAAACCTGTCAAGTTTGCTCCGTTCCGACAGGTCCACACCGCCCATAAGCAGTAATGAACCATCATTCCTAATTCCAGTGGTGTCTCCTGGTACTGTAGTATGGGCCAGGTGAGCTCGTGTGGTGATGGCGGTGAGATATAATATCCTTGATTGGAGCGTGACATCACCACCTGCCAGGATTGATTCCCTGATCTCTTCGGTCTCCCTACCCATCCAGTCTACCCAGGCATGAGCAGTACCCCAATTCCAATTGTAACGGATCGAAGCTCCCTCCATATTGGGACGGTAGTAGTTTAGCGAATCGCTTAGTAACATCAGCGGATAGTCCATTCGCTCCAGCCGGGGGAATGAACCTACAAAAAGATCGATATGGTCCGACCGGTAGCTGTAATAGAGATCGATCTGGGGGGTGACCCCCAAAAATTCTCCTCCGTACTCATACATGTAATTGATACCTGTGCGGATCTGGTGCACCGAATCAAAACTAAAAGAGACTCCTGCATTGATTCTGGTTCCGAATATGGTCTGGGGATAACCATATTCTGTATAGTACTCCCTGTTATCCAGAATCTGGTCTAATCCAAGGTAAAAAGTTGGGCCTTGTGCCAGCACGGGTGAAAATAAAAAAGACAACAGAATGATATGGCATATGTTTCTTTTCAGAGGCCGCATCAGTTTCAGACCAGTTCCTTAAGTGCGGAGGAGGTACGATCCAGGTAGTTATCGATCTGCTCACTGGTCTCAAAGCCAATAATCATCATATCGACGCTGCCCAATCCCAATACAAACCGGAGGGCATGGTCCATTTTCTCACTCTCATTTCGGAGCTCACCATTTCCTACCAGTTTCATTCCAATCACCCCTTTTCCTGTGGCATGCATCTGGTGGATCACCTCTACCACCTCTTCCGGATCGGGCTTGTCCATGGCAATGCCATAGGGATTGATTCTGGCATGCAGCACATCCACCCAGGGATCCTTTACTCCCGATTTCATGGCATCCAGGGAATGTACCGAAATGCCATGAGCCCTGATAATTCCTTTTGATTTCAGGTCTTCCAGGATATCCATCTGTCTTCTCTCCTCATCGGTCCAGTTGGCATCAACCATACAGTGGAGTTGCACTAAATCGATGTAATCGGTATTCAGCTCTTTTCTGAACCGGTCCACCACGATATTGGCATCGGGTCTTTCAGGCTCAGGAATTCCCCCCTCTCGGGTCCACATTTTTGAGGTCAGTATAATTTTTTCCCTCTCCATGCCTTTCAGGGCCTCTGCCACCAATCCATGGGTTCCATATGAATCGGCATTGTCGAACATGCGAATACCCCGGTCATAAGCATGTCTAAGCGTGGCGATACTTTTGCTTGCATCCTGCCTGGTAAGAAAAGCAGTTCGATTTCCGGCGCTTACCCCGGTTCCCATTCCCAGCAGGGTTGGATTCAGCCCGGATTTCCCAAGGGTGATTCGCTGAAGGGGATCCGCAGAGGTGAACCGCCTGGTGGCGCCATATAATGGATTGTTAAACATCAGATGCGCCGTTCCCAGTGAAAGTGCGCCCAGAAAAGCCCTTCGATTCAGATCAAATTTGCCCATGGTTCAGTATTTTGCCGGAAAGTTAAGGTTAGCTAATTGAGAAACAAGTTAACAAAATTGTAAATACCAACTAATGGGTAGCGATGTTGGAATCGAAATCTCTAATTTTGAACTACACAGAATTTTAAGATAAAGCAGATGGACTACATCGATCCTGAAAATAACCGCAAGAAAGAACTTTTGAAACATATGATTCTCCAACTTCACAAAGGGGAAGCCCCGGATGCGGTCAGGGGTCGGCTTGCCGAATTGCTACAGACCATTCCATATAATGAGGTGGTCGAGGTAGAGCAGGAATTAATCAGTGAAGGATTGCCTGAAGAGGAGGTTCTGAAATTCTGTGATATTCATACCCAGGTTCTGGAAGGGCATATCGACCAGTCGGGAGCCAGGGATATTCCTTCCGGTCACCCGGTGGATACATTTTTAAAGGAGAACCGGGAGTTGTTGAAAGTTACAAATACCCTGAACCGGTTTTATGAGAAAATTACCCAAGCGGAAGAGTTAGACATCGAAACTTACCTTATCCAGCTTAAAGCATTCTTTAATAACCTGATGGATGTGGAGAAACATTACCTGCGCAAGGAAAATCTCCTATTCCCCTTCTTAGAGAAATACAATATTACAGGTCCTCCGAAAGTAATGTGGGGTAAACATGATGAAACACGGGGACTTTTGAAAGCGGCTCATGAAGGATTGGCTGTCCCTGGATCGGTGGATATGGAAGAGGTGGAGACTCTGATTGAATTGGTCCTTAGACCTGCCTCCACAGCCGTAGCCGACATGGTGATGAAAGAGGAGGAGATCCTCCTGCCCATGTCCATGGATAAGTTAAGCGACAATGAATGGTATCAGATCTCGCAGCAAAGTATGGAAATCGGTTTTTGTCTATTTGATCCGGAAATAGAATGGAAGCCTGAAGGGATTGAGGATTTTACAGAAGTCCAGGAAAATGACGGCATCATCAGGCTCCCCACCGGGAAACTCTCTGTAACGGAGCTTATCGGATTTTTCAAGACCCTGCCGCTTGAACTTACTTTTGTGGACAGTAACGACAAGGTGAAGTTTTTCTCACATGGGAAAAAACCCATTTTCAACCGCAACCGGGCTGTAATTGGAAGAGATGTGCGATTGTGCCATCCCCCAAAAAGCGTTCATATTGTTGAACAAATACTTAGTGATTTTAAGACCGGAAAAGAAGACCAGTCCACCTTCTGGCTTGAGATGAAGGGCATTTTCGTGCACATCGACTATTATGCCCTCCGGGGCAAAAACAATGAATACCTGGGTACCCTGGAAGTGGCACAGGATATCACTGAACTTCGAAAAATTGAAGGTGAACAGAGATTACTCAGTTATACCGAAAAATAGCATGGAAGAAAAAGATAGCTGGTCTACCTATTTAAGGCTATGCCTCTAAACTGGAGACTTTTTTAAATAAGACATTGCTTTCCAAATGTATGTGCCTGTGTAGATCCTGTTCAAACTCCTTCAGTGTCCGGTAAGTCACATCAAATGTATTACAACCATCGGGTGGCATAGTATAGTCATTGGATAGTTTCGCTATCTCACCAAACCTATTGCCCTCAGCCTCATGCTCATCATCTAACTCAGCAATGGTAAGCTGCGCATTCTTTACGGCTTCTGCATCAATGGTTTCTTTCTTTACCTGCTCTGCCAATTTATGAAGAATCGGAAAGAGTATAAGCTCTTCCTTTTTCATATGTACTGCCAGATTCTCTGCAACAAGGCCAAAGAGTTCGTTAATCTTAAAAAGTTCCGGATGGTGTGAACCGTGCACATCACATAGTTTCTGAAGTTTTTGTTGCAGAAAAGGTATGTTTTCAGCCACATAGGTGTGATGCCGGTTGACGATATAATCACTCAGCTGATCCATGCCCAGGCTCTCAATATACTTCGATTCCGGGTCTTTTATCTTTAGTATTTCTTCTATCTCACTATTTAATGTGCTGAAATCGACATCCGATTCGCCACAGGCTTTCCCAAGTGTTTTATCTCCTCTCTATTTGGTGCTTCTCAAAGACCTGAGCTACTTTAAAGTTTACCCTGACGATCTCCCCAACTGTTGTACTTGTTTTAATTTCCATAATTCCCCTCATCAATTTTAATGCTATAAAGTACTCTATCTAACAACAGCAGAGGAAAAAAGTTGCTGTTCCTTAATCTATTTTCCCGGCATCCACATATCCTGTGGGGTAAGCCCGCACTCACTGATCATCATTATGGCATAATCCATGCGACCAAAGTCATTGGCCCCTACATTATTGGTCCCAAAGGTGAATTTAACCCCTGCGGCTTTGGCCTTCTTAATAAAGGGAGCGCTTGGAATCTTATATCTGTTGTTGATCTCAAAGGCCACCTGATTTTCCGCCAGTGCTTTAACCACCCTGTCCATTCGCTCTTCAGTCCAGAGTTCATCATACCTGTTTTTAAGCTCATCGGGCAGGAAAGTGGGGTTTACATAGATGTCAATGGGTTCGGTGAGCACCTTTTCAATATTATTAACCAGCTGGTCCATGAAATTCTGAGGATCACCTATTTCGGTCTCCTCTTTGATCCAGAGACGCATCCTTTTGCCATTGTCATTGGTCCAGGTCATGGCATCGGTAAAGACATAATCAAATTTTTCACGACTCTCCTTGCTGAATAGTTCAAGCCATTCCCTTCCTTCAGCCTGCATGGCGGTCCAGATAAAAGGTGAGGGATCATAAGATTCAAGGAAACCATTGAGTTCCTGATCCGATTCAAATCCCATCTTCAGGCCGCAATTCCATGCTACACCATAGGTATAACCATAGGTGCGGGCAATGGCAAGCGCCTCTTCTTCTGAGATGCCTCCCTTCAGATGGGTATGAAGATCAATCAAGGGGAAATTTTGTCCTGCCAGATCGATCAGTTGTTTTTCGAACTCCAGGTCGGAAGGTGGGGTTCCCGTAGTGGGAAGATCATCTGCCAAAGGCTTCACCTTTATGTTCTTGTAATAAACTATGCTGATCGGGTCGTGGCACTGGAAAGCAAAAGTTCCAGAACCCAGGACCCTTCCCTCCATTCCACTGCTTCGGTATATTTCCTCTGGTTCTGTGTATTCTGCAGCCAACATACCATTAATATAGGTCTGAATGGTTTTACCCTGAACCTTGATGCGGTAGTTGAACCACTCATTATCTGGCACAGGTGATTTCCAGACATTTCTAATGGCATAAATGCTTCCTGTCATTTTGTGCTCCACATATTCTCCGGTTTCACTGGTTGAATTGGTATTGATCACCTGGCACTCATAGCCGGCAGATGGCCATCCTTCATCCTGAAAAGCTGTATGAATATAGATACCTGAATTTGAGCCGTATGTGGATTTCACATCCACAGAAAATTCAAAATTCTTGAACTTATGATCAAGCACCTCGCCGTCATAGAAAAGGTGAGAACGCTCACCGGCAGTAATAAGCGCACCATCTTTAATTTTCCAGGAATCTACATTCTCTGAAGCCTTCCAGCCCTCCAGGCTCTGGCCATCAAATAGGGGAATCCACTGACTGTTTGTGGTGCACGAAGTAGCCACCAGTAATAAAACAATTGATAGGATTTGGATAGGTTTCATAGGGATTTTTTTTAGTTAGGTGTGCAAACAATGGATCAATCGGCTTTGACTAATTTAACTCCCTCACCAAACCTGAACCTTGCTGAGAAGCCCCAGTTGCTGGTTTTAAAATCAAAACCTTCGGTCACTTTAAAGCCTGGCCTCCAGTCAAATCCGATTGTGAGAGGGAAATCAAAGGAGTATTCAACTCCAAAATCTCCTGCAATGTGAAAATCAAAGGAATCTTCAAAGAAAAATTCGGGGCCCACTCCAGGATAAAATTTCAAACCAGT
>RCNC010001088.1_pt1 | contig 18118 bp, 16 predicted proteins | sample 2041301 | NCBI WGS metagenome assembly RCNC01 (sample SAMN09708231, study PRJNA481090) | Marine sediment metagenome, whole genome shotgun sequencing project. | biome: marine sediment; feature: ocean; material: sediment; isolation source: Sewage treatment plant 13A marine sediment (STP13A) ... | reverse complement strand
TGCTTCGTCAAGATGGAGGAAGAGGTCGAGGTGGGCCCTCGCGCAACCCTGGAGACCTTCACCATCATACGCTTTCCGTACATCGATCCGGAGACCGGGGACCTGAGGCCCGTTCCTTTCGGGTACGGTTTCTTCAAGCTCGACGGGTCAGACACCCTGTTTCAGCACTACTTCCCGATCGACGATGAGTCCAAGATAAAGATCGGCCTCAAGTTTGAACCGATCTGGAAGGAAGAGCGTGTGGGTTCGGTCCGGGATATAGAGCAGTTCGTGCTGGTCGAAGACTAACCGCTTCTCGATGGGGGGAGGCTGGTTTGGCGCTCGCTCGATACCTGAAGCCGGAACACATCTACATCCATTGTCCGCTCGAGACGAAGGACGGGGTTCTGGAGTGGCTCTCCATGGTTGTCGCGGAGAGCGGTATCGGCATCCCGCAAGAGAGCCTTCGGGAGAAACTCTTCGAGCGCGAGCAGACGATGAGCACCGGTATCGGCAACGCCGTCGGGGTGCCCCACGCCCTCGTGGAGGGCATCAAGGGCCTTCACGCCTATGTCGTCACGCTCGAGAAACCGATTCCCTTCGACGCGGTAGACCGCGAGCCCGTCATCGTCATCATCGGGCTGTTCGGCGATCCGGACACCCCCAACCTTTCCCTCGGTGCGCTGGCCACCCTCGGGCGCATCCTGAGGGATGAGCGTTTCGTTCAATCCCTGTGGAAGGCCCGTACGAAGGAAGAGGTCCACCGGCTCCTTTCCGAGAAAGAAGAGAAGAAGGAGTCGTAGGCACCATGTGGCTTCTCGTATACATCTTGAATGGAGATCGGTACCTGACAGAGGTCCTCGAGGAGCTTCTGGAGATCGGCGTCACCGGGGCATCCATTCTTGATTCTGTGGGCATGCTGCATTTCCTGAGCCAGGAGATTCCCATCTTCGCAGGCTTCCGCTCCATCTTGAAGGGGACGAAGCCTTACAACAAGATCGTCATCTCCGTCATTGGAGACGAACAACTGCTCGAGCAGGCCCTGGCGACGATCGATCGGACCGTAGGCGGGATCGCGAACGGCAAGAGAGGGATTCTCTTCTCGTTGCCCCTGGAGCATCTCATCAGCCCGGAGACAAAGCCTCTGCCGGGCTGATGATTCCTTCTCCACCGCAGTGACGCAGTCTCCTGGGGGCGTCGGCCTTGAAGACTATTGCAGCCATCCTTTTCCTCGCCGTCCTCGCGCTCGCGGGCCACCGCAAGAGCTTCGTCAAGGTCCTCCCTTCCCGGGCAGCAAGCTTCTTCTTCCTTACCGGCACGGAGTTTCTCCTGGTCGGCTACCTGTTGGGTGATTCTTTTCTCGGAATCCTGGACGCCGCTACCCTCGATCAGGTACGGCCCTTCCTGATCGTCGGGCTCGGATGGATCGGGCTTCTCGCGGGCATCCAGCTCGAGTGGAAAGCCCTTGGGATGTTCGGCCGCACGAGCTACCTCTGGATCCTGTTGTACGGATGCTGTGTCCTCTTTCTCGTCTCGGTCGGCCTGTACGGCCTGTTTCATATCTGGTTTCCCTCTGACCCGCAACTCGGCCTGGCCGTGGCCGTGCTCGCCGTGACGGCCCTCTGCACGGCCCAGGCTTCGATCGCTCTGTGGATGCAGCACGTCTCGAAACAGAAGCGTCCCCTGGGTCTCATGCTGCAGTTCGTATCCAGCGTCAACGACGTGATCGCAATCGTTCTCTTCGGCCTCCTCGTGGGGTTCTATCAGCCCGCGCAAGGGGGAATCGGGCTCCCTCTTCTCCCTCTGCAGAAGTTTGTTCTCAGTCTCCTGCTCGGGGCCCTGATGGGGCTCCTGCTCCTCATGCTCTTCCGTACACGGCTAGGCGAGGTGGACAAGGTACTGATCGTCATCGGACTCGTTCTCTTCGGCGGCGGCATGGCCTATCTGCTCGGCATTTCCCCGCTGCTCCTGCACCTCGTCGCGGGCATGGTGCTGGCCAATTTGAGCCTGAAGAGCGAAGAAACCTTCCAGCTTCTGATGTGTATCGAGAGGCCACTCTATCTTATCTTCCTGATGATTGCGGGCGCCTACCTCCGCATCGGCAGCCCCCTCGTCGTCCTCCTTGCGGTGGCCTACGCCCTGATCCGTGCCCTTTCGCAGGGGGTCGCGGGCAGGGTATTTCTGCGGCGGGCCTTCCCGGACGCGGAGAACCCGCCCACCCGTGCACTGGGCTGGGGCCTCACGTCCCAGGCGGGCCTCGGGGTGGCACTGGCGGTGCACTTTCATCTCTGGATAGCGGACCCCTCGTCCCTGCCCATTCTGAACATTACCTTTTCCGTGCTGCTCCTTGCTATCCTCCTAAACGAGTTGATCAGTCCCTTTGGGCTGGCCTACGTCACGAAAGAGAAATGACCCATCTGTTCGTCCTCATCGTTCTGGTTCTGCTCCAGGGGCTCCTTCTGAAGGGATTTCCCCAGGCCTTCTCCCTCGTGGAAGTCCAGCTCACCCTTAACTTCGGCTTCCTCCTGCTCGCCGCCTATCTGTTTGGGGAGTGGACCGCACGGATCCGCCTGCCCAAGCTTACCGGTTATCTATTCGCCGGTATTCTCCTCGGGCCGGACGTGCTGGGATACTTCTCCCGCGAATCGCTGGTGTCCCTGGGCTTCATCGACGAACTCGCGCTGGCATTCATCGCCCTGTCGGCGGGACTGGAACTCCGGATGCAGGATCTCCGCAAACAGTGGCGGGTCCTGTCCGGCCTGATCGTGGGAATTCCGGTGACGGTCTTCTGCACGATCTTCTCGTTTCTCTATTTCGCCCTTCCCCAACTCGGACTCCTGCCGGCGTTGCCGCCGGCACAGAGGTGGATCCTGGCGGCCCTGCTCGGCACGCTGGCGATTGCCCGTTCCCCTTCGTCGACCCTGGCCGTGATCAAGGAGTGCAAGGCGAGAGGAGAGTTCTCCGAGTCCGTCTTGTGTGTGACGGTGGTGATGGACATCCTCGTAATCATACTTTTTTCGTTGTTTCTCACCTTGGTGGGTGCAACCGGCACAGCGGCTGTCACACATGCGGATGACCTCTGGGTCAAGATACCCGCGGAGCTCGCCCTCTCGCTTCTGCTGGGCTTCTTCCTGGCCTGGTTTATGAGTGTCTACGTAAAGTACATCAAGACGGAGGGAATCTTCTTCCTCTTGTGCGTTGCCTTTCTCGTTACGAGGCTTACCCATGCCTTTGCCGGTACGTCCGAGGCCGTCATCGGGTTCTCCCTTCACCTGGAACCCCTCTTGATCTGCATGAGTGCCGGCTTCTTTCTCCAGAACCTGTTCAAGAAGGGAGCGTTTTACGAGACGACGATCGATCAATCCTTCCTGCCGATCTTCGTTGTCTTCTTCGCCCTGGCCGGCACGGGCCTGAGCCTCGAGGCACTCGGGTCCATGTGGCAGTGGGCGATGCTCTACGCCGGCATTCGGATTCTGGGCGTGTTCCTCGCTTGCCATGGCACGATGAGGGTTCTCGGGGCCCCGTTCAGAAGGGGCAATCTCTATGGAATGAGCTTCATTACCCAGGCAGGCGTCTCGATCGGCCTCGCCGGGCTGATTCCTCGAAGTTATCCGGAGGGGGGCGAAGTCTTGTTCACCCTGCTTCTCGCCGTCATTGTCATCAACCAGATCGTTGGCCCCATCGCCTTCAAATTCGCCCTCGTAAAGAGTGGGGAGGCAAAAGGGGTTGCACGGAAGCCGGTCGGAAGCTCCGCCCGATCCTAGTACGCCGTGGCCTGTAAAAGAGGGAGTAGAATCGTGGATAAGAAAACCAGCTTGGATATCTAGGGAAAAGGAGTCGACTGTGAAACGGATTCTCGTGACCTCCGCGGGTGGCGGGGCGTCTAACAATCTCATGAAGGGGCTGCGAGAATGCAGTTTTCCGGTCTTTCTCGTCGGTACGAGCATCGACCCCTACTACCTCGCACGGTCCCGTGCGGATCGAAACTACCTGATCCCCCGCGTCGATTCCGGAGAACCCTACCTCGCGGCCCTCGAACGGATCATTGATAGGGAGGCGATTGATCTGATCATCCCCAACAACGATGTCGAGGTGCCGGCCGTGTCCGCAGCACGGGATCGCCTCGGCGCCCGCACGTACCTGCCCGCACACGAAACGATCGGACTCTGTCAGGACAAGCTGGACCTCACCCGGCATCTGGCGGCGCAGGGGATTCGTGTTCCTGAGACCTACCCGGTCGGCACCCGGGACCAGGCAACGGAGATCTTTGCCCGTTTCGGCAACCCGGATTGCCTCTGGTGCCGGATGCGCAGAGGCGGTGGATCGAAAGGCTCCCTGCCCGTGAAGAACCCGGACCAGGTTCACTTCTGGGTGAACTACTGGACAGAGATGCGCGGCGTGCCGGAGGGAATGTTCGTGCTCTGCGAATACCTGCCGGGCCGCGACTACGCCGTGCAGAGCCTCTGGCACGAGGGGGAGCTCATTCAGGCCAAGACCTGCGAACGCCTCGACTACCTGTTTGGCAGCATCATGCCCAGCGGCTCCAGCTCGACACCCCGTGTTGCTCGCACCCTCGACGATCCGTTGATCAACGAGTTGTGCGTGGCGACCGTGCGTGCCGTCGACCCTCGGGCGACGGGCCTTTTCTGTATCGATCTCAAGGAGGACCGGGAAGGCGTCCCGTGTGTCACCGAGATCAACATCGGACGCTTTTTCATGATCACACCCCTGTTCAATACGGTTGGGCGCCACAACATGGCCGAACTGTACCTGCGCCTCGCCTTTGGCGAACTTCCGGAAATCGCTCCCCAGGAGCGCTTCGGGGATATCGGCTCTGAAGAGACCTATCTCGTACGAGAGGTCGACAACGAGCCGGAGGTCCTCACGGCAGATCAGATCCGATCCAGGTACGAGGATTTGACCCTGTCCAGCTAGTACCGCGTCTCAAGAGTTGTGTGATGCAGGTAGTGAGTTCACTGGCTATTAGCTGTTAGCTCTTAGCCGCTCCGCCCGACAGGAGCCGAGTAGAATCAGGGCGGGGTGGGCTAATAGCTAAAAGCTAATAGCTAACTGCAAATACCTGCTGTCAAACGGTCGTGACGAACGAATTACCAGAAACAGAGAGAGGAATTGTGAGTCGCCCCACCGGCGCACACCCACTGGCGCATACTCTCGACACGCCAATGGATTGGGGCTATGATGACGCCTGGTGTGCTTATGACAAACGTGGGCGATGGCTGACATCATGACGAGAGAAGAAAAGAGAGAGTGGCACTGGCTCTGGGCCTGGTCTCTCGGGCTGCTGGTGTTGTTGACCCTGGCGATCCGTTATGCGGAGCCTGTAAGGGACGGGGATCTCTGGTGGCAGATGGCTTACGGACGCTATCTCATCGAGCACCGGACCCTCATCCCGGATCACACGGTTTTTACCTGGACCCCGGCCGACAACCCTACGATCTACTGCGCATGGCTTTCCGAGATCTTCTTGTACCTCCTCTACCAGGCGGGAAACCTTCCTGCACTTTTTGTTTTTCGCTACTTGTGTCTGTTGATCTTCGTGCTGACTGTATGGCTCCAGGCCCGCCGCCTGGGTGTGGCGGACCATCCCATGACCTGGTTGATCTGCCTTCTCGGCGTGCTCATGTCTCAGAGTGCGGCTTTCATCAAGCCCGAGATCTTTTCCTATGTGTTGATGACGTTGACCGTGCTCACCTGGTGGCACATCAGATCTTCCGGCAAGACGGCCTGGCGCAGCTGTTATCTCTTTCCTGTCCTGATGGTTATCTGGGTGAACAGTCACGGCGGCTTCATATTTGGCGCCGTCTTCCTTTGCGTGATGGGTCTCGGTGAGACCCTGAATGCCTTCTGTTTCCCGAAAGAAGCCCTTTCCCCACGGGTGCTGCGACACCTTGTTATTGCACTTTTCCTGAGCGGCTTGGCCATATTCGTGACGCCCTATGGTTGGCGATACCCTGCCCATCTCATGCCGACCTTGCTGGGAAACAGCGTGGAAAGCCGCAGGGTCATAATGGCCTATGCGTCCAGCCTGGACTCGAGAGCTTTCAAGTTCCACTATGCGACCTACCTGATTTTGGGAGGCTTGATTCTTTTTGGTCTCATGTGGCCCGACCTGAAACGCAGGCGTCTGGATTGGGCGGTACTCTTGACCAACCTGGCTTTCGCACTTCTCTACACTCGCTTCCTGAGGACGACGTATTTCTGGGCCCCGGTTTTTTCGCTGAGCGCGGTCCATCTCCTGGCCCAAAGAGGGAGCTGGCTCTGGCCAAAAGGCCGGGCCACAGCCCTTGGCCTGGGCGGTGTGATTGCCCTCGCATGTGTTTTCCTTGGGGCCAGGGCCAGCTTTGATGCGGTGTGCAGACCGCACGGGTCACGGTGGTTTGGCTTCGGAATCTCGTATCAGAATCCCGTCGAAGAGGCGGATTTCGTGAGGACTCATCTCTCCGCCTACCGGCTGGGGAACGATTACAGCAGCGGTGGTTACCTTTTGTGGGCTCTGTGGCCCAAGATGAAGATTATGATCGATCCCCGTCAGTTTCCATTCAAGGGATGGGATGAGCAGTATGGAGCCTTTCAGTCCGGCTATGACATCAAAGGGTTTGTCAAAAACTTCCCCTGTGAGGTTTGGTGCATACGGTACAAGCGCCGACGGCTGATCGGGTGGTTTGTACGTTCCCCGGATTGGAGGGTAGCTTTCTACGGCCCCTCAGCTGTTATCTTCGCCAGAAAGGACGTTGCAAGTCTGGAGGGGAAGCCCCAGACAGGGGAAGGAATCGGAAGAATGAAGAACCTCAGCCAGGCCATGTTTGTGCTCAATTTTGCAGCGAGCATCCGTGACTGGGACAGGGCCCGCACGGTGTTGGCTGGCATGAGGGAACGGTTTCGATACCCAAATCAGAAGTCCAAAGTTCAGGCTGCATCCGATTGGTTGGAGCGAATGATCGAGAATTCTCAATAGAAGGATGTTGGTGGATGGCGAATGAGAGATCGACGGGAAAGCGTGTAGCGATCGTTCAGTCCTGCTATATTCCGTGGAAGGGATACTTTGATCTCATCAACGGGGTTGATGAGTTCATTCTGTATGACGACCTCCAATACACGAAGCGCGACTGGCGGAATCGCAACCGGATCAAGACGCCCAACGGCACCGCCTGGTTGACGATTCCCGTGAAGATGAAGGGCCGGTACCATCAGGAGATCCGGGACGTTGTGGTGAGCGACCGAAAATGGCCGGACAGACACTGGAAGACCCTTTGCCTCAACTATGCGAGGGCCCCTTACTTTGAAACCACACGTTCTGTCTTTTATGACCTGTACAAGGAATGTGGGGGAGAAACACACCTGAGCCGCATCAACTTTCGGTTCCTCCGAGCCGTTGTCGACAGGCTCGGCATAAACACACGGATCACCTGGTCCACGGACTATGGTCCCGCGGTCGAGGGGCGAACCGAGCGCCTGGTCCATCTGTGTTCGCAGGCCGGAGCCTCGGAGTATCTTTCCGGCCCTGCGGCAAGGGCCTACCTGGACGAGAGCCTGTTTCAAGAGCAAGGGATTCGCGTGTGCTGGATGGACTACGGAGGGTATCCGGAATATGATCAGCTGTTCTCCCCCCCCTTCATCCATGAGGTGAGCATCATCGATCTGATCCTGAACGAGGGGCCCGAGGGGGCGAAGGCCTGTATGTTGAGCTTCCCATCCGCCTCGAGGGTGGGACGAGGAGATGCTCTGCCATGAAGCAAGACCTGATCATCAATTTCTCGCCCACCGGCCTGATCCCGACCAAGGACATGACGTCCAGGGTTCCGGTTGCACCCGACGAAATCGTGGAGCAAGTGCTCCAGGTCGCCGCGATGGGTGCGAACATGGTGCACCTTCATGCCCGGGAGCCGGAAACGGGCCTGCCCACCTACAAGAAGGAGGTGTACGCCGAGATCATCAGAGGCCTACGTGCGAAGAACAAGGACCTGGTGATCGGTGTTTCGACGAGCGGCAGGAACTTCTTCGAATTCGAGAAGCGCTCCGAGGTCCTGGAGCTGGAGGGCGAGTTGAAGCCGGATTTTGGGAGCCTGACACTCAGCTCTCTGAATTTCAACAAACAGGTGAGCGTGAACAGCCCCGATATGATTCAGGCCCTCGCCACAAAGATGATGGAAAAGGGCATCCGGCCGGAGTTGGAAGTGTTCGATCTCGGGATGATCAACTATGCAAAGTACTTGATCAAGAAAGGATGGGTCAAACCGCCCTATTATTTCAACCTGATCCTGGGGAACATCGCCTGTGCCCAGGCAAACATGCTGTCTCTCGGCCTTATGATAAACGAGCTCCCGGAAGGCGCGATCTGGTCCGTTGGGGGTGTGGGGGATTCTCAGCTTCGCATGAACGCCATGGCCATTGTTGCGGGTGGCGGTGTAAGGGTGGGGCTGGAAGACAACATATGGTACGATGAGGACCGAACGCGGTTGGCCTCCAACCGAGATCTTGTTGAGCGGGTACTCGACATCGCGAACGCCATGGGGAGGCAGCCCTGTACGCAAAGAACGACAAGGGAACGCTTGGGGTTGGAATCGTGAAGGAAGACCTGTATTCAATCGTTGTTCCGGTCTACAAGAGCGAGCGGTCGTTGCGTGAACTCTATGATCGTATCGACAAGGTCTTTGAAGGCATTCGGGGCGATTTCGAGCTGATCCTTGTCGAGGATGGAGGCGGGGACAACAGCTGGGAAGTCATGAAATCACTTCGTGAGAGGGACAAAAGGGTCAGAATCGTCAGGCTCACGAGAAACTTCGGGCAGCACAATGCCCTTATGTGCGGGTTTTCTTTCTCTTCGGGAGATTTTGTCATCACGATCGATGATGACCTGCAAAACCCGCCCGAGGCGATTCCGAAATTGATCGAGGAAATCAACCGCGCAGGGCTCGACATGGTCTGCGGAACGCCGGAAGAAAGAAAGCAGTCCTGGACGAGAAATGCGGGGAGCTTTGCGTACCGCTGGCTCATTTCGCTCGTCTTCAAGCGGGATCCGGTTCTTCAAATGAGCAACTTCCGGATCATCAGGAGAAATGTGATCGACAACATCCTTCACATGCACACACCGAACCCGGCGGTGGGCCTGTTGATCCTGAACATAACGGACAGAATCGGAAACACCACCGTCGAGCACCTCCCGCGTCGCCACGGAAGCACGACCTACACGGCAGGAAAGCTCATCCGACATTTCTTGCACGGTATCCTGTATCACAGCACGCTCCCTCTGAAGGGGGTGTTTTGCATGGGGCTCCTGAGTATGTTCATGTCCTTCGCCTTGGGCGGATACTACTTGACCCTCTTCTTCATGGGGCGAATCACGGTGCCCGGTTGGATCACCCTTGTCTTGCTCGTCCTGTTCTTCTCGGGTGCCATTATGTTTTCGCTCGGCATCATCGGAGAGTACCTTCTGCGCATCACGCAGGAGGTGTATCATGCACCGCAGTATCTAATCCGAGACAAAGATGTATAGCAGGCCGTCCAGAAACGCCCATCTGCGGCGTTGCACTCATCCTGCGTCACTGCGGCGTACGGTGTACGCCTCATTCCACAGGCTTTCGTGCGCCTTGCATATGGACATTTCTGAACGGCCTGCTAGAACGGTGTTGTTCAAAGGCTGCTGACAGCTCGTTGAAAAAGGGGCCTGGAGGCTGTTGAAAAAGTTCCAGATGCAAGGCAGGCAAGATCCCGAGGAATGCGGTGTACTTCCTGTACGTTGAATGACGAGGGATAAAGCCGAACGCCGCAGATGGGATTTTTTCAACAGCCTCCTAGGGTAGGGAGCGTATGCAGAGAATTGCCATGGTCGGGTCGGGCGAGCTGAGTGATCGCCTGGTCTACTATTTTGAAGATGCCGGATTCGGGAGAGTCGTCGGCATGTTCGACGACTTCGAAACCGCGGGCGTGATCAAGAACGACAGACCCATCCTCGGCAAGATAGAGGAAATCCCGGCGGCCCTCGAGAAAGGAGCCTTCGACGCCGTGGCGATCGCCATCGGCTACAAGCACAGGCGGTTTCGCAAGGAAGTCTATGCAATCCTGAAAAGCCATGGAGTTCCGGTCGTCACCTTTGTCCATCCGAGCTCGTATGTGGATAAGTCGGCGTTGATTCAAGAGGGATCTATCGTCCTGCTAAACTGTACGGTCGACATGAACGCCCGGCTGGGCGAGAACGTTCTCCTCTCTTCCAGAGGCTTTGTTTCTCATCATGTGGAGATAGGTTCCCATACGTTCTGCGGGCCTGCGGTGAATCTTGCCGGCAATACGGGGATCGGGGAATGTTGTTTCCTCGGGATCAACACGACACTCATCGATGGTGTCAGAATAGGCACGAACGTGCAGACAGCAGCGGGATCCGTCGTTACGAAAGATGTGCCGGATCATGTGCTGGTCGCCGGTGTTCCTGCAGTCGTCAAGAAAACGCTCTCCTTCGAATAGAGCGGCGACCCTGCAAGACTTCTATCTCGTTTTAGAAAACGTCTTCATAGAGTGAGGTGGGGAACGAGCTGGTGGCAAGCGGAATCGAAGGCCCTGGAGGTAGAGCCGGCTTCCTGAAAGGCTTCTTTGTTGCAGCGGTTTTTGTGTTCATTGTCTTCTTCTTGGTGCCGGTAAGGTACACCGCAAACGACGATTTCGCGCTGGTGAAGTTGCTCAGCGAACGCAGCGGATTCAGCCCGGATCCGCACAATCCCTCGCTGAATTTCAGTTTTGGATGGATTCTCTGTTTTCTCTATAGATACGGTCCGGACCTCCCGTGGTATGGGTTGTTCGTTTGCACTGTCTGCTACTTGGGATGGTCACTGATATTGAGCGTGTTGTTCCGGTCCACGCGGGGGTTGTCCTTGCTCCTGTCGCTGCCTTTCTTGGGCATGGTGTTCTTCCACCTCACTTCATTCATCAGTTTCACGGCGGCTTCCTTGATTCTCGAATCGGGGGTCTTTCTCTGTTTGATGGAATGGGGGGTTCGAGAAAGGTGCCCCGCAAAGAACCCTCGTCTTTATGGGTGGGCTTTGGCCCTTGCCTTTCTGATCAGTTACTTTTTACGGTGGCGTCTGGTCCTGGTTTCCCTGGTGTTCGGGGGGCCTGTCCTGCTTTTCGTGAAAAAACAACAAATGGCAAAGGCGATCCCGTTCGTGATGGCTGTGGGCCTCGTCATCGTCGGTGACGGGGCGATCTTTCATCTCACCACCTCGGATCAACACAAGGCCTTTATGGAGTATAATGATCTGCGCGCACAGTTCCACGATACCGCACGAGGCGAATATTACGGAGATTCGACGCCGAAGGCCCTTGAGAAGGTCGGATGGTCTCCGGAGGATTACTTCTTTTACAAACAATGGGTTCTGTACGACAATCGGGAATTCAACGAAAGGACGCTGCGTACATTCCTGGAGGAAAATGACCCGAAAGAAAAGCGGTCTCTGTTTGCTCGGAACTGGAATGGACTCAAGGAGCACTTCCGCCAGGGGAAGCGTTACTTGCTGGCACTGCTGTTTTCGATTGTCTCCATAGGGTTCTATCGGGTTGGCGGACTTTCGGAGTTGGCGATGAGAAACCGCTTGAAAATCCTCCTCGCCTTGGCTTACATTGGTGCGGGCATTGTGAGTGTCGTATCGATTCGGTCTGTGTTTCGGGTCTTCGTTCCTCTCTACGTCTACTTTTTCGGGGCATGTTTTCTCTTTTTTCATCTGACGAAGAGGGAATCCGCGCAGGGGCGAAGCAGGTCCGTTGGCCGGAACGTGTCCGTCACTTGTGCCGTCGTCTTTTCGATTCTGGCGTGGGGACAGGCGTATGCGCAGGGGAAGATGGATTTCCGGATCCTGAAGGGATCCAAGATGGAGAAGGAGTATATTCAGAAGACGCTGTCCGTGGTCAAGAACAGGAGCGCTGTGCCCGAGCCTCTTCTCATATTGATGAACCCGGCGAGCGGGCTGGGTGCGGAGTATGTTCATCCCTTGAAGGAGTTCTCCGATTTCACGGATCTGAGGATATTCCCGGCCGGATGGGGCGTTCATTCTCCGCGGTTTTATTCCATTTTGAGGGACATGGGTGTCACGGACGGGCGGGCATTCCTCACATGGATGATCGACAATCCGAAAGCGCTTTTGGTCCTGTTCTCGAGGAACGAAATGGATACGCGGCGTTGTAAGTCCATGTGGGAATCTTACTTCTCTCGTCGGATTGCACCGAACAAGCGAGCACACCTTGTGCCTGTTCATGATTTCAGGAATGCAACCGGTGCAGGTCTTATCTTCTTCTATATGAGATCTGAGAATTGACGAACACCGAGTCACTTCCCTTCCATGACGTGGGAAGAGACGGGAGGACAGCCTGGACAAGGACGACCCGAGAATCCCCTTCAACAAACCCTTCATCGCCGGGAAGGAGCTGCACTATATCGCTCAGGCGGTCATGGTGTCCGCTCACCTCTCCGGGGACGGCCCCTTTACGAAGCAGTGCCATACATGGCTGGAGCGAACCCTGGGTTGCGCCAAGGCCCTGCTGACCCATTCGTGTACGGCCGCACTCGAGATGGCCGCCATCCTTTGTGACATTCAGCCCGGGGATGAAGTGATTGTACCCTCTTTCACGTTCGTCTCCACGGCCAACGCCTTCGTGTTGCGCGGGGCCCGTCCCGTTTTTGTGGACATCCGGCCCGACACGCTCAACATGGACGAACAGCAGATCGAGAAGGCGATCACGCCGAAGACGAGGGCCATCGTGCCCATGCACTATGCGGGCGGGCCCTGTGCCATGGACGCGATCATGAAAATCGCCGATTGCAACGGATTGTGGGTGGTCGAGGATGCGGCACAGGCGCTGCTCTCGACCTATCAGGGTCGATTCCTCGGCACCATCGGGCACTTGGGATGCCTGAGCTTTCACGAGACGAAGAACATCATCAGCGGCGAGGGAGGGGCCTTGCTCGTCAACGATTCCGGATTGGCCGAGAGGGCCGAGATCATCCGGGAGAAGGGGACGAACCGAAGCCGGTTCTTCGCGGGCGAGGTGGACCATTACACCTGGATGGATATCGGATCCTCCTTCCTGCCCAGCGAAATGGTGGGGGCCTTCCTGTGCGCCCAACTGGAGCAGGCGGAAAAGATCATTGCCGCCAGACGCCGTATCTTTGACCTGTACCACCGCTCCCTGCGTTCCCTCGAGGATGAGGGGCTCATTCGCCTTGCATCGGTTGAAAACGCGAGCGTAGCCAATGGCCACCTCTTCTACCTGATTGCCCGCACGACGGAGGAGCGAACGCGGCTGATCGAGCACCTTGACGCGAGACGGATTCTGGCCGTGATTCATTATGTGCCCCTCCATTCTTCCCCGGCCGGGAAGAAATACGGTCGTGTGAGCGGAGAACTGGGCGTGACCGAAGACTTGAGCGGCCGGCTGCTGAGGTTGCCGCTCTACTACGAGATGTCGGACGAGGACGTAGGCAGGGTGGTCGCGTCTGTGAAGGAATTCTATGCCGCTTCCCCCTGAGAACCGGGCAGGTCCCGCCCGCCCCGCACCTTCGAGCCCCTTGAGCAAGTACACGATTGCCAAGGCCCTCGTGGCGGCCGGTCTGCTCGCGTGGCTGATCAAGAGCGGCCGACTCGATTTCGGCGTCCTCTTCTCGACCCCCCTGAGTCCCTTCCATGGCCTGGGCTTGCTGGTGCTCTTCGTTGCCATGGTCCTGCAGGCCTGGCGCTGGTGGTGGCTCCTCACGGTTCAACGGATCGATCTTTCCTTCCCCAGAACCCTCGGCCTGGTCTGGATCGGTCGTTTCCTGGCCCTGGTGCTGCCCGGCGTGGTGGGAGGGGATCTCGTGATGGGGTATTACGTGACCCGGGAGGCGCCGTCGGCCAAGATGGCCGGGCTGTCCACGGTGCTGCTGGACCGGACGATCGGTTTCTACACGTCCTTCCTGTTGGGGCTCGCTGCCGTCGTATGGATGGTCTGCTCAGGCGAAGGGGTGACCGGGCCTGTGCTGCAGATGGGGGTTATCAGTATCCTTTGCGTCTTCGGGGCAACGCTGGCCTTCTCGACCCTCTGGGTCGATTCGATGCGCGATCGGGTGCTCGGAGTCGTGCCGGAACGCTTCCGTGCTCCCCTGGAGACCGTGCTGAAGGCCTATCGTACCCGTGGCAGGAGCCTGCTGTTCTGTCTTGGCTTGTCCCTGATCGTCGGTGTGATGTCGATGGGGGCGTACAGGGTCGCCGGCCATGCCATCGGCACCCCCCTCGGATGGAAACAGGTCTTCATGGTCTGCCCTCTGGTCTTTGTTGCCACGGCCCTGCCTATCTCCCCGAGCGGAATCGGGGTGGGAGAAACGGCCGCGTCCGTTCTGTTTGCGCAGTTTGGCGTGGAGACAGGGGCCACGATCATGCTGGTCGTGCGATTGTGGTTTTTCGCGCTCCGTTTGCCCGGAGCCCTCTTCTACGTGTTCCAGGAGCGGCGCCCCGCTCCGCCGGATCCGTGAGCGGGTCCTTCCCGGTCAGGGGATTTGGGTTTCGATGGTTCTCCGGGGTCCGGAAGAGCCCTTTGGGCTATTTTGGCCGGTGCTTGGGGCCTGAGATGTGAAGGGGGGAGTATTTCTCGAGCAGGCTGCTGACGCCCAGGCCGACTCGGTCCAGGATCGGGCTTTCGATCCCCTTCACCTCGCAATACCGGTTCATGGTGTACTCCACCATGCTCTTTGCAGGCGGCTTGTAGTGTTCTCGCGCGCGAAGCGTGACCGCCCTCTGTTTGTCACACTTGAACACGCAAAGACCACAGCCTATACAGCGTGCGGGGTCGATGGACGCCTTCTTTTTCTTCCTCGCCTTCGGTGTCGCCTTCTGCATGGTGATCGCGTCCATGGGACAGATCTCCGCACAGGTTCCACATCCGACGCACTTCCCTTGGTCGATTGTGGCCTCGAAGTGGCTCTTCGCGATGATGGTCGGGATGTTGAACTGGCTGAGGAGGCGCAGGGCGCCGCAACAGCAGCCGCAGCAGGAGCACACTTGGAGCGGGTTTTCCAGGTTGTCGACCAGATTTACGAGCCCTGCGTCGGCTGCCCGAATCTTCGCCTCGAGGAACTCCCCCTTCGACACCCTCCGGCCCATTCCCTTGTCAACGACCAGGTCCGCCAGCCGACCCATGGCCGAGCAGACGTCCTTCGGCTTGCCGCACCCTTTTCCGAGCAAGTCCGCCTCGTGCCGGCAGCTGCACACGTTCACGAGGGCGAAGCTGTTGTTCCGATCCACCGTCTCCAGGAATTTGTCCGTGGGAAGGGCCATCACGCTGATGCCGGGCGAGTGGTCGATGGATTGCTGGATCGGAAGGATCCGGCCGAAGCGCAGGTCTTTCCCCTCCAGCCTCGGTTTGATCCAGACACAGAACTCTTCGTAGAAGGCCTCGAAGAGGCGCGAGAACTCCTTGTAGTATTCGCCGTATTCGCCGTTGCTGCGAATCATCTGGGACTCGAAGACACCCGGCGCGAGGGGCATAAAGCTGTAGACCGGGATCCCCTTCATGTTGAGGCTCGCGATCAGCAACCGGTCGGAAAGGGAGTCCAGGATCGGCCTCACCTCCCGGACGGGGCGCCTCAGCCTGCGCGCGATCGCCCGTGCCGGAAGCCCGACGAATCCCAGGGACGAGACGACCTCTGCCTCCTCCTCGGTATAGAGAAAGGTGACCAGATCCAGGAGCGAATCGGGTATGAAGGCATCCTGCCGGTCCTTCTGGAACACGAATTTTTCAGCCACGGTTCTGTGGGCTCGTGTTGCGTGCATATTATCCTCCTTTTGGCTGCAGTTACGCCACTCCAGGATAGCCGTCCGCCCAGGCGGTGGCAACCAAGCGGCCGTAAGGGACGTCAAACCGAGTAGGGGGTGTGGAAACCATGAGTGTGCAATGTATTGTCTAAATCAGAGAGTTGAGTTACATTCTACGGCTTTGGTGCTGACGGAAAATACTTCTGCCTCTGGCAGGGGATGGTCGTTTCAATCGATGAGGTGAAGGCATGGAACAAGAGCGAGATAGGATTCCTGAGCAAATCCTGGATCACCCGGCTGTCCTCGAGCTGGGGATGGCGTTCTGGAACGAATGGAGGTTGCAGAATCCGGAAACAAGGCCGAGGCTTTCCAACGTCGTCCTGAGGGACGGGTCGTTCGTGAAGGCCGCTTTTCACGGAGCGGATCTTCGGGGGGCTGATTTCAGCGGAAGCAACCTCTTTCGAGCCGATCTCAGAGGCGCCGACCTGGTCGGTGCGAACCTTGAGGATGTGGACCTTTTCTCCGCCGACCTGCGGGGGGCCAACCTGATCGGGGCTGTGCTGAAAAATGCAGAGCTTCTCGAGGCCCGCCTGGATGCCGCCAGGCTCTGCAGGGCAGATCTGGAAAGGGCCTATTTCAGGATGGCCGGGTTGCGCGGGGCGGACCTCCGGAAGGCCTCTCTGCGGAGGGCCGATCTCAGCCAGGCCGACCTCTGTGGCGCCGACCTACGGCATGCGGACCTCTGGAGGGCCGATTTCCTGAGAGCCAAGCTCGTCCAGGCCGACCTCCGGGAGGCGAATTTTATGAGGACCCACCTTGCAGGCGCCGACCTGAGCGAAGCCACCCTCGAGGGAGCCAGGGACTTGACCGTTGAGCAGTTGGCGGCCGTGAAGACCCTCTACAAGAGCAAGTTGGATCCCGAGTTGGCCGACCAGATGCAGGCCACGTGTCCCTGGCTCTTCGAGGAACCGAAGCCTGAACCTGAAGATGACGAATTGGATGAGTGTGCCTAGCCGGGAGAAGGGGAAAGGATGAATCCCTTCGCTTTTTCAGGAATACCCGGAATCGTCTTCGGGCCCGGAGAGTTCCGTCGTGTCCATCGGACCATCAAGGAGATGGGGGAGCACGTTCTGGTCGTCACCGGTGTTTCCTCCCTGGAACGGTCGGGGAAATGGGACGAGCTTGAAGGCGGGCTGGAGAAGGAGTCGATTCGTTGTTCGCGCGTGACTCTGCAGGGGGAGCCCTCTCCTGATTTCGTGGACGATACCGTGTCGCGGTTCCGGGACCGGGGGATTCAGGTTGTCCTGGCCGTGGGCGGGGGCAGCGTCGTGGACGCGGGGAAGGGGATCTCCGCCATGTTGACGCAGGAGACCTCCGTGTACGAGTTTCTCGAGGGGATCGGAAACCGGACGCACAACGGAGAGAGGCTCCCCTTCGTTGCGGTCCCGACGACCTCGGGCACGGGCAGCGAGGCGACCAAGAACGCGGTGCTGAGCAAGGTCGGCCCGCATGGTTTCAAGAAGTCGATCCGCCACGATCGTTTCGTTCCGGACGTTGCGGTCATCGATCCGGAGTTGATGCTCTCGTGCCCACCCGAGGTCTCTGCGGCCTGCGGGATGGATGCATTCACGCAGCTTCTCGAATCGTATGTGTCCACCCAGGCGAGCCCCTTCACGGACGCCATGGCCTACAGTGGGATTTCCTTTCTGAAGGACAGCCTGATTCCCGTGTGCACGACAGAGGGGGAAAGCATCGAGAAGAGGGCCGCCATGGCCTATGCCTCGCTCGTGTCCGGAATGACCCTTGCGAATGCCGGGTTGGGTGTTGTTCACGGGCTGGCCTCACCGATCGGAGGGCTCTTTTCCATCCCCCACGGGGTCGTCTGCGGGACACTCGTCGGCGCAGAAACCAGGGTCAACATTGAAAAACTTCGGAAACAGGAACAGGACGGTCACACCGCTCTCACCAAGTATGCGAAGGTCGGGGCCCTCGTGAGCGGAAGGGAATTCCGAGAGAAAGAGGTCCATCCTTGCTGCGATCTGTTGATCGAGAGGATCGACGGGTGGATCGAAGCGCTCGCGATTCCCCGGTTGAGCAGGTACGGGATTCGCGCCTCCGATCTGGACACGATCGCCCGGAGCGCAGGCAACAAGAACAACCCCGTTGCGTTGAGCGTAGATGAGATCAAGGACCTCGTGTCGATGAGACTATGAAGCAGGTTCCCTGGGCATCCGAATGCCATCGTATTTATGGTGTTGGCCACTAAGGGCCCGCGAATAAATAATTTCACATTTTCGCATCTCATCTTCGGGCCATCTTTGGCCGCTCCTCAATCGCAAGGTCCTCAGAAT